>Ga0187862_10002949_pt1 | contig 16884 bp, 20 predicted proteins | sample June2016WEW_10_1_FD_133003 | JGI IMG/M metagenome (GOLD analysis project Ga0187862, IMG submission 133003) | Peatland microbial communities from SPRUCE experiment site at the Marcell Experimental Forest, Minnesota, USA - June2016WEW_10_150 | ecosystem: Environmental > Terrestrial > Soil >...
ACCTGCAGATTCGGATCTTCCACCTGCTCCGGAGTCTCGACGATCGACTTCACCGCATACGCACTGATCTTGCCGCTGTCTTTGTCGAGCACAGCGCGCAAGTTTTCCTGCGTCTTGTAGTATTTGCGCGTCGCCACCACAATGGCGTCCTCAACCGCGCTCACCACAATCTGCGGATCAATGCCTTTTTCCCGGCTGACCCCTTCGATGATGTTGTAAAGCTCACTAGCCATATAAATTCCAGGTTTCAATGTTTCAAGGTTTCAGAGTTTCAAGGTTGAATCGTCGCAATTTCGCCACCGCGCAGATTCTTTTGCTCTTTGAAACCTTGAAACTTTGCGACCTTGAAACCTTGCCTCTTTCAGATTTCCGGAACCAGATTCGCCTTCTCTACGTTCCTCAACTCAATCTCGATTTTCGAAGACTCGCCTTCTTTCGGACGCATCTTCTTCTTGCGCGCCGCGCTCAAATCCAGCAGCAGCTTGCCGTTCTCGAAGCTTTCCAGCTTCCCCTCAAAATACCGGTTGTTGTTCACCGGTTCCCGCGTCATCAACTTCACGCGCTGTCCGCGGAAGCGCTCAAAATCCGCCGCCTTCGTCAGCTTGCGATCCAGTCCCGGAGAAGAAACTTCCAGCACATACGATCCGCCCGGCACCGCATCCTCGACATCGACTATCGTCCCGAACTCGCGGCTGAACTTCGAGCAATCCTCGTGCGTCACGGCGTCGGGACGATTCGCCGCCGGCACTGCACCGGGCCGATCAATAAAGACGCGCAGCATGCGGTGTTTACCCGTCCCGCACACTTCCACTTCGACGACTTCCAGCCCGATCGAGCCTGCCACCCGCTCGGCAATCTGCCGGACCTTATCCAGATCTAAAGCCATGTTTTCAGCAACTTGCGCCCGAATCGCCGCGTCAAATCCAGCCCAAACTAAAAAGTGGGCTTTCGCCCACTGGTGTGCTTCGACAATCCTGACACTACGACACAACAGTATTCATCTGCAACTATACGCCGCCACTTTGGAAAACACAAACCAGTGATCAGTTATCGGCGCGGGGCCGCGTCAATTTATGATTGAGCGCTGAAAGAGTTTCCATGCGGATCCTGCCAGTTCGTTCATGTGCGCGAAGAATGGCTGTCCTCTTGTGTGTGGTGTCGGCCATCGACGTTGCAGCTGTCTTTCTCACCGCGAAGCCCCAACTGTGGTGCGCGCTCATTCCGGCACTCATCCCCATTCTGACTCCTGCCGTTATCTTCTCGCCTCGCGTCCGTTCGAAACGCTGAGCATTACACGCTTTCGGTGACGGCAACGTTCAAACTCACCCACTACCCGGCGTACGGCCACAGCCAAGCGGAAACGGCACAGCCTACCTCCACTAGTTACGAAAGTATCTGAAGTAACCTTGCCGTCACCGCTCCCATCCCCCAAACTTCTCTAGATGCAGTTTTCCCGCACTCATCTTGTCATCGCCGTGGGCTCGGCTCTTCTGCTCGTGGGCGTGTTCCTCGGCTATCTGAACTGGCTCAGCAACCAGGGGCCGGTTCTGTCGCGCTCCGAAGAACGCGACCCTTTGACCCAGATGCCGATCAGCATCACCATGAATCCGTTTCGCGATCGCACCATCGAACGTACCGCCAATCACTTCATCTCGGAAATGCGCGACGGCAATTGCCGCAAACTGCTCTCCAAGTGGGAAAGGGACTACCGCAAGAAGCGTGCCGACTTTGTGTGCAAGTCCGAGGCCGAGCACCCGCTGATCTCCTGGAACCTGGTGGAATGGGAAGACGCGCCACCGCTCGTGATTCTGCACTATAAAGGGCAGCGCTATAGCAGTCCCAGTCAGGAATCAACCTATAAAGATCTTTTTTCCGTGACCGAAGAACAGAAGGATTCCGGCTGGACGGTTACGAAGTACGATTCGTTCTACTGACCCCAGCCCGATGATGTAACAACTCGCCAAACAGCTTTTCCCACGGCATCACCTGCCATGCGAAGGATCCGCCGAAGTCGCTGTGTTCAGATCGACAGGAAGCTGCTGCCCCGAATCTGATACCGGCGCATAGCAGTTTCCATCCGCCGAATAACTGCGCCCGCAGCCACCGGCAAAATCCTTCCGTCGAGGAGACTGCGCGAACTGCCAGACATCCGCGAACGGAATTCCACTCGCACTGGGCGAAGGCGGACGCCGCGCGACCGAGCATCCAGGCGACGGAGGACAAGCATCATTCGTCACCCAATAAACAATATCTCGCCCACTCGCGTTCTGCCGTATGTCTTCAGCGGTGATCACGCTCTCACCGCCCTTCTCTTTCGCCGCGATCCCGGAACAATATACGCCTGCCCGAAATCCTGTGTGGCTAACTCCATCGATCCACGCAAACAGGTACGCCCTTTGTTCCGGTAACAACCGCCCACCCTGTTCCTGATCGAGAAAGATGATGGTTCGCGCCGGGAACCCCTCGCGCTCAGCGGACTGCACCGCAGTTTGCGCGTCCGTCTTTCCCAACGCGGATGCCTGTTCAGCACTGTGGAGTTCTCGATACAAGCGTCCGTTGAACAACACCACGAACCCAAACCCAGCTGTTTGCAACTTGCTGCGCTTTCCCGCCCAGGTATTCGCGTTAGCTCCCGGAGGATTGTTCAGCCAGTAACCCGTGTAAGAAAATGTTGCATGCAGATCCTTCAGATTCTGATCTCCGGGATATTGGTTGCGATCGAAGCCGAGGTAGTAAACGGGACTGGTGGCGGCGTCGGCGCTGGGTTCCGCCAACAGCGGAACGCCCAGGAACAGGAAGAGAACGGCACCCAAGAGCAACTTCTTCATCGCGGCCCATTCTAGCAATAACGAATCTCGCCGCCTCAATGACGCCCCAACTTACCCGCCGATATGCACCATGGTGCGTGACGCCGGCACAAATCCAGGCTCCCCGATGTGGTGGCGCTCTTCTTTCTTCTCCACCACTTTCACGATGAACTCGGTGAGCTTCTCGTCGGTCGCGCCGCGGCGCATCAGTTCATGCAAGTCGTGATCCCACACGGAAAATAAACACGTACGCAGCTTGCCGTCGGAGGTGATGCGAATGCGGCTGCAGTGTCCGCAGAACGGATGCGACACCGGCGCAATGATTCCAATCTCGCCCATGCCATCGGAGAAGCGATAGCGCCGCGCCGTTTCGCTGCGCTCGTGCGCCACCTCTTCCAGCGGCAGATACTCCGACATGCGGGAGACGATCTCATCGAGCCGAACCACAATCTCCGGCGTCCAAACGCGACCTTCTTCGAGCGGCATGAATTCGATGAAACGCACCACCACCCGCTCTTCCCGGGCGAACATGCCAAACGGAATGACCTGATCTTCATTGAAGCCGCGGAGCAGCACGCAATTGATTTTCACCGGATCGAGCCCCACCTGCCGCGCGGCACGCACTCCCGCCAGCACGCTTTCGTATCCGTTGGGCACGCGCGTGATGCGCGCAAATCGCTCCGGATCCACCGCATCCATGCTAACGGTCACGCGGTCGAGTCCGGCGTCTTTCAGCGGCTGCGCGATCTCGGCCAGCAGATGTCCGTTGGTCGTCAGTGCAATTTCAGGCTTTTCGCCGGCTGCAGTCCGCAGCTTCGCGAGGTCTCGTACGAACTCCACTATTCCGTTGCGCAGCAGGGGCTCGCCGCCCGTCAGGCGAATCTTCGTGATCCCGAGCCCAACCAGTATTCTCGCCATCCGCAGATAGTCTTCAAATGGAAGCTCCGCATACGCCGCGCCGTTCGACCCCGTCCGGCAATACACACACTTGTAGTTGCAGCGGTCTGTGATCGAGATCCGCAGGTCGTGGATCGGACGCCCGAAATTGTCGGTAAGCGGCATTCAGCATTCTTCACGGAAGGAAACAAGCAGCAGGGGACAACCCCGGCGAGCGTTTCCTTTCCAACACGGGAGGCGCAGACGTTTCCATCCGCACCCTCGGATTGCACCAGTCAAGCCCGTGCAATCCTCGCCCCCGCCGCCAGAGAATCTCTCAGGCCACGGGGATCGGAAACTCGGTCATCATTATAGATGCCGAAGCCGAACTTCGCGAACCACCCCACCCTGCCGCTGGAGAGAGGTCGCCGCCGGGCCGGACGGGCGAGGCGCCATCGCTCCACAAGACTGATAAACTTTCCCCCATGAAGGCACTCGTCATTACTCGCTTCGGCGGTCCCGAGGTTCTCGAATTGCAGCAGGTTCCCGACGCGCATCCCGCGCCCGAGCAAGTTCTGGTAAAGGTCGAAGCGGGCGGCCTGAACTTCGCCGATCTGCTCACCGCGCGGGGCGGATACGCCGGCACTCCCAAACCTCCGCTCACGGCCGGCCGCGAATTCGCCGGCATCGAAGAATCCAGCGGCCGCCGCGTAATGGGCTACACGCAGTGGGCGGCCTTCGCGGAAAGAACGGTGGCGCATCGCAACCTCGTCTGGCCCGTCCCTGAAAATTGGACCTCCGAACAAGCAGCTGCTTTTCCCGTAAACTTTTTCACTGCTTATTTCGCTTACTGGAAAGCCGGTTTGCTGGACAAGCCAGCCTCTGCCCGCGTCCTGATTCATGCCGTCGCCGGAGGAGTAGGCACCGCCGCCGTGCAAATTGGAAGAATTCTCGGCATCGAAATGTATGGGACCTCTTCTTCCGAAGACAAGCTCTCCCGCGTGCGCGAACTCGGCTTGCAACACGGCATCAACTACAAGCAGCGCGATTATGTCGAAGCGATCAAAGAGCTTACGCGCGGCGAAGGCGTCGACGCGGTTTTCGAAATGCTCGGGGGCGAGCACGTCGCAAAAAGCGTCAAATGCGTGCGCGACTTCGGACGCGTCATCGTCTACGGCGCCGCCACTGGCGAAACTCCGCTACTCGACACTCGCCTGCTCTACGCGAAAGGCGCAAGCGTCCACGGACTCTGGCTGTCGTATCTCAGCGCGAACCGCCCGCTCATGGAATCCGCGTGGAAGCAGCTTTCCGAATGGCTGGCAGCCGGCAAACTCCATCCCGTGATCGGAAAAGTGTTCCCACTGAACGAAGCCCGCGCCGCCTACACGCTGATGCAGGAAGGCAAGAATTACGGCAAGATTGTTTTGAAGATTAGTTAGCACGCCGAAGCTTCTATGAATTTGTCATCCTGAGCGAAGCGAAGGACCTGCTGTTCGCCCCAATGAAGCCCGACCGCCAGACAAAACATTCCCACGCTGTTACCCAAGGAACATGCACCACACGCTGCTAACGCGGCAAGCAGCCGCGCGTCTAATGAGCATGTCTGTAAGAACAATGGTTCGTGAAGAAAAAAGAAATCGGGAACTTACTCAAACCGGGATTCGTATCTTGTAGCGAACCAACGTGGGGTGGACGACATTTTCGGTCCACTTAGAAGAGTTTGCAGGGTGACGGGACTGGCGCACGCATGGTTTGGCGGCCCTGGGTGCGCCGGGTCCAGCTAAAAGGCACGAGTGTGAGGCCCGCGTCTTTTTGCATCACCCTGACATGCGCATTGTAGGAGTTTGCACGAAAAAGGCAAGCCCCGAGTCGAGCGTCCTCGAACTGTCGCTGTCACTATCACTAGCCGCCCCTGACGTCCCGGCGAGAAACCGGGCAGAAAGCTAAGGAGCATATGAAACTGAATCTGAACAATCTGGCAAAGACTGTTGTGCTCGGGCTGGCCGTGCTGCTCGCATCGAGTGCGTTCGCAAGTAACAAGGGTTCGCTGCAGGTGCGTGAGGCGGTTGAAGTCAATGGTCAGCAGCTTGCTCCCGGCCAATATCAAGTGCGCTGGGACGGCACGGGATCGAACGTCGAGGTAAGCTTCTTGCGGAGTAATAAGGAAGTCGCGAAAGCTTCGGCGAAAGTCGTCACACTCGACCAAGTCTCCGAATACGATTCCACCGTCATCGACCACGCCAACGGCAAGGCGGCCGTCTCCGAAATACGCTTCTCCGGCAAAAAGTTCGCTTTGGCCATCGGCTCTACCGATAAAGCCGAAATGAGCGGAGGCTCAAGCAAGTAAACTTACTAACTCCTACAACATAGAGACAGACAGGGAGCACTCCGGTGCTCCCTATTGTTTGTGGATTGAACTAACGCCACTCTCAAAGGGAATCTTTGCGTAATGATTTATCCCCCTATTCAGAGAACTATTTTCAGTACTTAGGCATCTTAGTATCGATTCGATCCGCCCAGGCATTGATGCCGCCGGTCAGGTTATACACTTTGGTGAATCCCGCCTGCTTCAAAAATGCGACGGCCTTCGCGCTCCGTCCGCCCATCTTGCAATGGGCTACGATCTCGCGGCTCGAGTCGAGTTCGCTTATGCGTTTCGGCAGATCGCCGAGTGGAATGAGATATCCGTTCAGATGACAAATCTGGTATTCGTGCGGCTCGCGCACGTCGAGAATAAAAATGTCAGCCTTGGCGTCGAGCTTCTTTTTTAACTCTTCCACCGACATCAGGGACAAGCCTCCGAACACGGGTTCTTCCTGGCCACGAATGCCGCAGAACTGATCGTAGTCGATCAGCGCAGTGATGGTGCGGTGCGTGCCGCAGACGGGGCAATCGGGATTCTTGCGCAGCTTCAGTTCGCGGAACTTCATGCCGAGCGCATCGACCAGCAGCAGGCGGCCGGCAAGCGAATCGCCTTGCCCGAGAATCAGCTTGATGGTCTCGGTCGCCTGAATCACGCCGATTAATCCGGGCAAAATACCGAGCACTCCGCCTTCAGCACACGACGGCACCAGGCCCGGCGGTGGCGGTTCGGGATAGAGACAGCGATAACATGGTCCCTCTTCGGTGGCGAACACGCTTGCCTGGCCTTCGAAACGAAAGATGGAACCGTAAACATTGGGCTTGCCGGTAAGCACGCAGGCGTCGTTAACGAGGTAGCGGGTGGGAAAATTGTCGGTGCCGTCGGCGACGATGTCGAACTCGCGAAACAACTCAAGCGCATTGGCGCTGGTCAGTTTCGTGTCGAAGGTGCGCAGGTTCAGAAAAGGATTGATCGCGGTCAGCTTGTCGGCGGCGGAATCGAGTTTCTTGCGGCCTACGTCGGCAGTGGTGTGGATGATCTGGCGCTGCAGGTTGGTGTAGTCTACGACATCGAAGTCGACGATGCCGAGCGTACCGACGCCCGCGGCCGTCAGGTAGAGTGCGAGCGGCGAGCCTAGGCCGCCCGCTCCGATGCACAGGACTTTCGCGGCTTTGAGCTTCTGCTGGCCTTCCATGCCCACCTCGGGCATGATCAGATGGCGCGAGTAGCGCAGGATTTCGTCGTTGCTTAAAACGGCTTCGGGGGGTTTGACATCAGAAAGCGTAGCCATGTTCTTCAAATCATAACTCAGCGACCGCCGGCAATCGATGGCACGATGGAAATGGTATCACCGTCTTTAAGCTCGGTAGCTTCTTTCTGCAGGTAGCGCATGTCTTCGTCATTGACGTAGACGTTGACGAAGGCGCGCAGCTTGCCGTCGTCGGCATAAAGATGGCGCTTCAGGTCGGGGTGCCGCGAAACCAGGCCAGCAAGGGCTTCCCCGACGGTGTTTCCAGGGACATCGACCGAGGCTTGTTTTCCGGAGTATTGACGAAGTGGAGATGGAATCTGGATCTGGGGCATGCACATAAAGATGCTATGGTACGGGCCAAAGATGCAAGGGGAAACTGTCAGAGCACGTCAGTGTTCTCATCCACAAATTTCTTATCGGCTTCGCCTGTGCCTGTCAGTTCGAATGAATTGGTCAGTACGGCTTTACCCTTCTCCACGCTGGTGATCACGTAAGAACAGCCGAACCAGTGGGCTTCGGCGAGGTCGGTAGACGACCATTGCGCGGGGTGGTCGGGATGGGAGTGATAGAAGCCGACGATCTCCTCGCCGCGCTCGCGGCCTTCGCGCTGGATGCGGATCAGATCCCTGGGATCGATGCTGTAGCGGTTGTGTGGCGAGTCTTCGCGCGTGTTGCCGCAGCGGGCGACGCGCGAGACGGTCTTCAATCCGATGTCGTCGAAACGCCCGAGCAGCACGCCGCAGCATTCGTGGGGATAGGTTTCCTCTCCGTGCTGACGTAGGGAGAGGTAGGCGGATTTGGAGAGCTGAATCATTGAGTCATTGAATCATTGAATCATTCCATTTACAGCAATGATTCAATGACTCAATCCTGGCCCTCGTGCCAGAATCTTTCGCTCAGATATTTTTCGCCGGAGTCGCAGAGGATGGTGACCACGGTTGCGTGCTGATTTTCTCTTAGGCGATCGAGATTCATGTGTTCGATGACTTGCAGGCTGCCCACCAGGGCTGCGGCAGAGGAGACTCCTACCAGCAGTCCTTGTTCGCGCGCCAGGCGGCGGGCCATGGCGTGCGCGTCTTCGGTTACGATCTCCAGATTCTGGTCGGCGAGCGACGCGTCGTAAATGCGCGGTACGATGGAGGAGGGCAAGTACTTCGCGCCCTCGATGCCGTGAAATGGGGAGTTGGGTTGCAGCGAGATGCAACGGATCTTCGGATTTAATTCTTTCAGCCGACGCGTGGTGCCGACGAACGTTCCGGTGGTACCGAGCATGGCCACGAAGTGCGTGACCCGTCCTTCGGTTTGTTGCCAGATTTCGTTTGCCGTGGTTTCATAATGCGCGCGCCAGTTGGCGTCGTTCGAATATTGATCGGCGTAGAAATAAAGATCGGGATGGCGCTCGGCGAACTGCCGGGCCATTTTGATCGCGCCGTCAGAACCTTCGGCGGGATCCGTATAGATGATATTTGCGCCGTATGCCTGTAGAATGCGTTTTCGCTCGGGAGAAACATTCTCGGGGACGCAGAGGGTAACGGGAAATCCGAGCGCGGCGCCGAGCATGGCGTAGGCGATTCCGGTGTTGCCGCTGGTGGAATCGAGCAGAATTTTTCCGGGAGCAAGTTTGCCGTCGCGGCGCCCTTCGGCCACAATTCTGGCGGCGGCGCGATCTTTGACGGATCCGCCGGGGTTATGCCATTCGGCCTTACCCAAAAGTTCTACGCCCGGAAGATCGCGAGTGAGGGCGTCGAGCGGCAACAAGGGCGTGTTGCCGATTTGAGCGAGCACAGCTTCTCCTGGCGGGCCAGACGCGGCTTTAGCCCGAGAAGACGACGGCGAAGGCGCGGAGCCGTAAGCTGCTGGTGCCATTGAGTGGGAACGCCCTGATGACTAGAGTAATGTGCCCGCAATCCTAAAAAGGGTGTATCTATACTAACGTTGTTGCATTCTACCGTCATTAGATTCGTGGTGGAGAGTTTTGGTTCCATCGAATCGATGAAAGTTGCATCTAACCGGGTGTGACGAGAATTGAGTTCATAAATGGCCGCGAAAGTCGAACAGCGAACTTACGAAGACGCAGTCAGCTGGCTGCGCGATCATGGCTTTGACCTGATTGAAGCTCCGGGCACGCAAACGCGTGTGTTCCTGAAGAAATACAACTGTTCGGCGGCGATCCAGAAGACGGACGACGGGGGCGTGAAAATTTTTGCGTATCCGGGATACTTGATCGGCAGTGAGATTTCGAAGCTGGTCAATCGCGGCTACCAACAGTTTCTGAAGACCACCAAGACCGAAGTGCCGGCGACGGCCGATCACCTGAAAGCGCTGCAGCAGTTCGCCGAAGAAATGAAAGTAGCGCTGGCCCTGCCCAGCCTCTACAACGAGTCGCTCGGAACCACCAGCGAGTCGTATCAGTACGATCGCATCAAAGACCGCGACCAACCGGAAGTGGATCGTCCGAAGCGGCCGTGGGAGACAGTGAAAGTGAAGGCGGCTGCGGCGGCGAAAAAGAGCCAGGCGTAGAAGGCCAGCCGTCAGCTGTCAGCCGTCAGCCTTTAGCCCTTGGCTTCCAGCACCCATCGCAAATCGATTCTGCTCTTCTTTTCCGCTTTTCTCCGCGCCTCAGAAACCCTAAAACAGTATGATGCGACGGGCGCTTTGGGAGGCCGCATGCGTGATTTGGTTTTGCTGGTGGGGATGATTGCTACGCTGGCCGTTGTTGGTATTGGGCAGGATGCTGGCGATGTTGGACGTGTCGCGATTCGCAAAGTGATTGAAGAGCAGCAGACGGCATGGAACCGCCAGGATCTGGAAGCGTTCATGGCTGGATACTGGAACTCTCCCGATCTGACGTTTTTTTCCGGAGGGCATGAATCGAAGGGCTGGCAGCCGGCGCTAGATCGCTATAAGAAAAATTATCAGGGCGCGGGACACGAAATGGGGAAGCTCGAATTCGCGAACCTGCGGATCGAGATACTGGGGCCGGAGGCGGCATTTGTGCGCGGGGAATTTCATCTGACGATGTCGGATGGAAAGACTCCGCACGGCTTGTTCACGCTCGTCTTTCGCAAGTTTCCGGAGGGATGGAAGATCGTGCACGATCACTCAGCGGAATGAGGCCAGGTTTCAAAGTTTCAAGGTAAAAGCATGCGGCTGGGTGTTCAGACTTTGAAACCTTGAAACTTTGAAACCTGGCTCTCATCGCCCTCGATCCATCGCCTCATTCGCCAGCTTGTCGGCAATCTGGTTGTGCTCGCGAAGGGCGTGGCGGATCTCGAAGTGCTCCAGCCGCCGCACCAGTTGTTGCGCCTCGTCGTACAGCTTGCGCAGTTCCGGATGCCGCACCTTGTAGATCCCTTTCATCTGGCGCACCATCAGCTCAGAATCGCTGATCACTTTGAGTGCCTTGATGTGGTGTTCGGCGGCGTAGCGAAGGGCGGCGAGGAGTCCCTGATACTCGGCATAGTTGTTGGTGTGGTGCCCAAGGTATTCGCTAAGCTCGGCGACGGGGTGACCGGAGGCGTCGTGAATGGCGACACCATAGCCGGCGGGCCCGGGATTGCCGCGGGCTCCGCCATCGACGTGTGCCGTGTGAGGGGGTGGCGCAGACTTCGGCGCGGATTTCGAACTGGGAAAAAGATTGCCGGATCCGGAAGAGCGCGAAGGCATGGAGCCAGTTTACAACGTGCCCGGAATTCGAAATCAGGGAGACCGCGGAATCCCGCCCTTCAAGAAACGCGGCGCGGGAATCCGCCTGGCTGACGAAGTGACGCTTCTATCTAGTGGTGATCGCCGTGGCTGTGCCGCCAGTTCCAGTATTCCTGCTGCTCTTCAGGAGGCAGCTTGCGAAAATCGCGTCCGGGATCGCGATGGTATTCGCGGGACCACTGCTGATAATAGACCACCTCGTCGTGGTTCCAGACGTGATAGTCGCTGTAATAGGGGTCATAGACCCGGTAGTAATGGTGTGCGCAAGCCGTGCCCAACGCGCAAGACGCCAGGGCGGCGGCCAGCAAAAGTGAACTGGCAAAACCAGATCTGCTGTTCATTTGTTTAACGATCCTCCTTTCAGTGTCGAACCTTCATGTAGATGCTGAAAATGGAGTCGACACTGTGGAAAAAAGAACACCTGAGGCAAGTAAACCCCGGAAGATCGGAAAAGTTTCAGCACCTGAAGGGGCTTTGATAACGCGGCAGTTACGGCATCGCTAAAGCGATGCCCTGATACGAATCGCACTTGCGCCGCGGACGGCTAGAACAGAGAAATCCCAAAAAGGACCTTAAGAACAAAGCAGTTCGAATGTTGCTATCTTCCGGTGGCCAGTCTAGTGGCCAAGCGCTGCGGCAGATTCGCGGCCAGAATTTTCTCCTGCGCTACACGCAGGTTGTAAGGCACGCGATAAAAATTCACGATCCACGCCTCTGAGTCGAATACAGCAAACGCGGCCCGCCAGTCGCCATCGCGCGGCTGGCCGACGGAGCCGGGGTTGATGAGATAGCGGCGATCCTTGCGCAGCGGCCAATCGGAGGACTCGGGCTGGCCTACGGTGCGATATCCGGGACGGTAGGCCTCACTGATCTCGCCTGTGAGCACGAATCCGCCCTGCAGGTGCGTGTGTCCGAAGAACGTGAGCGGGACGGGATCGGTGATGAGCGGGGCGATGGCGTCGCGGGCACTGACCATGTATTCATCCTCGTCGAGCGAGGAGCCGTGGACGAACTGGATGCCGGGGAGTTCGTCGAGGCGGATGGGACCCTGAGGCAGGGAGCGGAGCCAGTCGAGATTTTCTGGGGTGAGTTGCTCGCGCGTCCAGAGCGTGGCCAAGCCGGCGACGGGGTTGAATTCGTCGAGGCTCATGAGGCCGCTGACGGCTTTATCGTGATTGCCGCGGACGAAAACGCGTCCGAGAGATTGCGCTTTGGCAATGACTTCATTCGGATTGCCGCCGTAGCCAACGCTATCTCCGAGATTGATGACCAGGTCGTGGGCGGGGGCGGCGGCCAGACAGGCGTCGAGCGCTTCGAGGTTGCTGTGAATGTCGCTGAGAAGGAGTATGCGCACCGCGGAGGATTATAGCTTTTCTGGAGGGGAAGGACGAGGCGAGTGTATCTGACTTCCCGTAGAGGAGCGGCTTGCCGCGTCTGCTGCCGCAGGGCGAGGCACGGCAAGCTCCTTTCTAGAGATGAGGAGTGGTCGGGGCTCCCGCTTCCGCCAATTTCCGTTCGGGGAGGAAATAGGAGAGCGCGACAAAAACAAAAATGAAAAATGAGATGCGCACATCAAGGAACGCGAGCGGCACCGAGGCGATGTAGAGCAGCATCGAGTACAGATTCTTGGACTGAATGCGGCGATGGTAGCGAACCATGTCAGGATTGTCGCGATGGTGCTGAATGATGGCCGAGCGCAGCACCGCGAACGACACAGAACACAGTGAAAGCACGACACCGTAGAGAGCGACGGCGCGGGGATCGCGAAAATGGTCGCCCATGTAGGCGGTGACGAAGGGGACGAGCGACATCCAGAAAAGAAGAGTGTTATTCGACCAGAGCAGGCGCGCGTCGGCGCGTCGGGCGGAGTGCAGCATGTGATGATGATTCACCCACATGATGGCGACGACGAGAAAGCTCAGGAGGTAGCTGAGAAACTGCGGGAGAATGCCGCGCAGCGAAACCAGCGTAGTATCGCGCGGGACCTTAAGCTCCAGCACCATGATGGTGATGATCACGGCGATGACGCCGTCACTGAAAGCTTCGAGGCGGTTGGTGCCGATGCCGTTCATATTTATGACATTATTTCTTATCAGACTTGTTTATCAGATTATGTTTATCAGATTCGCGGCAAATTCACGACGGGGCAGCGGGCCCAGTGTGCGGAACTGACTTCAACCAGCGGGGGGATCTCGACGGCGCAGGCGGCGACGCGGTGCGGGCAGCGGGGTTCGAAGCGGCATCCTGGAGGAAGTTGGGCGATGGGCGGGACGGTGCCTTCGATAGTCGAGAGTGGACGGGCGCGGTCGGTCGCGAGCGTGGGAATGGCGCGCAGCAGGCCCTGGGTGTAGGGATGAGCGGGCGCGCGGAAAATATCGGACTTCGTGCCGAGTTCGACCAGGCTGCCGGCGTACATGACGGCGACGCGATCGGCGACATGCGAGACGACGGCGAGGTCGTGCGAGATGAAAAGCATTGCCAATCCAAATTTGTGGCGGAGGTCGTTGAGCAGGTCAAGGATTTGCTGCTGGATGGTGACATCGAGCGCGGTAGTGGGTTCGTCGGCAATGAGCAGTTGCGGGCGGTTGACGATGGCCATGGCGATCATGACACGTTGGCGCATGCCTCCGGAGAGTTGGTGCGGGTAGCTGCGGGCGCGCTGCTCCGGGTCGGGGATGGCAACGTCGCGCATTCCGTCGACCGCTCGACGCCATGCTTCCGGTTTCGATACGCGGTGGTGAGCGAGGACAGCTTCGGCAATCTGGTCGCCCACGCGCATGACGGGGTTGAGGGCGGTCATGGGCTCCTGGAAGATCATGGCGATGCGCAAGCCGCGAAGCTGGCGCAATTCATCGGAGGGCAGATGGGTGAGTTGCGTAGGGAGGCCGTCGCCATTCTGAAAAGTGATCTCGCCCGTGACCATGGCAGCAGGCGGAAGCAGGCCCATGATGGCCAGCGAGGTGATGGATTTCCCTGAGCCGGATTCGCCGACCAGGCCGAGGACTTCTCCGGGCGCGATGGAGAATGAGAGGTCGCTCACGGCGGCCCCTGGGGCAGCCGCCGTCGGTTGCTGCGCCCGGGACTGCGGGAAATGGATGGTCAGGTCGCGGACGTCGAGCAGCGGGTGCACGATGAGTATGGTATCAGCGGACACGCTCCTTCTTTAGGCTTTAGGGCGCCTACTTTTTGGGGCGCGACTCGGGTGGCACCAATCCGGCAACACGGTAATACACCACGAGCTGGCCGTAGTGTTCTCCCGAGTGCTCGATCAGGCCCCACGCCATATCTGACACGCGCGTCTGCTGATTGGCAAAATAATCGACCATAAGGTCGTTCATTCCTATATCGCCCTTCTGCTTGATCGCGGCCGCGCCGTCGGCAAATGCCTTTCTTACGAACTCGACCACCGCGGCTTTCGTTTTATACTGCTCGCGCTTGGGATCTTCTTCGCCCGGTGGTTTCAACCCCATCGCCGGATTGGTGAAAAAATAATTTGCATTCGCGGCATGCAGCAGTTGTTCAGCGAAACTCCGCTCCGCCGGGACCGGCTTGAAGTCGTACTTGTCGTCGGGGAAATCTTCTGCCATCGCGATCAACTTGCGTCCGATATCGTTCCAGTTCTCCAGCAACACCTGCGATGGCCCAACCGCCGGCTTCGGCGGCGCGTCTTTCTTCATCGTGTCTTGCGCACCTGCGAGCACGGCGAGAATCAATATCGCAAGAACTACGCCAATCGTTTGCTTCTTTATTCGCTTCTTCATTTCGCGATCCCTCCAATAACGATTACTTCAGTCCCGCCTTCCCCAGCATCTCGAGAAACTGCCTCTGCGTGCGCATATCGATCGACTGCGCCACCAGCTTTCCTTCCCGGTCGTAGACAAAACTCTTCGGGATGCCCTCCACCACAAACAGGTCATTCACTTTGCGTCCGGGATCGAGCAACACGGGAAACGAAACCTTGCGCTCGTGGATAAACGGCTCGACCTTCGCCGCCTCTTCATCGGAAATGCCCAGCACCACCAGCCCTTGCGAACCGAAGCGCTGGTAAAGTGATTCCAGGTCCGGCATCTCCTTGCGGCATGGCGGACACCAGGTTGCCCAGAAATTTACCAGCACAACTTTGCCCCGGAGTTGAGAAAACGTCCAGGTCTTGCCGGAGAGATCTGTCAGCGTAAATTCCGGATGCTCCCGCTTGCGGTCATCCGCTTCGAGTTGGGCCATCGCCGCCCGAAACTGTCCCTGGTCATTATTATTGTTATTGTTATTGAGCGAGGCCTCGACATGCTCGTAGCGCACCAGCATGGCGAGTTCAATATATGGATAAGCCGGCTCGCGCGTGGCAGGGGCGTTGCCGCCTGCGCCGGAATCCTTGCGCTCCGCCCAAGGCACCGGTCGCTCGCGCAACGTCTCGGCCAGCGTGGTCGCCACTTCCTGGAGGGCGGCGTGTCCGAAATCGCCTTCCGTGGAAAGTCCCGCCAAACCTACCGCCAGCCGGAGCCTGTTTTCGGTCGCGGGCAGCTTTCGGATCTTCAGGGCGAGATCCTTCGTGGTCCCTGCGCGTACGTCATCGGCGAGGCCGCGCAGCCCATCGATCTGTTCCGCGAGCGGCTTCTCGTCCGCGCTCCACACAACCTCTTTCTGCGCCGAGGCGAGCTGCGGCACGAAGGCTATTAATGCGACCAACGCAAAGGCAAGTTTCATCCGGCGATGCAAAGGTTGGGGTTTCATTGCCTACCAAGCTTCACAATAGAGCTTAACCATAGGGGTTAACAACAGACCAGCCTCCGCAACCAGTCGCGCTTACCCACATCCTGAGAATGACCGCTATACTGACAGTTCCGAGGTGAACATGCCGAGCCCCACAACACGCGTCTACGCGCTGCAACTTGCGTGTTTTGTTTTTTTTCTTTTTGTGCTTGCCGGCGCGCAGGCAAATCCGGCTCCGCGCCCGGCCACTCGCGATGCGGATTACTCGGGCATGTACAGCTTTTTGCGGGAGGGCGAGTTTGTGCAGCTCACCATCGAAGACCAGGGAGGCGTCACCGGCTTTGTTTCCCGCTACGGCGACTCGGAAGGCGATCGCGGCGCTTTTCTCGATCACTTTTTCAAGTCGGGTAAGCTCGACGGCAACGAACTCACGTTTACCACCGAGACCGTGAAGGGCGTGTCGTTCGAATTTCGGGGGACGATCGAGCGGGGCGAGGGCAAGAGCCGGGGCGACGAAGCGTATTACGTGCTAAAGGGAACTCTGGTCGAGAAGACAACCGACGAGGCAAAGAAAACTTCTTCCCGCTCGCTCGAGGTTGTGCTAAAAAGTTTCCCGCAGGATCTGGCTCCGGCGCCGGCGGAAAAGAAGTAGCGGTTAGTCGAACTATCGATTCGAATCATCGATGCGAAGGAGAGTTTATGAAGAACAGGGTGTGGCTGGTGGTCCTCATGCTGGTCGCGGTTGTGCCCGTGATGGGCGAAGACAAGGAAGAGAAGGTCGGCGAGCGCATCAACGAAGCCGCGACTGTGATGAAAGAAATCCTCGGCATGCCGGACGGGATTCCAAAGGATCTGCTGAACAAGGCGGATTGCATAGTGATCTATCCATCGGTAAAAAAGGCGGCGTTTATTGTCGGCGGCAGCTATGGGCGGGGAGTGATCACATGCCGCAAGGGGCCGGATTTTTCGGGCCCGTGGAGCGCACCGGCAATGTTTGCTTTGGAGGGCGGGAGTTTTGGGTTCCAAATTGGAGCGCAGGCCACCGACTTTGTGCTGCTGGTAATGAATGAGGCGGGCGCAAAATCGGTGATGTCGAGCAAGGTGAAGCTGGGCGGGGACGCTTCGGTTGCGGCCGGGCCGGTGGGACGCGACGCTTCCGCGGAAACCGATATCGT
>Ga0187862_10002952_pt1 | contig 16877 bp, 15 predicted proteins | sample June2016WEW_10_1_FD_133003 | JGI IMG/M metagenome (GOLD analysis project Ga0187862, IMG submission 133003) | Peatland microbial communities from SPRUCE experiment site at the Marcell Experimental Forest, Minnesota, USA - June2016WEW_10_150 | ecosystem: Environmental > Terrestrial > Soil >...
GCCTGCTGGCAAAAAGCTCAATAGGATTTCCCAGTCGCCAAGCTCTTGTAGTGGATTCATGAAAAACAAATCTATAATAAAAATGGCCAATGTACAAGTATCTTATTTGAGCGCTTATGGAGCAGCGCCCCCCCGCACCCCCTCCGCCTGTGGCCATGGACAGATCAGGAATAGCCCGGGGTTATTTTATTTACAGAACTTTCGGTACACGGTCACGATTTGTCGAACTGTTCAAGGTCCAGGGTGCGGCTTATCTCCTCGGGTCGAGGCGGAGTGCTGGCAGGTCTTGGCTATGCTACATTTCTTCGGTCGTCCGCCCAGCTTGCCGTTCGCCCGCGCGGCAGCAGCTTTGGCCTCTGAGGTTGATCTGCCGCCTGTCTTGCCCAACCGCGAGGCCATCCATTTCCGCGACCCCATAAAGCCCTCAAGAAGGCTGGGCAGGTAAAGATCGACATCAAGTGCGGGGAAGTGGATCCCGAAGCCCGACGGTGAAATCTCAATTTCGGCAAGCTGTTCCGGCCCGGCTTCTTCGAGTCCTTGAGCATCGTGTGGCTTAAACGCGATTGACAGGCCGGTGCTAAGGTCGATCACCAAGCGACCTGTGCTGCGGTCATAGTGCGCCGCAACGGCGGTTGGCGTCTTCTCCAGCCGTGCTATTGCCCGCTCGTTCGCTGCCTCGAATTCGTCTTTATGGTAGGCCATGAATCCTGCTCCATTCAGCGCATAAGTGGGCGGTTCTTGCGGTAAGAGCCACCCTGATTTTTGAAAGGTCACTTGCCGGAAAGTTGTAATTTTCAATTAACTCCGGCTTACCTTCAAGGCAATTGAGCTTAAAGACGGCTTCGCAGCTATTGCCGATAACATGAACGTGGGTCGGCCTATGATCGTTCGGGTTGATCACCACACGCAGACCACCAATCATGTCAACTGTGGGCATTTTAGCATAAACCTAAGCGTTTGGGTTAATTTTTTTCGATATCCCTAAATTTCTTAACGTCTTCAGATTATTACAGCCCCTGCCCCGCTGTCAAACAGGTGAAATTCTACGGGGTTTATGTTATGGAGAATTGCTTTCGTCAAAGAACGCCTCAGGAAATCTTCTGAACCGGAGAACCGGCGATTGATACAGCGGTTTGCGCAAGGCTCGAATAAAATGCTGAAGCTCGACAGCGCTCATATCTTGAAAATACTGGTGCGATCTACAAACTGGATCGGAGACGCCGTTATGGCCACTCCGGCCCTGGGGGCGATCAGGGCTGCTTTCCCATCATCAGAGATCGTACTGGCCGCAAATCCCGTTGTCTCCGAACTCATGAGCCCGCATCCTTTCTGCGACCGCGTAATCGTCTATGACAAAAGAGGCCCGCACAGGGGGATCGGGGGTCTTTGGAGGTTTTGCCGTTCCCTTGCCGAAGAGCGATTCGATCTGGCCATCCTTTTTCAAAACGCCATTGAAGCTGCGATAATAGCTAAGCTGGCCCGGATAAAAACGCGGGCCGGGTATGGTACAGACGGGCGCGGAATGCTGCTCACCCATGCCGTTCGGGCTTCGAAAGAGGCGCGCAGGCTTCATCATATTCAATATTACCTGAATATGCTCGAGGGGTTGGGGATTCCCCCCGCCGGACAAGAGCTTCGCCTTCAATGCACGGATGAAGAAAAGAGCTGGGCAGACAATGTCCTGGGCCCCGGGAAATGGGCCGCGATAAACCCGGGAGCCGCATATGGCTCCGCAAAAAGATGGTATCCGGAAAGGTTCGCACAGGTTGCGGACGCTCTTACTTCTGACTTTGGATATGAATCGCTGCTCGTGGGTGGGCCGGGGGAGGCCGAGATTGGCTCCGATATCGAGTCCCGAATGCGTTCGAAGCCCCTGAACCTGATCGGCAGGACTTCCGTGCGGCAGTTGATGGCGCTTCTCGCATCCGTGCAACTCGTAATAACCAACGATTCAGGCCCGATGCACGTGGCTGCGGCTTTCGGCCGCCCGATAGTCGCGTTATTCGGCCCCACAGACCATACTACAACGTCTCCGTTATGCTCCCGGTTCTCATTGGTGCGCAAGGAGACCGAGTGCGCCCCCTGCCTCAAGAGGCAATGTCCAACCGACCACCGGTGTATGGCCGATATTTCCGTAAATGACGTCCTCTACGCGGTGGAGACCTTGTTGAGACCGGAAGAAGGGGGTAATGTGGAGGGGGCCGGAACTTGAGGCACTCAACTGCAAAAGGGGCCCGAGAGCGATGAAAAACTTCCGCGTTCCGCCTTCAGGCTTTCGCAAGATTCTCATCATAAAGCCGAGCTCTTTTGGCGACGTAATTCACGGCCTGCCGGTCCTGCATGCATTGAGCATCCGATTTCCGGAAGCCGAGCTTCACTGGGTCGTGGCGAAAGGGTTTGCCGCTATACTGGAGGGGCATCCCCTCATTCACAGGCTATGGATCATAGATAAAGATTCCTGGAAAAACCCAGGGAAACTGCCAAATACCTGCTGGGAGCTTGGAAAGCTGTGGCGGGACTTGCGAAAGGAGAAATTCGACCTGGTGATAGATCTTCAGGGGCTTTTCAGGAGCGCGGCAATAGGTCTTTTCACCGGGACAGGGGACAGGGTCGGCTTTGAGCAGGCCCGAGAGGGGGCGAAGTTTTCCTACAAGTACCTGGTAAGGACAGACACCGAACTGCACGCCGTTGAAAAGAATCTTCGGTTTGCCGAATTCCTCGGCTGCGAGCCGGCCGACCCGGTGTTCGCGCTTCCGCCCCTGAGCGAAATTCCCGATATTATCAAGGGCATGCAGCACTACGCCGTTATCGCCCCTTCGGCCGGGACCCTGGTGAAGAGGTGGCCGGCCGAGTATTTCGGACGTCTTGCTTCCCTTCTACCCTTCCCTTCAATTATTGTTGGAAGCAGATCGGACGCGGCGCTTGCAGATGAAGTTGCACACCGGTCGAACTCACGCGCAGTCTCTGTTGCTGGAAAGACAAGCCTCAAAGAGCTTGGCGCAATCGTTCGGGGGGCAAAGTTCCTGGTATCCCCCGATACAGGGACGATGCACCTGGCTGCGGCCCTGAACGTACCCGTTTTCGCGATCTTCGGACCCACAGCCCCCCTGCGAACCGGCCCTTACGGTAAGATCCATTCGATCATACGATTGGAGCTTCCCTGTTCGCCATGTTTCACAAGAAAGCCCTGCCCCGACTGGAGGTGTATCCGCGAAATCACGCCCGAGATGGTTTTGAAGGTTATCAGTGAAAAAATGGCGTAGCTTGCAACAGGCGCTCAGTAGCTCCAATGAAGTTTATTTTACGGACACGACATCAGGACATGCGGGAGGCGGCCAACCGCAGCAGTTGGTAGATGGTAAACGTGTAGGGCGCCTCGCGCTGCAACTGCCTAGATCGAGACAGCACCGCCCCACAGATTTCTTCCAACTCCAATGGACGGTGGTGCTCAAAATCCACCAGCATCGAGGTTTTTATCGGGTCAAAGCGGCGGACCAACTCAAACATTTCCCTGCAGTCGGTTTCGGTCAGCGACACCCCATCGGCGGCTGCGGCGATCGTGGCCTCGGCCATCAGTCCGTAGACAATCTGCGAGAGCCCCGGGTCGTGCATGAGCGTGCCGGTATCCAGCAGGGTGAGGGCGGATAAAGGGTTCATGCCGTTATTGATGACCAGCTTACGCCAGAGTTCAAGTTGAATATTATCGGTCACCCGGGTGGGGATGCCGGCCTCGTTGAAAACAGCAGCCAGCCGCTCGAGCAGTTTTGTCGAGTTAGAGGACGCCGCAGCCGTCGGCCATTGGCCCATTACCACCTGCGCCGGCCCGACGGCGTCGATGATGCCCGGCGCGGTCAGGTGCGAGCCGATCAGCACGGCCAGTCCTCCCAGAACCTTCTCCGCGCCCAGGTGTCTGGTCAGCACGGCTTCGTTGTCGACTCCGTTTTGTAACGACAGCACCGGTGTGGACAACCCCCCGAGCCGGTCTGCAAGATGACGGGCGATTGCCTCGGTGTCAGTAGCTTTGACACAGAGAATAATCAAGTCCGCTTCGGATGGTGAGGAGCTTTGGAGAAACTGTTCCAACGAGCAAGCTCTTACCGGTGCGTCAAACCGCCATGCGGGATGGTTAACGCGCAAGCCCCGGGTTTGCAGGACTTGCAGATGGGCTCCCCTGGCAATAAAGGTAACTAACTGGCCGTTGGCTTGCAGTCGCGCGCCATAATAGCCGCCAATCCCACCTGTACCGATAACCACAAAATGCATTTTGCATTTCCTCTCTTTTCGGCGCCGGAAAAATTTTCCGCTGAAGTACATGCAGAGCCTGTATATGGCGAAACGATCCAGTCCAATCTCATCAAGGGTCTGTTCATTCCCATGATAGCGCCAATCGGCAAAATTTTCATCATTCAAGATGATCAGGTAAAGAGTGTAGTTCACGGCGATCCGGTAAAGAAATGATTCGAAATGCTAACCTGTTGAAATGAGATAGAATGGGATGGAACTCTGATTCGGAACAAATTATTTCATATGATGTGAGTATTACGGAGATAGCCTCCAGAGTAAGCAAAACAAGCCGGAAGTGGCCTACAACAGCGTTATCATTCCTTTCCGCTGGGATACCATCGATCTATCCAAGACCCGCAATACATCCACACCATTTCCGAGATTTCCCGGGAAATCCGGCGAGTCTTACATCAAGGAGCGGGTTCGCCCTTCTTCAACTCCTCATCCCGCAGCACCCTTCGCAACACTTTGCCGCTGGCGGTTTTGGGTATCTCGTCCAGGAATTCGAATTGCCGCGGAACCTTGTATGCAGCCAACAGCTTTTGACAGAACTGGGAAAAGTCTTCTATGGAGACCTCTCCCTTGTATTCTTCTTTCAGGGAAATGAAAGCCTTTGGGGTTTCTCCCCGGTAAGCGTCAGGCACGCCGACGACAACAGCCTCCTTGGTCGCCGGATGACCGTAGAGCACGTCCTCCACTTCGCGCGGCCAGACTTTGAAGCCCGAGGAGATGATCATGTCCTTTTTGCGGTCCACCAGGTAGACCCAACCATCCTCATCCACTTTCACGATATCCCCGGTGCAGCACCAGCCATCGATGAACGTCTGCCGGGTTTCTTCGGGTTTATTCCAGTATCCCTCCACGATCTGGGGACCCCGGACCAACATCTCTCCGGTTTCGCCAAGGGGTGTGATACGGCTGCTGTCCACGGGGTCCACCACCATGAGTTGCGTGTTGGGTAAAGGGATGCCTATGGAAAGCGCACCGGTTTCGGGATCCACCGGAGCCCTTTGGCCGGGCGGGGTAAAGATGAGCGGCGCGGTGGACTCGGTCAACCCCATGACATTGTAGATATAGCTTCCCGCCTCATCCTGCCAGCGGTTGATCACTGCTTCGGGGACCGGGGCCCCCCCGCTGATGGGAGTGCGCAGAGAAGAGAGATCATATTTTTTGAATTCCGGGTGATTTAGCAGGGCGATATACATGGTGATGGGGCCAACGCCATGGGTAATCCGGTGCTTTTCGATGGCCTCGAGGGCAAGGCCCGGTTCGAACCGATAGCCGGCAACGACAGTACCGCCCACAAAGAAGGGTAAAACCGTCTGCATGTTGGCGCCGGTGATATGAAACCACGGCACAAAACCGAAAAACACATCCGAACACCCAAGCGAATACCACAAGGCATTATTGAGCGCATTGGCGATGTGATTGGTGTGCGAGGTCAATGCTCCTTTGGGAACGCCGGTGGTTCCCGACGTGTAGGATATGGCGGCCAGGTCCCGGCCCTGGACGGATTCCATCCGGCCCCCGGCCGAGATTTTATCCAAAGATTCCTTGAAATCGAGGGTTGCTTCGGGAGTCTGCTTTACGACATTTTGCAGGAAGAGGGGCGTTTCCCCTGCCCGGGAATACCAGTCCAGAGGACTGGTGGTCATGACCTGTTCGATAGAAGAGGTTCGAGGAAGCACGTTTCGCACTGTCGGGTAGAGAGCTTCTTCACAGATGATGAGCCGGGGAGAACAATCGTTGATTAAATATTCAATCTCCCTTTCCTTCAACATGGGATTCATGGGCACAACCACCGAACCGTTTTTCCAGCATCCATATTCGGCGATGATGTAGGCTGGGACATTTTGCATGTACAGGGCCACCCGGTCCCCTTTACCGATCTTGAAATCCTGCAGCAGCGCCAAAAACCTGGAACTCAGGTCGTCGAGTTCGCCATAGGAAAACACCGTATCGAAGTAAATCAGGGCGGGGCGATGTGGAAACAGGTGCGCACTTTCCTCGAACACCTGTGCGCAGGAGACGTCGGGAACCTCAAAGACGGCCGGAACCCGTTTGGGCCATCGGCGATACCAGGGCTTGTCGGCATAAGGGTTCATGGTCTACTCCTTGCGAAGATGAAATTGTCATGAGCTTACCACAACTCCAAACAAATTTGCTAATTGAACTAAGCCTTCGGCAGCGCACTACGCACACCCACCATTTCCCTTCCTTGCAATTCTACCTCGCACGATTCACCGCCCTTTGCCAAAGAACGACTTTTCTAACGGCCCGTTCGCACTTAAGTTGTGAGTTATATGGTGGCGGTGGGACCCGCCCCTGGTGATGGACAGATCAGGGATAGCGTCGAAATTGGCCTTCGGCGGTGGCACTGGCAGGACCTCGACGCTCCACCGGTTCAGCAGGCTAAGGGCAAGCTCGGCGCGCCTATGAACGCCTCACTAGATAGTTCCTGTCAGGAGGAGGACGTCTATGTTCATCGTTCATGTTTTTGTCCACGTAAAAGAGGACCTGGTGGAAGCTTTTAAAGCAGCAACAGTCGAAAATGCCCGAAACAGCGTCGAGGAAAAGGGAATCGCCCGTTTCGATGTGATTCAGCAGACAGACGATCAGACCCGTTTCGTACTGGTTGAGGTTTATCGCACGCGGGAAGACCCTGCCCTGCACAAGGAAACTGCTCACTACAAGACTTGGCGCGATGCCGTCGAAGCCATGATGGCCGAACCGCGCACTAGCATCAAATTTGCCAACGTGTTCCCGGATGAACAGGGGTGGGGCTGATGAGCATGAATTTCGAATTTGCGACCGCAAATCGCATTCTTTTTGGTCCGGGAACCTTGCGCGAAGTAGCTTCCATTGCCGTACATCTGGGGAATCGAGCGCTGCTTGTAACCGGCCGCTCCCCGGACCGGGCGTCCGCACTGGTTCGCCAACTCGAGTCTAAAGGGATATCAGTCTCCAGTTTCAATGTAGGAAGTGAGCCGACCCTTGAAACTGTGCAATCCGGCGCCGTTGAAGCAAGAGCAAACGGTAGCGAATTTATTGTAGGATTTGGCGGCGGGAGCGTCATCGATACCGGCAAAGCCATAGCGGCCCTTCTGGCCAACAAGGGTAAGCTGCTCGACTATCTTGAAGTCATTGGAAAAGGGCGCCCGATTACCGAACCATCGCTGCCTTACATAGCAATACCAACTACCGCAGGCACAGGCTCGGAAGTCACGCGAAACGCGGTGCTCGCATCTCCGGAGCACAGGGTGAAGGTAAGCCTCAGGGGGCCGTATATGTTGCCGCGTGCGGCAGTGATAGATCCTGAATTAACCCGCTCGCTGCCCCCTTCGGTTACCGCCGCTACAGGACTCGACGCGCTTACCCAACTGATCGAACCTTATGTGTGCAACAGCCCGAACCCAATGACGGATGCGCTTTGCCGTGAGGGAATCCGGCGCGTGTCCTCGAGTCTTCGCCGGGCATGGCTCGATGGTGACGACCTTAACGCGCGTATGGATATGTCACTCGCAAGTCTTTTTTCCGGCATGGCCCTGGCAAATGCGAAACTCGGGGCCGTGCACGGGCTGGCAGGTCCCCTTGGCGGAGTGTTGTCCGCGCCTCATGGCGCGATTTGCGCCAGGCTCCTTCCTTTCGTTATGGAAACCAATCTCAAATCCATTGAAAAAAGGGCGCCGGGTTCACCTGCATTGCCCAGGTATTCTGCGGTAGCCCGGTTGTTGACCGGAGAAAAAGCAGCCGGCCCTGCGGATGGCGTTCTCTGGTTACAGTCCCTGTGCAGGGAGTTCGAAATCCCGACCCTGTCACAGCAGGGACTCAGCCGGCAAATGATTCCGGCTATCGCAAACCAGGCCATGAGATCAAGCAGTATGAAAGGTAATCCGATCGAGGTGAATGAGTTGGAGCTGTCGAACATTCTCGAACAGGCCATGTAAAAGTCTTGAAGCGAAGAAGGACCGGGACCTGGCGGGAATCTTCAAATTTGAAAAGTGTGTGAGGTACATCCGTAGGGTTAAAAAGAGATCTTAAAATGCTCCACATTCGTGCTTATAAATCGTAAAGACAAGGATTGGCAGACGGCCCAAAGTCAGATATGGTGCAGGAAACAAAGTCAGCATCCGAGGGAGAGAAGAAATGAAAAAGCCGCGATGGATTAGAGTTTTTCTAGTTGTTGCCTGTACGTCCTTTTTTTTGCAGTCCAGCGGTGCTTTTTGCGCCGGCGCTGGTGAAAAAGAGCTGCCTGTGAAGTTCAACCTCCCACCCCCTGATTCTGCGCAGACGCAGACATATCTTGGTCTGGACGCGATGAAGCAGTTTAAAGTCAGTGACATAAGGGCGAAGATCGTCGTTATCGAGTTCATGAGCGGGCTCTGCATTCCCTGCCAGGCCAACGCCCCCATAATGAACGAAATCTACAAAACGATCCAGGCAGACTCAGGCCTGGCCGACGTAAAGGTTATCGCAATAGCAGTCGGCGATGACAAAACCAGCCTGGAGACGTTCAAGACACGGTTCGAGCCGCCCTTTCCGGTCCTGCTCGACACAAACCGTGAGATTATGAACTCCATGGGTGTAAAAAACACTCCAATCACTCTAGTCGTTTCGACTGAGGACGCCAAGGTGCTCTTCACCCAGGCCGGAGTAATCCCGGACGCCGACGCGTTTGTAAAAGAGGTGAAATTTGTAAAGCAGTTGGAAGCCATGGACAAAGAAAGCCAATAGTAAGACAACAGCGGCAATGAGCCGTATGGAATTCGAAGATTTAAAGATTTTGCCGAAGAACTCCGTTCTTCGGGATTTGTCCCCTGAAGAGATCGACGAGCATCCATTAGGGTTTATTTATGATTAAAAGCATTGACGTCATCGAGATGACCCAGCGTATGGTGCGGGCCCAAAGCATCAACCCCACGGGGGACACCCGCATGGTGGCGCAGGTTTTGGCCGAGGCACTCGAACCCGCCGGGTTCCGGTTGTCGTGGAGGGAAACTCCAGGCAAGGGGGTCAACCTGGTGGCTGTGCTACAGGGTGAGGGCGGCAGACCCCCCCTGTGTTTCACGGGTCATATGGACACGGTGCCGTTGGGTGAGCTCCCGTGGACAGTCGACCCATTCGGAGGCGAAATTCGTGAAGGCAAGCTCTACGGCCGAGGCGCCAGCGACATGAAATCCGGACTTGCGGCAATAGCCGCGGCAGGAATCGATCTCTCCCCGGTACCTCGCCGCGCCTCTGACGTGGTCCTGATTTTCACCGCGGGGGAGGAAACGGGTTGCGAGGGTGCAAAAGATCTGGCCGAGTCGGGGCTGTTGCCCTCCGGGGCAGGCGCCCTGGTGGTCGGGGAACCTACGGACTGCCGGCCGCTCCTGGGCCATAAGGGGGCGTTGTGGCTGCGGGCGGACTTTTTCGGCCGGGGCGCCCACGGCTCCATGCCCGAGGCCGGGGACAACGCTGTCTATAAAGCCGCAAGAGCCGCCCTGGCTCTTGAAAACTTCCTGGCGACCTACCCGTCTCATCCTCAGTTGGGCAATCCGACCATCAATGTGGGAACAATCGGCGGCGGCGGAAAAGTGAACATGGTGCCCGACGCCGCTTTTCTCGAGATTGATCTGCGCACCATCCCCGGACTTGACCACCAGAACCTGGAAAACTCGGCTCAAGAGGTCCTGGGACCGGCGGCCAAGCTAACCCGCCTGATAGACGTCCCTTCAGTGCTAACGCCTCAGGACGACCCCTGGATCGCTTCTGCGCTGGATGTCCTGAAACGGCTGAGGGGAAGCCCCCAGACGCCGGGCACAGTCAGTTACTTCACTGACGCATCCATCCTTTACTCCGCCCTGGGCAGTCCGCCGACTCTTATATACGGCCCAGGCGTGGCCCGCCAAGCGCATCAGACCGATGAGTATTGCCACGTCCCGGCAATCATCGAGGCCCGCGAAGCTTACGTGGCCATTGCCGGGCAGTGGCTTTCAGGTTGATGCAGCCGGATCGGAAACTGCTAGTGTCGCATCCGGGGATTCCGGATGGACACTATCTAAGCAGCTGGTTCGCGATGATGATCCGCTGAACCTGATTCGTCCCTTCATAGATCTGGGTGATCTTCGCGTCCCTCATCATTCTCTCGACGGGATATTCTCTCGTGTAGCCATAACCTCCTAAAATCTGCACAGCATCCGTGGTAACCTTCATCGCCACATCCGAGGCATACCACTTCGCCATGGAGGCGATCTTCGGGATATCCGGATGGTTTGGCTCGGTGTCAATCATTGCGCCGGAGCGATAGACGATGGTTCTAGCTGTTTCAATGCCAAGAGCCATTTCAGCGAGCATCCACTGCATGCCCTGGAAGGATGCCAGGCTCTTGCCAAACTGAACGCGTTCCTTCGCGTGTGCGACGGCGGCATCGAAGGCCCCCTGTGCAATGCCGAGGGCCTGGGCGGCTATGTTAGGCCTGGAGAAATTAAAGGTGGTCATGAGGGTCTTGAAGCCACTGCCCTCAGGACCGATCATATGCTCGTCGGGCACGAAGCAGTCCTCGAAAAAAACCGGCCGTGTGTCAGAGCCCCGGATGCCCAACTTGTGCTCCGGCTTGCCGATGGTCATGCCCCGGGCGTCTTTTTCCAGGACGAATATGCTCATCCCCCTGTTACCTTTTGATTTGTCCGTATAGCAGATCACCACCATGATTCCCGCCACGCCGGCCTCGGTGATGAAAATTTTAGAGCCGTTCAGGAGCCAGCCTCCATCGGTCTTTGTCGCCGTAGTCTTCATGCCGGCAACATCGGAGCCGGCATCGGGCTCGGTGATGGCCATGCAGCCGGGGCACTCGCCGGTGGCCAGCCGGTAAAGCCACTTTTTTTTCTGCTCTTCGCTGCCTGCGATCATGAGGGGTTCGCTTGCGAGGGCCTGATTCGTCAGGATCACCGAGGTGGAGGCACAGGCGCGAGCCGTTTCTTCCACCGCAAGCAGAAGCGCCAGTTGTCCGGCGGCGGCTCCGCCATATTCCTCGGCAACATTGACACCGAGCAGACCGTTGTTTTTCAGGATTTCGAAGTTCTCCCATGGGAATGTCTCAGCGGCATCGATCTCCGCCGCCTTTGTCGCAAACCGCTCCAGGGCAATCCGCCTGATGGTGTCTCGTAACATGACTTGCTCGTCAGATAATCTGAAATCCATTCTGGATACTCCTAATAAGTGTGATCAACCGGTTTGTGTGCATCCATACCCAGGGTGGCGTCCCGCCCGTTCAACAGGCGAACTTGTCCTGAGTTTCCGAAGGAGGGCAAGCTCGGCGCGGGACTGACCCGGGGCTGACTTATCAAGCCCCTTCGGGTCAAAAATCCAAATCACAGGCACTCGTTTGCCGAACGAGCAAAAAAAAAGAGAAGCATTGGGGGCCCCCAGGGTCCTCAACGCTTCTCAATCAATCAAATGAAACCTCATTCTTTTCAGCCTGACAAAGAGATCAGCCTTGGCAAATCTCGAAATCGCCCGCACCCCAGCAGGTTTCACACTGTCGGTCTTCGAAGCAGTCGTAACCGCTTCCATCGCAGGCATGGCAGAATGCTCTGATGCATCGCTGGATATCGTCGAGATTCATTTCGAGCTCCCTTCCTCTAGTATGTGTTTTTTCCAAGTAAACGTAGTCCATACTTTAATGGCTGTAATCTCGCGGTCAAGTGAGTGAAGCCTTTTTTGATGAAAGTTTCAACCGTACAGCCCTCCGGCCCTGAACCCGTCAACCGATCTCCAACCCCGCTAAAGGCGGACCAAACAGCGTTGAGCCCACTTGCCAAAGGCGGCCGTAGAGCATACCTTTTCGCCTATGAATATTTAGAGTCTACGAATTGTTATCGGGATAACGGCAGCGTTTAAAAATTTGGCCAGGTGCACACGCAAGCACGGGCATGCTGCCTTGAGTGACGAAACACCAGGCAGCGGAGGAGATGGATAATGCAGACACAAAGTCAAGAAAGTGAAGCCAAAAGGCTTCAATTGCATTATAAGACACCCTTTTTAGGCCCGCCTGCTGAGGTTTCCCGCGATTTTCTCGAATTTTTGGTTCCTCTTCACAAGGAGTTCACTCCGCTACAGCAGGCTCTAGCCGCAAAGCGCGCCCGCGTGCTGGCCGAAGCACATCAAGGCAAGCTTCCAAACCACCTTACAGCTTCAGAGGCCACGACCGGCAGATGGAGAATCGAACTTCCAGCGTGGTGTCAGGACCAGAGAAACCAGATGACCGGTCCGGCAGATGATGCCGAGCTGGTGGTCAAGATGCTGAATTCGGGCGCACCGGGCGTGATGCTGGACCTTGAAGATTCCATGGCAAATGAGTGGCGCAAAATGGAAGCGGGGGTTAATAACATCCTGGAGGCACTCAGGGGCGAACTGACCTACCTTGATCAAAAGCACCAAAAGACCATGGGGATCAATCCGAGCAGCACGGTCATATGGCTGAGGCCGCGCGGGTTGCATATGAGCCAGGCAGGGGTTTTGCCGGACCGGGGCGAGAAGATTGCCGCGTCCCTGTTCGATATGGCCGCAATTGTTTACGGCATTAATCCTGATGAATTGAAACATCCTCTATCGTTCTACATTCCGAAAACCGAATCCGCCGAAGAGGGGTTGTGGTGGCGGGATGTTTTCCGGGCGCTCGCCAGGGCAAAGGGCCTGCCGGAAGATTACATCAAGTGCATGGCGCTCGTTGAATCTCATCCCCTGGCCTATCAAATGGAGGAGTTTGCATTTAACCTCAGGGACCATATTCTGGGGTTGAACCTTGGCCGTTGGGATTACATGGCAAGCCTGATCCATTTCAATCTCTATGCCCCGGAGTGGGTTTTGCCGGACCGGAACACGATTCCCCATAACGTTGCCTTTTTTCAAAGGCTTCGCGATTTGCTGGTCGAGATCTGTCATAAACACGGACTGCTCGCCATTGGCGGTATGACCGCCCTGTACCCTAGCAGGACCGATCCTGACCTCAATGAGCGCGCCCTCAAAATACTTGCAGAGGACAAGAAGAACGAGGCTGATTGCCTGATGGACGGGGCCTGGACGGGTCACCCCGACCAGAATGAGATCGCAGTGCGGCAGTTTCCGAATCCCAATCAGCAATTTGCCAGGAAGAGTTCCGCCGAACGTTATCCTGACCTGAGGCCTGCGCCGGCAGGGATCGGAAGAATTACTCTGGACGGCACTCGAGCGGCTGTGCGCACCGTAATCCGATATCGAAACGGCGTATTGAACGAGAAGGGAGCGAGCCTGCTGGACGGATACATGGAAGACCTCGCCACTGACCGCATCTACCGTTTGATGATTGCCCAGCGCACCATTCACAGGAACGAGGTCAAATTGGCCGACACCAACGGCAATCCGGTCGAACTGACACCCGAACTGGTCAGCAGGCTTTTCGACGAGCAACTTGACCGTCTGCTCAACGAGCTGCCGCCGGGAAGCGGACAAAGCGAAATGGAAAAATACCGGCAGGCCCGGCAGATAAGCCAGGAGATGATTGTGCGACATCGGTTCAACCCGTCATAGCGGGCATCCGAGGATGAAAGTCGGATAAAAAAAGGTGATTGCGCATGAGTGTGCGCTCAGGAGGTTATAAATAAATGATTGCTGATGATCAAAATCGAGAATCCATTCCGCAGTGGAACGAGTATGAGCGCTGGAAGGGCATAGAGCGCCCCTATACGGCCGAGGATGTGCTAAGGCTGCGGGGCTCCATCCGAATCGAATACACCCTGGCAAACGAAGGCGCCCGCCGACTTTGGGGACTGCTCCATGCAGAGCCTTTCACTGCGGCCCTTGGCGCTTTGACCGGCGCGCAGGCCGTTCAGCAGGTCCAGGCCGGATTGAAGGCCATATATGTAAGCGGATGGCAGGTTGCCGCCGATAACAACAGCATTGGCCATACTTATCCCGATCAAAGCCTTTATCCCGTAGACAGCGTCCCCAATCTGGTGCGAAGAATCAATAATGCGTTTATGAGAGCCGACCAGATCGACCATATGGATGGCAAAAAAGGGCCGTACTGGTTTGCGCCCATTGTTGCCGATGCAGAAGCCGGCTTCGGGGGGATTTTGAACTCGTTCGAGCTGATGAAAGCAATGATCGAGGCCGGCGCGGCGGCGGTTCATCTCGAAGACCAGCTTTCATCGGCCAAAAAGTGCGGGCACCTGGGAGGCAAAGTAATAATACCGACCTCCGAGGCGGTGAAGAAGCTTATAGCCGCAAGACTTGCCGCCGATATCTGCGGTGTGCCGACAATACTCATCGGCAGGACGGATGCCAATTCCGCGACACTGCTTGCCAATGACGTAGATGAAAGAGATCGTCCTTTCATAACGGGTACAAGAACGGCTGAAGGTTTTTACACCGTCAGGAACGGAATCGAACCGTCCATAGAACGGGCGTTAGCCTACGCTCCTTATGCGGACATTCTCTGGTGCGAAACATCCGAACCCGATCTCGAAGAGGCCGGAAGGTTTGCAGAAGCGGTCCATGCCTCATATCCGGGCAAGCTGCTGGCCTATAATCTTTCACCCTCATTCAACTGGAGCGCAAAGCTGGATAAATCAGCCATAGCCGAATTTCAAAAAAAGCTCGCTTCCTACGGGTACAGGTTTCAATTCGTAACGCTTGCCGGTTTTCACTCGATTAATTTCGGGATGTATGAGATGGCCCGGGAATTCGAAGAGAAAGGGATGAGCGCCTATGCGAATTTTCAGGATAACGAGTTCGCATGGGAGAAGCGCGGGTACAAGGCCGTGAAACATCAGTCCTTCGTCGGAGCGGGCTACTTCGACGCTGTGGCGCAGGCGATTAGTGGCGATGAGTTATCTACAAGCGCCCTGAAGGGCTCCACGGAGGAGAAACAGTTTCGGACGGCGACGGCGTGAGGGAGAAGCGGGAAGCAAGAAGAAAATCGGTTGCCCGCTTCATGCTTCCCGCTTCTGCATTTATCCTTTCGAACCGAGGCGCAGGCCGCCGTGTATGAAGTAGACGTCTCCGGCCAACGATTCGTTGCGATAGAGTTCACCGATCAGTGAGGCGACTTCTTCTGGTTCGATCAACCGGCCAATGGGAATCTGTTCGATTATTTTACCCAGCACAGCCGGGCTGATCTTCTTGATCATCGGTGTTCCCACATATCCCGGAGCAACCGCCACGCAACGGATTTTGTCCGCAAGACCCCGGCGAAAGAACTCAGCGGTAAGCACCTTCGGAAATATCGACATTGCCGCCTTGGAGGAAGAGTAATTAATCTGGCCCGCCGTTCCAAGCGACCCGGTAGAAGAGATCAGGCAAATCAGTCCTTTGCAGTTGTTATTTATCATGCGCTCGGCGCATTCCCGCACCGTCAGAAAAACTCCCGTCAGGTTTATATTCATCACCGACTGGAACTGATCGAGGGTCATTTTCCTGTTGACTTTACCTGTAGCCGCATCCGTAGACACCATCAGCCCGTCTTTGATTATTCCGGCAAAAGGAGCCACAAGATTGATCCGTCCGAACTGTTCGATGGCAAAATCGGCCATCCTGGCGCAATCATTCTCATCAGTGACGTTGCAAACGATTGTTCGCACGTCTCCATTCATCTCTTTTAACCCGGCTTCAGCAGAGGCTAAAAGAGGTTCGGCCACGTCCGCCAGTAACACCTTCCCGCCATTGCCGACCCAGTATCGTGCCAAGGCAAGTCCAATGCCTCCACCGCCTCCGGTAATTACCGCAACTGAATTCGTGATTTCCAACATGCCGCGTCAAACCCCCGATTTAGAAATTCAGACCACATGTACTCATTTGCCGGATTAACCCATATTTCACATACTGTTCCGTCGGAAAGGGTTTTTCCGATCCCATACAGAGAGAAATCTGTCAATAATTGTAGACCTAACCCGTGGTCGGAAAAAACTTCACCGCGCACCCCTGCGTCTGCTGGGGTTGAATGCAGAAAAACTCAACCGCAAGCCTACACGAGTAGCCCACAGGCCGGGTCATGATATCTGGAAAAGAAGAAATCCGCTTGCCAGACGCCGGTTCCTTCGTGAACAACCGAGGAGGTCTGCGGATTGAGACCTCTCAGGCACTCACGAAAGGAACGGCCGGCTCTGGGGCAGGATTGTTCAGATTGTGCCTTACACACCTTTTTCGATAAACTTTTCAAGGCTGGCGTAGCCGTTGTTGACAGCGTCTTTGAATGTTTCACAGCCCTTCTTGTTACTGTCTATCCATTCACGGAACGCCTTCTTTCCTTCCTCAGGGACCCACGCGGCCTGATTGAGAAGCGAGTTCCAAACGCTGCCGGTCTGATCCCAGAACATCATCGCGTTGCTGATGATGCCCTCGACTCCGGCCCTTTGCATATCGATCATCTGTTTGGCGATTGTTGCTGATGGCTGGAACATTCCCTACCTCCGTGCAAATCTTGTGAAAGTGTGAGATGCGATCTTTACCTACTGTTCCATTACGTAACTTCCGGGGGCTTTCTGCAGTATGGGGTATTTATCATTTCCCATCCCGGGTGGCTCGACTCTGGCAGCGGATTTTTCAGACAACCACGCCACCCAGTCCACCCACCA
>Ga0187862_10002967_pt1 | contig 16840 bp, 20 predicted proteins | sample June2016WEW_10_1_FD_133003 | JGI IMG/M metagenome (GOLD analysis project Ga0187862, IMG submission 133003) | Peatland microbial communities from SPRUCE experiment site at the Marcell Experimental Forest, Minnesota, USA - June2016WEW_10_150 | ecosystem: Environmental > Terrestrial > Soil >...
CAAAGTAATGACGCTCGACGGCGACACCCCGGACGGCAGTTACCAGCAAGTGTTCGACGTAACCTTCGACGACAAGGGACGCAAGATCAAGAACGTGGTCTTTGCGCCCCAGCCCACACTGCAGCGCATCCAGATGACCGAGGAAGATTTTGACGACATTGAGAACCGTCTCCCGTTCGTGCTGACCTCGGACGAAATAGGGGAATACGACATCCTCTACGTCGGCCAGCAGAAACAGGACGAACTGAACACCTATGTCTTCGACATTGCCCCCAAGCAGATTGTCGGCAAGAAGCGTTATTTCCAGGGGCGCATCTGGGTGGACGACCACGATTTTCAGATCGTGGAAACTTATGGCAAGACCGTGCCCGACATCAAGAAGAAGAAGGGCCAGGAAAACCTGTTCCCTAAGTTCACCACCTGGCGCGAGCAGATTGACGGCCAGTACTGGTTCCCCACCTACACCCGCGCCGAGGACACGCTCCAGTTCTCGCTGGGAGGCGTGAAGATCCGCGAGATCATCAAGTACACGAACTACAAACGCTTCGGATCAAAGTCAAGGATCACCTACGAAGGCCAGGAAGTTCAGAAAGCGGAGCCGAAGCCGGGAGACCAGAAGCCGCCCGAGCCACCAAAGCCGCAGTAAGGCCCGGTTTCAATTGAGAATACAGCCCCCGAGGGGCGAACTAACTTAGCCCGGCGCTTCAGCGCTGGGAAAAGGGGGAAGAACGACCTAAGTCCCGGAGGGACGACCCAGTTCTCCCGCACACCCTTTTAGGGGCTGGGCATCGAGAATCGACTTTTTCCGCAGCCGCTTCACAGCTTGCAGAAAAAACCGGCGCTGCCCTTGCTTTTGGGTGGCGCAGCGGTTTACCGCTGCGGTAACCACCTTGTTTTGAATTCGGCTTTAGCCGCTGAGGGCGCGGCTCTCGATCAGGAATTACTTTTTCCGCAAGTTGTTAAGCGCTAACTTAGGGCCCAAATCGCTTTGCGGCCGGCAATCCGTCGTCCGGCGGAAATCGCCAGAATCTAACCGAATTTCCAACTTCCAGAAGCCGACTTTCCGTTACTGATCTGAACTCGATGGTTGACTCGACGATTGTGCGCTCATCGAGAAACGGAGATTTTCAGGCTGGGTTAAGCCAAGCTCGTCACGAATCTGTCCATCATGTCTCTGCCTGCTGCACAATCGAAGGAGTTGATGCCGCGCAAGGCCGCAGTTGGAAATAGTGTTACGTTTTCTCTTGACAATCAATAACCATACGGTTATGGTTTCATCTGTGAAGCCGGCCAATACCAATCACGTGTTCCGGGCTCTCGCCGATCCCACGCGCAGGGCCATTTTCGAGGAGCTGACCCGGCAGGGCGAACAGACCGTCCACGCATTGACTCGTTATGCGGGCGTGTCTCAGCCTGCTGTCTCCAAGCACCTCACGGTGCTGAAGCGGGCAAAGCTGGTACGGCATCGCCGCGAGGGACGCGAAACTCACTATCGCGCCCGGCCCGATGCACTAACGCCGATGGTGGACTGGCTCAATCTCTACGGCGCCTTCTGGCGTGACCGGTTTGACCGTCTTGAAGCCCTTTTGGAAAGGATGGAATAACAATAATGACCAACCCAGCAGAGAGTCCCCGCACCTTGGTGATGGAGAGGGTATTCCCACACCCGCCAGAGAAGCTGTGGCGAGCGCTCACGGAGAGCCCGCTCCTCGCGCAATGGATGATGAAAAATGACTTTGAGCCGGCGGTCGGGCGAAAGTTCCAATTCCGGGCCGAGCCCATGCCGAACTGGAATGGAGTTGTCGACTGCGAGGTGCTGATCGTCGACCCATTACAACGCCTGTCCTATAACTGGGGTGTTGGGGGAAGCGAATCCGGGCTTCAATGGGTGGTGCTCTGGACGTTGACTCCAGCGGAGGGCGGTACGCACGTTCGCATGGAGCAGTCCGGCTTCCGTCCCGATCAGCAGGCAGCTTATGGGGGCGCAAAATACGGCTGGCAGAAATTCTTCGCCGGTCTGGAGCGGGTGCTCGGCGGGCTGGACGCTCGCGCCGAAGGCGGTTAGGTGTGCCTGACCGCTTCGGGCTCGGCTTTGTTCGGGCTCGACTCCATTCGGGCTGGGCGTTGTTCGGGCTGGGTCGTTAGAGGATGTCCCAGAGGAGATCCCAGAGGAAACTTCTATGAATTGGAACAAGTGGATTCGGCAGACCCACCGCTGGCTGTCCATTGCCTTTACGGTGGTCGTCATCGTCAACGGCGTCGCCGTGGCGCGGGGGAAGTATAGCTCCAGGATGGGCTTGTCGGCGGTGTTCGTGCTCGCCTTGCAGTTTTTTACCGGTCTGTACTTGTTCGTGCTGCCCTATGCCACCAAGTGGGGCAGCGAGCGACGCACTGACTGAACCAACTCTGTCATCCCGACCGGAGGAAATCATCGCGAAGGCGACGATCTGCGGAGTGGAGGGACCTTGTGTTTTAGTGTTTGCGACGGACGGTGGAGATCGACTCGGAATCGAAGACCCCAAAACACGAAAAAGCGGCAGGAAGACTCTGTCCCGCTGTAGAACATTCCCATTCAAGCCAAAGCCGGGCTTGAGCGGCCCACCCGCCCTGTACGTGCCCCATGACGACGAATTTCTTGGCAATCTTGGGAGCCGTATTGGCCATAGAAACATAGGATAAAGTTGGGATCAATCCTTCCACCCGCAGGCACGCCCTTTTGACTTCGACGGAACAAAGCTAACCCCGGCGACGTATCGCCCTGAAAGGAGGGTCCCGCTGTGACGAATCTGGTTCTCATTCTTCACGTCGTTGCAGGCACGATCGCGCTGTTCGCGGGGATCGTTGCCATGTCGTCCCGCAAGGGCGCGCGCACACACCGGATGGCGGGGACCGTCTTTTTCGTATCGATGCTTGTTATGGCGGTCTTCGCGGACTATCTCGCCGTAGCACTACCTGAGCAGATTCCCAATTTGTTCATCGGCACCTTCACCATCTACCTTGTGGCGACGGCGTGGTTGACGGTTCGGCGCAAAGAGCGGTCCGTCGGCATTCCTGAAAGGATTGCTCTATTTGTAATTCTGTGCCTCTTCATCCCTTTTGTGATCCTGAGCTTTCAGTTGGCGACTGGCTTGAAGCCTTCTTTCGAAAGCGCGGTGCCCCTAGAAGGCCCTGTCCGCATTGCGATCTACAGCTTCACGTTTTTCGTCGCTATGGCGGCGATTGGCGACGCCAAGTTAGTACTGGCTGGTGGCATTACGGGCGCGCGACGCATTGGGCGGCATCTTTGGCGTATGTGTCTAGGACTCACTTTCGCGGCCGGTTCAGCGTTCACCAACGGATTGCCACGGCTACTCCCGAATACAGTGCATGTTCCGCTAATCCTCTTGTTTATTCCTCAATTGACCTCGCTCGTGTTGCTGGTCTTCTGGATGATCCGCGTGCGGTTCACGGGTTGGTACAAACTTTTGACGCCGAATTGAAGCACGTTTCGTGTCGTCGAGCCCAGGGTTCGGTAACGCTTGGCTTCAGCTAACGACTCGCTATTCTCAAGTCGTTGAAGAATAATGGCGGGGCCCATTCAAGCCTGGTTCTGGCTTGAGCGGGGCAGTTCCACGTCCCCTTCCCTCAGTTACCGGTTTTGGATCAGCCTCCAACATCCCAATTCTAAATTTCGCAAAGAACGCGAAATTTAGAATCGGCTATCCGGCCTCCTTCCACTCGCGGAGGGTTGCAGCTTTCGCTGAGCGCAGCTAAATTAGGTGCGAGAGTTGGAGCTGAACATGAAAAGGTCCGCCCCCGTGGAATCTGCCTCTGCATTCATCGACGAGAAGATCAAGGAACTTGGCGACTGGCGCGGGAAGACGCTCGCGAAAGTTCGCGCAATCATACACGCGGCAGACCCTGAAATCGTCGAAGAGCGGAAATGGGTCAAGCCGAACTCGCCGGGGACTCCCGTCTTTTCCCACGGCGGCATCGTTTGCACGGGAGAGACGTACAAGAACGTCGTCAAGATGACATTTGCCAAGGGAGCTGCGTTGCAGGACCCTTCCGGTCTATTTAACTCCAGCCTCGACGGCAATGTCAGGCGCGCCATCGACATCCACGAAGGCGACAAGATCGATGAGGCAGCCTTGAAGGATCTCATCCGCGCTGCAGTGGCGCTCAATCTCAAGGGCCAGAGCAACAAGAAGCCCAAGCCGAAGCCCCGGCGAGCAGTTCTCTGAAACCTTGAGACCCTCAATAGAACAGGTACTTCCTCCACTTATCGTCCGAGTGCCCCATCAAGCGCATGATGTGGCGGCTGGTGTGGAGATTGAAGGAGCGCGGTTCGCGCGCGGGCTTCATGTTGGCTTCGTGAGGTAACTGGTTGCCCTTGCGGCGGTTGCAGGGATGGCAGCAGGCGACAAGGTTCTCCCACGTGGAGAGACCGCCGCGCGAGCGTGGAATGACGTGGTCCAGCGTGAGTTCGCCGGAGGGCAGGGCGGTGCTGCAATACTGGCAGGTGTTGCGGTCGCGCAGCAAAATGTTCTTACGCGAGAGCGCCCGCGACTGGTGCGGAATGCGGCGATACTCCAGCAATCGGATGACCGAGGGCACGCGCACGGCCACGCGGGCGGCGTGGAGGAAATGTCCGTTTTCTTCTTCGGTCATGGCGACGCCCTTCAGCACCAGCACGATGGCGCGGCGGGCGGCACAAACGTTGATCGGCTCATAAGAGGCGTTCAGCACCAGCACAGGCTGATGCAGAGCGTGGCCATCGCCTTCCTGGTGCATGCCGGAAGCGAGCATCGACGCCGGAAGGTGCGACCGCATGCTGCCACCGAAATTGTGCAATCGTAACGACATAAAGTCAGTTCCCAGTTCTCAGTTCCCGGTTCTCAGTACAGCTCGGCGAGTTCACTGAGAACTGAGAACCGGGAACTGAGAACTCTTTTCCCGATAACGAGATGACATCGGAAATCTTCAATGTGCGCGCCACTGTCGCCACCCAAACCCGCGCCGCTCCTGCACGCAGAAGTACCCGCGCGCACTCGGAGGCTGTGGTCCCCGTGGTATAGACATCATCGACCAATAAGATGTCGCGGTTCAATACTCGCGTTGGATCACTCACCGCAAAAGCGCCCCGTAGGTTCTCCCGTCGTTGATGACGAGTCAGGCCAATCTGGCTTCCGGTCTCGCGGCGGCGCAAGAGGACTCCCGTGCACAGAGCCAGTCTTTTTGGACGCGATAGTTGTCTCAGCGCGGCGCGGGCAATCATCTCTGCCTGGTTGAATCCGCGTTGGGCCTGTTTGCGTTTATGCAGGGGAACGGGAAGGACCGCAATCGTCCCCACCGGCATCGCCTTTTCCAGATGGGCCATCGTCTCTGCCAGCATGCATCCCAGAACCTCCGCCGCGGGGCGAACCTGCTGGAACTTGAACACATGGATCAAGTCGCGCAATCCACCTTCATAGCTGCCATAGGCGACCGCGCGCTCAAAGGGAGGATCCGTGCGCTGGCAAAGCAGGCACCGCGATTCCCCGGCACCGGTGTCGCCTGGGATGTGCAAGGCTTCACCACAAACGGTACAGTACGACCCCTTCAGCGGACGAACGGCAATCAAACAGCTTTCACAAACGGGGAGTCGGGAAACTACGATCAGCGGGGAACCGCAGATACGGCAGTCGGAGGGGAAAAAAGTGAAGAATAAAGTCGCAGCCGCGCGCTTGGCAAAGCCAGCGAACCGACGATCGGCCAATCCATGCTCCGCTAACCCATGGTCCGCCAATTCATGGTCCGCCGCTTGGCCCTGGGCAGCCCGTATTCGAAACCCAGTACTGCTGAAGACGGCCTCCGGCACCCGGCAATCCAATGACGCTTCGCCGGGCTACACCAAGCCAGTATAGCTGCGGCGCACGCCCTATGCAACGCGGCTATCGGACTTCGAATGGCCTGGCGGTTGACTCTGTGGCCGCATGCGGTCGCTCTGATCGCGATCGAGCGCCGGAATCGTGCGCAAGACATAGCTCCGGTGATAGCAACGTTCACAGCGGACCGCTTGCAGTAACAGAAACGGAAGCACGTATCTTTCGAAGAACCCACGAGGGCGGGAGCGGTATGCTTCCTGAAAACCGCATCCCCGGCAGTGGAATTCCCCGAAAAATCGGCTCCAAGAGGGCTGGTCAAGGGGAGTCACGAAATACCTCCTGGATCGGAGTATTGTAACCCTGTTTAAGAGGCAAAGTTGCAGGTAAAAATTTGCGCAGAATCTGCGGAGAAGGGACGCCGTCTCCGCCATACGATTCCTGAGAGACTCCGCACTTGTAAACCTGCCTTTCGGCATGATAAGGTGCGCCGTCGCTGCTACTGTGAATTGAGAATGAAATCCCTGGTGACCACGAGGACTCTATGACTCCTGCGGCGAGTACTGAAGCCCCCCGCAAGCATCGTCCGTACGTTCCGGAAACAATGGAGATGAAGGAGTTTACCTTCCGGGCCGTATTGATCGGGCTTTTCCTGACCGCTCTGCTCGGCTCGGCCAACGCCTATCTCGGCCTCAAGGCCGGAATGACGATCGCAGCAACCTATCCGGCAGCGGTCATCTCGATGGCATTGCTGCGGCTAATGAAGGGATCGCTCCTCGAAGAAAACATCGCGCGAACCGTGGGCTCGATCGGCGAATCGGTGGCGGCGGGCGCCATATTCACCATCCCTGCCTTTGTGATGGCCGGCCTGTGGCCGGGGCTTACCAAAGACCAGTATTGGAAGTCGGTGGCGTTGATGTTGATCGGCGGCACACTCGGCATCCTCTTCGTGACCCTTCTGCGCCGGGTGATGGTCGAGGATCCCGACCTGCCGTTCCCCGAATCGGTGGCCGCTTCCGAGATTCACAAGGCTGGACAACAGGGAGCGAAAGCCGCGAAGATTCTGTTTGCCAACATGGGCTTCGGCGCGTTCATGTATCTGCTGGGAGCCATCAATGTTTTCAATCCCAGCAACACTTTCCCCATGAAGATCAGCGACCTGGGAAAGAAGTTGCTCCTTCGCACCAGCACGAATCCAAATGTGGCTACGACGATTACAGGTGGTGCCACGCTGATGACGGCGCCCGACATTAGCCCCGCGTATCTCGGTGTGGGATACATCATTGGCCCCAGGCTGGCCGCCCTGAACTTCGCGGGCGGCGTGCTGGCTTGGGGCCTGTTGGTACCACTCCTAACCTTCACCATCGGTCCGTACATCCAGGCATCGATGCCGGAAGGAAAAACGGTCGCATGGCCGCTGCTGGCGCAAGCCATCTACTTTTCGATTGTGCGGCCGATCGCGGTGGGCGGGATGCTCGTGGGCGCGTCCTACACACTGTTCAAGATGCGCAAACAGTTGGCACTTGGCATGGGCCGCGCTGTTTCCGATCTGAAAAAATCGGCGTCTGTGCATGCGGCTACCAATCGCACCGAGCGTGACCTGCCGGCCAAAGCCGTTTTCGTCGGCATCGCCGTCGTGTTCGTCGCCATGATTGTGCTCTATCACTTCTTTATCAGCGGCGCGGGGACGCTCTCCGCCTCCAAGATTCTGTCCGGTTCGCTGGTTGCGGCCGGTGTCATGATCGTCGTCGGATTCTTCTTCGCTGCGGTTTCCGGAAACCTGGTGGGCATGATCGGATCGTCGAACAATCCAGTGTCGGGGCTCACGCTTTGTACGTTGGTGATAGCAGCGTTGCTCATGGTCGCGCTGGGAGTGTCGGGCACGGGCGGGGTCGCGGCCGTACTCGGAGTCGCGGCCGTAGTCTGCGTCTCGTCGGCGGTCGCTGGAGAGATGCTTCAGGATTTGAAAGTCGGACACATCCTCGGCGGAACGCCCTCCAAGATGCAGATTGGTGATCTTTTCGGCATCGTCGTGGCATCGCTCGTCCTCTTCTTCCCGGTGGCGATTCTCGATAGGGCCTACCACTTCGGCAGCCCTGCGTTGCCGGCTCCGCAGGCGGGACTGATGGCCATGTTGTCCAAGGGTATTGTGGGCGGAGACATGGCGTGGCCGCTGGTGATCGTCGGCATCCTATTGGGACTGGCGATGATCATGATCGAGGTGAAGAGCGTGATGCTCTTCGCGGTCGGCATGTACCTGCCGCTGGGCACGACTTTTGCCATTTTTGTCGGAGGCGTGATTCGCTGGGTCACCGACAAATTGCGCGATCGCCGCGGCTTGAACGATGCGCAGAAGGCGCGCGTGGAAAACGCGGGCGTCCTGACGGCTTCGGGTCTGATCGCGGGCGAGGCTTTGTGCGGCCTAGCCATCGCGGGCCTGGTGGGCTCCGGCTACGACGTAACGTTGGTCAAGTGGACTCCGCCATTTCTTCTGGCGCTGGGTGCGCTCGCCCTGCTGGCGATTGTTATGATCCGCGTTCCGCTGGCAAATGCCGGACGGCCCGAGGATCCGGCCCCGCCAACAGCAATCATGTAGTGGTTCGTGCGTGTGGGGACGGGCGACTTGCCCATCCTACCCGAGCGCAGCTCGGCCCCACCACGCTTCATATAAGCTACTGAGGATGTCGATTGCGGAAAACATTGCCCGGGTGCGGGAGCAGATCTCAGCAGCGGCAAGGCGCGCGGCTCGCAATTCGGACGAAATCACACTGATGGGCGTAAGCAAGACTTTTCCGGCCGAAAGCATCCGCGAGGCGTACGCTGCCGGGCTGCGTGTTTTCGGCGAGAACAGGGTGCAGGAGTTTGCCGGGAAGGCGACCGCCCTGTGCGACCTGCGTGACGTCGAATGGCACTTGATCGGACACTTGCAGTCAAATAAAGCCGCCAAGGCTGCGGAGCTGTTTGACGCGGTCGATTCCGTGGACTCGGTGCGGGTTGCGGAGAAGCTGAATGGGTTTGCGGCAAGCGCGGGCAAAACATTATCCGTCCTGCTCGAGATCAATGTGGGCGGCGAAGAGGCAAAAAGCGGGCTGGCACCCGGCTCCGACGAACTGGAACGGATTCTGAAAAGCGCGCCGCTATGGGAGAATCTCAAATTTCGCGGCTTGATGACCGTCCCTCCGTACACTGAAGATCCGGAGGGCTCGCGTCCCTATTTCGTCCAACTCCGTCAGATTCGCGACCTCATTGCCGCGCGTACGCTGCCACACATCGGCACTGTAGTTCTTTCCATGGGAATGTCCCATGATTTCGAAGTCGCGATTGAAGAGGGAGCAACATGTGTGCGCGTGGGGACGGCTATCTTCGGTCAGCGAGAGTAGAAAAATGAGATATCTGGATTACATTTGCACTTGGACGATTTTGCTCACTGCTGTTTCTTTCATGCTAGCAATTGAGATCCTGCACCTGCGAGGGGCGATACTGAACATCCCATTCCTCTGGTTGCTGGTGGCTATGCTGAATTTTCTGCGACTCCGGAATGGGTACGCCCGGGTTCCGGGATTGATGGTCACATGTGTCGGCGCCAACTTCGTGGCTTTAACACTCGAAACTGTGCGGTGGAAGCTGTTCGGCGGCGGAATCTTTTTAAGGCTTGGGGTCTCTACACGTTCGTTGCAGCGGTGGCGTTTCTGGGAGAAACAATCCTCTCCATAGTGAGAAAAAATGATCCCGGTTCGACAGCACGACTCTGAAATCTCATTCCAGATCCGCGTGCATCCCCGCGCCAAGAAGAATGCCATCACCGGTGAAGTCGGCAACGCGCTGAAAGTTTCACTCACAGCCCCTCCCGTGGATGGCAAGGCCAACGAGGCCTGCATAGATTTTTTCGCAAAGCTTTTGAACCTGCCGCGTTCCTCCGTTACTATTGCAGCCGGCCAGACCAGCCGGAACAAAGTGATCCGTGTGGCGGGCTTGTCGGTCGAGGAAGTCCGGCGGCGTTTGAAAATCTGACGCCGCCATCAAAAGCCGCATTTCAGGAGTAACGCTTGACCCTTTCCGAACGTTTCCGCGAGATCCGCACCGGCTTTGAACGACCCTTCTGGGTTGCGAACATCAGCGAAATCTTCGAACGTCTTTCCTACTACGCCGTTTTTGCGGTCCTCGTGCGTTACCTGCATGAGGCGCTACAGTTCCCCGTCGATCAGGCCACCAGTCTCGGCGGATTCTTCGGCGCAGGCGTCTGGGTGATGGCGATATTTGGAGGTGCAGTAGCCGATCGCATCGGTTTCCGACGCGCGCTTTCGCTGGCGTACTTTATTTTGAGCTGCTCTTACTTCCTGGTCGGCTCCATCGCGGCTCCGTGGCTGGCGCCGGTGCGCTCGGTCGTCCCGCTTGGACTACTGGTCGGTGTCCTGCTGTTTCTGCCTGCCCTCGGCGTGGCTATGGTCAAACCGAGCGTTGTGGGCACGACGGCGCGGTGCTCGAAAGAGAATGTGCGGTCGATCGGCTACTCCATCTACTACACATTGGTGAATATTGGCAGTTTCATGGGACCCTTTCTCGCGGGATGGGTTCATTCGCGAATGCGGGTCGAGAACGTTTTTCGTCTCGCCGCTCTGAGCGTATTCCTGATGTTTATCGCCGTTCTAATCTTTTTCCGCGAGCCCCGGCGAACCGACGAGCAGGCAACCGCATCACTCGCGCGCGTGGGACGCAATCTGTTGACCGTGCTTGGCAACGGACGGTTCGTTCTGTTCCTGCTGATCTTCTCCGGCTATTGGATTGTGTTCTGGCAGCAATACCTTATTCTCCCTATCTACATCCATGATTACGTGGACGCCTCGGCCAACACAGAACTGATCCTGATTGCTGACCCGTTGATCGTGATCACTCTTACGGTTGCGGTCAATGCTCTGACGCGACGAATTTCACCCCTCCCCGCGATCACGCTTGGAACGCTGATTACAGCTTTGGCGTGGTTGATCCTGGCATGGCACCCACACGTCTGGACTGCGGTCGTGGCACTTATGACCGTGGCCCTGGGCGAGATCATTCAGTCTCCTCGATATTACGAATATGTTTCCCGTCTTGCGCCGCCGGGACAGCAGGGCACATACATGGGTTTTGCGTTTCTGCCCATCGGCATTGGCTCGCTGATCGCCGGCAAGTTTGGTGGCATCCTCATCCACCACTTCGGCGAGGTGAACCATCAACCGGAGCGCATCTGGTGGGCGGTAACCGGCGTGGGCGTGGCCACCGCCGCGCTGCTGTGGATTTACGACAAGACTTTGCGGACGGGCGGCGCAGCTCCGGCAAAGTAAAAGGCATTCGGTCACAGATCACTGTGACACTAGATCACAGCATTTCGCTGAGCACTTCTTTATCATGGGCCACTCTGCGCGCACTGACGGGTGGAGACGATGGCTGTCACTGCTACATAAGGAGAACATGTCAAACAGCAGAATCACGCCCAGCTATATCGCGGACCACATCCGGCGCGTGTTGAAGGATGGTGGGTCGGCGCCGCATTCCGAAGACGTCCAACACTTTTTCAAGGAAGTCATAAAGTCGCGCGGCTGGTACACGGCCGAATTAAGAAAATTCGCCGTGCGGTTCCGGCGCAGCATTGCCCGTGAACGGGGAATGGATTTCGTGGTGCAGGTCGCCGACCAGCTTTTCTCCGGCCCAATTCTAGAAGAAAAGGCGATGGCTGTTTTCCTGGTCGAAAAACAAACGAAGAATTTTGGCGATAATGAATTTCAGCTCTTTGACTCCTGGCTCGACCGCGTTACCAATTGGGCGGATCACGACGCGCTGGTGCATGATCTGCTGGGGCCGATGGTGGTCGCCGACCCGGCCCGTTGCCGTGAGGTTTTCCGCTGGGCGAAGTCGCCGAATCGCTGGCGACGGCGCGCGGCTTGTGTGGCGCTGATCCGCGGAGCGCGCGAGCAGCGGTTCGCTGACCAGATCGTGCAGCTTTCGAATCAATTGCTGCAGAACGATGAAGAAGACGACATGGTCCTGAAGGGATTGGGCTGGCTGTTGCGCGAGTCGGCTAAGGCCGATGCGACGCGCACTTTGCCATATTTGATCAAGATCCGTAAAACCGCGCCGCGACTGGTGCTGCGGACGGCTTGCGAGAAGCTCCCTGCGCCGGCAAGAAAAAAGGTGTTGCAAAAGCGTGAGCGTTAGAGGAAGTGCAGGGTTGACGAACGTTCCGATCGCCTGCGAGAACGGCGCTCATTTGCAAGGTTCGAGGTTCTCGGTCTGCTCGACTCCAGCTTTTCGCAGCTCGGCCATGAAGGCAATTGGATCCACCGCATCCGCCAGGAAGTGGACACCAGCCTGGACGCCTTTCCTCTCCGAAACCATGCGGGCGACAGTGGCCAGCACAAGTCCGTGGATCCAGTAGTCGCGGCGCTCCCGGTAAACGACCTGAACGGTCAAGGCTAGCCTGCGTCCTTGAGAACGCCCAAGAATCTGAGTCGAGACAAAACCATCCACGGGCAAACGGTTTCTGCGAAATACGTTTCGGAACAAGCGGACACTCAGTCCTTCGGGGAGGGGGACCAAGGCCATCAGAGTTATCGCCATGATCGTCCGAAACCCCGACACGTACGCGTAGGTGATAACGTCACAGTCGTTAAGCCGTCGTCCTACCTCGCTCAGTTCGGGAGTTGAATACAAAGCAAAGCGGCCGGAGCCGACGGGGTCGCCCAAATCGACCCGGCGGGAAGCCTGAGACATCTTGACGCGGGTCCACTCGCCCTTGCGAAAGTAACCGGGGCTTTGGAGCCCCGCCTTACGGACATACCAGACCGCGTCGCGCAAAGCATTGCTGGACCACTCGCCAGAGTCGGCCTGGTACACGGTCAACGACTCGACCGTATCCATTTTGGCCCTTGCATGCGCGTCCGCGTAAACCGGCAGAAGCTCGCTTAATCCAGGATTCCACCCGGCCGAGACCACGAACGACAATCCCCGGTCTTCGATCTCTTGGCGATGAGGCAGCATGCGTTCCTTTACCACCGACATGCCTGCCGCATCAATGTAGTGACATCGTGCGCGAAAAGCAGCTTGCGCGACGCGATCCCGCAGCAGCATAACCGGCCCCGCGCAGTTGACGAGGATCGAACATCGGCCGCAAAAGTCGTCCAACGACCGATCATCGAGGATGTCAAGCTGGACCACGGAGGCTCTGCTATCGAATTCCGCCGTCAGGGCCTTCCCTTTGGCCAAGTCACGTCCGCCGACCAGGATCTCGCCATCGCATGACTTCCAGAGTTCGGATGCAACGATTCTCCCAGTTGCACCGTAGCCACCGACAATGCCGAAAGTGACGGCCCGACTCATTGCTCAAGCCCAGTTTGCCCGTGATTCGGGCACCGTCGCCGCGGCAATTCGGAAATCACGCCACCGACTGTAGTTCATAGTTTGGTGAAGCGACGGCGCGCAGAGGGATCGCGAAAGAGCGTCTCTTGGCGTTTGGTCTCGCGCGCTCGATAAACTGCGGCCAGGAATGTCGTGTCCGAGACATTGCGGATCAGGGGTTCGGCTTGGGCCATGGAATCAGCTCCTGCGAGAGTTGAATCACCCCACCCGTTGACGCGGTTCACGCCTGCTGTGATTCCCCGTGTTGTGATTCCCAAGGATCGTAGGTTCCAACATGCCAAACGTGCCCCTCGGGATCGCTGCACGAGAATGCTTTACCACCATACTCTTTCTCTTCGAGATCGAGCACCATGTTGGCGCCGGCTATTTTGGCGCTGGCATAGGTCGCATCGATGTCGGATACGACAAGATAAGGAGCTTGTGTCTCCGCGCCACCGATCTCATCCGGTTGCTTGAGCAGTTTCGACGCCGGCGTCCCGCTGATGACCGAGCCGACCATGATCATGCCGTTGCCAAAAGTCAGCTGGGAATGCATCACTATGCCGTCAGGACCGGCATAAACGGCCTGCTTCTCAAACCCGAAGGCCCGGCACAGCCATTCGATCATTGCCAAAGCATTTCGATAGCGGAGCCCCGGGATTACGGTTGATTTGCAGTTCTTTGCTAAGGTTGTCATGTTCGGCATTCTGACACCGAAGGCGTCGTTATGCTTGGAAAATTCGGAACCAAAGTCAGAACTAAGACCGGAATTACAGCATGGGCACGTGATTTTGCCAGCGTCCGCGTAGCGAGGAATAGGTGGTGGGGTTGAGACCGGAAAACGCGCGGAAATCATTGGCAAAATGCGATTGGTCGTAGTATCCACAGCCGAGTGCCAGCTCCGCCCACGGCACGTCCACTCCGTTGTGCAGAGCTCGCACGGCAGCCTGAAAGCGGCGAATCCGGCACCACATTATGGGGGCGATTCCGACATGTTCTCGAAACACTTGTGACAGTCGCCGCTCGCTTACACCCACCGATCGGGCGCACTCGGCAACGCGGAACCTCTTTTCTCGGAAAAGATGCATCGCCTGATCGACCAGTTCAGAACGCCGTGTGCCCGGATGAAGACCAAGACGTCCGGTCAGGAAAACTTCCAGAGTCCTCAACTTCCCGACCGGTGTCGGAACCTCGCGCAGCCTCTCCGTGAGAGACGTGCCGGACCAAACCTCTTCCAAACCGATAGAGCGCTCAAAGAACAGGTCGGCACGCTCGCGGAACAGCCCCGCAAAACCTCCCGGCTGGATTAGAATCCCGGCAACCTCTTCCAAGTCCGCCGTATCAATTACCTCATATCGTGCTCTCGTACCTACGATAATGGCTCGTGGAAAGCGCCTGTTTGCCTTTCCATCCTCTCCACAGTCGGTGAGAGAGTTGCCAGACAGATTGAGGATGACCTGCATGCAGCCATTGGGCAAAACCCGCTCGCGGCGGTGGGACAATTGTGGTGCCCGGCAGTACCACAGTGATCGAACCCACGGACGAAGTTGAGGATTCGGAAGTTCTTCCAGATAGACCATCGGTGCGCTCGCTGTGAGGCAGGCAAAATGCGGTAATAGGCACATGCTACCACTCGCGTCGCCCAGATGCGAAGTGGGCCGGATGACTAGATTGATGTGGCTTCCCGACAGATTATGTGCCATAAAACGAACATGTATATCGATGCGCATGCTCACTTGGACAAATACGATTTACAGCTGCCGCGGGTCATCGAGGAGATCGAGCAACATGAAATCTTCACCATCAGCGTCTCGATGGACCCGGAGGGGTATGCGAAGAGCAAGGAAATCGACAAGCGGACCGAGTGGGTTCTGAGCATCTTCGGAGTGCATCCCTGGAACGCTCCCATCTTTCACTCGCAGCTCGAAACTCTTCAACCTCTGATCGATGCTTCCCAAATGGTCGGAGAAATTGGACTCGACTATCACTTTATTTCTGAGCCTGAGAATCATGCTCTCCAGCGAGACGTGTTTCTGCACTTCGCCAAGCAAGGCATTTCTCAGAAAAAAATACTGAACATCCACTCGAAGGGAGCAGAGGCCGACGTCGACCGCATCCTGGGAGAGTTGGGACTTTGCAGGGCAATTGTCCACTGGTACTCGGGACCGATCCAGCAACTTCACTCCTTGGCCGAGAAGGGTGTGTATTTCACCGTTGGCGTGGAGGTTCTCTTCAGCGCTGCTATCCAGGAGATCGCCAAGTCAGTCCCCTCGTCTTTACTGTTGACGGAAACTGACAACCCCGGTGGGTATGGTTGGCTGACTGGGGACCTTGGAATGCCCTCGATCATCACTCCAGTCGTACAGAAGCTTGCTGAAGTACGAGGATGGTCCGCCGAAGAGACTAAAGCGATCGTGCTGCAAAACTTCCTTCGGCTTGTGGGCGATGACGAATGGGCCAAGCGCATCAAGACAAAAAGCCATCAGTAGCTGCCCACGCAGCGCCGGTATCGCTGTCATTAGAAACCGGGGGTGTTTAAGCCCCGCAGCATCCAACCGGCTAGTGACCTTCCTCTTCCAGAAATTTCTCCACTTCGTACGCGGCCATGCAGCCCGAGCCAGCGGCGGTGATGGCTTGGCGATAGCGGCGGTCTTGCACGTCGCCGCAGGCAAAGACGCCTGGCACTTTGGTGAAGACGTTCTTGCGCGTCACCAGATACCCCTCGGCATCGGTTTCGAGCTGGCCTTCGAATATTTTGGCGTTGGGGATGTGGCCGATGCCGAGAAACATTGCGCTCGTGGGAAATTCCCAGCTTTCGCCGCTCTTCAGATTGCGCAGACGCAGGGCGGTGACTTCCTTCTTGCTGACATCAAGAACATCGTCGACCACGGTATCGGTGAGAAACTCGATCTTCGGATTAGCGCGCGCGCGATCGAGCATGATTTTCGAAGCACGAAACCGCTCGCGACGATGGATGAGTGTCACCTTACTCGCGAAGCGCGTCAGAAAAGTCGCTTCTTCCATGGCGGAATCGCCACCGCCGATCACCGCTATTTCCTTGCCGGAGAAAAAGAAGCCATCGCAAGTCGCGCAGGAAGAAACACCATGGCCGATGAGCGCGTGCTCGTTCGGCAGGCCGAGCCAGCGCGCGGATGCTCCGCTGGCGATGATGAGCGTGCGCGTCTGGATCGTCTCTCTGCCGAACGTTAGCTCAAACGGATGCTTGCTCAGATCGGCTTTGACCAGGTGACCCGTGCGATAGTCGGCGCCAAAACGCATCGCCTGCTTACGCATGTTCTCGATCAGTTCCGGGCCCTGGATGCCCTCGGGAAAACCGGGAAAGTTCTCCACCAGCGTGGTCATCGACAATTGTCCGCCCGGTTCATGGCCTTCGATCACGAGCGGTTTGAGGTTGGCGCGGGCGCTATAGAGAGCGGCGGTGTGACCGGCGCATCCCGAGCCCATGATTACGACATTGCGTATATCCATAGAGGTTAGAAGCAGCGTTAGTAGATAGATTCGGGAAAACAAATTTCGCTTCAGACCGCAAAACCGAGATTCCGCTCTTCAACTCTTAATTCACTAGACTTTGTCATCCCGAGCGGAGCGAGGGATCTGCATCTTGC
>Ga0187862_10002971_pt1 | contig 16829 bp, 16 predicted proteins | sample June2016WEW_10_1_FD_133003 | JGI IMG/M metagenome (GOLD analysis project Ga0187862, IMG submission 133003) | Peatland microbial communities from SPRUCE experiment site at the Marcell Experimental Forest, Minnesota, USA - June2016WEW_10_150 | ecosystem: Environmental > Terrestrial > Soil >...
CAGGGATTGTTTCAGTTCATCCGGGACATGGTTGACCTCTCCGAATTTCAAGGCAAGCGGGGCCAATTCCTCTCTGGCGTATTCGACGCATCTTGCTTTAAAGGCCAGGTCATCTGAGGTAAGTAAGGTTTCCATATCTCCTCCTTATAGCTTTTTTCCCAATGAATCGTACCATTCGCACTCTTTTCGATGAGTGAACAGGTTTGAATTAGCAGCCTTATCCTTTCCAACCAGTATTGGATTTCTTTTTCAGTTCCTCAGGCAGCCTTTCCACCTCGGGGGCATGATAAAGTACGTTATCGCGATAGAGTTCCTCGATTGTTTCAGGCTTGTAGTTCAGCACTGAGGAAAGGACTTCCTTATTGTGCTCGCCTATGAAAGGGGCATATCCTCTGATGGCCGAAGGGGTCTCGGAGAACTTGAGAGGGCTTCCGTACATTCGGACTGGACCAAGGAAGGGCTGGTATACGGTAGGCCTCATCTCCCGCTCGCCGATCTGCGGGTCCACAGTGGCCAGTTCGACGATGTTTTTTGCGCGGGAGCAGGGAATCCCTATTAGCTCCAGCTTTCGCTCGGCCTCTTCCACTGAATCCTGAGACATGACCCACTCTTCGAGAGCTTCGTGGACATAACCGGCATTGGCCGGAGTGCTTCGGTTGGAGAGTTCGGCCGTGCGGGGATCTTCTTTCAACCATCTGTACTTGGGGCCCATAAGATCGACAAGCTGCGGCCACCGGCTCTGCGTCATGGAGGCGATGGCAATCTGGCCGTTTTTTCCGTTGAAAATGCCATAGGGGGCAAAGCCGACGCTTTTTTGTCCTGTCCGGGTCATTATAAAAGGCTTTCCCACCGCTTCACTGATCCAATACCAGGGGAAAGCTTGATCGTGAAGGGTGAAAAGGCAGTCAACCAGCGCAATATCGATGTTCTGTCCCTGGCCGGACCTGATGCGATGATGCAGGGCGGCCAGCATGGCCGTACAGGCGTGCATGGAAGCCGTGGTGTCCCCGATCGACATAGGGGCCATTATGGGCGGGTCGCTCCGTGCCGTCCATCCGCTGGCGGCCTGCGCGATCACGTCGTAGCCGGGCTTATCGCTGTTTGGCCCCCAGTGGCCGAAGGCCGAAATGGAACAGTAGATGATGTCGGGCTTGATCTTGCGCGCCGCTTCATAATCGAGTTTCAGCCGTTCCATGACTCCGGGAGCAAAGTTTTCAATCACTATGTCACTGACCTTCATCAGTTCATGGATGATCTCGATTCCCCCGGGGTGTTTGAGATTGACACAGATGCTCTTTTTGCCCCTGTTTACATTGAGGTGATAGCTGCTCTGAGTAACGCCGTCCTTCTCGACCCGCAAAGACTGCAATCTTTCATTGGCACCCTCCGTGTAACGATCCACCTTGATCACATTGGCGCCCATGTCCGCAAGAGTCTTTGTTGCATGCGGCCCCGCAAGGACCCATGTGAAGTCCAGTACGGTAACGTCGGAGAGCGGACCCGATTTTAAAGTATCCATTATTACTCCTGTCGATTAATAAAGCAGCCAGATTACGCCGAGTATTACGTGACGGTATCCCCATACTGTTTTTACGCGCTCAGCCATATTCGTACTCCTCATCGGATCTGATGTATTAGTAAAACACTCTTTCGCTTTCTTTATTTCTGGTCTGCTATCATGGCCCTGATGGCTTTCTTGTCCACTTTGCCGGTGGGGTTGATGGGCAATGCCTCCAAAAATCGTATGTCCCGGGGCCGCTTGTAATCGGCCAGCTTTTCTTTGGTGAAGTCGTGAAGCTCTTGAGCCGTGGCTGTAGCCCCTTCTTTGAATACCACGAAGGCAAGTACGTCCTCCCCAAGTTCCGGATGAGGCTTGGCGAGCACAGCGCACTGTTTGACCGCCGCATGTTCATAGAGGACGTTTTCCACCTCAACCGAGTATATATTGAAGCCTCCCCGAACGATCATGTCCTTCAAGCGATCCATAAAGTACAGATAGCCGTCCTCATCGCAGTAGCCCGTGTCGCCGGTATGGAGCCACCCGTCTTTGAGGGTTTCAGCCGTGGCCTTCGGGTTTTTGTAGTATTCCTTCATCACGTTCGGACCTCTCAGCACGATTTCGCCCACTTCGTGTGGCTTCACGTCGCGACCATCCAGGTCCACCACTCGCATTTCCTGTTCCGGCAGCATGGGAAAACCGACAGAACCGAGTTTGGTCACTGCGTCCGCTGCATCCAGAATAGTTCCACCGGTGCCGCCTTCCGTAAGAGAGTAGCTGTTGTATATTTTTATGTTCGGCCATGCAGCTTGCGCCATACGAATAAGCTCACTGGGCATTGACGCCGCACCGGAACACAAATCCTTAAGGGACGATGTGTCGAATTCTTTGAATCGCGGGTGATTCAGGATAAATGCGTACATCGCCGGTGCGCCTCCATAGAAGGTCGATTTCTCTTTTTGTATCAACTCAAGCGTCTTGATTACGTCAAAAGACTCTTCATGGATGTGCACATTCCCGCCATAAAGCCAAATCATCATGACACTGCTGCACCCGCTCGAGGTGAAAAACGGGAAGCAATCTTGCGCGCGAATTACCCCGTAGCGCGTCCGGTAAACCATGAGGGCGCTGCACCACATGCGTCCGCAGGCTACCTTGTTCGCCTGTGTTAAAACCACCCCTTTGGGCAGGCCCGTGGTTCCGCTGGTGTAAATGATATCGGCTGTGTCATGCGGACCAATATCCACGGCGGGCGGCTTGCCCGGTTTTTCAAGCAATTGATTGAATGAGATGCCCCAGTCAGGCAAATCCTCGCCGGTCCTATGGAGACATAGATAGTTCCGGACCCGCAGCCGGTCGCGAACTTGTTCCACCAGAGGCAGAGCGCCGGACATCGCAATAAAATGGTCCGCATCAGCGTTATCTACTATGTATTCGACCTCGCGAGGGGCCAGTCGAATGTTGATCGGAACGAATACCGCCCCGATCTTGTGGATAGCAAGGTATGAGTAAGCGCTTTCGACGTGGTTGGCCAACATGCATGCTACTTTCTGGCCTTTCTGCACGCCTAGTTCTGTCAAACCTGCGGCCACCCGGTCCGAGGCCTCGTCCACGTCCCTCCATGTATTGCGTATGTAATCGCCGCTTCTATACGAAACCGCTACTTTGGCTTCCCTGTCGCCAAAATCGACCACGTTTCTTGCCAATAAATCTCTGATCGTCTCTGGAGTCCGCCACATGTTTTTCCGCCTTTCTCATAAAAAGATTGATCCTTCATTCCCACACATCCAAGCACCGGTGAAATAGACACGCGGATTGTCTTCGACTCTGAAATGGATTCGATGGTCGCTCGCTCCTCCCTGTTCAGGGAAAGGATGCCTCGATTTCTCAAATCAGTTCCTTCTTGAGTATCTTGCCACTCATATTTTTCGGCAATTCATTCATTAATACAAAGACCTTGGGAACTTTATACATGGCGAGATTTTCCTGGCAGAATTTTCTCAGGTCATCAACTTGAGTTTTTTCTCCCGCCTTCAAGGCAACAAAGGCTTTTGGAACCTCACCGAGACTAAGGTCGGAAACACCGATCACGGCTGCTTCGCGAATATTGGGATGTCTGTACAGAACCTCTTCAATCTCGCGCGGGTAAATATTGTACCCACCTGAAATGATGAGCTCGTTTTTCCTGCCAGCAATGTAAAAATAGCCCTCACTATCCTGATAAGCCAGATCGCCCGTTGAGATCCACCCATCGCGAATTCGCTTTTCCGTTTCTTCCGGAAGTTCCCAGAACCCCTTAGTTCCGTTGGGTCCTTTAAATACCAGTTCCCCTACTTCACCGATGGGAACATCACGCCAATCGGCGTCAACCAACCGTACTGCCACACCAGAGGCACATATGCCGATTGATCCCGCCTTGCGCACGCCGTATACAGGATTGGCGGTTACAAGTCCGGTAGATTCGGTCAGTCCATAGACCTCCAGGATGCTTGACCCGAATTTCCCCTCGAACTCCTTGAGATGTTCCAGCGACAGAGAAGCGCCGCCCGAAAGTCCCATTTCTAAAGAGGAAACGTCCCGTGGATGCTTATCAAAATCTGATAGAAGGTAGTTAAACATGGTCGGTACACCGGGAAACCAGGTCGCGCGGTACTTCCTGATAGCATCAAATACCCATTCGGTCTTGAACCGTTCCATAACGACCACGGAACCACCACTGGCGAGACTCCCCCAGAAAGGGCTGGCATTCCCGAAAATGTGATTCAAAGGGAGGCACGCAATTGTAACATCGGCAGCACTCAATCCATAACTTTGTGCCATGTTGCTCGCCGTAAACGTAATATTGCGATGACTGATCATAACCCCTTTTGGCTTTCCAGTAGTCCCCGAGGTGTAGAAGATCATGGCCAGGTCATCGGCGCTTGATTCAAAAGTTTCTTCAATTCCCGCGGGATCTGCCGGTGAATTGATTCTATCCTGAAGACGTTGGTTGTCTATTCTAACCATAATGGTGGAAACCGCTGGGTCTTCTTTTTCCACAACCTTGAGGTTATTTTCAGACTGATCTGTAGAAATTAGTATTTTTGATCCGGAATCGTTTAGGATATGCATGATCTCTCTGGGTGTATACGCTGGATTTATAGGAACAGACGTGGCTCCAGCCTTAATGGCAGCGAAATAACCCAGGAGTAAGTCTGTATGATTCGGATAAAGAAAAGCAATTCGATCGCCGGGCTCGATGCCCAGTTTTCGGAAACCTGAAGCCAGGCGATCGGTCAAGGTGTCAAACTCCTTATAAGAGTAGGCAACATCCGTTCCATAATCGGTTATGAGTCGCCTGTCTCCAAACTGAAGGGCCTTCTTTTTGAGGTATTCTCCTACACTTGGCCATTTCATAGTTTTTTTCCTTAAACCGTTCCAAAGTGCATGGCATTTTCTTTAGAATTGATACACTGGCATCCTCAGTTTTCACGGAGAAATTCCAACAGATATGACGTCTCATCATTGCAGAAGAGGGCCGGAATCGCGAAGGCCTTATCCAGTTTAAAAATAAACACTCCCGACGCTCAATCCTCCGCATACAAATAAGGTCTGACCTGTAATGAAACCGGCCTCATCGGAAGCCAGAAATGCCACTGCATTGGCAACATCTTCCGGCTAAATCGATTGGCTATACCCGCGACAGCATCGTGGACGGCCTGCTCATCTCCCACGTCCACAGTGAAGGCCACTGCCGGTATCCCTTTACCGGTTAAGTCTCGCGCGACATCCTGAACTCTTTCATCGACATCCATGAGAGCGACTGAAGCCCCCTCCCGGCTCATTTTGAACGCGATTGCCTTGCCAATTCCCCGGGCGGCGCCGGTAATCAACGCCACTCGACCGTTGAACTTACCCTCACTTGGCATGTTTAGATTTCCCTCTCCAAATGCAGAACGTTTCCCAACTAAACCGATCATCCGTGAACCTTTTGTTCATCAATAAGAGCAACCGCTCGAACGGGGCTTCCCGTGCAGCCTTTCAAATACAACGGAAAACCCGCAAAAAGGAACCTCTTAACGGGAATGCTTTCCAAATTTGCAAGGTTTTCATATATGGGTACTTTCTCTGCCAGCAAATAGAGGTGCACACGGCGTGTCATATCCGCATTGTCCTCAATATTGCCGAGATCTATGCCTACCGCTTTCATGCCCATTTCCCTAAGCCAACGGGCCGCATCGATTGAAAGGCCGTTGGCCCTGTGGAAATCGTCATCTTTCCATCCACCGGACCAGGCTCGTATGAGCACGATATCCCCTTGGCGCACCTCCAGATTGTCCTTCTTCAGCGTGCGGTGAATCAGCTCCAAATCCACGGGGCGTCGCAAATCTTTGTTGCTGACGTCCAGCAGAATTGCTTCACCAAAATACTTGTCCAAATTTTGCTGATCGATCGATTCGGAGTCTGCATAGAAGTGTGTGGGAGCATCGACATGCGTACCGGCATGGTCGGAAATGAGCAGTTGTTTGGTCGCAAATCCCTTACAGGGTGGCGTATAACGTGGAGCTGTGAACTCATGTGTGACAAAATCATTGATGACAATTCGCGGATGGGAAGGGTGGGTCTTAAGTCCATCATCGATTCTGTTTGATAAATCGATAATCTTCATTCTGATTTCTCCTAACCATAACAGTAACCGAAAGTAAACAGTTCCGGCTTGATCCTGCAAGATATACTGCCCTGATGCGTGCCAATTCGGCTGGAGCCATAAAATCTACTCAGAAAAGGTCCCACAAGCTTTCTCTGTTCATCATGTTTTCATGGGTTTCTTCCAGAATGATCTGGCCTGTTCGCATCACATATATTTTCCTTGCGAGGGAAATAGCCATTTTCACATTCTGTTCGACAAGGAGGACAGACATTCCCATTCTCTGAATTTTCGTCAAGACATCGCCCAAATCCTTGACAAGTTTGGGAGACAATCCCAAGCTAGGCTCATCAAGCAACAGCAGATCGGGTTGGACAAGAATTGCCATTCCCAGTGCCAGTTGCTTTTGCTGACCGCCACTCAATGTCTCGGCACCCTGTTTCTCCCTTTCTTTTAGAATAGGGAATAACCTGTAGACCTCTTCCAGCCGCCCTCCCAAATCCACAGTTTTTCCAATTGCGTATGCGGCAAGCTGAAGATTCTCCAAAACAGACAAATTAGGAAAGAGCGATTTTTCATGTTGCACAAAAATAAGACCTCTTTTCACATTGATTGCGGGAGATCTATTTGTAATATCCTGACCCTTGTAATTCACCTCTCCTGCATTGGTTTTCAAAAACCCACAGATAGCCTTCAGCAAAGTAGTTTTCCCGGCGCCGTTGTGTCCGATGAGAGCAACGAATTCCCCGGCAGCAATTCCCATGGATACTCCGTAAACGACTTGCTTGTTCTGGTAGCCCACATCCAAGTTTGTTACTTCCAGCAGCAATTTTCTAATCCTTCCTGACAGATGGCCCTTTACACCCCGAAATATATTTCTCCAAGCTTAGGATTAGACATAAGTTCACTCGCACTCCCCTTGGCAATCACCTGACCAGCGGCCATAAAGTAGACCGTGTCTGAAACACCCTCTACAACCTCCAGATTATGTTCCACGATACAGATGGTTTTTCCTGAGCTAGCCAGTTTTCTGATTATTTCCATCAGGCGGTTAACCCAATTAGGATCAATTCCCGAGGATGGTTCATCCAGCAGCAGGACTTGGGCTCCTGTAATAAGCAATCGAGCTATTGCCAGCAGTTTTTGTTCTGCATAAGAGAGATTGCGGGCTAGTTCAGAGATCTTATTGAGGAGGCCCACTGCATTCAGGCACATGTATGTTTTTTTCAGAATCTCCTTCTCTTCCTTTTTGATCCTCCAAGGCATAAAGAAAAGCTTTATCAAGCTCTCACCGCTTTGTCCCTGCCCCGCCACAAGAAGGTTGTCCAGAACGGTCATACCTTGGAAGATCCTCACATCTTGCCAGGACCGCACTATACCAATATGTGGCATTTTGTGAGCATTAAGGTTGGTTATGTCTTTATTGTGAAAATAGATCTTGCCGTTATCCGGTTTCAGGAATCCTGTGATCAAATTGAATGCTGTAGTCTTTCCACATCCGTTTGGTCCGACCAGAGCGGTAATTTTGTGCTCTTCAAGATTCAAGAAAAGCTTATCCACGGCCTTGAGCCCACCAAATGACTTGCAAATACCTTTCACTTCAAGAATGGGAACTTTGGGGGACAGATCGGCTTGATCAGATATTCCTTTGAGACTGTTGCTCTCCAGTGCAACAGAAGATGCGTCTCCCGCACGGAAACTCTTCTTTTTTGATTTTCCTAAGCTAATATATTCGGGAACCAGACCTTCCGGCCTGAATCTCATAAATAAGATAAGAAGGATACCGTAGATGAATCCACGGAAGGGAGCGACGAGATTACTTGAGCCTGGGAGGAAGTTCAAAAGTTCAGGGATGATGATTAGTAGAAAGGCGCCAACAGCGGAGCCCCACAAATTTGCGGTCCCTCCCAACACCACCATGGCAATGATGAGAATTGAATTATCAAGATTCCCTATGGAGGGGCTGACAAACTGTGAATAATGGGCGAAAATACTACCTGCACAGGCTGCTATGCCTGTTCCCACCATAAAAACGATAACCTTGAACTTTACCACATTTTTGCCGAGAGAAATTACAGTCTTTTCATCCTCACGAATTCCTTTTAAGACACGACCGAACGGAGATTTCGTGACCTTCAGAGCGACATAATAGACGATGATGACGAGAACGCCCAAGAAAGGCACAAAGCTGGCTGGTGTATCGGGTGTGTATCCAAATAGTTTAAGCTTAGGAACTCCAAAAATTCCTGAATCACCCCCTGTGATATTGTAAAGTGACAACATCAGATCGAAGGCAACCATCTCAAAGGCGATAGTAAACAGGATCAAATACTCATCCTGTATCCTGATAAAGGGAATGGCCAGAACACCACCAAAGGCTGCCGTTACAACAATGGCAATGAGCAAGCCAACGAGGAAATTGCAGCCCCAGTTCATGGTAGCAAGTGCTGAAATGTAAGCGCCGATGCAAAAGAAAGCAGCATGGGCCATGGATGCCATGCCACCGTAACCCAGAATCAAATTAAGAGAAATGGTTAGGACGACATAAATGAGTGCCAAGTTCAATATCTGGGCTAGATACTCCAACCTTTGTCCCCTTGTTAAGCGCTCTTTTTGCCCATGAGCCCTTCAGGTTTAATTAAGATGACCAAAAAGAGTATGGAGAACGTCATGACCACTTTGTATTCAGTAGGCAAAACAATGAGCATGACGCTCTCCGCTATTCCAAGCATCACCCCTGCGACGACGGTTCCGGAAAGATTTCCTACGCCTCCAAGAAATACGGTTATAAAAGACATCAACAGTGCATGAACACCGATATTGGGGTTAGCAGGATTGTCCAAGACGGACAGGAAAGACGCAATCCCCACCAGCAGCGACCCGATTCCAAAAACCAGTACAAAGATTTTTTTCGAGTCTATTCCGATAAATGTCGCTTTTTCGGGATTGCTCGATACCGCCCGTATCATCATTCCCGATCTTGTGCGCGCAAGGAAAATAAAAACTAGCACGAGGATAATCCAGATAAGAATAACCGTGAACAGATTAATGTTGGTAAAGGTAACAGGACCAATTGAAATCGGGATCAGTTGAAAGCTCTTAAGTGGTCGTGGATCAGGGCCGAATAGGAGTTGTATTAGGCTTTGCCCTGCTATCATAATGCCAAGGGATGTTAGGAAAATAGCCAGTTGAGAAGCCTTTTTCTCTCTCATGGGCTGATAGGCAAAGTACTCTATGGCACATCCCAACACTGTTGCGCCCATTAATCCTATTAGAATCGATGGTATAAGCGGAAGGGAGAGTTCGACAAACAGGACGATGATGTAAGCGGCTAGTGTATAGACCAAACCATGTGCGAAATGAAATGTCCTCGAGGTATTATAAATAATACCCCAACTTACACCCAACAAGGCATAGACGCTCCCTGTGATAAATCCACTTACCAAAAGTTGTAAAAATAAACCCACTATCTATACCTCGCTTCTTATTGTTCAGAAAACCCTTATGTGTGCTGTTTGTCAATAACAACCGGTTTCTCATCCTGAATTTCAAACAGTACAACCGGTTTCTCACACGTTCCGTTTTCTCTGAATTTGATATAGCCGCCGTAGATGCTCTTGAACTTTGGATTGCTCCATATGGCCTTTTCAAGTTGCGAACCGTCTTGAGGATCTCCGCCCGCCTCCACCACACGGCTTACCAGGTCTTTCAGGATATAGACCAATTCATAGTAATTGGCTGCGTAAAAATCCGGCGCCACTCCATTCTGTTTCGTAAATGTATCGACGAAGTGTTTTGTCCATGGATCGGTTGAATTTACATCAAAATATTCGCTGGCAAACAGGTATCCGTTAGAGGCAGGGCCGGTTACTTTTTCAACATCTCCTGAGTGCTCAGTCCCGCAAATTGGCGCCTTGATCCCCATTTCCCGAATACCCTTGATCGCATATGCCACATCAAGACCTGTGCTGGGGCAGAAGATGATGTCAGGGTTTTTTGCTTTTATGATTGAGGCTTCTGAAGTAAAATTGGTAGCGCCCGTCTGGTGCATCTGCTGGCTGACGACCTTCCCACCCAATTTTTCCCAGAACTCCACCGCAGCCTGATTGAGTGATATGGGAGCAGTTTGGTTGGCGTAGAGGGTGGCCATGGTTCGATAGCCTTTATTCCACAGGTATTGCAAGGTAAAGGGGACGATTTCATTCCCAAGCATTCGCGTGTTGTGAAGATAGGAAATGTTTATCAATTCCGGGCTCGAGGCGCCTCCATTGAAGACAATAACCTTGTTCTCCTTGGCCATTGGCATGATGGACAGAGTCGGTGCGCTAAATGAAGACAGAATGGTCGGGACATGATTGATGGATGTGAGTTTTCTGAAAGCATTCTGTGCGGGAATGGTCAACCCTGATTTGTGATCTTCTATAAAATAATGAAACGAGTACCCCCCAACGCCTCCAGCCTCGTTAATCTCGTTGGTGGCAATATTGATCCCTTTTTCCATAGTCATACCGTACCAGGATCCGGATCCCGTCATGGCAAGGACTGCGCCGAAGTTGAATTCCTTCAAGTCTGTCGCTAAACCTGTTGAAGTGCCCAAAACACAAAGAAATAAGCTGATTAGACAAATGGATTTCCAGTTTTTCATAGCAGGCCCCCTTGGAAAGATTACACTGTTGACATTAGTTACATTCAATCGAGGATATCAAGACATTCCTTTTCGCAAAAAACTAGGAGTTTGCCTCCTTCCATATCATGATTTGTCATAAGGTCCATGAGTATGGATCTTTACTACCTCTAAAGTGACCGCCCTCTACAAAAATAGACCTAAGGAACTGGAAACCTGGCGAAGAATTCCATAAGCACATCTTCAGCACGACAAATATGCGTAGCCATAGCTTTTCCCGCCTCAAGGCCATCTCCCTTCCTAACAGCCTTAATAATCCTGTCATGGTCCTGCAGGTATTCATCAATGGCAGTCACGACGAGAGAAGTATACCTGTAACGCGTCATACGCATCCGAACATCTTCAATGATCCAATCCATTTTGTTATTGCCGCATTTGAGCCTGAACAAACTATGGAATTCACGATTCAGCGGGATCCATAATTCTATAAAGCGCTTGTCATCCCTGGGTATTTTTTTCATAGCCTTATTGATTTCGGCCAGTTTCTCTATATCGTCCGAGGTCAGAAAAGGTGTTGCCCACTCCACCGCTTTCCCTTCCAACAATTTAAGAAGTCCGTAGTAATCCTTGACGTCTTCGGAAGAAGTCTTCATTACAACGGCTCCCTGATTGGGAGTGAGTTGTAAAAATCCCTGCCGCTCCAATTGATTGAAGGCTTCTCGAATAGGACCGCGGCTGCACTCAAACTTCTGCGCCCACCAAGCCTCCTTGATGTGTTCACCAGGCAATAGTCTACCGAAAACTATTTCGTCGCGCAGTTGCGTGTAGACTTTGTGTTTTTGAGAAACTTGTTTCTCATCCGACATGGTTTTCATACCCAAGAAAAAAGTGTTGACAATTATGTTGACGATTTATTCTTTTTGTCAAGAGTTTTTAACGGTTTAAAATTCAGGAATTCTGGGGTCGAAGGTCGGGCACGACCCCTTTTCGGACTCAATTAACCTTTCTCTCAACACTGAGCGGCATTTCCCGCAAGTCATCGCGAAACCGCTCTATCTTTTTCGGCGATGATTTGCGGCATTTAGTCTAGAATATAATAGTGATGGCAATTATTTTGGGAGCCTGGATTCAACATGGGAATGCCTCTATCGGAAGAATGAGCAAACAAATGAGCAGACTATTCGAAAGCAGTGAGATCGCCGGAATGCAGTTGACGAATCGGTTCGTCAGGTCTGCAACTTGGGAAGGCATGGGGAAAGAAGATGGAGCGGTTACGCCAAAACTCGTGAAAGTGATGGCCGAACTTGCCGGAGGTGGGGTGGGGTTGATTATCAGCGGCTACGCATATGTGCGGCCTGATGGACACGCCAACCCATGGCAGATTGGGGTCTACAAGGACGAACTTATCCCGGGGCTTCAAGAGCTCACAACCGCAGTGCATGGAGCGGGCGGTAAGATCGTGATGCAACTTGCCCACGCCGGTCACTTTACGTCAAGAAAACTGATCGGACAACCTCCGCTTGTTGTCTCCGATTATGAGGGACTAGCCCGGTCACCTCGAAAAGAAATTTCGATCGACGATATAGGAGAGATCGTCAAGGCTTTTGCCGATGCGGCTCGAAGGGCCAGGGCGGCAGGCTTCGACGGCGTGCAGATTCACGCGGCCCATGGCTATCTGCTTAGCCAGTTCCTCTCACCTATATTCAACAGGCGTCTTGACGAATACGGCGGGAGCCTTGTCAATCGCGCTCGAATCCTTCTTGAGATTTACGAAGCGACCCGAGAAGTCGTTGGCGATCGCTTCCCGGTGCTTATCAAAATCAACTGCCGGGATTTTTCGGAAAACGGATTGAGCCTGGAAGATTCGGTTCAAGCTGCGAGTCTTCTGGCCGATGCCGGCATGGATGCAATTGAGGTGAGCGGAGGGCTGCTTACCGGCGGAAAACTATCTCCCTCTCGCCCCGGAATCGACTCCGAGGAAAAGGAAGCTTACTTTTCGGAGGAACTCAAGGCTTTCAGAAAGGCAATCAAGATACCGTTGATCCTGGTGGGTGGCATCAGGTCTTTCGAAGTTGCCGAGAGGTTGGTGCAGGACGGGCTGGCCGACTACATCGCTATTTGCCGTCCGTTGATCAGGGAGCCTGATCTGATCAATCGCTGGAAGTCCGGGGACCGTCGCCCGGCGGAGTGTCTGTCGGACAATCTTTGCTTCAAACCGGGACTTGCAGGCGAGGGGGTCTACTGCGTTGTTGCCAAGAAGCGCGGCAAAAATAGTGCAGAGTGAGGGGGAGCGCCGTTATTCCCGGGAAGTGATCGTCAAACTGCGGGATCGCCGGCCATGGGGATACCGCTATTGGCAGGAAAAGGGTGGCTGTAGGCACGGGATCACGGAGACAGGGACAAGGATGAAAGAGAGGGTTTATTGTGGAAATACTTCCTGGAGTACATCTGGTTGATAATGTGGTTATGCCCGGACCGGGCGGCAACAGGTCCGTGAACGTAGGTCTGCTGGTTGACGGCGGCACGGTCACCGTCATCGATGCGGGGCTTCCGGGGGCGGAAAACACGATCTGCGAATATGTAAGGCAAATCGGCTATTCTCTGTCGCAGGTACGCCGGATTATTGTGACGCACCATCATGTGGACCATACCGGCGGTCTGACCGGCTTGGTCAACCTCACCGGCGCTGAAGTATGGGCGCATAAGGACGATGCCGGCTTCATCGACGGTTCGGTAGCACGTCCGGTAGTGGAAATGTCGGCAGAACGGATACGGGCCTTTATACCTGACGCCACTGCCGAGGAAATAGCCGCCGTCCGGCAGCGGATGAAGGAATTCATGCGGGCCCGGCCGGCTAAAGTGGACCTGTGTCTTTGCGGCGGGGAAGAGCTATCGGTGCTGGGCGGCTGCCAGATTGTCCATACACCCGGTCACACACCTGGACACATGTGCCTGTATTTACCCGCACGGTCCCTTTTGATCGCAGGGGACCTGATGCGTTACGAGCAGGGCCGGATTGAGGGGCCGATACCCGAGTTTACGGCAAACCTGAAGGAGGCTGCGAAATCCCTGCGCAGGGTGGCCGGGATGAACATTGAAGCCATGTACGGCTACCACGGGTCATTCTTGGCGGCGGGCGCCGGCAGGCTGGTCAACGCCCTCTTGGTAGAATAACCGGCCTTCAAAAAGGATGGATCACACCCCAGCTCGAATCTCCGGGGGCCTTTTGTCGCCAAGCCCCCTCAGGAATGCCCTGCAACCTCCTTTCCCAGTCCAAAGGGCAAACTGCCTGCAATGGTTGGGCTGATGGTTGAACCACGCCGACGTTGTGGACTGTGGCTCCCAATGAGACTCCTGTATTTCTGCCTTGCTTCGAGGTCGGGAATTTGAGCTATGTAGGCTAAAAGATCCCCTTTGAAGGTAATCTTAGGCAGGAGTTCCTGGAATATGACATGCTTGGGTACACCATCAGCAAGCTTAGACGGGAATACCATGACGGAAATAAGGAGCCACCCAAAAGTATAGTAAAATCATTTCCAGGATGGCGGTTCCTGCGAGAACTACGAAATCATAAGGAATGAGCGCATGCATTATTGTCTGCATTCTTTGAAGTCTTGGGGAAAACAGCTCAGCCGCCGATTTTCACAGATCCGATTCAGCGCCATGTTAGGTCTCACTTGAACTCTCCGATTCGAAATCTCTTGCGCAGGTATTCAGCCATAGCCGCAGACCGTTGATGTGTGAATCTTATATAGCCATCTTCGACAGGCTCAATGATGCGCATGCCCTCCATCTCGTTATTAGCCCCTTTCCAGAACAGAATGCGTCCCTTATATTTTGTCGTCAGCTTGGTGAAGGTAAAGGTATCTTTTGGGTTCAGACGCAAAACCACTCCTTTACCGTCTTCTTCAAGCTGCAAATCGGCCAGGGTAGATACAACGAGCAGGGGTTTTGAAAACTCGATTGTGAAGCTTGGCTTGTTTGCGTTTCGTGGTATCCCTTCGAATACCTCAAAAAGTGGAATGTCAGAATCAATCGGTTTGAGTTCAGGGGAGTCAGGCATGGAGAGAGCAGCGGGGATTTTACCCTTAGCCGCATACAAATCGATCCTTTCCTGAATTGTCTTGCGATACAATTCGTACTTGGGGTCCAAGCTCTGGCGCACTTCCTCTGCAACTGATTGAATTATGGGTTCGGCCTTCTCACGCCATTTTCTGCCCGTCTCCGTATCCAGAAACTCCTTGCCCATTTTCCTGTTCTGGTAGTCCCTGACCAATAGCAGTTCATGTTCGGAAAATTCCAACATCAGCTTTCGTGCTGCTCTATCCCAAGTATTCTCCAATGCCCTATTCTGGGCCAGAAAGTCCCTCGTCGCTTGTTGATAGATTTCGATTATGGCCTTTTAGTGACCACGCAGTTTAGGGCTGTTTGCGATCTGTTTCTTAATGCTGTCAGCCATTAGTTGGTCGAAGAACTCGAAGTACTGCTTCTCTGGCAGGGACCACTCTGCGCATTCTTTTGCCACTCGATAATGTGACTGCTTATCGGCCAGCAGGGAGAGTGGGGGATTGACAGCCAGCAAACATACGCAGATTAGGAATGTTCCAAGAAATCTCGCCTTGATATTTCTCATACCTGTCCCTGATCTTTTCGTGGCAAAATGGATTTTGGGCACCTGTTATTCAGAGATCTCCCCAAAGCTTTTCAGACATAATCCGCTCCCGATTCTACATTTCTCTCGCCTTGAATTCAATCAAATCGACTCACGATTTCGGTTTTGCCTTTTCCCCTCCAAGCCTCCATGATGCCGCTTGATTTGATTCGACAACGTATCGTAGAATCGTTAGCAGACGATTGTCCTAAGCGGATGGCTTTTGAACAGGTCTTAAACTGCCAAGATTCTCTTGTGGCGCATATGCACAGAGCAGCAGTGTCACTCGAGGAATTTTTCTGCGGCTTAGTTGACCAGGTTGAAGGGTGAGAAGTGGCTAATTTTAAGGAATTTCCAAAGGGGACCATCAGAAGAAATCATAATTTTTACGGGGAGGCTTTTCTGGCGGCTATCATTATTCTTCTCGGGTCCCACATCGTTGCCACGGGCAGATTCACCAATCGGGTAGGTACACTCGTTTGCGAGGGCGAACCTGCTATCTTTCTTGGTATATTGTTCATATGTTTCGGACTGTATATTTTGTACTATTTATTCTTTAAAGCAGAAGCTGAAGAACTCAAATTAGGTGACTTTCACGAGTTGAATGATTTCGAAGATATCGTCGATGGGTATAAAACAAAGTTCACGGTGGGAAATACAGTAACCGTTGCAGGCACGTCATGTCCTTCAGTATTCTATTATAGATTAGAAATAAGATTTAACCAAGAACTCAACATTGGTTTGAACATTAAGCAAAGAGACAGGGTGGAACACTTTTTATGGCTGATAGGTGTCACTAGGTTCTTCGATGTGCATACCTTGAGCCGCCATTTCGATTCTCAATATCGGGTTAAATGCTCCAATACAGGATTGTTTCAATTTATTTATGATGCTGATATTATACGCATGCTCGAAGAATTCGATAGGGATTATCCACCTATTCGGAAAAAGAATGGTATTTTACATATAACTGATGCGTTTTTCAGGTATGTTGAAGGTCCATACAGTGAAGATTCAAGGATCTTCGATCCTCATCGTGGGAAAATTGAAGACCTATTCAGAGAGTTGATCCAGATAATGCGCAAAATCGAACATAATAACGCCATGATTAATTTGAAAGGAAATGAAACGCTTACAAGCGTAAAACCTGACGCAACACACTACGATAATACAATATGACTTCTCAGTACAGACCAAGGGGCTCCAAGGGGTCGGGCAAAACCAGGCACCTCTATCGACGGCAAAAAGATTTAAAGAGGCGGCGATTTTGGGGCTTGGAAGGTCAATTTGAACGGTGAAATTGGCGCTCTAACTAAAGTTTAACAGTTCCCAACCTGTCATGGCCCGCAAACCCGCATGGATGCTTGGTTGGTTTTAGAAAATGTCCAAAAGGTAGTGCCACAACTACTGTAATTTATGCTTGATATAC
>Ga0187862_10002975_pt1 | contig 16823 bp, 14 predicted proteins | sample June2016WEW_10_1_FD_133003 | JGI IMG/M metagenome (GOLD analysis project Ga0187862, IMG submission 133003) | Peatland microbial communities from SPRUCE experiment site at the Marcell Experimental Forest, Minnesota, USA - June2016WEW_10_150 | ecosystem: Environmental > Terrestrial > Soil >...
AAAACGAAATGGAAGGAGCCAAAACCGGCGAAAACACCCGAACACGATTTTGGCCAAAACCGTCCCAACGCCTTGCAAATCAACGGGCCACCATCACGATTCCAGCATTGTGGGATGGCTGTGCGCAATTATATAACGACCCGGCCGCCTCCGGAACTGCCTGTCAATTACTGCGTGGCAAAGCTGGCTATTTTATTGCTTTAAATCTGACCGCGGGCGATCGGTGGCTCAATAAGCGGCTGGAGAACACTCAGGCTGCATTGTTAATCAAGCGTCTAAGAAGCGCCAGCTATCCGCTATTACTGTTGGGGGGACCTGAAGATGCACTCTACACGGATTGGCTTTCTGCTGAAACGGGCTGTCCGGTTTTGCCTCCGGTGGCACTGGACGTATTCGCTGCGGTAATCGGTCACCTTAAAGCGATCATTACTGCGGACACGCTTGCTTTACATCTGGCCATTGCGCAACGGATTCCCTCAGTTAGCTTTTTTGTGCCCACGTCCGCGGCGGAAATAAACACCTTAGGAACCGGAATCAAAATCATCTCCGAGTCGCCCGATTATTGTAGCTACAGGGGCAATGCCGACAATTCTAGCATTACCGCGGCCCGTCTATTTGAGGCAGTGAGGAAACTTCTACAGGCCAGATAAATCGGCCAGCGTGGTTGGAGAAACTCCCGAGGTATGGTTGCTTCGATGCGGAGCTGCCCAAAGTGTACTAAGAGGAGAGGCCGGCATCTATAGACAATCTGCAAAAGTGAGACGAATTGACCAAGTAATTGTTCTGTCAGCCAAGATTCCCTGGTTTGGTTCTCATTCTGGTGAAATGGCTATGCTCTCCCAGTTGTCCCGCCTGACTAGGGCCCGAGTCATATATCCCCGTGTGACATTTCCTCGGCGTTGTCTTGGCAAATTGCATTCTCAATTGCGGCGCTGGCCTCCGAGGAATCAATACAACTCATTTGCGGAACTGCATGCCTGGCTATTATATAGAGCGCGTAGGAATAGCGTCCTCCACCTGCTGCGTTCGGAGGAACACATCCACTTTTTGTCGCTATGGGAAAGACCTGCAGCTAACATATTGGGCACCATTCATCTGCCGGTCGCCTTGTGGCCGGAAGCCTATCACAAAGCGGTTGGGCGTTTGAGCAACGCAATTGTTTATTTCACCGCAGAAATTGAGAAGATCGGAGCATTGATGCGGCGCCCAAACGTAGCATTCGTGCCGCTGGGCGCGGATACCGATTTTTTCAAACCAGAGTTATCCAAGGTTAATTCCACTCCAAGGATTCTTTACAGCGGCCTCTATCTGCGGAACGAGCCGATGCTGGTACGGGTGGTGCAAAGTATATTTCAGAGGATGCCGGAGATCAGATTTGACTTGCTCGTGCCGGCGCATCATCGCCAGCAATCGGCGCTCGGCCCGCTCGCCGAGCATCCGGCGGTGACCTGGCATGCCGGACTCGACGACAAACAACTTCGTGAACTTTACCAAAGGAGCTATCTCATGCTGCTGCCGATGAATGCCAGTGGAGCGAATACGGCGGTAGTGGATGCGCTGGCCAGCGGCCTGCCCTTGGTAACGACGGATGTGGGCGGTATTCGCGATTATGGCGGTGGAACGGTCTTCCCGATTGTGGCGAACAATGACGATGATGGGATGATTGCTTTGATCGAGCAATATCTTGCAAGGAGGAAATGGCGGGACGAAACCGCTGGAAATTGCCGCCGCTTCGCCGAGAAGCATTTGAGTCCGCAGATCGTCGCGCAAAAGCACATAGAGGCTTACCAGGAACTAACCGCATGACTTCGGTTGTTTGCACTCTATTTGAAGGTAAATATCATCGCGGTCTGGGCGCACTTTCCAATTCACTTTATGCCTGTGGATATCGCGGCACGATCTACGCCGGTTATCGCGGCGAACTGCCGCCGTGGGTGGCCGGGCCCAAAGCCGCGGACGGCTCGACTGAATTTCGCGCAGCGGAGGGGTTGGCGCTAAAATTCATCCCCCTTACAACAAATGTCCATTTAACGAATTTTAAACCTGATTTCATATTGTCGCTCTGGGAGCAGTATTGCCCGCAAGTGCAGGCCATTTTTTATTTTGACCCGGACATAACTGTGATTTGCCGCTGGTCCTTTTATGAGGAATGGGTGCAGGCCGGAGTAGCTCTCTGCGCGGACATAAATATGTCTATGCCGGCAAACCATCCGATTCGTTACGCCTGGGAGCGATTTTACAGGCCGCACGGAATCACGTTTCGCCGCGAGCCGAGCATTTATTTCAATGGAGGTTTTTTCGGACTGAGGCGGGAGCAAATTGAATTTCTCCATTGTTGGCAGAGGCTGCAGGAACTAATGGCTCCAGAAATTGGCGGCCTGCAAAACGTCAATGTTCGCGACCGCACTTATCTGTTTCACAAGACTGACCAGGACGCCATGAATGTTGCGGCGATGGCGACTGAATCTCCGATCAGCCTGATGGGGCAGGACGGGATGGACTTCCAACATGGTGGAGGCGGATACGTCATGAGCCATGCTGCGGGGGGGAAAAAACCGTGGGATAAACCTTTCCTAAGAACATTGCTGCTGCGCGGGATCGCACCGTCGCGCGCCGACCGGATTTATTTCCGACATGTAAATTCCCCGATTCGGCTTTACCCGACCGCCAGCTTGTGGCTCAAAAGATTTTGTCTTGGGCTGGCCGCTTTTCTTGGGCGATTCCTGAGCAGAGCGTGAAAGCGACTTTCGTAGAAACTGCAGGTGATGGCCAGCATAAACTGCGCAGAGGAACGCAACGAATCCAGCTCAAATGCGGTTAGCATTTCTCTGCAGTTCCATGGAGCCCGGCAAGGATGGCGTAGGCGATTATAGCCGCCGCCTGGCCGGCGCCTTGATCCGCCAAGGTCATCCCAGCGTGGCCGTTGCCTTGAACGATCCTCACATCGCCGCAACGAAGTTTGAATGCCAAGAGATCGAAGGCACTTCAGTTGACGTGATGCGCCTGCCCAGCGCCGCGCCCTGGAGCAGCCGCGTGACGGAAGCCCGCCGCTGGGTGGAATCCTTCAAACCCGATTGGGCGAGTTTGCAGTTTGTCATATTCGGTTTTCATCCTAAAGGACTTTGTTTCGGACTGGGGAAAAACCTTGCCGCCATCAATTCCAAGACATCGTGGCATGTGATGTTTCACGAGCTCTGGTTGGGATTGGGCGAAAACTCTCCGGTCAGACATCGCGTGTGCGGAGCGCTGCAACGGGGCATCGTGCTGGACATTATGCGCCGTTTGCGCCCGCGCGTCGTGCATACTCAAGCCGAAGTATTTCGGATCGCCTTAGGCCGTGAAAAGATTGCGGCCGCAGTCTTGCCGCTGATCAGTAATGTGCCTTATGTCAAAGGCGACGGCTGGGCTGAGATTCTTGAACCATTGGTCAGCCAAGCCGGTGTCAAACGGCCCGAGCGGAAGAAGCTCTACTTGGCCGGCATATTTGGGGCGGTCTATCCGGAATGGAAGGTGGAAGAAGTTGTCAACACTCTGTTTCCTTTGCTCCAGCAGTCTCAAAAGCGCTTGATGCTGGTGTTTCACGGCCGCAGCAACCTGACTCCCGCCATGTTCGAACAATTAGAGAATAAAATCCGCAACCACGCCGATGTGGTGGTGGTTGGAGAAAGACCCGGTTGCGAGATTTCAAAAATACTGCAGGCGCTTGATTTAGGTTTGGCCACCACGCCGCGACAGGTCATTCAAAAAAGCGGTTCGGTCGCGGCCATGCTGCAGCACGGTTTGCCGGTGTTGGTAATACGGGATGACTGGCGTCTCCGCGGGCCGGATTCTCCACGCGAAGAAACATCGTCCCGACTGCTTTCGCCAAAGCAATTTGCCTTGCTAAAGACTTTACCAACGCGAGACCCCGACGCGCCGCAAGGTTGCCCCGTGGAATACGTTGCAGGTGAAATCCTGAAGATGATGAACTGCCGGCAAACATTTCTAACTGACCAGCTTCACTGAGGACGTTGGAACACAATAGCGGCGCCTTTCGAGTGTCATGAAATTGTTAATCATCACCCCCAGCCAAGGCCACTACGGAGGCATAGAAGGCTTTGTCATCGGGCTTGCATCCACCGTCCGAACGTGGCCGGAATTTGAGGTGCAGGTATGTTTTAAATTGGTGGCAGGACAAGAGTTGCAGCGTGATTTGAAGGGAATGGCCTCTCCTTTGGATTGCCCGGTTCATTTTGTGAGGAGCGGCGATATGAAGTTGTTAAAAATAATTCGTTGGGCGGATATTGTGCATGGGCAGAATGCGTCTCCGGATATTGTTTTTCCAGCATGGCTCTTCGGCAAAAAGCTAATTATAAGCATTCATAATTGGCTGCAACGCAAACTAGAAATCCATTCCATTTTGTGGCCGTTAGGCGCAAGGCTGGCCAACCGCCGCTTTTATAATTCGAGATTTGTCTGGAACACCTGGGAGCCGAAACAAAAATGGAAAGGAAGCGAGTGCTTTCCTTCGGTATGCCCCGAGTGCCTTGCCCCCAAGGCATGGTGTCCGCCGGCGGAACGCAAGGGCTTTCTTTTCATGGGCAGATGGATTCCAAACAAGGGGGTTGAAGACCTTATCACGGCCTATTCGCGCGCAAAGTTGGACCCCTTGCAATGGCCGCTGACATTGCTCGGCCACGGCCCCTTGAAACCGGCTGTTGACTCGTTAATCCAGAATGTAGGCGTGGCAGGAGTGGAAATCCCCGGGTTTGTTGATGAGAAGAATAAAGCAATGCGATTGGCGTCCTGCCGCTGGCTGGTGGCGCCCTCGAACACACGGGAAGATTTGGGGATGACCCCCATTGAGGCTCGAAGTGTTGGTGTTCCCGCCATTGTCACCCGTGATGGCGGCCTGCCAGAAGCGGGAGGAGACGCCGCCTTGATGGTTGAACCGGGAAACATTGGAGAATTGACTGACGCCCTAAAACGGGCTGCGTCCATGGACGAGGTCGAATACAGGGAGCGCGCGGAACGGGGGCGGAGCACCTTGGAAACCTATTTGCGCCCTATGGACTTTTATCGCGGAGCCTATAACGCGCTCTATAAACAGAGGCATCTAAGGAAAGGTGCGATCGCTTAATTGGATGACGCCGCATTTCACCATCGCAAGAGAGTCCGGACCAAGACAGAATTGGGCCACCAGCACCGGACGAGAAGGCGTTGCCCAAAAGAAGCCGAATGGCCTTCTGTTTTCTCACCCGACGGGTAACGCCAATGTCCGGGCCGCCTTGATGGGTTTATACAACGCAGGCATTCTGGAGGAGTTTCATACAACGATCGCGTCTTACCCCGGCAATCTCTGGGATTTTCTCGGACAAATGCGATGGACAGGCGAATTCAAGCGACGGACCTTTGCGGAGTGTTTGCGACCAATCACCGTTCAGAACCCGACAAGGGAAATTGGGCGGATGCTGGCCAACCGCCTTAAGCTGCACCACCTTGGGCGGCATGAAACGGGGGCGCTTTCTATTGATGCGGTTTATCACGCGCAAGATAAAATTGTGGCGAAATGCTTGCGAAGAGCGCCGCAGCGTTTCGGTGGTGTTTACTCTTACGAAGATGGCGCGCTGGAAACTCTAACGGCGGCCAAGGAATTAGACATAAGGCGCATTTATGATCTTCCCATCGCCTATTGGCAAACCCTGCGTCAATTACTGGCGGAAGAAGCCGAGCGGCTGCCCGCTTGGAAGGCAACTCTAGGCGGAGGGGTATGTGATTCCGAATCGAAACTGAATCGCAAGACCCAGGAGATCGGATTATCCGAAGTGGTGATTTGTCCAAGCCAATTTGTCGCCAGATCACTTCCTGAAAATGTCCAAATGGAGAAAACGGTGGTGGTCGCCCCGTTCGGTTCACCAAAGACTGCACCGGCTAGCAGCCGTGTTCCCAGCAACACTGGGAAAAAGCTGCGGGTTTTATTTGCCGGATCGATGAGCCAGCGCAAAGGGCTGGGGGATTTGTTTGGCGCGATGCGGATGTTGGATCGGAGCGATGTTGAGTTGGTTGTCATGGGGACGCCGCAGGCTCCGATGGAATTTTACAGGAAGGAGTTTAATGGATTCACTTATGAGGCGGGCCGCCCACATGAGAAAGTGTTGGAATTGATGCGGAGTTGCGACGTGCTTTGCTTGCCCTCCATTGTGGAAGGGCGAGCGCTGGTCATGCAGGAAGCGATGAGTCAAGGTCTTTCGCTCATTATCACTCCCAACACTGGTGGCGAGGACTTGATCGCCGAAGGGGAAACGGGATTTCTGGTTCCGATTCGCCGTGCCGATAAGATCGCAGAAAAAATCTCCTGGTTTGCAGATCATCGGTCTAGCCTTGTTGAAATGTCGCTCTCGGCTCAAACTAAAGCCTGCCAAATTACTTGGGAAATGTACGGCAAAACCATAGCCAGTACAATCCTAAATTCATGGCCCTTATGAGAATGAATCCCATGATGGCGGGAGAAATAATCCGGCTCCCGACGAGTAATCCTCTTCCCCCAGCTTCTGCACGGAGGCACTTACAAGAGCAGACGAGCGTGATCCGCAAGCTCATCTGGGCCTACCTGATTCTCTGGCTGATTGAGGGCGCTTTGCGAAGGTGGTTTCTGCCTGGGCTGGCTACTCCTTTGCTGCTGATTCGTGATCCCCTGGTTATTGTCATCTACTGCTTCGCTATTTCCAGCAATGTATTTCCAGTGAATGGATTCGTAATATGGGGCACGTTGCTGGCGTTCCTATCGTTTGGTTACGCAATGCTGCTGGGCCACGGAAATATGTTAGTTGCTCTGTATGGGGTGCGCTGTGATTTTCTGCATGTTCCGCTTATCTTTATCATGGGCAAAGTTGTGCGGCAAAAGGATATCACGGCATTGGCGAAGTTGGCGGTGTGGGTGGCAGTTCCCTATACGGCCTTGTTGGTGACTCAATTCTATGCACCGCAAGATGCTTGGGTCAACCGGGGCGTTGGCGGCAATATGGACGGGGCCGGTTTTAGCGGAGCATTGGATCGCTTCCGCCCGCCGGGCACATTTAGTTTTATTTCGGGACCGGCCCAGTTGTACCCTCTGTTCACAGCCTGCTGGTTTACACTTTTGCTTACACGACAACTGCCTGTCTGGACAATGATCGCCTCAGGGGGCGCCATCCTCATCACCATTCCAATATCCATCAGCCGCACCCTGTTTTTAAGTGTGGCCATTGTGGCGATGACCGGGGTTCTGGCAATGATTGTCGGGCGACGCCTTTCCGCAAAATTGGTCGTAGAGTTTGCTTTGGCTTTGCTCGTTCTATCCACATTGGCGCGCCAATCCCAAGTGGTACAGGATGGGATGGAAGCGTTTAACGCGCGCTGGGAGGGGGCGACGGTGGAAAGCGGAGGCTTTCAGGAGGCGATCGTTGATCGGGTCTTGAATGACCTGTTTGGCTCCTTTGCTGGAGTCACATATTCTGGTCTGGGAACGGGATACTCGACGAATGTCGGACAGAAGACATTAACAGAAGAAGTCGGATTTGGAGCTTCCGAGAGCGAATGGGGACGGCTGCTTTATGACGATGGATTCATTTTGGGAAGTATTATAATTGTATATCGCATTGCGCTGGCTAGCTTGATCGCGTTTACCGCCTTGCGAGCCTGGCGACACAATTCCCCAGAGAGCCTGCTCTTCGCCTCGGCGTGTTTTTTGATTGTGCTCAACGGCCAATGGGGACAAGCCACAACTCAAGGGTCGGCCGTGATTGGCGGGGGCCTTGCGCTGGCTGCGGCTTCGAATCCTGGGAATGCCAATGCCAGCGCAAAACGCCGCAACGAGACTTGACCCAGGTTCAGCGATTAGTGCGCATGTCGTCGCCGCATAATGTTCTGGTTTATCGTCTTGGAAGTCTCGGCGATACAGTGATTGCTTTACCCTGTTTCCATCTCATTCGCAGGGTTTATCCGCACAGCAGGATCACCCTCTTGACGAATCATCCCATTTCTGGAAAAGCCGCGCCCGCGATGGCCGTCTTGGAAAACAGCGGACTTTGCAATGAGGCCGTGAATTATCCGGTCGGGATCCGCCGTGCAAATGAATTGGCAAGGGTTCGGCAAACGATTCACGAAATCCAGCCGGATGTACTGATTAATTTGGCCGCCGGGCGGGGTTTGTTCAAAAGCCTGCGTGACCATATCTTCTTCCTTTCCTGCGGAATTAAGCACATTGTCGGCACTCCCTTACGGCGGCGGGATTTGCATGTTCAGAAAATGAAGGAAGGCGAGTTTGAACCAGAATCACGAAGGCTGGCTTCGCGCCTAGCTTCACTCGGGGACATCGATTTGGCGGATCAGCGATTATGGAGACTGGGGCTCACCAAAGCAGAGAGAGATCAAGCATTGTATTTATTGCCTTCCCATCAGACTAATTTCATTGCGGTGAGCGTTGGAACCAAAGTTTCGGTGAAAGATTGGGGCGAGGAGAACTGGGGAAAGTTGCTTATGCTGCTTACAAGGGAAATGCCGGACGCCAGTTTGGTCTTGCTCGGATCGGCTGATGAGTGGAAGCGGAGTGAGAAATTGAGCCAACTTTGGAGCGGCGGCTACACAAATCTCTGCGGAAAAATCCCTCCCCGAATTTCGGCGGCGATTTTGGAGCGTTGCCGCCTTTTCATTGGTCATGATTCAGGTCCCATGCATCTGTCCAGCGTTGTGGGGATCCCGACCTTGGGGCTTTTCTCGTGGCTCAACCCGCCGGGACAGTGGTTTCCCGGTCATCGAAGCTGGAAATTCATAAAAGTGCTCTATCCGGCCTTGCCTGACAGTGGTTGGAAAGCCGAACTGCAAATGAGGCACGGCGTGGCTGAAGGAATCAGGCTGCTCCAGCCAAGGGATGTTTTTCAATCAGCCATGGAAATGTGGTGGAATGTTTTAACTCCGGCGACAAATGACATTGGATGCAAAGCTTGAGAAAGCCGTGTCGGATCATTCTTACCCGAAGATGCGGCTTGTTTTTCTGACTCATCCGGCTGCGTTTGCCCCTGTTAGCATGCGACGTTTTGCAGGAATGATAATGCGCGGCATGACCGAGCGTGGACACGAAGTGGAGGCATGGACCTCCGATGAGAAAATCGGACGTTTGCGCATGCCCTTTGCGTATGCCCGCAAATGGCTTGGATATTTCGATCAATTTTTGATTTATCCGCGAAAACTGCGGAAACTGGTCGAGCAACAGCCTGCCAACACTTTGTTTGTAATTGCCGATCAAGCACTGGGAATGTGGTTGCCGTGTTTGGCCCATCGGCCACATGCCATTCATTGCCACGATTTTCTTGCCCTCAAATCCGCCCTCGGTGAATTTCCAGAAAATCCTACGCGCTGGACAGGTCGGCGATATCAGCGGCTCATTTGGAAAGGCTTCTCGCGGGGCAACGCTTTCATTTCCGTTTCCAAGAAAACGCGAGATGACCTTCATCGCTTTTTGCCGAGTAATCCAAAAGTTTCCGAAGTTGTTCATAATGGATTAAATTATCCATTCCGGCCCATGGAATTGGCGGAAAGGATTTCTCTGTTAAAGACGACCGGGATTGAAATCTCGGAGCATGGCTTCATCCTTCATGTTGGCGGAAATCAATGGTACAAGAATCAGAAGGGAGTGTTGGAGATTTATCGGTCCTACGCAATTTCTTATCCTAAGCCGCTGGCACTTTGGATGGTTGGATGCACTCCGACCAATCCATTGCTGAATCTGGCCGCATCCATTCCCAATCCTGGGAAAGTTCATTTCTTAATAGGATTAACGAATGAACAGATTAATGCCGCCTATTCTCATGCGCGAGTCTTGCTGTATCCGAGTTTGGAGGAAGGGTTTGGCTGGCCCGTTGTGGAAGCGATGGCTTCGGACTGCCCGGTCATTACAACCAATCTCGCTCCGATGACGGAAGTGGCCGGGGAAGCCGCGCGGTTGATTCCGAGGATGCCTGCAAACGGGACGGACCGGGGAGCATGGGCAAGCTCCGCCTCTGGAATACTTCAAGAAGTCGTTCGCCTAAATGGAAGCAGTCGGGCCAAGACGTTACTCCAGGGCAGATTGAACGCTGCACGCTTTGATGCGAAGAAGGCGCTCGCGTCCTACGAAGGGATTTATTCTCGGGAAGTGATGATTTGAGGGCATGAAGCTTCTGCACATGATCGGCAGCATGAATCCTCTCAGCGGAGGACCATGCCAAGGAGTCCGCAATTTGGCGGCGTACGCGGCTGAGGAGGGAGACGCCGCGATAGAGGTGGTTTGCCTGGATGACCCCAATTCTGATTATTTGTCGCGAGAGAGTCTTTGTGTTCATGCATTGGGAAAAGGCCGCAAGTTATGGGGTTACCATCCGGCGTTGCAGCCCTGGCTGGAAACCAACCTTCCGAGGTTTGACGCGGTCATCTTGAATGGCCTATGGCAATATCACGGCTATGCATTGTCGGAAATGGCACGACGCCCAGCGAGTCCTCCGTATTTTCTATTTCCGCACGGAATGCTGGATCCCTGGTTTCAACGCGCGCCAGGCCGCCGCCTGAAGGCCCTCCGCAACTGGTTCTACTGGAAGTTGATTGAACAATATGTCATTCGCAACGCCGAGGCCATCCTCTTTACCTGCGCAGAAGAAATGCGGCTGGCCCGTGACACATTTCGGCCATATCAACCGAAGTGTCAAGTAAGCGTGGGCTTCGGCGCCTCTCCACCTCCGCCGTACCAAAGTGACATGGAGGAAGCCTTTCTAAGGGCGTGCCCAGCCACGAAAGACATGCCTTATCTTCTCTTCCTCGGACGCATCCACCCGAAAAAAGGTGTGCATTTCTTGATTGAAGCCTACGCTGCCGTTTGTCGCTCCACGGTTGGCTCGCCGCTGCCGAAGCTCGTCATCGCCGGCCCTGGGGCGGAAGCGCCCTATGGACGAATGATGCAGAAACTGGCGTCCCAAATGTGCCCTCCGGCTTCCGTATTCTGGCCGGGCATGCTGGCCGGAAACGCCAAATGGGGCGCCCTTTACAATTGTGAAGCTTCCGTTTTGCCCAGCAATCAGGAAAACTTCGGCATTGCGGTAGTGGAGACTCTCGCCTGTGGACGGCCGGTTTTGGTTTCTGACCAGATCAACATCTGGCGCGAAATTAAAGAAGATGGCGCGGGCTTGGTGGGATATAATTCAGTGGCGGGAACAACTCAGCTTTTGTTGGATTGGAAGAATCTTGCTGCCGAAGCCAAATCGAACATGGCAGAGCAGGCCGAACCATGCTTTCAACGACATTTCAGCATCGAAATCGTCAATTATAACTTGCTGCAGGTCATAAATTCTAGTATCAAAACTGGTAAAGCAAGGCAAAATGTCCAAACCAACTCATAATACACCATGATGACAACCGGCACACCCAAGGGTGAAATCCAATCAATGCCTTGACAATGACTTAGAATTTCAGGGCGCACTGGCGCTAGTTCCGCGTCACTGCCGCGTTGAGATGACCAAACCAGGCTCAAACGCCCCACTTCGATCCCTTATGCAAGTCACCAACAATCAGACACATCCGGCAGCAACCACCTCTGTCAGCCGGACCGCCGAGGTGGGACGAGCAAAAGCATCGGATGCAAAGTATGCAAATAGTATGGACGCGCAAAAGGACGATCATTCCTCTTTCCAGCACATTCTTGGAGTGCGTTTTTTCATAGGCAGCGCCAACGAAGCGCTGCAAATCGGTTTACGTGCTGGTTTGGTCGTCGTGCCGGCCGCTCCAGCGCTGGCAGAATTAGAAAGAGACGAATACTATCGCGAAGCCCTTTTCAATGCTGACCTAGCGATCACAGACAGTGGCTTGATGGTTCTAGTATGGCAACTCCTGGCGGCGAAAAGAATTCCACGAGTTTCGGGGTTAATATATTTCAAGCTTTTGCTGGAAAGCGATGCATTGCAGCCGCGCGAATCCGTGCTGTGGATTATGCCAAACGCACAGGCGCGTGATCGGAATCTGGTCTGGTTGCATGCGCAAGGCTACTATTTCAACGAAAGCGATTGCTATATCGCCCCGCACTATCCTGCAGGTCTCATAATAGACAATGTCCTTATCCGAATCGTGACCGAGCGAAAGCCCAGACACATTGTTGTCTGCATTGGCGGGGGCACGCAGGAGAGATTGGGGCTGATGCTAAAGCGAGCGTGTGATTTTCGGCCATGTATTCATTGCATTGGCGCCGCCATTGGGTTTTTAACGGGAAGTCAGGTTCGGATTCCGGTCTGGGCGGATAGATTGTTTCTCGGCTGGCTCTTTCGATGTTTGTCCGAACCGAGGAAGTTCGTGCCGCGTTATTGGAAAGCGTGCAAACTGGTGCCCATGATAATCCGTTATAGAGAGAAGCCACCCAGGATGAACGCGCATAATGTCGTTAGTTGATTATGGCCTGTACTGAATTGCTACTGGCGCAAGCACATCGTACGCTCATTATAAACATTTCCTGATGGGTTTATTCAGCGCACATTCTTCTGACAGCGACGATCCCCTGCTGCGCCCGATCTATGGATGGCGGGCACGAGCGAAGCGGCTGGTCTGGGTATTGGCCTGGATGCTTCTCTTCAGGACGACGCCGCCTCCGTTCCACAATTGGAGGTGCGCTTTGCTACGGATGTTTGGGGCGAAACTTGGTCCCATTAACTTCATTTATCCAAGCGCTCGAATCTGGGCGCCCTGGTTGTTGGAAACTGGCGATCTGGTCACGATCGGTCGCGGCGCAGAAGTTTATAATCCTGGGGGAGTCTCATTAGGTCATCGCACCATCATTTCACAAGAGGCTTATCTCTGTGGCGCAACCCATGATTACCAATCACCTGAATTTACGTACATTACCAAACAAATCCGGACTGAGGCCCAAGTATGGATATGCGCGCGGGCGATTGTGTTGCCCGGTGTGCAGTGCAAGGAGGGCAGTGTGCTGGGCGCGGGGTCTGTCGCGACTAAAAACTTGGAGGAGTGGACTGTCTATGCCGGCAATCCGGCTCGGGAGGTGCGGCGGCGGACGCGGTTGGAAATGCCGGCCAGCCAAGCCCGCCAACCCAAGGATTAAATTCGGCTCCCTATGAAAGTGAACGTGGAAACCGCGGAGCGAGAGGCTTACGACCTGTGCATTGTGGGCACCGGGCCGGCCGGCATCACATTGGCATTGGAATATCAAAAGCTCCAACCTATGCATCGTGTCCTGTTGATTGAATACGGCCCCAGCGAGGCGGTATCGCGGAATCACTTGGACGATTCCGTAAGAGTGGTGGAGACCATGAATCATCATCTTCCCTACGAATGCACCAATAAGGGTTTTGGGGGCAGTTCCGCGACATGGGGCGGACGCTGCGTGATGTATGATGAAATTGATTTCATGCAGCGAGAGATCCTAGATGGGCAATGTACATGGAGCCCCGCTCTTTTCAACGAATGTGGCAAATATGCTAACTTGGCTGCGGAATACTTTGAATGTGGCGAGGCGCGATTTAATCTGAATGAGATTCCGCGCTTCGCAGGCACCCGCATTGCGGAGAATTTCCAAAATGGGGAGGTGAGTGATTCCGTGGTGGAGCGATGGAGCATGCCCACGCGCTTTGGGGAACGTTACGCCCCCCAAATAAACTCCTCCTCGACCTTCCACTTGCTGACAAGCTGGCAGGCTTCTTCATTTGAGGTCGTCCCGAACAGCGGGACAATTTCCGAGATACACCTCCGGGATTTTTCCCGCGAGCGGCGAGCAAGAATTGTGGCGCGAATGGTGGTGCTGGCCGCAGGAGCACAGGAAACCACACGGTTATTGTTGACGAACAGGCAAGTTTTTCACCAGAGAGGCGGCCCGCCGGTCTCGCTCGGCAAGTATTACCAGGGCCACGTTTCCGGTAAAATTGCGAGCGTACGCTTCTACGGTAATCCTGCGAAAACGGAGTATGGTTTCCTGCGCAGTGCCGATGGCGTTTATTTGCGTCGCAGATTTCAGCTTTCCACAGAGGCGTTGCTGCAGAGCAATCTATTGAACACGGCCTTTTGGCTTGATAACCCGCTCTATGTTGATCCACAGCATCGCAACGGGGCGATGTCGTTCATGTATTTGGCCATGATTACGCCCGGCCTCGGCAGAAGGCTAGCCCCGCCGGCAATCGCCCAATCCATTACCAAGGGGAAGGTCGCTGGTGTCCCACAGCACTTGCGAAATGTGCTGAGAGATCTGCCGAAATCCCTTATCATCCCCGCCGGCATTTTTTACTCTCGATATTGCATTAAGCGCAAACTTCCTGGAGTTTTCCTGCACAGTCCTAGAAACGTCTACGCTCTGCACTTTCATGCGGAACAGCTTCCTGTTGCTGAAAACCGCATGGATTTGGCTGCCGACGATGAAACTTTGCAGATTCATTATCGACTCACGAACCGCGATGTGGATTCGGTTATCCGCACCCACGAAGTGCTGGATAAATGGCTGCGCAAGTGCCATTGTGGGGAGCTCGAATATTGGTTTCCTAAAGATGAACTAACGACGGCCATCCGCTCCATGTCCATCGACGGCCTCCATCAAGTCGGCACGACACGGATTGCCGCAACCGCGGAGCATGGGGTGGTAGATGAAAACCTCAAAGTGTGGGGAACTTCCAATCTCTATGTGTGCAGCAGTTCGGTGTTTCCCACTTCCGGGCAGGCTAATCCAACATTCCTGTTAGGCGTGTTTGCGGTCAGGCTAGCCCATCATCTCTCCGCGGTTGGGTTACGGGAGACCTCAGTTGGGCTCTCGATGTACCATAAATGATCTCAGTTATTATTCTAACACGGAATGAGGAAGCAGATCTTCCGAAGTGTCTAGGCTCCCTGTGCTGGTGCGACGATTTGCACCTGGTTGATTCAGGAAGTTCGGACCAAACCGTAAATATAGCCCGCAGGTTTGGCGCCCATATTTATGAACATCCCTTTGCGTCATTTGGAGATCAGCGCAACTGGAGTTTGGATCATTGCGACATCAAGTATTCATGGATACTTTTTCTCGACGCCGACGAAGTAGCCAATGAAGCCTTTGTCAAGGCCATGTCCAAGGCGGTGGCTGAAGCTCCTGCATCCACAGCGGGCTTTTATTGTTGCTGGAAACTAATCTATCAAGATCGCTGGTTAAAGCGGTGCGACTCTTTTCCCAAATGGCAGTTCCGGCTTATGCGCAAAGGTTCCGCGCGCTTCAGAGATTTTGGTCACGGCCAAAAAGAGGGGAAAGTCAACGGCACCATTGAATACCTTCCAGTCCCATATGATCACTATGCCCTGAGCAAAGGAATTGGCCCGTGGTTGGACCGCCATAATCGGTATGCGAGCCTTGAGGCATGCGTGCGTCTGACCACATCCATAAGCTGGAGAAACGTCTTGTCGATGCATGGTTCCAAGCGCAACCAGGCCCTGAAGCCGATAGTTAGTCGCATACCTGGCTGGCCCTTGCTGCGATTTTTTATGACTTACGTTTTGTTTTTCGGCTTTTTGGAAGGACGGCCAGGTTTCATCTATAGCGCCAACTTGGCGTATTATGAGTTTTTGATACGGATTAAAATGCGTGAGCAATCGCTTGGACGATTGCACCAAAAGTGAATCATCGGCAGATCGATCCGATGGCCTCGACACTCTGGGTGAAGCCGCCCGGATATGACTTTGCCGTTGCCTGGGGCAGTTTGAACCAGAATGTTTGGCCGTTGATGCCATCCTCATCAGTGAAGCTGAGCCAGCCCAACATGGAGCCTGTGCCCGCATAGAGCGAAACAAAAAACGGCCAATGCCCTTGGCTCGTCACGATACTTGTGCAGATAACAGGAGTTCCGTCGCCCAGCATTCCTCTGAAGGTGACCGTGCCCAAGGCGCTCACAGTCACGGCTCCGAATCCACTGCCGCCAGGTTTGGCGGAAGCATTTTCACTGCCCGCAAAACGCAATGCATACTTGCCCGCTTGCGGGGCGGAATTTGCATTGCAGTTAACAGCCACCTCGGCCACCACGACCGCAGTCCAAATGTTATCGCTGACTGCGCCGGTCAAGTGGCCGTTGGCCGAACCTAACCGTAGTTGCACGGTCAAGGGACTCAAGCCCGAGCGCGGGACATATGTGAGTGCCGCACCTGAGTCGGAAAACTCCCCGGAAAATGGGTAACTCCGGGCACCCAGGCGAAGTTTCGCACTGAAGGCACCAGTGCGCGTTACAGTGATGACAACTGCACCGGAACTTGCTTCCGCCGCATCGTTGGGGACGCTGAAAAGGCCTTGGTAGGTTCCGACGAAGGGGAGAAAAGGATTGGGGATGAAATTAGCCTGCATGACCAGATTGGACCCCACTAGGAATGAATACTTTGAGGAGGTGCCCACCACCTCGTTGTCACAGACCCAGTTGGCGAATACCCAGCCGTTGGCCGCAATGGCGGTGAGGGTGTATTTCTTGCCTGAATGGAGCGCCTTGCCGTTGAGATTCGGGACGACGCTGCCACGACCACTGATGAGAATATTGAAATTAGAGCCGACTTCGGTCTTGGCCATTCCGGGTACGAGGTTCTCGGCATTGAAGGCGACGGACATCTCCATGGTCGTGCCGAACGAATTTATGGCAGTTCCGGCCGAGGTAATTGTCGCCGACGCAGCCGCCAATCCGTTGCTATAGAGGTTGGCGACTTGGCTGGCGGAGAGGGCCCGATTATAGACGGCCACCCCGCTCAGGGAGCCGGAAAAATACTGCTCATAGCCCAGGTAGGTCCGCCGCCCAATGTCCACTTCCGAGCCGGTCGCTTGCATCGTGAACGGAAAATCATTCTCA
>Ga0187862_10002980_pt1 | contig 16818 bp, 12 predicted proteins | sample June2016WEW_10_1_FD_133003 | JGI IMG/M metagenome (GOLD analysis project Ga0187862, IMG submission 133003) | Peatland microbial communities from SPRUCE experiment site at the Marcell Experimental Forest, Minnesota, USA - June2016WEW_10_150 | ecosystem: Environmental > Terrestrial > Soil >...
CCCAGGAAGGTCACATCGAGGCGCTACGGATGCTTCTTGCCAAAGGAGCTAATGTCAATTCTAAGACCAAAAGCGAAACAACAAACGACCCAATGACAGCGTTGATTCTGGCCTCCAAAATGAGCCACCGCGACGTGGTGCAGACGCTGCTCGAAAAGGGTGCCGATGTCAATGCCAAGCTGAACGACGGCAGGACCGCATTGCTGGTGGCGACGAACGCGGAAGTGAGAGCCTTATTGGTGAAGGCGGAAGCGGCGAGCACCGGGGCAGCGGCAACCAATCCCGCACCTGATATTCAATTGGAGGACCAAGATTTGAGCCATGCTCTTACGCTCAATTCTGTTGAGGGTTATTTGGCGTTTCAACACAAATATCCCAGCAGCGACAAACTCATGGTGGTAGAGGGGCGTCCAAAAGGAGGAATGAGCTTGGAAGATGGCCGTCTTGTATTCGGTGCTGTCATCACGGGTCATATCGTGTTCGGTCCCAAAAACACAACGGATACTGCCAACCAGACGTACGACCTGAATATGCCGCAAGACTGGTTTATCGCGAACGGCCTAATACGGGACACAGGAAGGGGATATGAAGTTAAACCCATAGCCAGCGACGCACGGGTTATTTATATAAAGACCACGAATGGGTATACACCGCAACTCATGCAATGGTTAGGCGAGCAAGTTGATGTAGTACAAGATTCACGCCAACAAATACTCGAAGCCATGAATCACGATGATTGGGAAAACGTCTGTAAATTGGCGCAAGCACATCCTGAATTGTTCGACACCAAGTCGAGCTACGGCTGGACGCCATTGCATTTTGCAGCAAACCATGGCCTCAAAGAAGTCGTTGAAATGTTGTTGGCAAAGGGTGCCGATGTCAACGCAAAAGCCAAGAAAGGCGAGACGCCGTTGTATGCCGCGGCAATCAAAGGACAAGAAGACGTTGGGGCATTGTTGCTCGCCAAAGGCGCAGATGTCAATACCAAAGACAACAACGAAACGACACCATTGCATTACGCAGCAGACAAAGGCCTCCACCACCTCGCCGAACTGCTGTTAGCAAAAGGCGCGGACGTGAACGCCAAGGACAACAAAGGCAAGACGCCGTTGGTTTACGCAGCAGACAAAGGCCACCAAGACTTAGCCGAACTCTTGCTGGTTAAAGGTGCAGACGTCAACGCCAAGGACAACGTCGGCGGGACGCCGTTGCATTACGCCGCAGTCAAAGGCTTAAAGAACCTGGCCGTACTTCTTGTGGCTAAAGGCGCAAATGTCAATGCGAAGACCGACAACGGTGTGACGCCATTACATTGGGCAGCCGATGGTGGCCATAAAGACCTTGCCGAATTCCTGCTGGCCAAAGGCGCCGATGTCAACGCCAAGACCGAAAATGGCTTGACGCCACTGAGCCAAGCGATTTTGCGTCACCACGACGACATCGCCGAACTGCTCCGCGTACACGGAGCAAAGGAATGAATCACCTTCATGGCATTGATATTCAAATTCAACATAAAACACTTTGAACAATAAATGATGATACCTGGTAGATAACAAAGCAAATCGAACTACTAACAGAAGGCACAATAATGAAAGCATTCCCGATAGTTGCACTCATAATCGGCCTCGCACTTCTGACAAGTTGCGTTTCCTCGCAGCAGCAGACATACAGAGCGCAGGCGATGCAGCAATCCGCATACAGCGCGCCGGTGATTCAAACGCCGCCAGAAAAGCCCCAACCATCAGTTGCCACGAGCGGATTTGTTAAAGTCAAGGTTCTCACCAGCGCATCGTCTTCTCCCCCAGACGCAGGCCCGGGAAATTTTGTTCATTCAGTTTTTAGCTACTCCACACCTACGTGGAACGTGGGGGAAGCGACCCTCAGTGAGATTGAAAAGACCCTTGGACGAGATGAAATAGAACCCCAAAAGGAAGGCTTCTTTCCAGCAGGACTCCAGGCTCGACGTTGGAACAGCGTCACATTCAGCCTCAAGGGGTACGACCTCGACCAGCAACAGCCCAGGCCATTAACCCTGTTTTTCGATGAAAACGGCGTGCTCAAGGGAATCTTAAATCCTTAATATGAACATTTCTCCACCGCCTTCTTTATTTATCCACGCCTGGCTCTGCGCCTGCCACTCTGGCTTTGGGAAAACCCGGCCCGCATCTAGGGCAAGCGAACGTAGCAGCATTGCTGCTCCAACAGCGTGGTCACGAATAAGCTATTCATCTCCATGAAAAAAGAAAAATTACAGATAAGCTTGGTTCTGCTTTTAATAGTTGGATCTGCTGGTTGTAATCGCACTGAGAACGACTGGAAGCAGGCCAAGGAATCCAACACGGTTCCGGGTTATGCCGACTTCATTACCAAACATCCACAGGCGGCGCACATCGACGAAGCTCGGACGGCAATTGAGAGCCTGGATTGGAATTCGGCCAAGGAGTCCAACTCGGTTCCGGGATATACCGCGTTCATTGCCAGCCATCCGCAGGCGGCGCACGCCGAAGAAGCCCGGACGGCAATTGAGAGCCTGGATTGGAATTCGGCCAAGGAGTCCAACACGGTTCCGGGATATACCGCGTTCATTGCCAGCCATCCGCAGGCAGCGCACGCCGAAGAAGCCCGGACGGCAATTGAGAGCCTGGATTGGAATTCGGCCAAAGAGTCCAACACGGTTCCGGGATATACCGCGTTCATTGCCAGCCATCCGCAGGCGGCGCACGTCGAGGAAGCTCGGACGGCAATTGAGACACTGGACTGGAATTTGGCCATCGGCCAGGACACCACGGACGCATACAATGCCTATGTCACGAAATACCCACAGGGTCGGTATGTGAGCGAGGCAAAGGCCGCGTCGGATTGGCTAGATACGATCAAGAACGGAACACCGGAGTCATACATCGTTTTCCATAAATATCATCCGAACTCGCCCAAACTTACGGTTCGAGCCGGAGCAATTAAATGGGGTCACGGGATGCACCGTGACCCCAACCCGCCGTTCGGTTACGTCTTGGATAGCGTGACGATCGGTGACTTTTCTGTTTCGGTTTCGATACAAGAAGCAGCGACTTTAGGCGTTATAAAGCTAAGACAAAACGACAACGGCTCCGTCTCGGTTGTCATGGAGGGGGTGAATCCGCCTTTGGACGCAACTGTCCTGTTCAAGGATGGAAAGGTCGTTGCGTGCCAAAGCAAGCTGCGCGAACCGTGAGGTGATTTGCGATAAAGGATATTTTATATGCTCCGTTTTTATGAAAACATTTTTATCATTACTTGCGATTTTGCTGACCAACGCATTCTGTGTTCTGGCTTTTGCTAAAGCCGAAGATTTTGCAGCAGCGGTTTCAGACGGCAAAGTTAGTGTGACATTTCGCGGCAACGGCGGCAGCAGTGGTGATTCCATTGAAGCAACCATTGCAACCACCCCAAAGGCTGACGGCAATCTTGTATTATCGATCGCACCTGGAACGCGTCTTCAAAGCGGAAACTCAACCGCGCAAAGCATGGTTATAGCCGGCGTGAAAGGCCAACTGGTTAGCGGACACTCTTACTCGCCAAGCAGCATAATAATTGCAAGCGATACTCCCAAGACTTATGTTTTCGACGCCTATTGCACTGACTTTGAAAAGGACAATCCATCTAGCCAAACGCAATTCACACTAGGAAAAGCTGATCCTGTCCTCGCCTGCATTCTCAATCAGGCGAGTTCTACTACAGTCAAACAGGCTGCCGTTTGGATCTACACTGACAAAGCCAGTTACGTTCACGTAAACCAAAAATTTGCAGTAAGCCAATCCGATTGGGATACCGCCTCAGCGATAGTCAGGCAATGTTCCGTATCATCCGTCACGCCACGTTTTAACCCTCGTGCTGCAGGGCAGGAACCTCCAAACGAAATCCACAATGCGGCGGCGCATGACTACTTGGCTAAGGTCAAAGCGATGCTGGAGAATGGTACGGACGTGAATTTGAAGGACAGCGAAGGCTTGACACCGTTGCACGTCGCGGCACTCACCGGCCACAAAGACATCGCCGAACTATTGCTGGCCAATGGCGCGGACGTGAACGCAAGGTCGGATGGCGGCTTGACGCCGTTACATCAGGCAGCATATCGCGGTCACAAAGACATCTCCGAACTATTGCTGAGGAAAGGCGCGGACGTTAACGCGAAGGCCAGTCACGACGAGACGCCGTTATTCTTGGCGGCGGGAACCGGCTACAAAGACCTTGCCGAACTATTGCTGACCAATGGCGCGGACGTGAACGCGATGGCAAAGGACGGTGCGATGCCGTTGCATCAGGCAGCAGCCAATGGCAATAAACGCCTAGTCGAATTCCTGTTGGCCAAAGGCGCGGACATAAACAAGAAGACCAATCACGGCGAGACGCCGTTGGTTTACGCGGCAGCAGGCGGCCACAAAGACATTGCCGAACTATTATTGGCCAAAGGCGCAGATGTAAACGCGAAGAACCAGGACGGTAGGACGCCGCTCTATTGGGCAATTCAAAAGCACTACGACGACGTCGCCGAGCTGCTGCGCGTACACGGGGCAAAGGAATAAACTTAGACTGATATGCGTTCTGCAAAAAGGCCGCTTTTTTAACGGGGTTCTGAAGTATCTATGGTCAGGAACCTTCCGGAGGCTTTATTGCGGATAATCCTTGCCGTGTGTTCCGTTTTGGGATGAATGATGGAACGTCCGTTTTCGTCCCGACTAATATCAACAATATTCATGGTAACGGCATCGGCTACGGCTATGGGGCCATCCACTCGGGAGCTGTTGTCAATACAGATATAAATTTGCGGCCCATCAATGCCCGCTGTAGTGAGGCCGCCTCCAATCATGGTTTGGACGATGCCCGTTGAAGTTGTAATGTAGGTCGATGTTGGGTATTTACGGTAGAAACTGAGGTACGAAGTTGGTGTTCCATCCTTACCAGCCTCCATCCAGTCCAGACTCTCAATCGCGGCCTTGGCCTCGTCAACGTGTGGGTCCTTTGGGTACTTCGCGACAAAGTTGTTGAACGCGGCCACGGTGTTTTCGCCTTTCACCACATTCCAATCCAACCCCTCAATCGCCGCATTAGCCTCCTCGATGTGTAGAGTTTGTGGGTGTTTGGTGATGAACTCCTTGTAACCCGCAATCGTATTGGCCACTTTCGCCTGTTTCCAATCCAACCCCTCAATCGCCGCATCAGCCTCCTTGATGTGTAGAGTTTGTGGGTGTTTGGTGATGAACTCCTTGTAACCCGCTACCGTGTTCACATCTTTCGCCACCTGCCAATTCAACTCCTCAATTGCCTTCTTGGCCTCCGGCACATGCACCGTCGCATCCGGATGTTTGGCGATGAAGTCGGTGTATGCGGGCACCGTGTTGGTTGCCTGGGCCTGCTTCCAGTCAGACTCGGTGCGGCTGCAGCCGACGAGGGCGGCGAGTAGGAATAGCAGTAAAACAATGAGGCGAATGTTCACAGGGTTTAAAAATGAAATGATAGGAATTTGCTTTCTTGACACTGGCACGGTAAAGGAGAATTGCCTTTCATTCTGGCTCATTCACCTGTAGATTCTTACTCCGAGAGATGAGATAAGAGCAAATCAGCATTGAGCTATGGAGCAGTGACAGCGTAGCGTTGTCCTGCTTGGACATCGACATCCAACGTTTTCACCGTTTCAACTACGTCATTAAGAGAAGAAGGGTCAAGAATCTGCCCAGTCGTTTGCCGGGTGACGTTGCCGTTTGCATCACGCACATCTTGGGTGAAGGTTTTGTATTGAGGAATACCAGGATGCACCCGCTGAAACACAATATGGTGTTTTCCTGGACGAACATAGACCGTTTGGCAACCACCGTCATTTACCGCGGTGTCGTCTACCAGCACCTTCATGCCTGCCGCATGTGTGCTGGCATCCATGTCGAACCGAGCGAGCGTATGCAGGTCAACCGAAGAAAGTTCGCCGGGCACAAACCGTGGCGGCACATGCGCCGAGTAATTCATGGGCGTATTGCAGCCGGTAAGAAGTCCGAGCGCGGCCAACAATCCAAGTGCGACCAGAGATAAAGAAAACGGATGTTTGGCTGATTTTTCGTTTCGTATTGTTTTTCGTTTCATATTTTGCTTTTTTATTTGGGACATACTAATTTGAACATCATTTTTTCGTCTCAATGGAACTTGCATCAAGGTCAATGGTCCATGTAAGAGAATCCACTGACAAGCGTTTTCCGATCACAGCGCTTTTAATCGCATCTACAAAAGCCATCGCTTCGGAACCGGAAATGATTTGAGACTGCAAGTCCACCGTCGGAGGTTTGAGGACGACTCCACCAAACCGTGAACAACCGGGACGAAACCAGGCCGAGACCATGTCGACGGTTCGAGGCGTCGCCATCGTCTGAACTTGGTATTCAGAGATTAGGAAATTAAACGTGTTTCTTTCTCCGAGGATCGCCAACCCCTTTCCGAGAGTGGCTAAACGAGCCAAGCCTCGAAGCCTTTCATATACGGGCCAGCATCGAGCGATCTCATCATATGCACTCGAAAAGTTGCCGGCAAACCGGTCACAATCGTCGCGTTCCTCCGTGACTAATAGCGAACTAGAGAGCAGAGGTGTTCCATCAATGTTTCTCGCCGACAGCAATTCTGTCCGAACCATTACGTTTAATTGCTCGATTGCTATCAACCTTTTGGAAAAGACCTTCAGTTCGGAATTCGGCTCCAACCAAAAGCGATCAGAAATTTCCACATGCTCGCTTGGCCCAAAGGTCCCGGTTGGCGTTGTGCTTGGGAGACTCGCGATCGGACCATGCTCAAGCCCAAGCGACAGGCGTTTCATAAGCCAATCAGCATCAAAGCATGTCTTTCCAAAAGCGGTGTCGCTAAGTGGCCCCATAAATCGCACCTTCTGGATCGCGGTTTGTGTCACGCTTCCTCCTGTCGAATCCCGGAAAACTTGCGTCATGGGGTCAATTGAAACCCCTGGGTCGTCCGCCAGATTATTGAAGCGAGCTCGCAAAGCGACAGCAAAGTCATCAAGGGTCAAATCCGGGTCGTCGATTAGTTTCTCCCCAAAGAGTATCCAGCTACGGGTCAAGTCGTCCCAAATAATGCCTTTCGGCTTATTTATGCCGCCTAAATGGTAGAGCACCTCGTTTGTCCTGAAATCAGCATGGTCAGCCAATGCGTTGCGAATGAGTTGCTCCGCCACCTTCATTGAATACGCGGCATAAATCCGCTGGCGAGGTGCAGTCGGTGCAGTTGGGAGAACCGCTTGCTCCAAAGGTATTGGAGAAGGCCACCTGTCGGCCTTTTGTGCTGGTGACGCAGTTGAAGCCGAAGGCTGCCAAAGCAACAACCAGACGAATATAGCTCGGATGCTAAATGCTTGAAATAAGCGCTTTTGCAAGAGTGGGCAAAAACGTAGCATGACAATGCTCAAATCGGCCCTTGCACAATCGGAGAAAACTAAAGGCACCCCGTAACCTGCAAGGATTCGGGCTAATCGCTTTAAGGCACTCAGACAATCATTCTGCCTTTGTTTTTCAGCTCCGCACGAATCAACCGCGATGGAAGTGAGTTGTGTCACAGTATTCAATCATGAAGAAACTTTTCAACATCAATCGGTCGATTCGTCACATTTACCGGCATCAACACGCCTTTGACCATTGGCGGCATCGGAGTCTGGCTTTGTTGGAATGGCAAACTAACGGGTGCGGTGAAACCTGCGCCACCACCTAGTTCACGACCAAACCCGCCGACACTCCCTGCGGGCGTGAATTTAGGCGGCTCGCCATAAATTGGATAGAGATTTGGCGGAGGATACTTTGTGTCATTCACATAAGGAAGCGGCAGGCTTTTAGGAGGGGCAATATTTGGAACAGATGCAGCGGGAACCTTGGTCTGCTGTGCCTGATTATCTGTCTGCTGGAAATCCTTATTCCAATTCGCGCCGTCAAAAGTGACGCGGTAATGATCTTGGCTACGCCGCGTGATTGTGACCGAAGTTGGTTCATAAAGATTCCAAAGACTTCCTCCTCGCTCGTCATTTTGCTCATCTCGGGAAAAAGTTCCCGACATGAACGAACCGTTGTTCAACCGAAGATTGGAAATGCGGGTGTCCGCCCACGAATATGACTGTGAATCGCGCTCGAATGGATGCTGGGAAAAGTGGTCGAGCGCCCACCCGCCGTCAGCATCTACGTGGGAACCGCGAAGGGAAAAGTCACCTTCATAAGCACTCATCCGTTCGCGCATTTCCTGAATGTTCAGAGGCATCCCACCTGAATACACCAAACCTTCCGCGCGGTTTTCCATGACCCGACTGCGAGTTTCCTCAGCCGTTGTTTTCACAAAATCCCCCACCGTAACCAAACCGCCAGCCGCACCGGGAAAAAGTTTTCCGGGACCAAAAAAGCTGTAAAGGTTCAAGCCTACCGATACTCGCTCCCAATCAGGGCCAGGGTCGTTCGGGTGCGCGCTGATCGTTTTGAGCGAATCCGATGTGTCGCCAAACAGCTTCAAAGCTTGATACCCAAACTTCAGATTCTCGCCAAAGCTGCCGAATCTACCCGGCAACAAATCCAAATTGTCGGCGGCCCCGTCAATAGCTGTGTCGCGATTGAAGCGCGCCAATTCTGATCCGAATGATGACTGAGAGGAAAACGGCGGCACCGCAGACCAAACCTGCGAAGGTGTTCTCAAATCACGCGAAGTGAACTCACCTATGGCTCGCACGCCGTCCGCGCTCACGCTGTTGACCATGAACTTTGCGTCAGGCGACACCATTGAGAGCACATGACTAGACATCGGCGTAACCGGCGCAGCGGCGTTGCCGAAAAGATGCTTCTGAGCGTCGAGAGGTTCGAGAAGAACGACCTTTAATCCGGGATTGTCGCTGACAAGCCGTTGAACGGTGGAAAGGTTTGCAATGGAAAAATCATGTGCCGGCATGTCCCCATAGGAAACCGAAATGAAAACCTTGTTTGCCCCAAGCGATTGGATTGCTTCCTTCGTAGGCTCGTAAAATGCGCGGCCGTCAACGAGGGAAACGCTGCGGATGTCATCGCGGTAGGGTTCCCAACTTGACCTGCTTTGCGTAAACGCTTCCGTTCCGTTGCTGCCAGCGGTGACATCAACGGCGATTCCTCGTGCGGATGCCTTCTCCTGTGTAACCAAACTCCCGACAGCAGTATAAACGGCGTTCGCAAACGTATTGACGCGCCCTTGTTGACTTGGTAAGGCGTACGCGCCCCAGCGCATATTTTCAACAATTTGGATTTCAAATTCCGTGGTCCCTTGTTCACGAGCGGCGTGAACCTTCTCGACCAGCGTGGAAGCGACCAAGTCGGCCCAATGCTTCGGGTCCAACCGGTCAAGTTCGCTGTCTTCCGGCATTTGCACGAGAATCTGTGCGCCCGGTTTGTTGTTCAGTTCGGGATAAACACGGTTAAGGTTTTCACCGAACGGGTCGCCGATTTTCGCGCTTTGCTCCCACGGCTGATTTATTCCAAAATCCGTGATATGGAATAAAAGCTCCTGTGTGCGCAATTGGTCGCCGTTAACAGACGACAGCAAACCTGATGTTGAAAGTGGCTCTGCCGCTTCAACATTAGCCTGGCAGAAGGTCAATGACGCACAGGCCACGACGACGGCAAGAAACCGTGTCGTCACCTTGGCGAATGGCTTCTGCGATGATGTCGTGCATCGCATAATGGCTCGCCTGAAGTGTCGCCGGATCATACGCATTCCCGGCACAAATCCACAAGCAAAATCGCGCCGGAAATCGCGCCACTTCGGCACACCGCTGGCTTCGCCCGCAATTTAAGCGCCGGGGCCTCGGAAAAGTCAAGTCTGTTCTCTTAAAAGAACAAAAACGAGGCGGGGAACTTCTACGCTTTGTGGCCGAATGACGGCCCCTCTAAACGTAATCGGCCCCCAGGTCCGAAGTTTCCGAATCCAAAACGGATGGACCCAGGAGATTTTGGCGGCGAAGCTCCAGGTCGAAGGTTGGGACGTGAGCCGGGAATCTGTGGCGAAATTGGAGGCTCAGTTTCGCCGCGCTCCTGACTGTGAACTGCTTTTTCTTGCCAAGGTGTTCGCAGTAAAGGTTGCGGAATTGTTCCCTGCCAACCTTGATTTGAAAAAGTTGGACCCGGCATTGCGACTCAAAGTTTCGACGAAATTCCCCCGCCGAACCAAGAACCGCGTTCGGCAACGACGACGCCCCAGGTAAGGCTACTTCGATTTGGCGGACGCAGGTTGAAAGTACGAGAAACAGGCTGTTTCCCCGCGCCCTGAGAGCGGCGGCTTTTGCTCCGGCTTCGCTCCCCGCTTCCCTCAGTCTCCGCTTCGCAAAACCGCCGTCCTCATTCCGCCCCCGTTTCGAGTCTGACCTTTGGCCGTCCATGCTTCGCCGATGAGCCTTCCGGCTTGCCCCTGTCACCCCCCAAAGCCACGGCTCCCGGCTACGCACTCCCGGCCATACGTCAGAACAGCGCGGCCCCACGCCCCGTTTGATTGCGGCGTGAGACTGCGGTCTTTGCTGCTCCGGCTGCCTGCGCTGGCAAAATCGCAGACTCCCGCTGCCGAGGTTGCTTGACTCCAAACCTGAATCTGCGCTCCACGCATAGTCGTCTCCGTCAAGCTGGACGGAAAGCGGCACGGACCGGTCGAGAACCAAACCGTCACAGCGCGTGCGGTGGGTTGGTGGAGCGAAATGAGCACCGCCAACCGCCCGCACGGGCCAGCGCGGGAACCTTCTTTGGTAAATTAGTGGGTATGTCCCACCCCTTTTCCGGTTTGTGTTTGGATGAATGCCGGCGGCTTTTGATTACAGTTCTCTGGAGATTTGCTTTCGCCAATGTCTGAAAAAAGATTGCCGACTGGCAACGCAGCGCGTTGGCGCGGGTCGGTGTAATGGCTAGCGGTCATTTGAATTGTTGAGTGCCGCAATTGCGCGCTGCCGGCAAAGATGCCGTTTTGTTTGACTATGGCGTCGCCGAAGAGTTTCCGCAGTTCGTGAACTTTTTTCCTGGCTGAAATGCCATTTTCCTTCAGCCAGTTGATTAAAGTCCGCCAGTGCGGCTCACACCGATAGCGTTGATACATGACCGGTTTCCAACCGCGTGTTGAATTGACAACAAAGGATTCTGCTTGCTCACTTTTGAAGCTCAACAATTCCTTCATCAGCGAGGGATCAACATAAACTGTCCCGCCTGAACCGTGTTTGGGTTCGATGAATTCGTTGGCTTCAATGCGAATGGAACTGTCTTCGGCATTCAGTTGGGACCACAGGCAAACATCCGCCTCGGCGCGGCGAAGCCCGGCGCAGAGGCAAAGGAGAAACAACTTGTAGGCTTCGGGATTCCCGGTTCGTAGTTCATTACGAGCGTTCGTCACAAGTTTTTCGTAGGTGACACCGGCTGGAGTTTGGAACTTCATTGAACCTGTCCGCTCAAAATCCACCGTCTCGAACCAATACGCCGACCGTTCTCCGAGCTGGCCGTCAGGCACTTTGAACCTGGGGACTTTCACCGTGAAGTTGGGCTTGTTGATGATGTGCGAGCTGAAAAGACTCTTGCAGTGGCGCAACGCGCTATTGAACGAGCGATTCACCTCAAGCTTTCGGCGCGGATCACTGCCCGCACGTCGCAAATAGGCAATCTTCCAATCGGCCACGGCGGCGGGCGTGATGGCTGAAAGCGGGATGGCGTCCACTCTTTCGTGCCAACGGGTCAGGCCGCCACCGTGATAATTGTAACGCGACGCGTCGGTCTTCACTCCCTGAATGTGTGCTGCCAACATTCGGAAGTATTGGGCATAGCGACGGAATGTCTTCGTCTTGAGATTCGACGTTCTTTCGACCTCAGCAATGAATTCACCCACGGTCGGGCCAAGTTCGCTCTGCACGGCCTCGACAGCGGACTTCGGGGCAAGTTCTGCCAGAGTGGCCGACCAACCCTTGGCGACGAGCGACAGGTAAATGTCACGCGCCTTCAACGCGGCTTCTTCCTTCAGTGCCGTGCCCAGAGCAAGTCGCCTCCTTATTCCTCCATATTTCATTCGCACCGAATATTCGGGCACTTCAAGGGTCTTCCCTTCGTATTCATAAGTTCTCCGTTCAACACGCGCACGCCAGAAAGCGACGTGAGTCTTGGGGAGGAAACGGGGGCGGGACGTTTCTTCACGAACACGCAATTCGGTTCCGCCGCTTTTTACGTCGGCGTTCTGAACTTCGGGAATCCTCGCCGCATTCATACGCTCAAGATTTACAAACCGAGAGCATACGACGCGTGACGACTGCATTGGCGTAGCTGATACACAACCCGTCATTGTCCGCAGTCGGGAGCGCAAATGGTGCAGTTCCCAAACGAGTGATCCGTGACAGGAATCAGAATGCGACTTGCGGCTTGGGCAGGAGATAAACAACGGTGCGTCACGATCCGGTTCACGAACGCCCCCAGTTTTCTGGGCCACTTCTGGGCCACTTTTTCGGTCGTGGGCGGTCGTGACGAGTTGCAGCCCAAGAACGCGGCGGCTTCAAAAACCGTCAGAAACCATTGATAACAATGGTGTTATTGCAATCTGTTGCAACTGACGACAACCGGCGGTTACTGCTTGCCACCCCCGGTTTTCAAACTCATAATCGCTTGGTCACTGGTTCAAATCCAGTTGGGCCCACCATTTCAAAAACCAACAGAGAGCGCGGGGTCACGCCCCGGCGGCAGCGGCCTCAAACACGGGGCTGGGCGAGATTGAAAACAACCAGGGCGATTACGGGGGCGATTAGGAGTCGGTAATAAATTAAGGCGGCAAGATGACGCCGGGATTTTGGCGCCTGGCAAGGCGCGAGAGAGGCGCATATCCGCATGGATCTGCAACGAGAGAGCAACCCCGCCAGATGCCAAAAGACCAAGTCAGGTTGACACCTTAATTTATTACCGGCTCCTTACGGGGCGACTTTGCCGGTCAGCCCCGCCTTTTGCAGCGCGGCGAAAATATCCGTGTCTGTGAAATTGCCCGTCACCTGAAAGGTCTTGGCGCCCTTGGCCGCCGTGTTGGTCGTGTAGCCGGGCACCGTGGAGAGCGCGGTGCCGACCGCTTTGACGCATTTGGCGCAGCAAAGATGCACGCCGCTGACAGTCAGCGTTTGCACCTTCTGGCCGGTGGTGCCCGTGCTGGCATCAATCTTGATGTCGGCATTGCTGCTCTTGCCAAAAAAGCCGCTGGCAGTCAGCGCGTTGGCCCCTTTCTGCACGGTGGCCTTGTCCGGCCCGCTCAGGGCAATCGTGCTGTCTTCCAGGCTGACCTTGGCGGTCAGACCAGGAATGTCGGCCACACACTGTTGGGCGCCCTTGACACAACTCGTGCAGCATAGATGAACGTCGCTGATGGTGGTGGTCACCTCCGCCGCCTGGGCGGAAACGAGCATCGTGCACAGAGCGAGGAAGCAGGCAAAAGCGTCTTTGAGATTCATACTTTTTTCATGTCAAATTGTTGTGTATTAATAGACACGCTGTAATTAAACAGTATTCATGCTAATATGTCAAGCGCTTTTGAAAAGGACACTCGCTCCAATTGTTGTGCTTTCCGCGCGCCATCCAATTGCGCCCGCCACCCCTCCCGCACCCCCGTGCATGCGGTTTTCCGCATACGGCGGCCGAACGCGGCGGCCCTGGCTGGCCGCAAAGTCTGATCGCATCAGCAATCCGAATCGGCGCGCCAAGTCCGCCTTCGCATCCGCCTTCGCTGATTGTCTTTCCCACCGTGGGAACGATTTGCGTTTTGCTGTCTTCGTTGTAAGTATCTTGTGTTCAACATATTGCATTTTAAAAAACGGAAGGATTTCTCACCACCGAAACCTCCGATTTCTCCGATTTCTCCGATTTTTTCCCGGCTGAATATCGCCCTGCTCTCCACAAACCAAGACCCTGCCTCACTTGACGGGTTTCGGGGATTTGGCCTCGATGACGTCGCGGATCAAGCCTTTGACATCTTCCTGGCCGACAAAGATGTCTTCCGGGAACTTGCGCCAGGCCAGGATGCTGTCGGATATCCGGTTGGCTTCACTCAGGTCCGCCGCCAGGCCGGCCAAGTACTGCAGGCGCAGGTTGCTGTCGCGGTTGATCTGGGCGCCGGCCAGCCAGGGCTTCAGGTCGGAGGCGCGCCCGCCATAAGTGGAAAGCAGATTGAAAATGGTGGGAAAACCCGCGTCGTTGAGCGATTGCCCGACCGCCTTTTCGTTCAGAAATCGTCCTTCCATTTTGGCAAGCTCGATGCGCAGCGGTTCCGCGCCGCCCAGCACAACCACATCGTAACCCGCGCCATTCTGGTCGTTGCTCCAGAGGGTGCCAAAGGGGAAAACGTCGAAGAAGGTCGCCAGTTCGCTCTGCACCGCGGGCAGGTCGCTTTCATAGAGGGGCACCCATTGCGTCACCAGTCCGCCAGGATTCAGGTGCTGCTTGCATAATTGGAAGTAATCTCGGGTGTAGAGGGTGGCGGCGCCTTTGACCCACGGGTGGATCGGGTCCGAAGTGATGATGTCGAATTTCTCACGCGTGGTCAGGACAAAATGGCGGGCATCGTCATAAACGATCCTCACCCGCGGATCGTGGACGACCCCGTAATTCTCCGCTTTGAAATAGTCGGCCACCACCGAGGGAATCAAGGGTTCGATTTCGCAGATGACGATGTTGGTGACCTCCGCATACGTCAGGAATGAGCCTGCGGTGATCCCGGCCCCGCATCCCACCACCAGTACCGAGCGCGGATTTGGGTGAATCAACGCCGGCAAATGGCCCAGCATCCGCTGTAAGCGCATGTCCTGGGGATCGGTCGAAGCCTCCACTTTGCCGCTGACGTGGAAGTTAATCGCCCCGTTGTCGTTCATTTTGGTGACGGCCACCGAGGCGTTCATGCCCTCCCCCATGTAAAGCAGTGTGCGGTCCTGAGTATAAGTTGCCAGATAGCGGCCCAGGGCGACGAGCCGCCACGGCACCGGCGGGACGGTCCAAACAAGCGCAACGGCCAGCCCCACCGCGACCCCCAGCGCGGCGCCGGCCGCGAAAATTCCGTGCCGGGGCGCGGAGGGCGAATTAGTGTCTGTCTTGCGCGCCGAAAAGGAGGACAGCAGCATGAACAGGCCGGACAGGGCGGACAACCCGATGAGCAGGCGCTGGGTTTGTTGCGTGCCCACCCAGGCGATCATAATCAGGCTCGCCCCCAGCGCCCCCACGATCGCCCCGACGGTGTTGGCGGCGTACACCTTCCCCACCAGCCGCCCCGGATCCTGGCCCGGCGCCGCCACCGAGGCCAGGGCCAGAGGAAAACTGGCGCCCCAAAGAAGCGTCGCCGGGAGCAACGCCCACAAGCAACGGACTATATCCAGTTGGAACGTGTATCCGGGCTGCGTCGCCAGGCCGGGATTGATCGGCCAATAAGGCAGCGTACTGGTCAGCGTCCAGGCGGCCCACGCCATCCCCGCCGCCAGCAGGACCTGGCACCAGCCCAGCGCGAGGCCAGGGCGCGAAGTGTTCCGGGCCAGGAGTGAACCGCCCGTGCTGCCAATCCCAAGCCCCGCCAGGAACACCGCCAAAATGATCGAAAACGCATAGACCGTCGCCCCAAGCATCAACGAGAGCAAGCGCGTCCAAATGACTTCCGCGCCCAGCGCGCACAAACCCGACAACCCGATGCTGGCATAGACCCAGTTCGCTCCCGGCGCGCTCTGCCCTCCATTGCCCCGTCTGACTCCCGGTGCGGCCGGTGGCCCCGCCGCTTCTGCCGCCAGCGGCGCGGAACGATGCGCGGTCCGCGACGCCAGCCCCAAAGCGCTCAGCGCCACGGTGGCGTTGATGGCGGCGGCGACACAGGTGGCCGTCGCCATATTGTAAACGCGCAGAAGATAGAACCCGGCGAGCAAACAACCGATCACCGCTCCGACGGTGTTCCCCCCGTAGAAAAGCCCCAGCCAGGACATCCCTTGAGCGGTGGATTGCACCCATCTGGAAATCGCGGGCAAAGTGGCGCCCATCAATATCGTGGGCGGCAGCAAGCAGACCGAGGCGACCAGCCCGCGCAAAACAATGCCGGGCAAACCCTGCCAGGCGTGAGGCGCGTAAATCCGGCCCACTGCGGGGACGGCAAACAAAACGGTCACGCCCAGAACCGCCATGCCCGACTCCAGCACCGCATAGACGCGCAACGGATGACAGCGCTCTGGAATCAACCGCGCCAATGCCAGGCTGCCCAGGCACATTCCTTCCATAAACGTGCCGAGCAGGACCCCGAGTGAAACGGCCGAAGCCCCGATCACCAGTTGAAGCAATTGCAGCCAGACGATTTCGTAAATCAAGGCCGCGCAGCCGCTTCCCATGAAGAGCAGCAGAAGCAACGGCATAAACCGGGGGGAAACGGCAGGTCGCGCAATCTGGTTCATGTTCTGTGGCTTCATTTGGCGCCTTCAGAAGCCTAAGGCAGGTTGCCGGCCAGTCCAGATTGAAATGGGGCGGTCAAACCGCGGCGGCGAACGCTGGAAAAGGCCGGCTCAAAAAAAACGCCGCGCTGAAGCTTCTCTTGCCCCGGCGCGGCGTCTTCAAATTGAGGATTATTTCGCGCCTTGATCAATCCACGCCCGCACCAAGCCCACTTGTTCTTTGGTCAACGGTTTGGACGCGGCGGGTTGAGCCGTGGCGGGGGGAGTATTGGTGGCCCCTGCGGCGGGACGGGGCCGCTTGGGCTTGGGCGGCATCGGCGTGTCCCCGATTTGCGCGATGTTCTCCACAAGGTCGCTCTTTTCGCTCTTGCCGGCGACAATCACCGCCC
>Ga0187862_10002982_pt1 | contig 16814 bp, 17 predicted proteins | sample June2016WEW_10_1_FD_133003 | JGI IMG/M metagenome (GOLD analysis project Ga0187862, IMG submission 133003) | Peatland microbial communities from SPRUCE experiment site at the Marcell Experimental Forest, Minnesota, USA - June2016WEW_10_150 | ecosystem: Environmental > Terrestrial > Soil >...
GCAACGGACAGCTATATCGCCAGGAGGTTCGCCACCAGGGCGGCCGCCTTGGCATATCTGGGCGGTTTGATCGGCGGCCTGTGCGCGCTGCCGGTGATGTTCCTGCTGGCGACCCTGGCGGCGCCGCTTGCCGCCGCCCCGTCGCCCGATGCTGCCATCGATCTGCTACCGCCGCTGTTATGGTCCCTGCCGGTCATCCTGCCGGGAGCGACAGCCGTCATTGGCTATCTCACCACTCAGATCCTGATGCGCCAATGGCTACGTCGTTTGCCTTGACCGAACCGCGCATTCGCGAGGCCAGGCGTCGGACGTGGCTCCGGCGGTTGGGTGCCGTGGCCGCCGCCGTTGCCACCGCGTGGCTCACCGGCTTTGGCTGGTTCCTGTATCTTGGCGCCCGCGACATCGCGCCGCCGCCGCATGCCGATGCCATCGTCGTGTTGACCGGGGGCCCTGAACGAGTGGACGTCGCGTTGCGGCTGCTGTCCACCGGAGCCGCCGACCGGCTGCTGGTTTCGGGTGCGGGCGAAAAAACCGACCTCGCGGATCTCGCGCATTTGTCCGGGCTGGATCCGGCGCCCTTGGCGCCGCAGATCACGCTGGGACACGCCGCTCGCACCACCCGGGGCAATGCGCTGGAAACCGCTTCCTGGGCGCAGGCCGAGCAGGTCAGAACGTTGCTTGTGGTCACCACGTGGTTCCACATGCCACGCGCTTTGGTCGAATTGCGGCGCGCCATGCCGGCGCTGACGTTGCTGCCCTATCCGGTCGGCCAGCTGCGCACCGAGGAACTGTTCCATGCCGGCGGCGTGCGACGGCTGATCGGCGAGTATCACAAATATCTGGCGGCGCTGTCCGGGCTGACCGCCTCGCCAATGGTGGTGGCCGTCCTGGGCTCTGAGCCGGTCCGATGACGTGGCTGCGGTCCGCGCTGTTCAACCTGTTTTTCTTCGGCACCACCTTCGTACTCAGCATTCCGGCCGCTTTGGTCTCGCTGGTGGCGCCCAGGCAAATCATGGGTTGGGCAAAGTTTTGGGCACGGATGCAGATCGGGGCCGCGCGGATCATCTGCGGCATTCGGGTGCAGGTGAGCGGATGGGAGAATTTGCCGCCAGCCCCGGTGCTGATCGCCTCGCGGCATGAATCGACGTTCGACGTGCTGTTCTGGATCGCGATGTTGCCGGCGGCGTGTTTCGTGGTGAAGCGGGAACTGACGCAAATGCCGCTGTTCGGGCGGTGTATTCTGGCGGCAGGCATGATCTCGGTCGACCGCGAGGCGGGAGGTGCGGCGATGCGCACGCTGCTGCGCGGTGGCGACCGGGCGAAGGCGGCGGGCCGGCATATCATCATTTTTCCCGAGGGCACGCGGGTCGATCCCGACGACTATCCGCCGCTGCAACCAGGCGTGGCGGCTCTGGCGGCGCGGACCGGGCTGCAAGTGGTGCCGGTGATGACCGATTCGGGACATTATTGGGGACGGCTGGCGTTTCGCAAGTTGCCGGGGACCATCCGTATCGCGATCCAGCCGCCTTTGGCGGTGCAGCCGGCGCGCGATTCGGTGCTGGAGGCGCTGCGGGCGGCATTCCAGCCCGGGAGGCTTGTGGATAAGTCTGTGGGGGAGAGTAAAGTCCCTATATATTCCTGACCCTAAATCCGGCAGTTGGTTTCAGATATCGCTGGTCGGCAGCGGTATTTTTCAACCCATGGCCGTCGCGAAACTCAACAGTTCCTACGACAGCGCCGAGCTGAGGCATTGGCTGGAGCAACGCGGTACCAGGTCGGTCATCCCGAACCGATCCAATCGGAAACAGCCATTCAGCTTCAACAGGAAGTCTCCTGCAACGCGATGGTATTGTCATAGCTCGTGACCACTGCCGCATGATGATGCGGGGTGCGCGGGGCGTTCCGGTGATTGTGATACGTTTTGGCGTGGTCTGGTTTCAGCGCAATCGCTTGGTTGAAACTCTCAGCTGCCGCCTCGGGGAGGCTCACGTCTTGCAGACTGGCACCGTGGTTGCTGTAAGCGTTCGCGTGATTCGGCCCGACCGCGATCGCCGAGCCATAGCTCGCCATCGCTGTCGGACGTTTCATCGCCAGTAAAACGTTGCCTCGACTGTAATAGGTCCTTAAACATTCGTTGCAAGAGATGACCATCACGGTTTCGACCGCACAAGCTATCCGTTCTTATCCCTGCTTACCTGCATTCATCGGCCTTTAAGGGTCTGTCCGGGATCATCGCTTTGCCCTACCTAACCTTCGCAGCATGAGGCGCATCGAGGCGAGCAACACAAATGCACGTCTCCTGCGATTGAGACATTCTCAATCCTTGGCAATGCGCCGGCATCTGTTGAGCCACGCGAACGTTCGTTCGACCACCCACCGCTTCGGCAGAACGGCGAAGCCCTTCGCCTGGTCGGAGCATTTGACAATCTCGACGTTCACCGTGGCGATGGCGGCTTTCACCGCGTTCTGGAACACCGGTCCCTGGTAGCCGCCGTCAGCGTAAAGCTTCAGAAGGAATGGGAAACAGGCCGAACAATGTGGTCATCAATAGAGTGCCGCCGTCGCGATCCTGGATGTCGGCCGAATGGACCAGTGCGTGCATCAGCAAGCCTGTTGTATCAACCGGGATATGCCGCTTTTTGCCCTTGATCTTTTTCCCCGCGTCATAGCCAGGGGATCGACGCGGCCCCCCTTTTCCGCGCTTTTCACGCATTGGCTATCAATCACGGCGGCGGTTGGGCTGGCCGATCGTTCTGCCAACTCCCGGCCTCGAGGTCCAAATGCGAGTACCATGGGTTGTTACCGATCTGGCGGCCGATGACTGAACACTGGGGGTCAGCGGTGGTCACGCCGGTCACAGTTGTCGCCCCGGCCTCACCCCCACGCCATGCTGGAAGCGGATCCGCCGCATGGAGCAGGACGGCATCATTCTGCGCCGCGTCGCCTTGCTCGACCCGGCGACAGTCGGCCTGCCGGTTTCGGTTTTCGTGGAAATCGAGACGGCGGATCGTTCCAGCGACTGGCTTTCGCGCTTCGCAAAGGTGATCGAGCAAACGCCGGAAATTGTCGATGCGTGGCGGATGTCGGGCGACGTTGATTATCTATTGTACGTCGTGGTGAGTGATATCGCCGCGTACGATGCTTTCTATCGGACGCTGATCGCAGCGGTGCCGCTGCGCAATGTCAGTAGCCGGTTCAGCATGGAACGTATGAAGTCCGCAGCATTGCCGATTTAACGATGATTTTCGTTGTCTATACGGCATAATGAATGCCGCTGATTGGGGTTACCTGGTTCACCCGGGAACCACGATTTGGCTGGCCTCAACAATACGAATTGGCTGGCTTACGATTTGGTGGGAGATCGGCCTGGCTCGCGATGCCCGCACCGTCATTTCGAGGGTAAACGCAATCGCACTCACAAGATTTTGAAATTACGCGTTATATTAGGCAGATTTTAATGATGTTACGTTCCAATGGGTCTCCTTGCAACCGGAGGTTCCATCGTGACGGTCAGTCGCCTGATCAATCGTAATGTCGTCGCCGAGCGCGGCCGGACCAGTATGCGCCTGGAACCGGAGTTGTGGGAAGCGCTATTGGAAATTTGCGGACGGGAGGGGCAGGACATGAGTTCCCTGGTGCGCAAGGTGGAGCAAAGCGGCCACGCCGGAGGGCGCACGAGTGCGGTGCGCGTCTTTGTGCTGTCGTATTTTCGCGCTGCCGCGACAGAGGCCGGTCATGCCGCTGCCGGCCATGGCGTGCTCGCGGTCAACGGACACCCGGAACCGGGCCGCAATCAGCCGGGATCGGGGGTGTCAGAAGCCGCCTCACACGTCGCTGTACGCGCCGATCAGTCCGCCGCGTCCTGGCCATTATAAAGCTTTGGCCAGCATTGTCTCACCAATGATCCATTATCGGCATAAGCAAGGCATGTTTTGAGGATTTTCGGCGGACCAACCATTTTTCGGCAATACGGCCATCGGCGTTGTCGCTGTCCGGCGCTTCCTCGGCGCCCGCCTCGCGCATTTCCTCGCGGACTTTGGCCGGATTGATGGTCTGAAATGCAGTCGTCGCCATCTGCTGCAAAAATTCCGGCAACTTATACCAACGCGCTTAACGATTGACACCCGAGGCTGTCTCCATCTCGTCATGGCCCGCCTCGTCCGGGCCATCTGATGTGGCATGCGCTGGTCCAGATGGCCCGGACGAGCCGGGCCATGACGGTGAGGGGCGAGTGTTATTGTTTAAGCGCGCTGGTATCAGTTACCACCTGCATGATCGACCCGTCGTGAATGAAACCTGTGGTACTGTTTTCCGGCCCACCAGCGGAGAGGTCGGTCAGTTCATGGTGCAAAAGAGCCCGCGTATCAGTTGGATCCGGGACACGCCGGGCACCCCCAATTGCGCCAAGCGCCGGTTCACCCGGGAGCGCGTCGTTTAGAGTTTTCTACCCGGGTGTCCTGCGCCGGCGGCACATGACAGGAGGAAAGCATGGAAGTTCTTCATGTGCGTTGTGCCGGCCTGGATGTGCATAAAGACAGCGTTGTAGCCGCCGTGCGTCTTGCCGAGAATGGCGCGGTCCACCTGCCGCCAGCGGCACCGGGGTTTGCAACGTCACCCGCTCGATCCGGAACCCGTCCAGCGCGCCGACCCGGACGATTACTGGAACACTCCCGGAATGTAACGATAGCCCCCGGCCGGAACCTCGATCGTGCTCACCACCCGCCGTCCACACCGAGCGTCTGACCGGTCACGAAGCTGGCGCCATCCGAGGCCAGAAAGGCAATCGCCGCCGCCACCTCGTCGGGCGAGCCGAAACGGCCCATCGGGATTGCCTTGGATCGCTCGGCAAAACCGCGTTCGAGATCGTCGCCATATTCCCGCCGGTTGGTGCTGATCGCCCGTGTGGTGCGAATGGGGCCCGGCAGGACCGCATTTACGGTAATCCCTTCCGCGGCCAGATCGAGTGCCAGCGACTTCACGAAGCCAACGATCGCGGCTTTCGATGCGGCGTAGGTGGCGCGCCGCTTGCCGGGCCGGAACGCCGCCTTGGACGATACGCAAACGATGCGTCCCCAGCCCGCTTTGCGCATGGCGGGAACCGCGGCTCGCGACATCAGGAAGGCGCCGCGAGCGTTGACCGCCATGGTTTCGTCCCAGGCCTCGACCGGCACGTCCTCGATTTCGTTACGATCGGCGCCCTGCGGTGCGCCGGCGTTGTTCACCAGGATGTCCAGGCGGCCGTAGCGAGCCAGTACGGTATCGACCATACGGCGCGCGTCGTCCTCCCGGCTGACGTTGCCGATCGTGCAGGAGGCGTGACCGCCGGCGGACTCAATTTCCTGGACCAGGCTGTCGACCCCGTGCCACGATGGGTCCACATCGCCCTGCACATTGTGTTCGTTGGCGAGCCCGGTCGGCGCGACATCGGCCACCACGACGGTCACTCCGGCTGCTGCCAGCGCCCGCGCGGTCGAGGCGCCGATGCCGACCGGCTTACCGCATCCGGTGATCAACGCGACCCGGTTTGCGGACCGGGTTGGGGTTGCTTGCGCGCCGGCGGCGGCTCGCCGCGTGCTGGGTGCCTGATCCCGTCTGCTGTATTTGACGACCCGGCGCACCCGTCCCCATTCGCCGGGCTGCACGACGTAGATGCTCTTTTCAGAATCGCCCCAGACGCCGTGGATCGAGCGGTGGATCGGCGCACCCCATCGCGCCAGCCGCTCGCCATCCAGGGTCAGGATACTGAACATGCCACCGTTATGTTCTGGGATGTAAACAACATCCTCGTCGTCGACATAAAAGAACGCGGGCCCGATCAACTCGGTTGGCCAGATCGTGAGGAGGTTGCCTTCCAGATCGAACACCTGGACCCGATCGTTTTCGCGATCCGCCACCAGCAGCCGCCCGCGGCTGTCGTACCAGATGCCGTGCGGCAGATTGAACTGGCCTGGGCTTTTGCCCGGCTGCCCCCACGAAAACTGATAGGTCCCGTCCGCGGCAAACTTATGCACCTGGGCGTTGCCATAACCATCGGTCATGTACATGTCGCCATTCGGCACGACGGCAATGTCGGTGGGCAGATTGAACGGGCCGCCGCCCTGGGTTACTTTCTTCCAGGCAACCGCAGTGAAATCGTCCTCCGGGACCCCGGTATTCGAACGTTGGCCGGCGACACCAATGGTCCGCAGCAGCTTTCCATCGTTGGTGAACAGCATGAACTGGCCATGGTGCTCATCAGTGAGCCAGACGTTGTCCTGTTCATCGATTCGGATGGCGTGCGGAAAGCGGAACAATCCGGCGCCCCACGAGCTTTCGAAATTGCCATCGCGATCGAAGATCACCACCGGGTGTTCATTGGAGCGATTGAAGCAGAACACCCGATCGCGCGAGTCAACTGCCACGGCTGCCGGTTTCATGTCGATGCCAGGCGGCACCCGAGCCCAGTTTTCGTTGACGTCATAGGTGTGTTTGCCGCTGCCGACGATGGGGTCCATCACGCCCTCCTGGGGTTCTTTTGTTCGGTCCCGAATCTTGGTTGACGGGAGCCTCGGCGTTACGTCCGGGGCTGGATCGGGCATCCGTTCCGCCCCGTCGCCTGGTGGCGGTTGGTTTTGTGCTGGAACAGAGGCTCGGGTCAAGCCCGAGCACTGGCTCGCGGGGTGAGGGCGATGGGCATCCGCCCACTATCCGTCCCACCCGTAGAGTGGGCAATATTGTGGTTTACCCCCCGTGTCAAAACGGTTCCAATTCCGGTGCGGAGGATACAACGTGGACAGGCAAGTCCTGCTCGATGAGATATCGAGCTTTTGCCGCCAGGCCGGCATGGCGGAAACGACCTTCGGCCGGCGCGCGGTCAACGACGGCAAGCTGATCAGCCGGCTGCGCTTCGGCGGGCGGGTCACCACCGAAACGCTGGACAAAGTTCGGGCGTTCATGAGCCAGCCCGCGACGGCGCGCTCACCGGTCCGCGTTTCGCCGGCGCGGCACGGCACCAACGGGACCGTTACTCCCTTGGCGTCGCCCCTGCCGGCGGGCGATGCCGAGGCAGCGGCCAAGGGCTTCCGGTTCTACGACAACCGCCAGAAATACCTTTCATTTGTCACGACCTGCGGCGAGAAATGGGCGGTCGCCGACCGGGTCAGCGAGGAACTCGCCAATATCCACCCACGGCCTCCGGCGCTGCGCGTGTTCGACGCCGGCACCGGCGAGGGCACCGTGCTGACCCGCGTCATGCGTTCGATGCATGCACGGTTTCCGACCATGCCGTTTTATATCGTCGGCAAGGAGATCAGCCTCGAGGATATCCGTCTGGTTCTGGAAAAGATGGCGGACCGGTTCTATGAGCACCCGGCGACCGTGCTGGTGCTTACCAACATGTATTACGCCGAAGCACCGTGGCTGAAGCCGCGCTCGGTCACCGCCGCCACCAGCATGGTTTGGCACGAGGAGCGGCTGCGCGGCACCACGTCCCGCGATTTCGAAGAACAGATTACCCGACTGCAGCCGTTTCTTAGTGACAACTGGACCGCTCGGGTCAGCAAGACCAGCGGCAACCCGGTGTATGAAAAGCCGGTGGTGCTGGTGCTGTACCGTGACGATTACCGGTTTCTGCTGGATCACGTGCGGCCGCGGCGCGGCGTTTCGGTGGCGGATTACGATCTGGTGATCGCTTCGCAGCCGTATCGGGCGCGCGCCAGTGCCGAATTCAAGGCTTCTAAAGTGCTGGCTCCGCTTGCCCGCGCCTTGGCGCCGGGCGGCCGGCTGATCGGCATTCACTCACACGGGGATGATCCGGGCCTGGAGATCGTTCGCAAGGTGTGGCCTGGAGAAAACCCGTTCACCACCGACCGGCAAACGTTGTTGCGGGCCACCAAGGCTGACCTGGGGCGTGATGCGCGCGATCTGAATTTCAATTCGTACGCCGACAACCGGGCATTATTTCGTTTCGGAATGCATACGTTGCCCAGTGAAATCAGTGGCACGATTGGGACTTCGACGTTGTTCGCAGCGTGGAATGCGGCGATTTATGTGGCACAGATCGAGGATGAGCGGCTGTCCGAAGCGGTGGTCAGCGGACGCTGGCTGGAAGCCACCAGTGACGTGCTGCGGGAACACCGTGGGCTGTGGTTCTGCGACGAATCTTACGTTATCTCGCGCAAACGGGACGTGGTGTGACATGGCACTGCTGCAGGCAACGATATCGAACGAGCGAGACGCCATCATGGCGCTGGTCGCTGGCGCCTCACTGGAGATGTCGCCGCGGGAACGCGATGCGATCGATGCTGCAGCGGAATATCTGCTTCCGGGCACCGAGGTTTTTGTCAGTGCGCCGCCTGCGGTCAGTCATCACGACATCGTGAGTGCCGCGGTCGCTTTGCGCCGGCGCGGCTTCGAGCCGGTGCCGCATGTCGCGGCACGCAGTCTGGTTGGTTTCACCCAACTGAACGACCTGCTGGCGCGCGTGGCCGGTGAGGCGGGCGTCCGGCGGGCACTGGTGATCGGCGGCGATCTCGACCCGCCCTCCGGCCCTTTCCACGCCAGTTTCGACGTGCTTTCACTGGGGTTGTTCGAGAAGTATGGCTTTTGCCGGATCGGACTGGCCGGTTACCCGGAGGGCCATCCACGCATTGCGCAACCGGCGCTGGACCTGGCGCTCGCTGCCAAGTTGGCGTTGCTGCGACAGGCCGGGATCGAGGCCCATGTGGTCACGCAGTTCGTGTTCGATGCTGCGCCGGTGCTGGACTGGCTGCAGGCGTTGCGAGGTCGGGAGAAGTTGTTGCCGGTACGGATCGGTCTTGCCGGTCCTGCCGGAATCGCAACCTTGGCACGCTACGCGGTGCGTTGCGGGATAGGCCATTCGATCAGCGCGCTGGTGCGGCACGGCACCTCGATCGCCCGGCTGGTCACCGAGGCCGGACCAGAGCCTGTGCTGCGTGAGCTAGCGGTGGCAAACGTGCGAGCATCCGGCATCCATCTGTTCAGCTTCGGCGGTTTGCCACGGACTGCGCGGTGGCTGCGGGCGGTGACCGATGGCGATTTTCGCATTGCCGAGGATGAGCCGGGGTTCGCGGTGGCGGGCTGAAGCGCTGCCATCAGTCAATCATACGTTCTACTCCGGCGCGGTCGCTTTCGGCAGTCGAACGATGAAGCGGGCACCCAGCACTTTACCCTCCGGGCTGCGCACGTTCTCAGCCGAAATCTGCCCATGCAACGCGTCGACAATCTGCCGGCTGATCGACAGACCGAGGCCGGAATGCTGGCCGAATTTTTCCCCGTGCGGACGTTCCGAGTAAAACCGGTCGAAGATATGTTCCAGGTTCGCCTCCGGTATCCCCGGTCCCTGATCTTCGACGCTAATCTCCACCTGCTCACCCCCCAACTGGGCGCCCAGGTCTTTCACCCGGACCAGAATGCGTCCCTTTGGCGGACTGAACGAGTGCGCATTGCCGATCAGGTTGCGCAACACCTGCACCAGCCGATCCTCAACCGCCAGCACCTGCATTCCTGCCGGTGGCGCAATGACCTCAAGCCCAGGATCGTTGTCTGGATCACGGGTGGCGTCGTCGAGCTCCTTGAGGGTGCGCACGATCGGCACGACATCGACGGGCCGCGCGGTGACCCGGGACATTTCGGCATCGACCCGAGAGGCGTCGCTGACATCGCTGATGAGCCGGTCCAGCCGCATCACGTCCTGGCCGATGATGGTCAGCAACTGGTTCCGCCGTGCCGCATCCTCGATGCGCGGCAAGGTTTCGATGGCGCTACGGATTGACGACAGCGGGTTCTTCAGTTCATGCGCCACATCGGCGGCGAATTGCTCGGTCGCATCCATGCGCGCCCACAACGCGCTGGCGGAATCTGACACCGCGTTGGCCAGTTCGCCCACCTCATCGCGCCGCTTCAGCAACGAAGTCGAAACGCTGCCGGTGCGTCCCTTGCCTTCCCGCATGTCGCTGGCGGCATCCGCCAGCCGCAGGATCGGCCGCGCAATGGTCAGCGACAAATACCACGACAGCAGCACGGTCAGCCCCAGAGCGAGCCCGAACAGCGCGATGATCGACAGACGGATCGACAGCAGGCTTTCTTCCACCTCGCGCGCCTCGCGGGTCAGCAGCACGATGCCGACCGTGCGTTTGTCGCGTTCGACCGGTTCTGCCACGGTGATCCATAACCGGTTGTCGACCGTGCGGCGGATATAAGGCGGCATTTCCCGGCTGTCACCGGCACTTTGCAGGCGCAATTCCTCCTTCACGTCGGGTTGCCAGTCAGGTCCGCGCGCGCCCGGCGTGATATCGACGGTGGCCACGGGCCCGTTATGCGGCAACAACGACAACACGTAATCGTAAACCTGACCGACAAACGACAAGATCAGTCCGCGATTGATCGGTGGCAGCGGGGGCGGGACCGGCGCAGCGCCGGGTCCCTCGCGTACCTGTGAATCCGCAACGATTGTGCCGTCCGGCGAATATAGCCTGGCGCGCGCATCGGGGGTTGGATCGGTCAGCCGGCGCAACAGCGGACGAGCGATTTCCGGCACCAGATGCGGATTGTCCGGGTCGGTCGCGAGCACCGCACTCTCACCGATCGCACCGGCGTAAATCTTGGCTTGTTCGCGCAACGCCGAAACCTCAGCTTCCAGCAGGCCGTTCTGGTACTGATCCAGATACAGTAAGGCAACGACCAGCAGCGCCAGCGGCAAGGCATTGACCATCAGAATGCGCCGCAGCAGCGGCGACACCCAACGCTGGCGGAACCGCCGGAGCGGGGTACGTTTGGTCGGCGTTAATCCCGCGATGGTGCCGCCATCGGGCACTTAGTGCTCCTTATACCGATAGCCGATGCCGTACAGCGTTTCGATCTGATTGAAATTGTCGTCCACGGCGCGGAACTTCTTGCGCACCCGTTTGACGTGGCTGTCAATCGTGCGGTCATCGACATAGATGTTTTCGCCATACGCCGCATCGATCAATTGGTCGCGGCTTTTCACCATGCCGGGGCGGGCGGCGAGCGCCTTGACCAGCAGGAATTCGGTCACCGTCAGCTGAATGTCCTGCTGTTTCCACAGGCATTGATGTTTGGTCTCGTCCAGCACCAGGTCGCCGCGGGTCATCACGCCGCCAGGCGCGGCACCGGAGCCTTCCGCCCGGCTGGCTTCGTTCCGCCGCAGCAATGCACGAATACGCTCCAGCAACAGGCGCTGGCTGAACGGCTTGGTGATGTAGTCATCGGCGCCAAGGCGCAGCCCCATCAGTTCGTCGACCTCCTCATCCTTCGAAGTCAGAAAGATCACCGGCATCGTGCTGCGCTGACGCAGGCGTTGCAGCAGCTCCATCCCGTCCATGCGCGGCATCTTCACGTCGAGCACGGCGAGGTCGGCGGGTTTGGCGGTCAGGCCCTGCAGCGCGCTCTCACCATCGGTGTAGGTGCGGACCTGAAAGCCTTCCTGCTCCAGCGTCATGGACACGCTGGTGAGAATATTGCGGTCGTCGTCGACCAGGGCGATCGTCTGCTTCATGGCGGGGCGTCCTTTGCGGGCGTGCTTCCGGTGGTTCACCGGATCAGGCAATCTTACACCCAATTGTGGCGCAACCAGGACGTGAGGTGAACAAAAAATGGCGGACGACCCATCTGCCCCCCTGGGTGCTTCCCTGGGCGGCACCGCGTTCGAGGCCCGCAAGCTGCTGCGCGCGGCCCGGTCGGGCGCGTTGGCGACGGTTGCCGATGGGGGACAGCCGTTTGCCTCGCTGGTGACGCACGCCTGCGCGCCGGATTTGTCAGTGTTGCTGCTGTTGTCGAACCTGTCCGAGCATACCAGGCATCTGCGGGCCGAGCCGCGCTGCTCGATCCTGGTGTGCGGCACTGCGGAGGGAACCAATCCGCAGACCGCGCCGCGGGTGACGGTGACGGGCATTGCCGAAGTGGCGGACGATGCGGCGCTGAAGGCACGCTTTCTGGCAGTGCATCCTTACGCGGCACAATACGCCGATTTCGGCGATTTTCAACTGTGGCGCATACGGCCGATGGGAGCGCTGTTCGTCGGAGGATTTGCGCGGGCGATGCGATTACGGCGGGCGGAGCTGACGCCGGATCCTGCCGCGGTAGCCATGATCGCGACCGCGGAGGCCGGGATCATTGGCCATTGCAATAACGATCATCCGGATGCGCTCGCTGCCATCGCCGGGGAGGCAGCGGACTGGCGCATGGTCACTGCGGATGTCGATGGCACCGATCTCGAGGCGAGTGAGCGAGTCTTGCGAATTCACTGGTCTGCGCCGGTGGCGGATGCCGGTGGCGTACGGTCCGAACTGGTGCGGATGACCCGGGAGGCACGCGCGCGCAGCGCCTGATCTCGTTGCATCGTCGTCGCCGGTCCAGCGTTCGCTCTCGCTCGTGCTTCCGTCGCGCTTACCTGGCCCGCTGTCATTTCGAGCGAAGCGAAGCAATCTGCACGGGTTCCTGACCGAGATTGCTTCGCTGCGTTCGCAATGACACCGCTGGGCATGCGTCAACCTGCCCGGAAACCGCTCTGAAGGACCGGTTTCGTGACCGGCATGAAGCAACGCTCCATGCCGGTCACGCAATATCCAACTCTCTCAGTTCCGGTGCTCGTGATACCAGGTATTCCGGATCACCCGGCCAGGCAGAGCGCCCGTATGCTTGCCGTCCTCCAGCAACACCTGACCGTTGACGATGGTCATGTGGATGCCGATCGCCTTTTCCTCGATCCGCCAGCCGCCACCGGGGAAATCGTGCACGACGGTTTCCGCGCCGGCGTCCACCGTCTTCGGATCCAGCAGCACGATGTCCGCCGCGAGGCCCGGCCGCAGCATGCCGCGATCGTGGATGCCGAATGTCGACGCCGACTCGAACGTCAACTTGCGGATCGCTTGCTCAAGCGTCAGCACCTGGCGCTTGCGCACCCACTCGCCCAACAGCCGCGTGGTGTAGCCATAGCCGCCGTGGAACTGCACGTGTGCGCCACCGTCACCCAGACCAACAATCGCGTTGGGATAGGTGAGGATCTTCGTCATCGCCTCATCGTCGATGTTGTTCTCAGCCTGCAGGAACCTGGTATCCAGATTCTCTTCGACAACCAGATCGAGGAACGCATCGATCACCCGCTTGCCGGTCATCTTGGCGATCTCGCCGATCGTTTTGAACTGGAACTCGCGGTTCTTTTCCAGCGTGGGTTCGTTGACCCACATGTAATCCCACCACGTCTTCGAGAACCCGTTGGCGGCCGAGATATCGCCCTTCCGTTCAACCGCTTCGTCATGCAGCTTCTGACGCACGACTGGGTCCGAATAAGCCCGCAGCTTTTCCTCGTCGGTCGAAATCAGAATTGGATGCCAGGTCGGCAGGCCACGAAATACCTGACAATTGTGCATGGTGAAATCCTGCGTCACCCGATTCGGGCTGCACATCGGATAGGCCTTGATCCCTTGCGCCACCGTCTCATCGACGCGCGCCATGTGGATCTTCCACTTGTCCGGATTGCGCACGGTCTGCGCCAGGTTGTTGTAAACCACAGTGCGGCCGGTCGCCTCGGCGAGCCGCGCCATCATGCCGTCCTTGAGTTCCTGATCGACACCACCGCCGACCTGAATCGTTCCGGTGCTGAGTTCGCGCAGCACGTCGGCGAGCGCAAAGATCTCCTTATCGTCCGCCCACAGCGCGGGGATTGGCACGCCCTGCGGATCGAAGTGCCCCTTCTGCCGCGACAACGACAGGCCAAGCGCGCCGTGCGTCAGGGCATCGCGCACCACGTCCTGCATCGCTGCGATTTCAGCGTCGGTGGCCGCGCGCCCCTGGCAGTCGTCGCCCATCACGTAATGGCGCACCGGGGTGTGGCCGATCAACGTCCCGGCATTGACGCCCAACGTCTTGTCGAGCTTGTCCATGTATTGCGGGATCGTTTCCCAATCGACATCGATGGTGTTCAGCACCTCCATCGGAATCGCTTCGACATACGACAGGAATTCTGCCGTCCGATGCTCGCGACCCGGTCGCACCGGCGCCAGCGCCAGCGAGCAATTGCCGAAGATCACGGTTGTTGAACCATGCTGCGGCGAGAACGTGCACAGCGGATCCCAGGTCACCTGGCCATCGTAATGCGCGTGGTTGTCGATGAACCCCGGCGTGACCGCGAGGCCGCTGGCGTCCACGGTCCGCGTCGCCGGACCACTCAATTTGCCGATTTCAGCAATTTTACCGTTACGCACGCCGACGTCGCCGCGGAATGCCGGCATGCCGGAACCGTCCACGACCAATCCATTTTTGATCAGCAGATCGTATGCCATTCGAATGCCCTCCTGGACTTCCCTGGGCGCGCGAACCGCAAGGCGCGGTGCGCCGCCTCGCGATTAGCCTGGCACCAACAACCCTGGCTGGCAAACCGGCGGGTCAGGACACCCGGCGGGCTCGCAATGCAGCGGCAAGCGTGCCGTCATCCAGTGCATCCAGTGCACCGCCCATCGGCACGCCCTGTCCCACGCGCGTAACGGTCACCCCAAGCGGCCGCAGCCGGTCCGTCAGCCAATGTGCCGTGGTCGCACCTTCAACCGTTGCGCCCAACGCAAGAATCACTTCCTTGACCGATCCGTCAGCAAGCCGGCTGATCAGTGTCGAAACGTTCAGATCTTCCGGCCGGACGCCGCCCAATGCCGACAACGTCCCGCCGAGGACGTGATACAGGCCGTGATGGACGCCAGCGCGCTCCAGTGCCCACAGGTCGCCGACGCCCTCAACCACGCAGATAGCGGAACGATCGCGATTCTGATCGGCGCAGATCGAACACGGATCCCGGCTGTCAAGATTGCCACAATCGGCGCAGGATTTTATTGCGCGCGCGGCCTCGGCGAGAGCGGCTGCCAGCGGCAGCATGCGGGCTTCCGGATGTTGCAACATACGCAACGCGGCACGGCGCGCACTGCGCGGCCCCATGCCCGGCAGTTTCGCCAACAGATTGATCAGGTGTTCGACTTCGGGACCGCCCATGGACAACGGTCAGAACGGCAACTTCATACCCGGCGGCAGTTGCAATCCGCCGGTCACTTTCTGCATTTCCGCCTGCGATGCCGCGTCGATCTTTTCGCGCGCGGCGCGGTGCGCGGCGACGATCAGATCCTGCAACATTTCAGTATCCGACGGATCGACCACCTTCGGATCGATCGTCAGGCTGCGCAGCTCGCCCTTCCCGTTCAGGGTCACCCGCACCAGGCCGGCGCCCGCCTCACCGGTCATTTCCAGACGCGTCAACTGCTCCTGCATTTCTTGCATTTTCGACTGCATCTGCTGCGCCTGTTTCATCAGGCCGGCGAGGTTCTTCATGGTTCGGACTCCCACGGAGTGTCATCGGAAAACTCGGCATCGGGCGGGGCGAAGTCGGGCATGTCTGGCTCGCCCAGAGGCACGATCGTCGAGGTACTGGGTAGCCCGTAATCGTCGACATTACTGTCGTGCACGGAGTCGATGCGCGCACCTGGGAACGCCGCCATGATCGCGCGGATCAGGGGATGATCGGCGGCCGCCTCCCGGCGCACCGCATCCGCTGCATTGCCTTGCTCGGCCAAGGTCGGTTCGCCGGCGGCGGTCGACAGAGCGATGGTCCAGCGCGCACCGCTGGCATTCGACAACAGCGCCGCCAGCTTTGGTGCCAGATCGCGCGGCGCATCCGGTTCGGTCCGCAACTCGATTACCGGTGGCGCAAATCGCACCAAATGGGTGGAATGCAACAGATGCGCATGCAGCATTGCCTCGCGGTGTTCCTTCACCAACGCGGCAACGTCGCGAAAACTGTTCAGCACGGGGCCCGCAGGCGATGTCTCCTCCAAGGACACTGCTGCGGTCACAGCAGCAGTGCCAACCGCGCGGCTCAAGGCGCGAACCGGCGGCCCAAGGTCAGCGGCAGCGCGGGTGCTACCGCCTCCGGTCGGAGTGCCCGGGACAGCGGCGGCGGTGACCCCACCAGCGGTACTCAGCCGCCGCACCAACTCCGCCGGCGAGGGTAGGTCGGACACGTGACAAAGCCGCACCAAAACCATTTCGGCAGCCGCACGACGATCCGGCGCGGTTTCCACCTCGCCAACGCCCTTCAGCAGCATTTGCCAGGCGCGGGCCAGCACGGGAACGCTCAACCGGTCGGCGATGGCCGCACCGCGGGTGCGCTCGGTCTCCGGCAATTCCGCGCTGTCGCGCAAACCGGGGATCGATTTCAACCGCGTCACCGTGTGCAGCAGTTCCAGCAGGTCCTGCAGCACGACACCGAGATCGGCACCGCGCTCATAGGCACGGTCGGTGATCGCCAGGGCAGCAGCCGGTTTGCCGCCCATCACCGCTTCCAGCAGATCGAACACCGCATCGCGATCGGCCTGGCCAAGCATCTCGGCGACCTGTGCGACCGAGATTGCACCCTCGGCCTGGGCAATCGCCTGGTCCAGCATCGACAGCCCGTCACGCACCGAACCGTCCGCCGCCCGCGCAATCAGGTCGAGCGCAGCCGGTTCGATAGCGACCGCTTCCTGCTCCGCGATCCGAGCGAAATGCGCGTGCAACTCCGAGACCCGCACGCGGCGCAGATCGAAGCGCTGGCAGCGAGACAGCACTGTAATCGGGACTTTTCGAATTTCCGTTGTCGCAAACACGAACTTTACGTGCGGCGGCGGTTCCTCGAGAGTCTTCAGCAGCGCGTTGAAAGCCTGCCGCGACAACATGTGGATTTCGTCGATGATGAACACCTTGGTGCGGATCTTCATCGGCCGCGAGCGGCTGACCTCGATGATCTCGCGCACGTCGTCGACACCGGTGCGAGAGGC
>Ga0187862_10002993_pt1 | contig 16782 bp, 18 predicted proteins | sample June2016WEW_10_1_FD_133003 | JGI IMG/M metagenome (GOLD analysis project Ga0187862, IMG submission 133003) | Peatland microbial communities from SPRUCE experiment site at the Marcell Experimental Forest, Minnesota, USA - June2016WEW_10_150 | ecosystem: Environmental > Terrestrial > Soil >...
AGAATGTGCGCCTGAAGTAATAACTTCCATAAGGCAAAAACTGAGGGAAATACACGCGATTCGAAGCGACCTTGACATTGGCATGATGTAACTATGGGAATGTCGCGAAAAGTAAAAAGAAACTATTATTCGACTGTACGTATTTCCTCTGAACTTATCAGCTCCGGGGAAGGAGGTGTGTCATAAAATTGCAAAACCCAGTCTCATTGACGTTTCACTTGCATACTTTATTGGGAAATCGTATGGTTTTGGAGGCTTCAGGAGTTCAGGGAGATTTTTCGGGCAAGAATCCGATCCAACATGCGGTTCGGGTGCATGATGCAGAAATTGATGCATTATTCCCGTTGAATATCGACAGGAGGCAACAGGATGGCTTCAGGACAAGCAGGTTATAAGGCAAGAATACTGGCGGCGTTTATGGTGGTCTTCGCTTTATGGGCGGCCGTCGCCATCGCTGGTGTGAATGAAGACTTCCTCGAAGCGGCAAAGTGCGGTGATCTGGCTGCTGTTAAAGGCTTCATTGCCAATGGGGCCGACGTCAATACTAAGGGCAACCAAGGCGCTACAGCGTTGACGAATGCCTCCCTGAATGGCCACGAGGAGATAGTGCAGACATTATTAGATAATGGGGCCGACATCAATGCTAAGATCAACGACGACGGCGCTACAGCGTTGACGAATGCCTCGACTAATGGCCACCTTAAGACCGTCCAGTTGCTGCTTGCAAAGGGGGCTGACATCAATGCCAAGTGCAACAACGGTGCTACCGCGTTGATGAGTGCTTCCTATTACGGCTACAAGGAGATCGTGCAAGCATTATTAGATAAGGGTGCCGACATCAACGCCAAGGGCAACAACGGCGCAACAGCGTTGATGAATGCCTCCATAAATGACCACAGATAGATCGTGCAGATATTGTCAAATAAGGGGGCAGACGTCAATTCTAAGACCAACGACAATGGTACTACCGCATTGACGAATTCCTCAAGTAAAGGCCACCTTAAGATTGTGCAGTTGCTGCTCACCGTGGGAGCTGACATTAATACCAAGACCAACGCCGGCATAACCGCGTTGATGTTTGCCTCTTATAAAGGCCACGAAGAGGTAGTACAGGCACTACTTGATAAAGGCGCCGACGTCAATGCAAAGAACAACGAGGGCGAAACCGCGTTGATGAGTGCCTCCATGAATGGTCACAAAGAGATCGTGCAGACATTGTTAGCCAAGGGAGCCGATGTGAATGCCAAAGCCCAAAACGGTAACACCGCTTTGATGTTTGCCACTGAGAAAGGCCATACCAAGGTGATGGAACTGCTAATCAAAGCCGGAGCGAAGTGAGAAAAGGGATTGTGAGGTAAGTAGATGGAAGCGTGAACGGTTTTTTCTTGCTCTTGGACGCTGGATTCTGTAATCGTATAGTTCTCAGGGCATTGGGGTTGTTCCAGAAGTTTTTTCTGGTAGAATCCGATCCCAAAATGAGTATATACATAGCGCACAACTTGATGCATTATTTCGGTTAAAGGCATCCTCGCGAAAGGAAACGGCTAGATGGTCAACAATCGCAGAAGGTGGTGGATTGCAGGCTTGTTGAGCATTCTTGAGCCCGGACTAGGTCAGGTCTACAACGGACAAGCTCGCAAAGGGCTACTCATTCTAGCGCTGCCCGTAATTATCTTTACCGGGATGGCATTTTGGCTCAACGCTGAAAACACCACATTCGTCCTGAGTGCATATTTCGTATTCGTATTTGTTTACTACTTTGCGGTTGCAATTGATGCCGTATGGGTAGCTCACAGACTCGGCTATGAATATCATCTCAAGTCATATAATAGGCCAAGTGTCTACATTTGCATGTTTGTTCTTGTATGTATGGCAGGGACTGCGTTTTCAACGTTTGTTCACAGCTACTTCATCAGGGCTTATAAGATTGCCTCCGGCAGTATGCAATCAACACTGCTTCCCGGAGATCGTATTATTGCCGATCTGAGACCGTGGGCACGAAATCCTCACAAGGGAGACATCATAGTGTTCGAGTACCCGAAAAACCCGAAGAGCATTTTTGTACTGAGGGTCGTGGCTGTGGGTGGTGATACATTTGAAATTCGTGCCAAAAACCTGTTTGTAAATGGTGAGCAATCCAAAGAAACCTTCATCTTTCACGACGATCCCAATATACTCCCTGCCAGGGATAATTATGGCCCTGTTATAGTGCCACGCGACAACTACTTTGTAATGGGAGACAATAGGGATCACTGCAATGATAGTAGATTTTGGGGGTTTCTTCCAAGGTCTAACGTAAAGGGTACCGTCAGAGGCATTTATTGGTCCTGGGACAACGCGGCTGGTACGGTGCGGTGGAACAGGATCGGTATGGCGATCAGGTGAATCGGAAAGCAATAAAGGGTTCGCTGGTTCTCCCCGAAGACATGATATGCAGATGATATGTTTTGCGGCAGAGTTCACGATCAGAACTCACAAATTGGCAAGGAACAGAAAGTTTGCAAGAAGCATGAAAACCGCCGATTCCTTGGGCTTGTTACGTACAGTGGCAAGCTGATTGACTTAGCAATGCTCGCATGGACTCGGAATTTTCATTATAGCTGCTCTGTATTTTTCGTTGACAAGGAACAGATGGGTTGTAAAATCTGCGACCGCGTGCAATATTCCAGCCTTACTAACTTTTTCCTGTGGAGCGTTAAAATGCCGACGGAAAGAAACTTATCTATTTTGCTTGCATTGGGGATTTTTCTAGGATTGGTGATCGGCGATATTGGGGCCCTCCCTTGAAGAAATACGCAAAAGCGAGCGCTATGTCACGGTCAAGGGATTCGCCGAACGTGATGTTAAAAGCCGATCTTGCCGTGTGGCCGATCAAAGTTAAGGCTGCCGGAGACTATCTGAGCGAAGTTAGTCAATCGTCCGAGCAGACACGGAAGAAAGTCGTGCAATTCTTGATCGAGAAGGGCTTCAAACCCGAAGAAATTGTAAACCATACATGACGGTATCAGACAGACAAGCCGACTACTCATGAATGGCCATTGTGTTTGACCTGAATTTTCAATGAAAGGATGGCTCGTTATCTGAGTAGGTCATTGCTTTTGCCTGAATTTGCAATGGGAAGCATCCGGTTTTCCGGCTCTGTAGGGGCGGTTGGTGTCGGAAAGCCGCTTCCTCTGAGGGGGACCAGGAGGAATAAGATTGAATATCGGGCCGTGCAGCAGACCGAAAGGAAAACGGATGGCGTGACTTCGATAAGCACGGAGCGTCGAGGCAGGTTCTCTCCGCCCGGCCTGAGAAGGGATGACGATCAATGAGAAAAACCATTTGGGACCAGTACAGAAATAAATTGAAAAAAGCCGAAGACGCCGTCAAGGTGGTCAAGTCCGGCGACTGGGTCTACTACAGCCATTTCGTGATGTTTCCCGTGGAGCTGGACAGGGCGCTCGCGAACAGGGTGGGGGAGATGGAGGACGTGAAGGTGAACACCTCCAGCGGAATGTACCCCTGCCAGGTTGCCGCCAAAGATCCCGAGCGGAAGACGTTTACCTATCAAAGCAGCTTCTTCAGCGCAAATGATCGAAAGCTGGAGAAGCAGGGCTTGTGTTTTTTCAATCCGTCCAATTTTCACGAGCAGCCGTTCCGGGTCCGCAACGGATATTCCGCCAAGCCCAATGTGGTCATGGTGAAGACCACGGCCATGGACGACAACGGCTTTTTCAATTTCGGGACGTCCAACAGCTTCATCGGTGCGGCCATCGAGATGGCCGACAAGGTTATCGTGGAAGTCAACGAAGCGGTGCCCCGGTGCCTCGGCGGCCACACGGAGCATGTCCATATCTCCAATGTGGACATTGTGGTGGAAGCCGAAAAAGCCCCGCTCATGACCATCGCAAACCCGGTCCCCTCGGATGAAGACAGAAAGATGGCCGAACTGATCATCTCGGAGATCCCGAACGGCGCCTGCCTGCAACTCGGAATCGGAGGGATTCCCAACACGGTGGGGTCCTTGATCGCCGACTCCGATTTGCTGGACTTCGGGATCCACAGCGAGATGATGTGCGACGCTTTCATGGATCTCTACGACAAGGGTAAGATCAGCAACCGTTATAAGTACACGGACCGCAACAAGATGGTCTACACCTTCTCCATAGGGTCCAAGGAGCTTTACGAGTTCCTGGACAACAATCCGGCCTGCGCCTCCTACCCGGTGGACTACACGAATTGGGCTGAAAACATCGCCCGCAACGACAACACGATCAGCATCAACAACGCCCTGCAGGTGGACCTCTACGGCCAGATCGCCTCGGAAGCCATCGGCACGAAACATCTTTCCGGCTCGGGCGGACAGGGCGATTTCGTCTACGCCGCATCCAAATCCAACGGAGGAAAGGCCTTCATTTGTCTGCGCTCGACACAGGTCATCGACAATGAAAGGGTCTCCCGGATAGTCCCCGATGTTCAGGGGATCGTTTCGGTCGCTCGATCGAATTCTTTCTACGTGGTGACGGAATATGGGATGGTATGCCTGAAAGGGAAAGCCACCTGGCAGATGGCCGAGGGGCTGATTTCAATTGCGCATCCGGATTTCCGGGATGACCTCATCAAGACGGCGGAGCGGAAGGGCATCTGGAGACAGAGCAACAAAATCGCCTAACGAATTGGAAGGGGCACGCAAGTGAGCAGTGATCCTTAGGATGTGGAATTGACCGATAATACTGCGCGATACGGTCCACAAGTTCACCGATAAGGAATCACCCCTCACGTAGACCAGGACGAGATATGGTCTGTCTAACCTCAGGCTCCAGGATGGATTATCAGAAAGTAGAGGAATTTAACTCGATCTCCATAACGAGAAGAAAGACAGAGCCTAAGTCATTGCCGCGCGACGCCGTTGATGCCGAACGTTAGCCCGTTTAAACGACTACCACTCCGATGACATCAACTTAATAAAGGAGAATACCGATGAAGTACATGATCAGCTGGTTCGAACGTCCGCAAGGATCGCCTACGGAGTACGAGAATGCCCAGAAGCGGATACTGGAGGTTTTCACTCAATGGAAGGCGCCCGCCAATTTCAAGATCGAGCTGTTCGTAGTGCGCGTGGGTGAGTGGGGTGGGCACATGTTGGTGGACTGCGACGATCCGGTGGCGGTTCACAAGGTTTGCTCGACATTCCCTGCATTTGAATTTCAGGCGCGCCCGGTGATTGCCATCGAAGACGCAGTCCGGGTTGAACTCGAAGCCATCGCCTGGCGCGACGGGCTCAAACGCAGCTGACATCCGAGAAGATCACATCGGACAGGCCACAATGCGTTCGCGAGCTAGCCTGTGTGCCGGCATGAGTATGGTGCTTCTTTTCGCACGCCGTGCCGGGTGACGGCCGCAGGCTAACAACGGCATGCAGCGGACGGCGCCGCGCGCCGCTGCCGAGCGTTACACCTCGACTACTATTCCCAAACTATTCGCGCCACGGAACAGCCCTTTCAAAGTTACGTACAGCTCTCCTGAACTTTGACTCCACAAAGGCACAATCAGCCTTTCCATGTCCGTCACATTTGTGAACCTTTTGCAGAACTCACTCGACCAAACATCCACTGGCCGCTGAAATGATCCTCCCTCCCTACATATATGAATACCCAAGATAATAATCCAATCCACCATTACAACAATTTAATTGGTCTAACAAACTAGAAATAGAGTTGGGGATGTATTTGAGCCAACACCCCGGCCTCCCACACCCCTTACCGCCTCTGGTCATGGACAGGTCAGGGTGGCCCACAAGAGACCCAACCGATGTTAATCGTGTAGATCACTGAGGGCTTCCTGATATAAATGCTGTTAGATGTCGGTCATAACATCTTGCAGCTTATTGATCAGTTGATCCCGCATGCGGATTCAACCAATGTTGGTACATATACATTTTTGCCAGGGCTTTGACTGCCCGCTCAGGGGTCTGGTAGAATACCCCTTTATAGCGCCGCCCGCCACCATCCATGACCGTCTGGTGCTGCTCATCGGCAACCATGCTCACATGGACAACCGGCTTGCCATACTCCTCCATCAGCCTGACAATCTGGGTAGTATAAGAAGAATCAAGGCTACTCAAAAGCTTCTTCATCGAGCTCATATAGGTGGTATCTGCATTAGGATCAACCGAGACGGTGGACTCTACGAGCCTGTCGAAAGCAAGTGACCAGCCTGTCATTGCGAGATTAATCACTGCATCGCAGCCGTCCCATTTGAGCAGTTCGCGCACTACCTTTAGTGGCAAACCGGGGTCTCTTTCGCCAACCAGGTCAACTGGATTAGAGCGACTCCAAAAAGAAGGGAGATATTGGTCCATCCGTTCGATCACCTCGGGGGAAAGCTTGGGGACTTCTAAACCGCGCTCATAGCATAAATCGGCCGTGAGCACACCCCAACCCCCTCCAAAGGTCATGATGGCCACACGCCGCCCACGGGGTAAAGGCAGTGAGGAAAAGGCGGCAGAGAGGTCCAGCAGAGTCATGGATTGTTTCACCTCTACGATTCCGGCCTGACGACAAGCCGCCTCGAAGACCCGGATGTTCGAAGCAAGCGCCCCGGTATGGCTGGCAGCAGCCCGATCTCCCGCTTGGCTGCGGCCACCTTTAATTACTATGATAGGTTTTTTGCGGGTCACTCGCCGAGCTGATTCTAAGAAACGACGGCCGTTTTTGACGCTTTCAATGTATAAAAGAATAGTATTGGTAAGATCGTCCTTTTCAAAATAGTCCATGGCATCTTCTATAGTCAGCATTGCCTCGTTGCCTGACCCGGCGAAGGCGCGTACACCCACACCTTGCCGCTCGGCAAAGTTCATTAATTGGGCGCCAAAGGTCCCCGATTGAGATATGAACGTAGTGCCTCCAGGCTTGGGCCGAACAAAAGACCCCGTGCAGTAGAATTTTTCGTGCGGATTGCACAGCCCCATCGTATTCGGCCCCAGAATCATGATTCCGTTTTTGCGCGCCTCGGCGATCACTCTGTCCTCAAGCTTTCGACCTTCGGGGCCCGTTTCCCTGAAGCCTGAAGTGATCAAGACCATTCCTTTGATCCCTTTTGCCCCACACTCAGGCATCAAGCTCAAAACTTTGGATGCCGGTACTGTGACCACGGCCAGGTCCACCGGGCCGGGAATATCGACCACAGATTTGTAAACCGGCCGGCCGGCAATGGAGTCCACACGGGGGTTTACCAAATAGACATCACCGGTGTAACCTCCGGCGATAACATTCGTAAATAGCAACTGCCCCCATTTGAGAAGCTGGGACGTAGCTCCTACAAAAGCCACGGATTTCGGGTGAAAAATAGCCGACACGGCAGTTGGATCCACGGGGTGAGGCGCTAAAGACTCCGGTTTGGCCTCTCCCAATACGACCATCGCATCCACTGCAATCGGGTGACCTTCCGAAGTGATCAACAGCGGGTTTATATCAACTTCGGCCACTGAGGGTTGTTCCTCGCTTAGCCGGGACAACCCCATTAATATCTTTATCAGCCGTTCGCGGTCCACCGACGGCTCCCCTCGGACAGCCTTCAAGAGATCTTTAGCCTTAATTTCGTCCAGCATCTGGCCAGCCTGATTTTCGTCCAAAGGCGCAACTCGGAATACGACGTCATCCAAGGCTTCGGTAAAAATCCCGCCGAGGCCAAACATGATTACCGGTCCGAACTGAGCGTCCCGAAAAATTCCAGCCACAAATTCGCGATTACTTTTAATCTGTGGTTGGACCAGCCAGCCCTCCAGGGCCGGCCCGGCCACCTCACGCATTTCAAGGGCCGCCTGCCGGACCTCCTCCGCCCTGGCTAATCCTATTCGGACCAATCCAAGTTCTGTCTTGTGGAGCAGCGTAGCCCCCAACCCCTTCAGGACTATGGGAAAACCTATATCCCCGGCGCTTTCGACTGCCTCATCCACACTAAGCGCTATCCTTTCTTCAACCACGGGCACCCCATAAAATGCTAACAATCGCTTCGACTCCGCCTCGTTCAACGAGGTCTGGCCTTGAATTCTGGCTTGTTCTATCAAATCAAAATGCTTCATCTAAAACTCCCCTAATCTGGAATTCGTAAAAATCGTTACGCACTCGTTCCTAAAATACTATGGCTGCAAATAATTGATGAGCCAACCAGATGGTTCCGTGCTTTCAAGATGAGCTAAGCTCCAGGATCAGGTTTTTGGGGTCTTTTCTTGGCCGAATATCTGGCATCGTCCCAAAGGAGAGAAGAAAGGGGGCAGCCCTTGAAACTGGAAATTGGCGATGAATTTCGAATTAAGTACGGGCGCCCCCCAAACACTCAGTCTGGATAGTCTCCACTCCTTTCCTCAATCCCTTATCCTGTTCCATTCGGGCCGAAAAACTTTGGCTTATTTTGGCGATCGCCGAATATGTTAAATTTCCGAATATTTCTCCAATCTCTACGTTTGAGGCGCCGGTATGGCTCTTTAAAAGATATATGCACGCGTTCCTGGCTTCGCTCCTTTTGTTTCCGGCAATCTCTTCGAGGCTAATCCTGTAGTGCCTGAGGACCGCTTCGATTATCTGTTCCACCCCTGCTGCGGCATGCAAAGCCTTCCGATGTGACACCTCCATTTTTTCAATTCGATCACTTCTAAGCTGTCACAAAACTTTCCTTACGAATCCCTGATTGCCGAGGATGACTCCACCGTAGACTTTCTTTATGGGATTTTCAGGTTCTTTTCCCATCGCGTCTTACACAAAAGCCTGATGAAGTTTTCTTGCCTGTTTTTCACTTTTTGAGAACATCCCAAGGACGGCGCCTACGTTGACCATGCTCTCCGGGCTGGCTGATATGAATGATGTGTAGCTGCTATATGGGTATTCTTCCGGTTTTTCCACCATCTTCGCCCGGACGGGATTAAGATGGAGGTAGCGACTCAATTCCAGAAGATAGTTCTCCTTGTCCACTACGATGGCCTTGTATCTCCCCTGAAACAGGTGTCCGCTCCGCTTCCTCTTGAGGTTTGTATATGTGGTGCAGGAACCGTTCAGGTAATGCATTATCCTGCTCAGATTTTTCTCAGGTGTTTCGACGATAAAGTGATAGTGGTTCGTCATAAGCACATAAGCGTTCAAAAGAAAACCATATTTCTCCTTTGCTTCGCCCAGGTATTTCTTGAATTTAGCGTAATCCTTCCCGGAGAAGAATATCTTGCTCCGTTCATTACCCCGCGCTGTAACATGATAAACAGCCCCTTCATATTCTATCCGCACTGGCCTTGCCATTTTTCCATCCCCTGCTCGGGTTTTCAGGGACAGTTTACGCCATAATTTTCTACTTTCAAGGGTGACCCCTTCTCTTTTTGATTCCCCGATGTCGACCACTCAAAAAAGAAAAAATGTTTTGGACAGGGTCATTTTCAGCCAATGTGCTCGGGACGCCACTCCAACCTTCGTGAAGTGCAAGTGGGATGTAACCTTTTTGAAACCTTATTCTGATATAAAGGGTGCAGTACCATCCAAAGATCTCAGATTCATATAGCGTTGACTTCCCAAGAGTGAGGGTTCCAGGAATCTGCTTGAGAGCCTCTGCGGCCAGTTATGCGAAGGGCTTTTTCTCCAACAAGTTGGTCTCAAGGATCTGTAGAGCCGGCAGGGATTCAGAGCTGCTTTTTGGTTATAGCCACGAGCAGGCAGATTTAAATCTCTTTCATTCCCCTCTCATGCTCACTGTTTCGTATTCTGTCCGGTGATTCCTTCATAGCTATTTCCAAAAAGGCTTCTGTAGGGAGTAAGTTATGAAGTTGACTTTCCAGAAAATGCCGATGTGAAGCCCCCAAGGGGAGTTTTTGGCATCCCTTTGTGGGCCTTACTGCCTTTTTGATCCATAGAACTTGGGCTTAAGTGATAGCCAAGGAAGTCCAATCGCCGCTCTATCCTGCCGGTGCATGTATTTTGGAGGAGAGGTTCATGACTTACTCTCAGATCCGACGATTGATTCGCCTTCACCAAAAGGCGGAGTGGCATACAAGTGAATATAAGAGACTCTTGCAAATCCGCAGCGCTCGATGGAAAGCTCTCCGGCATCTGCAGAAAGCGGAGCAGCTTTATTTTCAGATTTCGCGCATTATTAGGGATTCGACCTCTGTTCGGGCCAATTCGGATGGGTCTGCCGGATTCTGGCTCTCCGATGTTCAAGAAGGCAGCCATGCGTTTTCCGTTCACACCTTCATAGGTATTTCCAAAAGGGCTTCTGTCTGGAGTAAGCCATGAAGCGGACTTTCCAGAAAATGCCAACGTGAAGCCTCCAAGGGGAGTTTTAGGTATCCCCTTTGGGGGCCTTACTGCCTTTTTGATCCATAGAACTATTGTCTAAGTCATAGTGCGCATTCACGGATGGTAACCCTCAAAGATAGGGGCCTGTCCTTCTATTCCGGTTTGGATGGGGCTTCTGGGTGTTCTAGGAGCTTCTTAAGGCGGAGCCTGATTCTGCAAGGCTTTTCAGGATCTGTCGGTAAATCACGTTTACGCATTTTTGCGGCTGGAAAGGAGAGAATTGCAATGGTCAGATATCAAAGGTCCGCACGAGCTAAATACGGCAAGTTTCCAGAGGCAGTCCAGTTGTCTAAGGCAATGACAGAGTACATCAATACCAAGTGCTCACCTCTTTCGCTTCAAGCGTATGCTACGGTATTTGGCGATGTGGGTACTTTATACTGGTATGTGGACCTCAAGGATTTCGCCTCCTATGAGAGCCTCCAACGGCAAGTCCGGTCAGATCAAGGATACTGGGCAATCTTAAACAAAGGGGCGGAATTGTTCATCGAAGGGAGCTACCACGACACTTTGATGAGTTCCGTCCCGTAGTCCCCGAGCCAGCGTTTAATGTACAACCCAAGCCGGGGAGAGTCGTAAGGCTCCCCCGGCCCTTGCTCATAAAGCCGGGTTGCATGCGAAACGAACCGCTTCAGGGTCTCCTTGACCACAGTCAGGCCCTTCGGGCTGAGGTGATCGCCAAGAAAGTCGAAGCCCCTTTCCATCCTGCCGATGAAGGTCTTACCCGAGTGTTTCTCCAGCCGCAGAGACCCTTTTGCTGTACGTAGCAAATCCTTTAATCAGCCGCCAGTTCTGGCTCGGCATAAGTCCACACATCTCTCCTCTGAATGTTAATCTCTGGCTTCCGATTAATAAGTTCAAGTTTTGTAATCATACTTTGAGCAGAAGAATTTCGAACCTCCGCCTGCAAATGAGAAGGGCATCCGGAACAGGTGCAGTATCCCTCCTGAAGGTCATATATTCCATTTGTGTTCCACAGCGTGTCGCCCAATCAATTACGATAGCCGGAAGAGACTATTTCTATGGCACGAACAGTTCACCGGCTTCTTCGATCTTGTTCTCTAATTGTTTCTTTGCGGCGGGTGCAGCCTCCCGTAACGCTGAGGCGGCTTTCTTGTTGAATATTGGTTCGAGTTGTTCTCGTTCCTCAGGGGTTGCTGCCTTGAGAACCTTTATCATATGATCAACTTTTTTAAGATAGCCAAAACTGGAGTAAGCGTTGGGTCTGACCAAGTGAAGAACTTGTCATTATAGAAATACTCAAAAAGTCGTACACGGTAAGTATCCGAAATTACTGACTCAGCAAATCCATTTCGGCCCCGATTTCTCGCCCTTTGCCGTCACGAACGGATGCCCAACGCCAAAGAGGTCGTACCGGGCCAAGACATTTTCACTGTATATCGGGTCGGGCCGGTACCGCTCATATCAGCCCCGTACAGAGATCGGAAGACAGAATACGGAGGAAGGAAGTTCCACCCTCCGTCATCATTCCTCACTCATCACTCATCACTGTCTTTTTGCATTTTGCCGCTTCTGGTTGCTGTTTCTATTGCCGTTTCAATTGCCGCTTCTCGTTGCCGTTTTGCAGGGCATAATTTCTTTATGACATAATATTGCCGAATCAAAATGGATCGTTTAAACCCAAAATTTCGGGAAGTTGAGGAATTGAGAGATAGTGGAATCTAGAGACTGATGAGTTCACCGGATTCGGCTGCTGAAGGTTTGGTTTCTTCCCGCTCACTGTTCACTGATCACTGCGAAGCCGTTGCCGTTTTGTAAGACCAAATCACTCCTGCTATAATATTGCCTGATTTTTGAGAGACTAAGGTTTTATCCGTGTTTATCTGTGTCCATCCGTGTCCGGAATTGAGGAATTCGGGAATTGAGGAATTCGCGAATTGAGGGATTGAGGGATTCAGGCATTTGGTTTCTCACTATTCACTGGCCACTGCTCACTGTTCACTGTTTATTGTTTTCATTGAAAATAAAATTACAGCTATCAATGAAATCAACAAGTTGCGCCCTTTCCCATTGTATTTGCCCTGTATTTTCAATAAAACGGGGCCAAGGGTATCGGGTCGAAAGCAACTTGTGGCTCGTCGACCCGCGAATGCCGACTCGTGTCCATCCGGAAACCCCGGGACAAATTCCACGCCCCGCGAGGTTTCCGTTCGGAAAGGAGGCATTTTTCGTCCTGGCAAGGAAAGAGCTTGCCCTGAGCCCTGCGGAGGGAGGGGTTGCGCGGAGGCGTACCTATGTACCGCCTCTGGTCATGGACAGGTCAGGAATAGCGTCGAGATCGGTGATCGAGCCCGCCGGAGTCTCTGCGGCCACCGCCCAGGGGCGGAAAAGGACCCTTTCCGGACGGAAACTAACTCGTGACATTCAGTTTCACAGCGCAATGTCGGCTCTTTGAAAAATAAATGATCACGACGGCTTTCCACTTGGCGTTTTTTCGCGTCTCTTCATGCCCGGACCATGATCCGTCTTCGAGTGCAAGACTCCACGTCCTTGCGTGAAAACTCCCCGTTGCCATTCCTTTAAATCCGTGTCAATAATGTTTCCGGAACTCTCGATGCATCATTTCCCGTTCGAGCTGGATCGGTAAATATTGTGTGGGAAGCCGAGGAGTAAGAATGCCGACGATTAGCGCCTTTTATGGGATAATAATTCAAATGTTCTGGGCCGATCATGCACCGCCGCACTTTCATGCATTGTATTCCGAATTCGAGGCGCTAATTAACCTTCAGACCCTGGAAATCTATCAGGGCAAATTGCCTCGCAGAGCATTGGCCCTGGTTCTGGAATGGGCGGCACAGCATCGTGCCGAACTTATGGAGGATTGGGAACTATGTGCGGCAAAACAAATACCGCGGAAGATTGCTCCGCTGGAATAATCCCAACAGCATCATGGCGGGTTGCAGAAGTTACAGTCCTTCCCTGCTATCAGCTTAAAGTCCGTTTCCTTGATGACACCGAAGGATTGATCGATATGTCGCGCCTCATCTTTTCAGACGAGGCCGGTGTCTTTGCCGCCCTGCGCGATCAGACCTTGTTCACACAGGCGCATCTTGAGCTTGGAGCAGTAACGTGGCCGGGCGAGATTGACCTTGCTCCTGATGCTATGTACACAGAAATTAAGCAGCATGGGAAATGGGTGCTGGAATAATAAAAGCCGGAGCCCACCTCTCATGATCGCCAAAACATACGCATAAGGGGTTTTATGGAGGCGACCACTATCCTGAAGGTTGTGGGGTTTATAGGGGTAGTATCAGCGGTAGTGGTGCTTTTCTTCATCCGGACAAAGAACGCGCATGAGTACATTTCCCGCCTCGGCGCGTACAGCGGATATACCCACGCCTCCTATGACGGTTACCAGCGCCGTTCCACCTATCTGACCCTCGCGAACGGGACAAGGCTCGCTTACGACCTCTATCTGCCGACAATGAAAGGGGTTCCGGCCACAGCCCGACTGCCCGTGCTTTTTAAGTACACACCTTATCTGCGCACGTTTACCATTTTCGACAAAGCCGGGAACAATATCATCGCCGGCCTGTTCGACCTCGGCTGGAAAGAGAGGGCTTACCTGCGACTCCGCTACTGGCTTCACAAAGAAGGATACCTCATGGACCAGATCTTCAGGGTCCCGTTCCTTAAGAATATGTTGAGGCACGGCTATGCCGTCATTGTAGTGGAAAGACCTGGAACCGGCTCATCCTTCGGGATTATGGACGCCTCTTTTGAGGCAGGGATCAAAGAGGTTGATGAGATCCTGAACTGGATCTCGGACCGGGAGTGGTGCGACGGCAACATCGGCATGTACGGAGACTCCTTCCAGGCGATGATCCAGTTCGTTGCCGCGGCGTCAGGCAACGAGCACCTGAAGGCCATTTTTCCCGTCTCAAGCGGGTTCGACATGTACAGCGGCCTCGGCTACCCGGGCGGGATCTACAACAAGACTTTTGCCGCTTTTTTTTCCTGGTCGACCTCTTTTCTCGAACGAGTGGCGACGCCTGTGGATGACGACAAGGACGGGACAGTGCTCCGGCGAATCCAGGAGGAGCGCAGGGATGCGACCCTTGCAAAACAATCTGAAGCCTGGCTGAGAGGCTTCCCGTTCAGGGACAGCGCCACAGAGGGAGGCGTCAAGGTGTGGGAGGGACCAGCGAACCTTTACCCACTCATGGATCGGATCAACCGATCGGGCATCCCCGTCTACATGACAGCCGGTTGGTACGACCTGTTCTCAGGCGCACGAGACATGCTTCTCTGGTACGCTAACCTGACATTGCCCAAGCGCCTGCTTATCCGGCCGGTCGATCACAGCCAGGTCCAAAAGAATGGATTTGACATCAACTACGGTGTAGAGGCGCATCGTTGGTTCGATTATTGGCTCAAAGGCATCGACAACGGCATCATGAAAGAGGAGCCGCTCCAGTATTACGTGATGGGCGCCGGGAAGAACGGCGCGTGGCGCACAACGGCCCGCTGGCCCCTGCCCACCCGGGAAGCTGCCAGATTCTACTGCGGCCCGGGGAGGACGGGAAGTGTCGCCTCCGCCAACGATGGCCTCCTCTCTCCCAAATCACCGAGCCCAGCCGACGGCGGCGCAGACGACTACAGGATAGACTACTCGACAACCAGCGGCAGTCGCACCCGATGGAACGCCGTCAATTGGTCCCGGAACTATCCCGATATGACGCCGAACGACACAAAAGCACTGACTTACACGACCGCGCCTATGGCTTCAGACACTGAGATCACCGGCCATCCTACGGTCTCCCTCTGGTTTCTTGCCGCCGCCCCGGATGTCGACTTCTTCGTGTATCTTGAAGAAGTGGGCGATACGAGATCGACTTACGTGACAGAGGGCAGCCTGAGGGCCTCTCACCGGACCTTGAGCGAGGCTCCTTTCGCCAACCCGGGCATGGTCTATCACGCCCATCGCCGGAGCGAACTGGAGCCGGTGTCCGCAGGCGAGCCGACGCCACTCGTGTTTAACCTCCTGCCCGTCTCCCACGTGTTCCGCGCGGGCAATCGCATCCGCGTCACCATCACCTGCGCCGATGCCGACAATTTCGAGACACCGTCGCTCGAGCCCGCGCCGGAGATCCGCCTGCTGCGGGATCCCGCTCACGCTTCGTGTGTCGATCTCCCGGTCATTAGCCATCGCTAAGGCGGAGCCATCGCTCCGCGATGAGTGAACACGGATATTGGCGCTCTTCTTCGCTTCTTCCCGCCTGAGTTCCTTCCTGCCTTTCTACGGCTCCGCCACCCTGCTCCTTGCACGACCGGAGCCAAAGTGCATAGTGTTATCTACATGTAGAATTTTATATACATACAGTGATAACCCCAGGTAATCTCGAATAATTATGGGGTGGGGCGCTCAAATTGGGTAGTGTTTTCTATGCGCACGATAATCATTTTTCAAGGCACATGCGCCGGTCCAAAGGCCCGCGGAACCCGATGCACTGCCGTTTGAGGCATATGGCCCCAATGTGCGAAAAACCTGGCAGGGTAATTGCTACTATTTGATCCGAATATTCCAGGGAGAAACATTACAGGATGCGCCGGCAGCAATAAGAGACCTGCAGGACAAATCGTATGGGCGTCCAAAAAGTTATGGTTGCCGGCGCCGGGTCGATGGGCGGGGGGATCGCTCAGACGTGCGCCCAGGCGGGCATTGAGGTCCTGATAACCGATGCGGCCGAACAGGCACGCGAGAAGTCGTTGAAGAACATCGCAGAAGACCGTCGCTTCTATCCGCCGCTGTTGCTTTGCAGGAAGGTCAAGGCCGGCAATCCCGGGCGAAAAACCGGGAAAGGCCGGTACGAATACAATGAAGACGGGACGAGAAAAACGGGGCACTAATCCGGCACGCAGGCATGGCACAGCTTCATCGCGCCGGCCATCTGCGGATTTTTGTCCACCACCTGAACTTTAGACAAGGAGATTGCACGGCTATGGCACACTTCAAGGTAAACCCCAAGGACATTTTTTTCATTTTAAAGGATCAGATCGGCTACGGGAAACTTTGCGAGCTCGAGCGTTACCGCGAACTCGACGAAGCAACCCTTGACATGCTGGTCAACCAGGCCATCAAGTTCGCCTCGACGGAAATTGCGCCCCTGCAGGAAATCGGCGAGAAATGGGGCGTCGTTTACGAAAACGGACAGGTCAAGAACCCGCCCGAGTTCAGGAAATCTTTTGAAGTCTGCGCCGAAAATGGGTGGATAGCGCCGTCTGAGGACGTCGAATACGGCGGACAGGGATTCCCGCGCATGATGACCGTCGTTATCAATGATTTCATGTACGGGGCGTGCCAGTCTTTCAATATGTGCCCGAGCCTCACCCATGGCGCGGGACATCTCATCGAAAGCTACGGGACCGAGCAACTCAAGGAACAATACCTCACCAACATGTATTCCGGCAAATGGGCCGGGACCATGGCCCTTACCGAGGC
>Ga0187862_10002995_pt1 | contig 16771 bp, 33 predicted proteins | sample June2016WEW_10_1_FD_133003 | JGI IMG/M metagenome (GOLD analysis project Ga0187862, IMG submission 133003) | Peatland microbial communities from SPRUCE experiment site at the Marcell Experimental Forest, Minnesota, USA - June2016WEW_10_150 | ecosystem: Environmental > Terrestrial > Soil >...
CGCTACTGTTGGGACAGACTCTGGTGGTTGCTACCTGTTGTATATGCTCCTCTTTCATACAGTATCCAGATTCGCTTCTGCCCATTGGTTCTGGGCTTCTACAGGTTCCTACAGTCTTTCGGCGGGTAAGAATGACGGCGTTTGCGTCTTCAAACAGATATTTGTCGTGATAGAAGCAGGGTGTCTTGTAATTCGCATCTCCTATCTGTTGGAAGATAAAACAGACTTCTTCTCGGCTATGTGGCCGAATGTTGTTCTGTTGTGTGAACATCCAGTAATCGGAGTCTGGGAAGCGTTTTTTCCAATATTCCTGCCATTTTGATTTAATTTTGGCATTAAATTGGCCTTCTGCGATTAAATGCCACCCATTTTTAGTCGGAAATGACCGATATTTGATTTTTTGGGTAATTAATTCGATTATTCTGGGATTTATTTTGGTAAATCGGGACGGTTTTTCACCCAATTTAATCGAAATAATGCCTGATTTTCGTGGTTTTCCGTGTTTTTTAATTAATTTAATACCATTTGGAAATTCATGAATTAATTCCCGATTATTCGTTTCATCTATGTCCCAGAATAATAGGTATTTAATTTGACCACTTTTGGTCAATAATTTGTCTGAAATACCGTCTCGGAAGCCCATTTTACCCTTATTTATTGGTGCAATACCTATTCCAATTAAACTAACCCTTAAATCGTCATTAATCATGGTAATTCACCGAATATTCCGACCCTGAACCGTCTAAATTCCCTCTCAAAATAATTCGAGTAATCTTCTTTGTAATATTCGTTGTATTTGAAGCCAAATTCGACTGGAAACATATCCATGAACTCGTCCTCTGTCAACTCCTCATGATGGATATATTGCCTCACTTTGGCCAAATCCTCTTCATCGGTCATAGTTTCACCACCCATAGGCTTAGATACTTGCGACCAGAACTCGATGTGCGCTCGTCTACTACGACTTTCTGAGGAAACCGCATCTTCTTCAGTTGGTCAATTACTACATAACTGAAGGTCGCGGCTGGCTTGTGCAGTTCTAATGAACGGATAATCGCCATAGGTTTCAACCCTTCTATTGGTTCGCCCGGAACATTGGTTGCCTGATTTGGCATTCGATCTACTATCTCAAAGGATATGATTGTGAACATCTGGCCTATAAGTTGGCTCAAAGGGTAGTGTAAAGAAGCGTCTTCAGGTGTTATCATGGCTGTTTCACCTTTTTGGCCTTCTTTGCTCTCATCCAATCTCTACTATAGTGCGGGTGTTTAGCACGCCAAGCCTTCTGAGTCCGATTCCGCCTTCTTTTATGGGTTAAACGATACATCTGCTGATACATTGTTCTCTCTATACCACACTTCCAACTAAGTGACTCATTCTCATTATTGAGAATGACCCCATCAGTGCTATTGTTTGCCATTACCTCTCACCTAGAAGGTGTAAAGGGTAGAATCTAAGACTCAAATCCTTGCAACTCTTACAATCAGTGCATTTACATCCCTTCTTACAACAGAGACAGAGCAAACTCGAATCAGCACGAACAGGATTGACCTTCATAGGTGCGTCATAGCCCCATTCTCCTACTTCCAGAGGCTTCTGGCGACTCAGAAGCCAGAGATACTCATCTATAGCCATTTAGCAATCACCTTTGTTAGTCTCTTGTGCTTATTAAGCCTTGCGGTGAGCCATCCTATCGTTCTATCTAGGGGTTTGTCGAACTGTTTGGTGACTACCAAGAGAAAGATGCTCTCTAGGACTCCAAACACGAAGATTTGGGGAAAGTTCATCGTCACAAAGTAGAGGAAGACACCCCAAGTCAAGGCAGTTCCAATCAAGTAGCAAAGGAAGTTGCGGATGATGAAATACAACTGTCGCTCCGTTCCTGTATCGGTCATGTTGTATTCACCCATTTGCGGAATTGCCATCCGAGCATCGTTCCTAGACAGAAGACAGCCCCTAGTCGCCAATAGCCGTTTGTTACAAACGCCATAATGGTAAGGTATCCTGCTGTGATGCAGTCTACAAAGTCCATTATGCTACACCACTCTGAGGTTTGTATGTCAACTCATTGAAGAATTGGACGCCCAAAAGTAGGCTAGAATCTATAGCGACTTGGACAGTTTGATGCAAAGCTGTCTCTATCTCTCTAGAAGCCTCAGAAAAGGCAACAAGGAACTCTTGCAAGTCCTTGGTTTTTGCAACAATCTCTTCGGCTCGAACTCTCATGAGTTGTGCTGTTATTTCAGCAATGGCTTGTGACACCGGAATCTTTTTAGGGGCTTCTTGTTTCTGTCCATCCATTAGAAAACTGTTCATCGTGTCTTCTCCACTCATATTAGGCCACCCGCTTTTACGAAGCGTTCCAGTTCTTCATCGGTCAGGACGACAAGTAGGCCAGCAATGGTCTTCTTCAACTCAGTTACAGAGACCCCAGATGCCTTTGACAGCTTCAGCAGGAGTTCCTCATTCATATGAACCGCCTTGAAAGGGGTGATTCCCACCTTCGGAGCCTCAGGTAGACCTTGTAGGTCGAGTAGACATCCTTTACGTTGTGGTCTTTCAGCCAAGCCAGTCCTGATTCCCTTCCAGCCATGACCGACTCCCAAGTGCGACCATCCATAAAGGTCTTGTCCGTCTTACCAGTCATTAGGTCTTCTAGTGAGCCTAGCCTTCTGGACATCAGAGTGTGCGGTTTTGCTAGAATCCAAGTGTCCACCAGATGGACAGTCTTAGGTTCGGGCCAATACTTGTCTGCACCCCACCTTAAAGCCCTAGTATAAAGCCAAGGCAGGTCGAACTTGTTGCCATAGTGCGTCACAATCTTGGTATAGTCGTTCAGTCTCTTGACCAGTTCAAGAACTACCCGCCTATCCATCATGTGATTGTGCATATCCTTCGCAGTGACGCTTCTGAAGATGAGTTTTGCTGGCTTGTAGTCCTTATCCAGTTCTAGAAGGGCAAAACTGTAGACAACACCATAGACCGCCGAAGAGATTCCAGACGATTCAATGTCCAGAATGGCCACTTTCTCTGGCTTTATAGCGGCCTTTGCACACGCAGGGTGCATCTTGGCATTATGGTAGTGCTTGCAGAGCCAGCCTTTGGGAAGACTCATTTCTTTCTCACCTTCTCCATCGCTATGTGCTCCTTCCTAGTCACCGCTACCAAGTGGTCTGGATTGATGCACGCCACGTTTCCGCATAGGTGATGCAACTCCTTTCCTCTTGGAACGGCCATCTGATGCTCTAATTGCCATGCAACCACATGAGGGTAGAGGTCAAGACCCCGGATTCTGATGTGAGCGTAGCCGTCTTTATCCTTGGCTCTGAGCCAAATCTTGCAGTAACTTATCTCTCCATCAATTATGATGCCTCTCAATTCATTTCACCTTGATGCTCCATGATTTTGCTCACCAGATTGGCTATCTCATCCAGCCGCTTCTCTGTGTTGTCGAGAATCTTAGAAATGTCGTCACACAAAGCGACGATGTTCTCGCACGCCTCTTTCGTTGTTGTAGGTTCCATACTATCTCTATGGGGAAGGTCTCTTATAAACCTTGCGTTCAAGGCTCCTCACCCAAATTATCGCCACGACAGTTTGAAATGTAATTCCCAAGCCTTAGTTTCTTGAATTCTGTTCGAAGTATTTCCTGTTCCCTAGCAACGGTTTTGCTGATATGTGGCCCAAAGTCTGTCGTTCCAAGACTGTTGACCTCTCGTTCCTTTATAATATCAATGTGGTCATGCCGCCAGTTGTTCCAGTATACCTGTAGCCTTCTCCGGTTCTTCTTGCGATAGTTTTTGTAATAACCGGGATGCCTTTCCAGAAACTTAATCCAGTTATCAGGGTTCCTCATACGCCAAAACCTCATGTATGCGGCATGGCGTATCCGCTTTTGCTCCGCCTTTTGCCATTCAGTGAGAACGATTGTAGATTTAGACTTAGGCATCTCCTATTACTACTTCCAACAAAATAGATAGCACAGGGATGGGAGTTGTGAAGCTTTCTGTCCTTGCCCATCTCTGTGCTCATGGTAGTTTATAAGAAGGCGCACTATTTAAACCTTTGCTTATTTTATTGGAAGTGGTAATTAGTGATACCAAACGCCATATATCAAGACCTGTGACTGTGTCCATTGCTCTTGTGATGAGACCTGTCTTATGTGCTATCAGCACGTTCCGAAAGACAACAGCCAAGGTGTCTCTGGACGATGAAACTGCCAACTATAGCGATTGTCGTGCCTTGTTATGAACCACAAGACCTATTCAACGCTTATCTAGATAACGCCATAAGCCATGCAAGCAATTTAGCGACCTTTCAAACTTACTTCATCACCGGCCCAATGGTTGAAAGGCAACCAGACGACCCGATGGGGAAACCCAACATAATCGGGAGTTTGAGGAATAAGGGGATAGATATGGCCTTGAAAGATGGAGCAGACTATCTTTTGCTTACTGATGACGATAATCTCCTGCCTTCTAACTTTTTTGAGGTCATGCTTATGTTCGACAGGGAGCCAGTCAAGGCTTGCCCGGGAGTCTATCAGGTCGCAAACTATGAGTGGCACAATAAAGTTCCAGTCCGAACCCTAGAGTCTTATGAGGATTTCGGTATGCGAAGTCGGTCAAATGAGGGTGCTTTGCACGCCGTCAAGGGGCTGGCATGGTTCCAGTATGTGGACTATGGGAACAGCATTATGTTCATCAAGGCTGAAGTCTTTTCTCATCTCACAAAGCCGTATTACGAAGGAATCAACGAAGACTATGGTTTTATGGAGAACCTTCGGAAAGCAGGTTTCAAGGTCTGGGTCGCTCCATTGGTAGCGGTAGAGTATCGGTAAGATTTTATTGGAAGTAGATATTGATGTCTATCTCTTGTTACCAATGTAAGAAAGAGACAATGGAAGGTAAACAGTCTCCCGCACTTCGAGTGAGCTACAACGTGAAGCAACCAGTCCAAGTTCAAAACAAATGGTTTTGCAATGAGGCTTGTCTGCTTGACTATCTAACTGTCAAATTTGCTGAAATCGAAAGAATCAAGGCTGAAATTAGAGCCAAGGGTGGAACCATCCCATGACCGAACAAGGTGCTATCAAGGCAGTTCCAGAGAGCAGGGTTGCCCCTAATAGGCCACAGAACACCATGACAACTGGTGTCGAAGGAGAAGAGGACAAGAAGGAACGGAAGGGGAAGTTCAAGCTTCAGGAAGGCACAGTCTCTAGGCTTCTGAATACTGTTTTCACGGTTGTCGAGAAGGTCGTTCCAGATTTGAAGGGTAAAATGGTGCTTTCAGACCTAGAAGCAGAATTAGTGGACGAAATGGCGACTGGCCCGATAGAGAAGTTCTTACGACAGGCTGGCATTGAAGCTGACACTGTTGAAATTCTCGCAGTCTTGGTCATAATCTGTGCTCCAAGGGTCTTTGCTGTCATTGATGTAGTTCAGCATAAGAAGAAGGAGAAGGTAGAAGGACTGAAGACCAAGCCAGAAAAGAGCCAACTACATGAAGTCCCGAAACTAGGTGAAATACCAATTGGAGCAAGCCAAAAGTGACCTTATCATTTCGACACTTCGGAACTCAATAAAGAGTATGGGCTTTAGTAAGAAAGACAAGCTGAAGGTCAACATTGGCCTTCTAGGGCTTTCTAAGTATCTTAAGGACATCCCAGACGAGCAGATTGGCCAATTGAAGGCATTCCTTCAGGAAGTCATCGAGTATTCTGAGACTGGAAAGACAGGCCTAGTTCTCACGCCTCTATTTGCCGAGTTCAAAGAAGAGAAGAAGATAGACGTTCAAGGGATGCCAGTTTCACTGTCTGCCGACACTATAAAGCGGTATCTTTGTGACCCGGCCGTAGTCAAGATTCTGAGAGAACTGAACTCGGTGCTGTAGTCATCACTTAGTTGGAAGTGAATAGTGATGGCATTAGAGATTCGTCAGGACGAGCGCGTAATTATAATCGGTAAGAGTGGTTCAGGCAAAACGACCTTGCTAAAATATCTTGTGAACACACTCTCAGAAGAGGGCAAATACCACTTTGTAGTTCTAGATGTAGTCGGCAATCTAGGAGACTTAGCCGCTTTGCCAGATGTCAAGTATTACGCTGTCAATCCTTACAAAGGTGGAGAAGAGGATAAAATCTTTGAAGATATTAAGGAGCCATGTATGGTCGTTCTGGATGAGGCCGACCAATACTATTACGGGCCTTCTCATTCGTCTCCGATGGCTCAACTTGTAACGATAGGAAGGAATTATGGTGTCGGATTCATCGCAATCTCTCGTAGAACTGTAGATGTAGCCAGAACAGGTTTTCTAGCCAACCAGAATTGGGCCTTTGTCTTTGGAACTGGCTCTGGACGAGATATGCAGACTCTCAGTAGTTGGTTTGGGATGCCACCTGAGACCTTTTCAGCCGCCCATATCGAGAAATACCATTTTCTCGTCTTCCATGAATCTGAGTTGATTTGTGAAGGCGTGGTGGAATGAATTTTATTGGAAGTGATAGATAGATATGTCGGAAAATAAAGAACCACCAAAACCAGTTGAAGAGCCTAAAACTCCTGAAATAGAGTCTGAGAAGGAAACGAAGTCGGCTAAAGGTCGTAAGGTTGTGGTATTCAAGAGCAAGAAACCCATCGTAGAGAAGAGGGGCAGAGGTAGGCCAAAGAAGGCTGATTCCACGCGTCCCACTTCTGCCCCTGCTTCATCGAAGCCAGAGGGCAAGAAGACGAACTACGTTATGTATGTCGGAGTCGGTGCAATCGTCCTGATTGTCGGATTTGGACTGTATATGTGGTATTCTGGCTCAAAGAAGACCAAAGAGGTCTCATCTGAACAGCCTATCAGTGACCCCTTTCAAGGCTCTGGACTCCAATTCGACTAGAAATTCACTTAGTTGGAAGTGAGAATTGATATGGACATCGAAGACAAGGTATTGGCCGCATTCGGAACGGGCGGAATACTCTCTATGTTAGCAGGAGTCCTTCAAACATCTGGAAGCACAGAATGGGAAGCCCTTGGTGGTCTCCTAGTTGCAATAGGTGTGACTTTGAAGGCATTCATCAGTAAATCATCGTAGTCTGAGCCTTTCAGACTGCTTTTTTCTTGTAATTCCTAACGGAAGTTAGGAAAGGTATTTTTATTTGAAGTGGGTAGTGACTAGCATGAAATACTTTGGAAAAGACGGGCTAATTGACGCTCTCCTCTTCCTTGTAGGCGGAGCCATAAGTGGCTTCCTCTCAATGCTACCTATTCCGACCATCGCGTTGATGGTGGTAGGTTTCGTTCTGGTCGTAGTCGGCTTCTCGATGGATGGATACATCGGTGCATTCCTCATCGGGTTCGGCTCGGTTGCGGCTTCAGGACTAACAGGGTATGTCAAAGGCTTAGTCGGCGGTGGTAAGTAATGCCAGCACTGGCTCAAGTCGCGCTACCAAGGGTAGCGGTCTCATATCCACAGCAAACCTACTCTGCTCTAACGTGGGCAACGACACAACAGACGACTATGAAGCGCACTCAGGGTGTCTTCCATTACTGGTTGACGCACACTGAAGGCGTGCTTTCAGGTGGAACTACACCCACTTGGTCTGTCGCGGCCGCTGTGCCTATCGCTACGCACATCAACGTGCAAGCAGACAACGAAACTTTGCTTGACTCGGACACGGATTTGCTACAGGAGTATGCAAAGATGACGGGATACTTCCCGACACCCGATGGACTCAACTTCATCGTATTCCTAGCAGACGTTAACCACACGAACAGCGAAGAAATAGATGCCACAGTGTTCCCATCATGGGTTCACTCTCAGGTCATCCTTTCAGTGACTTATACGACACTGGCCATTGCGACTGCGGGAACTCCAACAGGAACCCCATTTACGCTGGACATAACCGAAGAGGATTGTCCAAGGTCATCTGTGACGTTCAGGCCACTGAGGATAAAGAGACTTCAGACAACTGTTTCAGAGGCACTGATTTCGGACTCGGTTAACGACAACACGACCCTGATTGCCCAAACAGGCGCATACAAATGTATCCTGTTCAAGAATCAGACCAACACCAACAATACTGACATCACCAAGATTCAGGTCTACATCAATGATGTCGCCTTGAACATGGACACCAGTTGGCTACAGATGCAGAAGGCTGAACAGATTCTGTTCAACCCCAACATCCCGACTGCGGGATATGCGTTGATGAACTGGCAGAGAGGGCAAGACCTGTCGCAGTTGTTCAATGTTGCGAACACGCAAGTCGTGACATCCGTGAACGTAAAGATAACGAACCACCCGGCGGCCGCAACGTCGCTCAAGTGCCTTCGGATGCTCTACGTCTAAAAGGTAGAACAAGGACAAGAAGAAAGAACGGGGAGTTGACGACTCCTACCATTTTTCAATACATCCAGCGAAGGCTCTAAAACGTTCACTTAGTTGGAAGTGGATAATGAGAATGACAAGCAAGGTTAAACAGGTTCATACGTCTGTCAAAGGAGTCAATGGCTTTCTGGGTATTGCGAAGCCCAATCCAGTCTATCCTGTAACCCCTGCAACGACATCAGAACTACCATTCAATCCCGATTACAACACTGCTGGAATCGAAGACGCTTCGATAGCTGGACTTCCAGCTATAGTAAAGACTTCTTACACTCATATCAATCCGGGTTCAGGTAAAGGCCCAATCTCAGTCCCATTCATGCCAGAATCAACAGGTGCTTTGACTGGTGCAAAGTTGAAACAGGTGAAGTAAGATGGTGAACACAATGGTTGCCATTGTAATCATAGCGGTCATCGGTGTCATTGGATATTTCGTTTACACTACTTATCTGAAGAAGAAGACGACTACACCACCTACACCAACTACACCAACTAATCCGATTTCTCAACTCATAAACGGTCTTAATGATGTAGGTAATTGGATTTATGGCCAAGCAAACCAAGCAGGAAAAGATGTAGGCCAAGCAGGAAAAGATGTAGAGAGTGGTGCTCAAACGGTAATAAACACGGCTGGAAGCACAGCAAATAGCATAGCGGGTAGCGTCTATGGAACGGCTTCTCAAGCAGGACAGGATGTCCAGTCTGCTGGACTTACGGCGGCTAATGCTATCGGAGACGCATACACTTCTTTCACGACTGCTCTAGGAATCACTCCTTCTAAACCTGCTCCAACACCAGTCAATAACACTATTGCAAATCTAGCCATAGCCGATGTGATGGGAACCGGGCCGGGATTGGTCGCAGGAGCAACTACTACTAAGGTAGCAGGTGGTAGAATATGACTAGCACACTTGTTCGCGTCTATGGTAGTGGTGGGACATACAAAATGCCCGGAAATGGAAGAGTCTGGGTTCAGGCTTTAGGCACTGGAACTGCCCTATCTATGACGATGAATGATTCTAACACTACCATCCAATTTAACTCTACAATCGTTCTCGCTTCTGGCGCACTATATGAGTTCTTGTTCCATGTGGAAAATGGAGACACTTACACCTTCTCTGGTGCTACATGGTTGAGAATCTGGTTTGCCGAAGGGGAGAGCTAGATGAGCGAAGAAGGCACTCCCGGCCCTCAAGGAGTCAGCAACATCAATACTGCTTTGGTGATTCAAGCGACACAAGGGGGATTCTCAGATAACACAGGGTTCGGAGTGGGCGCATTGGCAAACAACGCCGACGACAATTCAGTTTCGGCTTTTGGATTCCATGCACTCAACGCGAATACTTCCGGCACTCTGAATTCTGCTTTTGGGAATCAGGCACTAGCTTCAAACGTCGGGGGTGCGAATAATTCTGCATTCGGAACTTACTCTCTTCAGGCTAACACCACTGGCTCCGGTAATTCAGCATTCGGCTACGATTCCTTTTACTCTGACATTTCAGGTTCAAATAACTGCATTTTCGGAGCCCTTACACTCAACTCTGCGATTGCAGGAAACAGAAACTGCGCCATTGGCTACGCAACAGGGCATCTCCTCCTAACCGGAGCAGACAATGTGTTGCTAGGATACCTAGCAGGGAATGCTTACACAGGGGCCGAGTCCAACAATATCATAGTCGGTTCACAGAATGCTTTTGCCTCAGATGGAGGGACAGTCGGCGAGTCCAACGTCACTCGCATCGGCCCCGTCGTCGCCAGAAACAACCAACAGGTGGGGCAGGGTTGGCCCGGAATCTACACCGCCTACAACTCCGGTTCTCAGAACGGGGCTCTAACCGCGCAGGGGAGCTACACCCCGCCAGCGGTCGCAGGGAGCTACGTCGTGAAAGCCAACGTGTACTGCACGATAGGGACAACGACGAGCTTCAGCGTCAAAGTCAACTACCACGACCTGAACGGCACGGCCCACTCTGACATTCTCCCTCTAGTCTCTGCTGTTGCGCCCGGAGTCTTTCTGTTGAACGGCTTGGTGGTCGTAGCAGGAACCTACTACGCCATGCCAATAATGATTTCGGTGGACAACTCCCAGACCCCCATCACGTTCTCCACCGTGGGGACCTTCACAACGGTTACATACTTCCTGAACGCTGAGGTTGAGCAAGTGATATGACAGAGACATTCAAGCTGAAATGCACCTTCACGGTAGAGCACACCGTCTATGCGGAGAACTTGATGGAAGCGAAGGGCATCGTCAAGGGGATGGCTGTCGTTCAGCTTCCGGGCTTCAAGTTGGAGAGGATAGAGCCGATGAAGCTGGACATACTTCCAAGAGGCGACCTTCCAACAATGGACAAGACCAAAAAGGTGTTAACCGATGCCAACGTTTAGCACCATTCAATACAAGAGTCTATCACTTTCAACACTTACACCGACTCAACTTGACCTTTCTACAGACTCCAACACTCTAGTCACTCTAACCGTGCTACTTAGAGGCATCACTATGGCTCAGACAGTCACGTTTTATGACCAGAACCTATCAGAACTGTTCGCTGTTGGCAACATACAGGGAGTTGCGACCATCTCATGGAACAATGCACCTTTGGGGTATATCACGATAAAAGACTCTACCTATTCTAACTATGAAGTAGACGCTATCTGGGAATTCATCACAGCAGATAATAGCACCGAACTGGCACAACTAAAGTCGGTCTCACAGTTCATCTTCACCCCTGTATTCATACCTTCCTCTGGTGGTGGTGCGGTCACTTCTGTTGCCAATTCTGATAGCACACTCACTATCTCTCCAACTACCGGGGCTGTCATAGCATCCATAAACCTTGCCAACGCCAATACTTGGACGGCAATCCAGACATTCGGCAACAACATCTCAATAGGCGGGATACCGTTCAGTATTTCTGGCTCTGCAAAAGGCGACCTCATCTATAACAATGGAACTGATTGGACTAACCTTGCTGTCGGGTCTGGTAGCGAGATACTTGGAGTTAGTGGTGGGATTCCTGCATGGATAGCCGCGCCAGCAACCGGAGTCACTTCGTTAGACAGTTTGACAGGAGCAGTGACAACAGGAAGCCCCAATTCTACTCTCAGTATAGGCACTTCTACTCAAGAAAGGACTTTTGACCTCAATCTTACCCATGCCAACAGTTGGACTGGCGTTCAATCTTTTGGTAACACTTACTTGAATCTTGGTGGGGCAACATTCGACATAACCAAAGTCACTGCATTGGCTACAGGAGACCTAATTATCTTTGACGGGACAAACTGGATTAACTTAGCGGTTGGAACTGGTTCCCAAGTCCTTGGAATTAGTGGTGGCCTTCCAGCGTGGGTAGCGGCTGGCGGTGGCGGTGCTGTCTCTTCTGTATCTAACTCCGATGGCACACTTACTATCTCTCCAACTACAGGAGCAGTGGTAGCATCTCTCAATCACAATCATGCTAACACTTGGACACAACTACAGTCTTTTAATAGTGGAACTCTTGGAATCTTGAATCCGGGTGGAAACGACACCTATACCATCGTTAGCGCGGCCATAACTCAAGCTATAACTCTTTACCTTCCTTTGTTCACCCATGCTAGCGATTATTTTGCGTTCCTAAACTGGCCTCAGACATGGGGTGGACTTCAGACCTTTGGCAACAACATATCCTTGGGTGGTGCGACTCTTGATGTAGGCAAGAACACGGCACTTGCTACTGGTGACATTCTTTACTACGATGGCACAAACCTCATAAACCTTGGAATAGGCAGTGGTAGTCAGGTTTTAGGAATCAGTGGTGGAGTTCCAGCATGGGTGGCTGGCGGTGCTGGCGGTGGCCCGACGCTTACACGCCTAACATCAGACACAGGGCCAAAGACGGCAAGTTCTTATAGTTCATCAGGACTCACTGTTGCTCTGTCTGCCAATACCAATTACATGGTAAAGTTCTATGTCTACATGGTTCTAGCCTCTGGCAACACAGGGTCTAACTTTGAGATTCACGCTTTACCATCGGGTGCGGCTCTTACTTGGTGTAAGGCAATCGCGGTTGGCCCTGCGGCTTCTGGTATATCATGGTATGGGCTTCTAACTGCTGTGACTTCTGCAATCTTTGGAGCAGGAGATTTGACTTACTCTTACGCTCCGTCTTGGGGTATAGAGTTTGACCTTCTTGTAACAGTCGGCTCAACTTCTGGAACCCTTCAGTTGGATTATGCTAGTGATGGGTCACACAATGCAACTATCAAGGCTGGCTCTTGGAGCGAAGCATCGGTGATAACCTAGATGATAGTATCACAGTGGCAAGAAAAAGTCTTACCACCCAATACGGGACTCAATCCATTCAATCTCTCTACGAGTTCTAACACTCTTGTTACATTCACCATGATGTTCAGAGGAAGCGCTATGAATCAATTAGTCTACTTCTATGACCAAAATCTGTCTGAACTGTTCCAAATAGCCAACATCAATGAGATAACTACTTTGACTTGGACTAATGCGCCGATAGGCCAGATTGTTACTTCAGACCCAATCTATTTTTTATATGAAGTAGATATTGTCTATCAGTATGTTACAGCAGAGAACTCTAAAGAATTGGCGCAATTACGGGCCGCATCATCCTTCTTCTTCAATCCTGTCTATTCGAACATCACGACAACTGTTACGGTGGGTAACGTGTATCAGATAGGCTCCGTTAATACAACAAGTGGAGTAGCTACTGTTACCTTTAGTCCTGCCTTTGCTGGCACACCTAAAATGTTCTGCCAAATAACCGATGGAACTGAAGGGATAGTCATCGTCACAGCCAAGTCTGCCAGCCAATTCAGTCTTGCTGTCTGGGTTCAAGCAACAGCCACATTTGTATCCTCAATAACCGCGCCGACTTCTAACTTTGTAACATCTGTCACAACTGGAACACAGTCGGTTGCTGGCCCTTCTCATACTCATTCGGTTCCTTCCCTTTCAATAGGAGCCGCTACAACCGCTTCAGTGGCAGGACTCAACCATACTCATTCAGTTCCTGCTCTTTCAATAGGGTCGGCAACGACTACCACCGTAGGGTCTGGAACGCATACACATTCAATAGGGGCGGCTGGAACTATCACTGTAGCATCGAATTTTCATACTCATTCAGTTCCACAACTAACAATAGGAGCCACAGTCACAACCTCTACAGAAAAATATCCACGCACAACTGGAACAATAAGTTCAGGTGGCTTGACAAATACGGAACCAGTAAGTAGTGTTTCTGATTGGGATGGCACTACTGTAGTTACCACTGCTTATATTCCTTTTGCTACTGGAACTGGAACCACTGGTATTCCTAATGATGACACTACAGTAGTCATATCCGTTCCTACTGTAACTGGCACTCCAAATGCTACAACCACAGTAGTCACATCCATCCCCTCTACCACTGGAACAGGAACATCTGGGACTGAGAGTGGAGACACCACAGTAGTCACTACTATCCCTAGTTCTACTGGAACAGGAACATCTGGGACTCCAAGCGGAACGCAGACCGTCATCAACTCTGTTTCAACTACTACATCTTCGGCAGTCACTTCAGTCAGTCCATCCACTAACACTGCTGTCACAGGTTGGGTCGCTGGCGGAACAGTAGCGATAGATTGGAACGCTATTTACACCTAAAGGCGTTCACTTAGTTGGAAGTGGATAATGAGAATGATAAACACATACTTGGTCGTGGGCGGTGGAATCATACTGCTAGGAGCGTATTTTCTCATTCCATCATTCAAGAACTCTATAAACAACGTCCTTTCAGGCACTACAAGCCTAGCTAGTTCCAAGTTGTCTCCTGCGCTTTCTACAGGTTCGTCCATTCACGTTAATGCTCAAGTCGCTTCCCCTTCTACCTCTAGTTCTGCTTCTGTTTCCACTTCATCTACAAAGAAAGACCATAAACATTCTGGCTCTTATGCCCCGATTAACGGGCTAAAGGTGGGTTCCTAATGGACAGCATCTTTCTAGTCGCAATCGTAGCAGTTGTCTGCATCGTTGCCTACTTCTATTTCATCAAACCTTCTACAGTGGCGGGAGCGACTACTGTTTCGATTGTGGACAAGAATACTTCGGCTCAGTTCACTACTTCGATAGCAGACACGACTGCTGTTCCCAATTCTACAGGTCTACCGGGATATACGACTGAAGCCACTGATGCCTCAGATTACACCATCTCTGGTGTGAATCTCTCGATGCCAGTTGAGGGGCAACCCGTAAAGTATGTTTCAGTAACGACAGCGACCAAAAGCCCAGATAAGGTCAAGGGTGGTATGATATGAATTATTGGGTTGTAGGGATTCTTGCACTAATTGGGGCGGCTTTTGTAGTTTACTACATCTGGACGCACTATCTGAACAAGACCGCATCCACAACTGGACAGTCTAACATCGGCCATACAAAGACGGCTCATGTGAAGCCTTCTACTGCAACCAACTCTCTAACAGGAACAGGTGGAGCAGTCAATCCTACTAATTCTCTTCAAGGCAACGGCTTCTATACGTCTGCCATTGGTAGTTCAAGAGCCACAATGTTAGAACCAGACAATCTTGTAGACTACACAGACTCAGGTAACGACCAGTATACGACAATCACAGGAACTGAAGTGACATAGAATGGATACACCATTGGTTCTCATAATCATTGTAATAATCGCCATCGCTGGATACTTCCTTTACTCTAAATCAAAGGCCACGACTAGCGCAAAGACAGCGCAACCAGTAGAACCTGTCAATACGACTACAGGAGCAACAGTGGGTAGCACGCAAGTAGGACAGAGCCAAGTTTTGCTCAATCTAAACACTGGAAACACAGCCGTCTCTGGTGGCGGAGCCACTACTCCAATAACCGTAGCAAAGATTCAAGATGTGATTCCTAACGCGCCAACGCCAGTGACAGCAACGCAAGGGCCGATGGCTGGAACTCCTACAGTCGAAGCCATAGCACCTACAACCATATGGGTTCAGGGAGTCGTTATGGTCAATGTTCCGAAAGCACATAACGGCAACAACATTCAGCCTTACAGTGCCACCTATCCGCCTAATTGGGTTCCTCTGCCCGGAGCCACAATCACCTTCGACAGCGTGTCTGGCGTGACAGAAGCAGACGGAACCGTTGCTCTGAAGGGCGTTCAACCCACTTCCGCAGGTTATGTGACCGCAAGTTGCCCCGGTTATTACACCAATTACTATTACCAAGCCGCCTTCTCTAATGGCGCACAAGCCAGCGTAACGCTCACTCCCAAGACCGGAACCAACGTGGGGCCGCTTGTAGTGAAATTCCTTAACTCTTTAGGCGTATACAGCACTGCTCAAATCACAGCAATCCTCAATTCACTTGGGCTAACGGCGAGTTAACATGGCAAGCAATCAAGATACTTTGCGAGAACTGGTCATGCACACTACGGTAAGACTGGATACAATCATTGGAGACCTTGCTTCGATGCAGACGGAGATACATGAGATTAACACGCACATCGCCATTCTGAACGACGATTACACTTCTATGAACAAGAGGGTCACTTCACTTGAAACAGCCGAACAGAGAAAGGAAGCAGAGTTTTCTACTATCAAACGTATAGGCTATATAGGGTTCACCATTCTGGGTATTCTAGCCTCTGCGGGGCTACTCAGGTGGTTCTAATGAAGAAAGAGAGTATTACAGCAACTATTGGCGGATTACTTGTAATCCTTGGTATCTTTGCTGTCATAATCGCTATTCCTGTTGAAATGACTGTTGCTGGCCTTCCATTAGGGCTTGTAGCAGATGTAATAGGATTTACTATGATTGCTGTAGGAATCGTGTTCTTCGGAGCAAGTATGCCCAATTTAGGTGGTATTTGATGGCCTCTAAAGGCGTTTCAAATAGAGCCTTGGTGGGTATAATCATGCTCGGAATAGGCATCTTCATGGTCTATCTCAGTGCTAGAAGCGCGGGTTCAGTCCAACCTTGGTATAACCAGATATGGAACATAATCACTGGTAACGTGGGAAAGGACATCCAAGAAGACGCTACCCCAGTGATAGAACTGGTAGGCGGTCTAGGCATCGGTCTCATTGGCCTCTTTCTGTTCATTACAGGTGTTCTTTGATGGTAACGATACCTTTAAATAATCCGACTTCCTATACTAGTGATAGGTATGACTAAAGAAGAGCGCGAAGAGCAAGAGAAACTGAAGAACCTGCTACAGGGGCTTCATAAAGACATCCTGAAGGTCTCCAAAGCCTTCGGAATCACCTATTCTGAGGCATCAGAACTGCTTCAAGTGTATCATCTGAACGATATGCACGCTATAGCCGGCATGTGGTATCAAGCCCACGTCAAGGCGAAGCAACCATGAGGAGTCTTCCCATACCCCTATTAGTGTCCAATGAGGGGTA
>Ga0187862_10002997_pt1 | contig 16768 bp, 15 predicted proteins | sample June2016WEW_10_1_FD_133003 | JGI IMG/M metagenome (GOLD analysis project Ga0187862, IMG submission 133003) | Peatland microbial communities from SPRUCE experiment site at the Marcell Experimental Forest, Minnesota, USA - June2016WEW_10_150 | ecosystem: Environmental > Terrestrial > Soil >...
AACCACCTTCCCTGGTATTGCATCTCCAGGCTGGATACGGTCGATAAAGACCTTTTGAATTTGATGCGCAAAGCCGGATGCGAGACAATGTGCTATGGGATCGACTCGGGGTCGAAAAGGACGCTGGCTTTCATTCGTAAAGACATCGACCGCGAGGTCCTTTTCGACAGGGTCAGGGAAACGACCGAAGCGGGCATCGTCCCTACCTTGAGCTTCGTGATCGGATTTCCCGAGGAGACTAGGCAAGACCTCGAAGCAACGCTCGAATTGGCGCTTAAATCCGCAGCCACGGGAAATGCAAACATCCTGGTGCAGATGACGACCATTCTGCCAGGGACGGACTTGTACCAAAAATACAGGGGCCGGCTGGTTCGACAGGTCGATACATATTTTTCTCTTGGCATTGAGTTCGACCAGGGGAAGCGTATTGCATCCGACAATGCGCTCATCGATTCCGAACCGGCAGTTTTTTCGAGCTTCCATAACCTCCCCTGCCCTGCCGCGACCCTTGAAGAACTTAATGAAACGGCAAGTTACTTCAACATAATCGCGACCCTCTACCCGAGAAGTTTCTTTCTGCTGAGCCTTGAACTAAAGCGGCCCATTCTCGATCTTTTTTTTGATTTTCTCGACCGGGTCGCCGAGAACGCAGCGGAAAGCAAAGGTCGACAAGGGGATGGGGAGACGCGGAGACGCGACGAGGGTCTTGTCCCCGTGTCCCTCCCTGACCTGTCCACGACCAGTCCCCGTGTCCCCCCATCTCCGCTTCCTCTGCGCCGCCTTACCCCTCAGGGATGCCTGGCGCATTTCAGTGATTTCGCAGCACAAAGTCTCGCTGGGCATGACGTTGTTGTACAGAATTACATTTCCGAAGTTGTAAAATATGAAACATGCCTGCTCGGTGCAGGAACAGCCGGATCGCCTCCTTCACCGTTTCACATCGACTCTTCCCGGATCGGTGACCTCAAACCGCTGCGCAACGAAAAGATTTTCATCGAGAGGTTCACATTCGATATTCCCAGCCTTATTTTGGAAATGAAGTGCGGCCATTTTCCGGACAATTGCCCGCGAAGGGAAGTTTTCCTCGCATTCACCCAGGCGCCGGGCCGCACGGTGGTTCGAGAAATCAACGAATTCGGGTTCGATTTTCTCCGGCTGTGCGATGGACAGTCGACTTTAGAAGAAATAGCCGATCGACTTTACCCAAAATACGGAGCAAATAAAGATCGCGAGCAGTTCGCGATTGTATGTGCGGAAGCCGCCGGGACGCTGGCCGGCCTTGAGGTTCTCGCCCCGTTCGCATCCGCCTGATTCTGAGGGGGAAGGAGGTGAAACGGATGCTCCAGGTAAAGGAAATCGAAAAGAAGATCCTGGCTACCGCTGTTAATGAAGCATCGACGACATATGTCGTCCCGATGTGACACGCACCCACGGAATCTCCGGTTCGGAGATAAGGACCTGAAACCAGTTTGAAGGCCGGGGCGCGCAAAGGTGTGTTCCCCGGCTCTTTTTTTAATATCCAGGATGGACAGGAATGTAAGAGAATTTCAGCCTATTCTCAGGACATACAAATAGCCATTTCTGTTAATCCTGTTAATACTGTCAATCCTGTCAAGAAAAGCTTTTCTCCGCGTCCTCTGTTGTCTCTGTGGTGAACGCTTACCGCTAGGCGAGGTCTATCTGATCCCATGATGGCAAATCTGGCTGCGGCCCAGCCGCTCGAACCTGGTGAGACGGATTTCCGAATCGACGGGCATGTCGATATCCTCCATGAAATGTTCGAATCGCATTCGAATGTGCCTTTCGAAGAACTGAGCGGCCTTCCGGTAACACTGGAAAAAATAACAAGCGCCAACGTGTTCGTGACCGTTGCCGCCCTCTATTGCCCGGACCTTCATAACGGCGCGGGATCGGCCGATTTTCTGTCAAAACTTATGATCTACGCGGAACGATATCTTACGGGCCTGTTTCATATAAAATCGTCCCGGGATCTCGATGACTGCATAAGGCAAAAGAAGCCAGGGATGATATGGCTCATCGAAAACGCCGATGGGTTGTTGGAGTTCGATCGTGCAAGACTCCGGCAGGCAGGCATAAAAGTGACCGGACTCACGCACATGGGAAGAAACAGGATTGGCGACGGCAATAATGTCCCGTTTCCGGAAGGGTTGACCGCCGAAGGGAAGACCCTGGTAAAGAATCTGGCCCGGGAAGGCTTTGCGTTCGACGTGGCCCATCTGGCCGAGCCTGGTTTTCGCGACCTCACCCGGCTCTATGAAGGGCCGCTCATATCTTCCCACACCGGCGTGCGCGCGCTAGCAGACATTCCAAGAAACCTCACCAGGAGCCAGGTAGCTGCCATCCTCGAGCGCAAAGGCGTGATAGGAATAGCTGCCGACCCGGCAATGCTCACCCCCTCCAGGGAGGCTTCCATCCTGGACATTTTCCGCCACATTGACTGGATAGCTCAGTCGTTTGACGCCGGCGGGATAGGTATCGGAACTGATTTTTGCGGCTTTTTCACCGTAAACGCCGGATTTGAGGACATCACCAGGCTGGCGGACCTGGCCCGCATAATGCGCGAACATGGATATCCCGAGCCAGACATTAAAAAAATTATGGGGGAAAACTGGCGCGTTTTCTATGAATCATTGCTTCAATAGCGTCCATCCGGAAACTCTGGAGGGATTTCCACGCCCCGCGAGGCTTCCGATTCGGATTTTTTCACTGTGTGCTTAATATTCCGATGCCCAAGGTAATCCTGAATGAGAAGCCTAGCCGCAACGTTTAAAGGGACTGCCTAACCACGAAAGGCTCAGGACAGGCGAAGAATAAAATCTCCCCGCTCCTCGCTTCCCGCTCTCTGCTCCTCTTATTCACCCATTCACCCATGTATCGCCTCAAAGGCTGGAGGAGTCCGTTATGATTACCGATGAGATCAAGCAGGTAGTAAAGAGTCGTTATGGCAAGTTTGCCGAGACAGGCAGCCGCAAAGAGTCCTGTTGACCCAGCAAAAGACAGCCCGGTTCGGGCTATGCAGTGGACCAGGGACTCTACGGTCAAGTGGAACTTTCCTTAGTGCCGGAAATTGCTCTCAAGTTCTCGCGAGGTTGTGGCAACCCTACCGGTTTTGCGAACCTTAAGTCCGGCGAAGCTGTTGTAGATTTCGGCTGTGGGGGCGGGATAGACGTCATCCTGGCCGCTCACAAAGTCGGATCGCAAGGAAGAGTAATTGGAATAGATTGCGCGCCTCAGATGATTGAGCGGGCCAGGCAGGGTGTGGCTGAGGCAGGCTTGCAAGACAGGAACATCGTGTTCCACACCGCATACTTGGACAAAACACGGCTTCCGGACGGCTTAGCCGATGTGGTCATTTCCAACTGCGTCATTAACCTGTGCCCCGACAAGGATGCAGTTTATAAAGAAGCCTTTCGTATCCTGCGAGCAGGTGGGCGAATTGCTATCTCAGACGTTGTCTTCACCGAGAGTGTCGCTTCTGATTTACAAGAGCGATTCAAATTGACTTGGGCGGGATGTTTGGGAGGGGCTGTTCCTGAAGACGGCTACTGGCAGACGGTGAGAGAAGCAGGTTTTTCTGAGATTCAAATTGTGACCCGTCACCTGCTTACGCCGGAGGAATTGGAAGCGATGGCTTGCTGCCCTGGCGAAGAATTTACTCCACCGCCGAGCAAGGAAGATCGTGTTGCGGTGGAAGGGAAAGTGGCCAGCGTTAAGTTCACAGCGATGAAGCTGCCTGTGAAGTGAAGCATGGATTGAAATCGCATCAAACGGAAACTAACTGGTTGGTTCGCGATGTAAGTATATCTGCCCAACCCCGGCCTGGTCGGTGGGAAATACAACCAGTTCCTGGATGTTTACATGAGGCGGCCGCTCAAGGCACCAGATTACAGCTTCGGCTATATCTTCGGGCTGGAGCGGTTTGTATCCCTCGTAAACAGCTTCCGCTTTGGCCTCATCTCCCAGGCGCACAAGGTTGAACTCGGTTTTAACCAGGCCGGGCTCAATATTTGTCACACGGATTTTCTTTCCCATTAAATCCATGCACAAACCGTCGGTAATTGCCCGTACCGCAAATTTTGTCGCGCAGTAAACCACTTTGCCCGGGAGTGTCCAGCGCCCTCCGACTGAGCCTATATTTACAACATGTCCCGCTGTATACAGAACGCGGTGCTTTGCACTGCATTGTACGTACATGATATTTGAATTAAGAATTGAGGAATTTATGGATTCAGCTTATCTCTCCTTGACCTATCGATGATCGGCCCTTCCGCCTCTCCGCTCCCCGCTTCTTGCTGTTAATCCTGTCAATCCTGCTAATCCTGTTAATCCTGTCAAAATCTCCCCGCACTTTTCTCCGGTTACCTTAGTACGCAAGAATCTAACCGGACAATTCTGGGGCATCCGGCGGAACTTCCTCCGGATTTGCGACGAGCAGGACCTTCCCAGCGGTCATATTAGCCTGGTAAATATGCAGCGCCTGTTGAGCCGCTGACAGGGGAAGCCTTTTTTGCACGGTAGTCTGCAAAGCGCTGGTCGCCAGTTGCTTTACTCGTTGCGTAAACCACAGTCTTGCAATAAAGCTCTTTCTTGCCGCCCAGTTCGAAAGAAAAAAACCCACAACCTTTTTATCGCCGAATATCAAAGTTTCTGCGCTGAATATGCTCAGTTCGCCAGACAGGTTCGAATAAACCAGCACGGTGCTGCCAAATGGCGCGGCGTCCAAAAGTAGTTGCGTCAGGTTCCCACCCACGGCATCGAGAATCAGGGTAGCCTTCAGTTGGTGCGCCAGCGTACGAAGTCGTTCAGGGAAGTCCTCATCGAGACTGTTGAGTACGTATTGCGCGCCCAGCGACTCAAGGAGTTCCACCTGTTCCTGCCGCCGCACGATGTTGATGACCGGCAAGCCATGTTGGCGGCCCAGGCGCGCTATCATCCGCCCCAACGCGCTGGCCGCTGCAGTACTGACAATGGCAGTGTGCTTTTCGCTTTTGGCGAGGTCGAAGAAAGAAAGGGCGGTCATCGGATTGACTATCAACATCGCCCCTTGCTCCAGGGAGAGTTTGTTCGGCAGCGGAAAACAAAGCATCGCGGACGTCACCATGTATTCAGCCCATGTGCCGTCAGAGGTTTGTGCGGCGGCACAGGCCACGCGTTTCCCCATCCACATACGGGGAACCAGGCCTTTTCCGGCATCCACTACCGTTCCACTTCCCTCCAATCCCGGGACCACAGGGAACGGTTTTTGAAAGGCATAATTTCCCGTCAGAAAAAACAAATCAGATGGATTGATTGGTGACGCAGCCATCCTGATCAGGACTTCCCCCGGTCCGGGGCGCGGGATAGGGATTTGTCTCACCAATAACGGGCCGCCGTTCCTTTCCAGTTGAACGGCCTGCATTCTTTCCGGTCTGCTCGTGGTCATTTCACACTCCGTGTCCTTTAAATCCTGTCAATTTTTGAGGAGCCTGTGAAAACGGACGAAAGATTTATCCACAGATGACGCGGATTTCCTCATTCTCTTTCCAGACACTAACATACCATTTGGTCCTGTTTTTGGGGAGCAGGTCATATATTACATTGATTCAATAATTTGAAGAATTAGGGGATTCGGCTGCGTTCGGAGTCATGATAATGAAAAAGGCTCAAGGGGTTACCTGAGCCTCGTTATTTGGAATGACAACTTTTGGTCGTCATTGGTAAACATATAGCACCTCTCCGGGTAAGGTTCATTACAGGCAAGTGAAGATTGAGTTAAAAGAATGTGAAAATGCGGAACCGAAATTGATTTTCAATACCGGTCTTCTTTAGGCTCGCCATCCTTTCCGCTTTCCGCCCTCGCATCCCTCCATGACCTGTCGATGATCTGCCCTTCCGTCTCTCCGCTCCCCGCTGTTAATCCTTGTCAAAATCTTTCCGCTTCTTGCTCCTTGCTTCCCGCCTTCCCGCTCCTTCCCTTCACCCTCTCCCCAAGCCAACCTCTTCGTGACCCCTTCGGCAGGCTGGGGTCTTACGCCCTGAGGTGGGAATTGGCATAAGTCCTGTTTCATTTTCCCTGGAAACTTTTAACCTCGCCAACAATGTCATTTCCTTCGGGTCCCAGGATGCACCTGTACGGGATGGGACAGGCGGTATCGCTCCAGAATCCATTTTTTCGGTTCTTTTCAAAGGCATTGAAAAAGGCGTCAACCGGTCCATATGTTTTCTGTATCACTTCGTTCAGGGCAAGCCTTTCGTTATGGAGCTGTTCGCATTTTTCGAAAAACTCCACCATGAGGTGATTATTTGGATGCTCGTGATTGCCCTGGACAAAATGTATCCAGAAGGGCATCGCCATATCGTCTGAATGATAAAGGTCCATTTTGGTATCTTTGAAAATTGCGTCCACCTTGCAGGTACGGCTCACCCTTCCCCACACGAAGACCTCTGACCAGGCTGCAGTGCCCTCTGTGAACCACTGGTAGGGCCTTTGCGGTTTCCACACCGTTTTGTAACCGTAAGCGTATTGCATTTTATGGAACAACTCGTGCGCCGAGGTTGGCTGCCGGATGCCTTTGTGATGTACCCATGCATCCGAATTGAACTGAATCGGCCCATCCGGAGGATCTGCAACTCCAAAGCAGTCAATGTCTCGAAAAACCACCTCTATCTTGTCCCGGCCGGGGGCCGTATAAGGTTTTCTTCCGAAGAGCTCCGTGTATTTTGTCCACGCCTGTTCGAGATACTCCGCCGTGTCCTTTATAATTTGGGGGTCTTTGATATTGTCCTCAGAATGCCTGCTCTTGTTTGTCCATTTTAGAATAAAGTGGTCTGTTTCGAGGCGGTTCTCAAAAGAGGGCATGTCGCTGTCCAGGGTGTTCAACTGAGCGTAGGCCATACCCCTGGAGTAGGCGAAGAAACCCGTGCGTGCGCCCACATTCAGGGAGACGACAAGCAGGATTGCTAATGCCAGCCTCGGAAGTTTCATGCTTTAAGGCTCCTTGTGGAATTAATAAATTTCCAGCTTGAGTAATACTAATCAGCGAGCCAGTGAATAGCAATTACACTCTTTAGAGAAACCGGCAGTTTAGGAAGGATACGATATTTATTGCCGAGCACACGACACACCGCGCAGTGACGATTGAGTCTTATTAAATCCAATCCGTGAGTGCTAAGGGTTACTTCATGGCTGGACTTCGAGGATTTCGATATTCCGGATGCCCTTAGGTGTCTGAACCTTAACTTCATCGCCCTCTTCCCGGCCGATGAGAGCTTTGCCTATGGGAGAGGTAATAGATATGGTTCCCGCCAGGACGTCGGCCTCATATGGACCGACCAGGCGATATGAATTAACCTCGCCGGTTTCGAGGTCTTCGACGATCACAACGCATCCAAAGACGACTTTCCCATCCACGTTCTTTGGCAAATCGACTATTTGCGAATTCCCGACTCTTGAGGTCAATTCCTGGATCTTTCCTTCGATGATGGCCTGTGACTGCTTGGCCGCCTCGAATTCGGCGTTTTCCGAGATATCCCCATGCCCTCGAGCTTCTTCTATGGCCTTGATGACTGAGGGGCGATCTTCCTTTTGCAGTCGTTTTAATTCACTCATAAGTTTCTTATATCCATCCCTGGTGATGGGGACTCTCGGCATTCCAACTCCTTTCAAAATAAAATATGCCGTTCCATTTAGTGTCATGGCAAGCGCATGTCAACTGGCACGGAACAGCACGGACTGTCCAGCTCTCGGCTGTTTTCAAATACATTTTAATACCAAAATTGAAAAAACGTCATCAAAAATAGCAGCAGGCATACAGAGAATTTAGCCTCATTTTTCGCAACGGCCGATTTTGAATTACCCTCATGCGCCGACGTCGTGATAGAGTAGGCTGTTGAAAAGTCAGGAACCGGCACATGGCGCCGGGCATCCCCCAAACAGCGACTCAACGCAGTGACTTCGAAGCGGTCCTCCCGGACCTCGTGAGGGACTCTTATGGGCTTCAACCGGAAAGACTTTCTGGGAATTCGCGACCTGGAGGTGGCCGAAATTGAATACCTTTTAGAATTATCCCGTTCTTTCAAGGAAATCAATGAGAGGTCCATCAAAAAGGTGCCTACCCTCAGAGGCAAAACGATCGTTCACCTTTTTTACGAACCTAGCACCAGAACGCGGACATCTTTTGATATCGCGGCAAAAAGACTAAGCGCCGACACTTATTCGATAACCGCCTCAACCAGTTCGATAGTCAAGGGCGAGACCGCCCTCGATACCCTCAAGAACCTCGAGGCCATGAGACCCGATGTGTTCGTAATACGCCATTCTGCTTCCGGCGCTCCTCAGATGCTTGCGGGCCGTACCACGGCGTCGGTCATCAACGCAGGGGACGGGATGCACGAGCACCCTTCCCAGGCCTTGCTCGACATGCTGACTATCCTTGACAACAAGGACAGACTGGACGGATTGAATGTCGTTATCGTCGGCGACATATTCCACAGCCGGGTGGCTCGCTCCAACATCTGGGGCCTGACAAAAATGGGGGCCACAGTAGTGGTGTGCGGCCCCGCCACACTCATTCCCCCCAATATCGACGCAATGGGCGTTCAGGTGTCGAACCGTCCGGAACAGTGTATTGCTGATGCAGACGTGATCATGGTGCTGCGCCTTCAAAAGGAAAGGCAGCAGCAGATGTTGTTGCCCTCTCTGCGCGAATATGCGACTTTGTACGGTATAAACAGCGAAAGACTCAAGCAGGCAAAAAAGGATGTTCTGATTATGCATCCAGGTCCGATGAACAGAGGGGTAGAAATCAGTCCCGAGGTCGCCGACGGCCCCTATTCGGTAATCTTGGACCAAGTGACCAACGGTGTTGCCGTCAGGATGGCGCTGCTCTTTCTGCTTGCGCAAAGATAGTCTGGTGTCCATCCGGAAACCCGGATGAATGTAGGAGAATGTCACCCTAATCTGAATTCTCTGCCTCGCGGGTGGGTGGGCGGGCTGTCGAGATCCTGTCTGTGCCACCGCCGAGCAATCTCGACGCTATCCCTGATCTGTCCATGACCAGATGCGTGGCGGTCCCACCGCCCCGGGAGTGATAATGAAAACGAACGGAAATTCAGCTAATCTTCTTTTGCGCAATGGCAGGGTGATCGATCCTGCGCGTGGATTGGACGCTGTAGTTGACATTCTCGTTGAGAACGGCATCGTAGCTGAGACGAGCGCGAAAGTCGAACTTGGCCCCGAAAAGCTCTCGCAATTTGAGCAGATCGACGCGAGCGGCAAATGGATAGTCCCTGGCCTTATCGATATGCATGTTCATCTGAGGGAACCGGGAGAAGAATACAAGGAGACAATCTCCTCGGGAACGCAGGCTGCTGTCGCGGGAGGCTTCACCTCGGTTGCGTGCATGCCCAACACCCACCCGGTAAACGACTGCGCCGCAGTAACCCAGTACATTATCGAGAAGGCCAGGGATGAGGGTTCTTGCCGAGTGTTCCCCGTGGGGGCCATAAGCAGGGGGCTCGAGGGCAAGAACATTTCTGAATACGGGGAACTGCGCTCGGCAGGCGTCGCGGCTGTATCCGACGACGGCCGTCCCGTAATGAACAGCCTGCTTATGCGGCGCGCACTCGAGTACGCTAAAACTTTCGACCTGCTCGTCATAAGCCACTGCGAAGACCTGGACCTTTCCAGCGCTGGTCTGATGAACGAGGGGCCCGTATCGACAAGGCTCGGCATGAGGGGCATACCGGGGGCTGCCGAAGAGATTATGGTGGCCCGCGACATACTTCTCGCAGAGCTTACCGGGAGCAGGCTTCATTTAGCTCATATCAGCACTGCCGGCTCTGTGGCGCTTATACGCGAGGCCAAGAAACGGGGCGTACCTGTAAGCGCAGAGACCGCACCCCATTATTTTACTCTTAGCGAAGAGCTGATCTCCACCTTCGACCCGGTCTACAAGGTCAATCCGCCGCTGAGGAGGCTCGAGGACATCGAAGCGATTAAGGCCGGGCTGGGCGACGGGACCATCGATGTTATTGCTTCGGATCATGCGCCTCACAGCGCAGTTGAAAAAGACCTGGAATTCGAATATGCGGCAAATGGCATCATTGGTCTGGAATCGTCCCTGCCTCTTATTTTGCGGCTCATACGCGAAGGCGTCCTCACTCCCTTGGAGGCAGTCGCAAAGATATCGCGCAACCCTGCCCGAATCCTTTCCATCCCCTTAGGCACTTTGCGAAAAGGGATGGCTGCTGATTTGACCATTATCGATCCGGAAGTCAAATATACGGTTGATGTCAACCGGTTCAAATCCAAGAGCAGGAACTGCCCCTTTGCCGGCATGGAAGTACAGGGTCAAGCGGTTATGACGCTTGTGGGAGGTAAGGTGGTTTTTTCCGCCTCTTAATCTTCTAAGATGGACTTAGGACTCTTACTATGCCGCAGGATCTTAGCCCCCCCAAAATTCTTGTCGTAGATGATGAAAGGAGCATGCGGGAGCTGCTCGAAATCCTCCTGCTAAAGCACGGCTACGACGTCCAGTGCGCTCAAAGCGGTCTCGAGGCGCTCGACATAATCCGCAGCCAACCATTCGATCTCGTTATAACGGACATCCGAATGCAACCTGTTAACGGGCTGGAGGTCCTGAAGCAATGCAAGACGATCTCCCCTCGAACCACTGTGATAATGATCTCCGCTTACGCTAGCACAGAACTGGCCGTAGAGGCGATGAACGAAGGCGCCTACGATTACTTTCCCAAACCGTTCAACAACGAGGAAATCCTCTCGGTGATTTCCAATGCTCTTCGTAACAGGGGCGATGATCAGACATTGAGTAAGCCCCGGGAAGGGCCCCTCTATTTCGGCTGCCTGATCGGTGAAAGCCCTCCGATGCACAAGATTTATGAGAATATTGAGCGGGTAGCCAAGACCAGCAGCAATGTGGTGATCACCGGCGAAAGCGGCACGGGCAAGGAGCTTGTAGCTAAAGCGATCCACCGCCAGAGCGCAAGGCGCGACGAACCTTTGGTGATAGTAAACTGTGGGGGCGTCCCCGAAAACCTGGTCGAAAGCGAGCTTTTCGGCTACAAGAAAGGCTCTTTCACCGGCGCTGCGACAAACAAAAAAGGGCTCGTCGAAGCCGCCCAGGGAGGCACTCTCTTCCTCGATGAGATTGGAGAACTCTCCCCTCTTCTTCAGGTCAAGCTTCTCAGGCTCGTCCAGGATAAAACAATAAAAATGATCGGTGGGACCGAGGACATCCTGGTGGACGTCCGGATCATTTCGGCCACCAACCGCGATCTCGAACGCATGGTGATGGACAGGACTTTTCGCGAGGATCTGTATTATCGGCTCAATGTGCTCCCTATCCGCATCCCGCCTCTTAGAGAGCGACGCGAGGACATCCCCGTTCTTGCCCAGTATTTCCTCTCGAAGTTCACAAAAGATTTCGGCAAAGACATCCACAAAGTCTCTTCCTATGCCATGGATATACTCTACAATTATGAGTTTCCGGGAAATGTGAGAGAACTCGAGCATATAATTGAACGAGGCGTGGCGATGGAATCGTCGAGGATCATCCTGCCAGACTCTCTTACTCTTTCAATGCACAGGCGAAAAGAGCAGGAACAGGCGGCCACTTCCGATGTTTTAGAAATTCCAATCGAGGGATTCGATCTGGACCAGCACATGGCTGAAATCGAAAAGCGACTGCTTCAGCAAGCATTGCACCAGACGGGCGGCGCAAAACTGAAAGCAGCGCAACTCCTCGGGATCTCCTTCCGCTCCTTCCGATACCGGCTCCTGAAATATGGACTGGCAACCGAGGACGAATTGAAAGTCTAGGTAACGAGTATTATAATTCAAAGCTCGCATTCCGAAAGAGTGGTTTTCTTAAGCCGGGTTGAGTACGGAAAAAACCTTGACCTTTCATCACAGTTCCAATAAACGGGACTGCATCAAACAACAGTGCAAAATGGGGAACTGAATCATGCCGAAGAAAAATATGGAGAGCGACCAAATGATGGATGACTTTGAAGATGATTCCGGCCTTGAATTCGAGCAAACCGACGAGCTCGATTTCGCCGGCGAGGACGACCTGCTGCTGGAAGAAGGCGATGACGATGAAGACCTGCTCCCATCGGTCCTCTATAAAGGGATAACAAGGCCGAAAACCGACGACGATTGGCGCCAGTTGCTGCTCGATGCCAGCAGGGAGGGTATCCCTGCCTACAAGATCTCGGATAACTATAAAGAAGGCGCTCTGCTTCTGCACGCTGACTTCGGGATTGGCGTAGTCACCAAAGTCATCTCGCCGCGCAAGATGGAAGTAATATTCGAAAACAGCAAAAAACTGATGGCTATGAACATTGTCCCCTCGAGCCAGGCGGCCTGATCGATCAACTCTGAGCTTCCAGCGCGGGTGACAGCCACTGCTGCACCTGCTCCAGCAGAAACTGGTAGACCAACGGTACGCCTCCTACAACATTTCCATTGAACAGGTGATTGTCCTCGCCCCGGAAATCGCTGATCATGCCGCCGGCCTCTGTGATAAGGAGCGCGCCGGCGGCTATGTCCCAGGCTTTCAGGCCGATTTCCCAGAACCCGTCCACTCGTCCCGCAGCCAGGTATGCCAGATCCAACGCTGCAGACCCACCCCGCCTGATTCCGCTTGCGCGCATAAAAATCGATTTGAAAGCAACCAGGTAGTCATCCAAATATTGCTTGGCCCTGAAGGGAAACCCTGTCGCAATCAGCGCCTGATCGAGATTCACTTTTTCGCGCCTCGGAAGTCTCGATCCGTTCAGCCAGGCCCCTGCGCCCTTTTTTGCCAAAAAAAGCTCGTTTCGAACAGGGTCCAGCACTAATCCCAAAACCGGTTTTTTCTCCAGACATACTGCGATGGAAACGGCAACAAACGGAAACCCGTGGATAAAATTGGTCGTGCCGTCCACCGGATCGATAACCCACGTGTACCCCGGCTGCAAACCCTCGTTTGCCGTTTCTTCGGCCATAATGTTGTGGTCGGGGAAATTCTCCCGGATCGCTTCGATGATCAGCCCTTCGCACCTTTTATCGATCTCTGTCACGTAGTCCGACGGGCCCTTCATTTGGACCGATGAACCGGCCACCTGTCCGATGTGCTGCCGGATAAGCTCTCCCGCCTCAAAAATTATCTTTCTCGCTATGGTTTCCATTTCGTTGAGCATCTTCTCTTGATCTCCTCACCGGCTTGCATGTAAAGCCGAAATCGGTTACAAAATGCCCCACATGGGAAGATATCCACTTCCCCGGCATCATACCTCATTAAGACCAACGGAGCGTTCTTCAACCTTGATTATAGACGTCCATACTCATATTTTCCCGCCCGATATCATTCGCGAGCGCGACACGTTCTTTGGAGGCGAGCCTGAATTTCAACTTCTATACGGTCCCGCCGATTCGAAAATGGCATCTGCGGAAATGCTCATCCAATCGATGGATGAAAACGCGATAGACCGCTCAGTGGTATTCGGGTTTCCGTGGCGAACCGTCAAGTTGCTCGCGCGTCACAATGACTATGTGCTCGATGCCGCCGCAAGATTCCCTGACCGCCTCCTGCCGCTGGCCTGTCTTGACCTTTTCTCGCAACGGTGCGTCAAGAATGCCGAAAAGCTGCTCGTCGATGGTGCCCGTGGCTTCGGAGAACTCGCCGTTTACACCGCCGGCGGGAATATGGAATGTCTCTTCGACAATTTCAAGCAAATTGCCCTTCTTTGCCGTGAAAAAGACCTCGTGCTCCTAATCCACGCAAATGAACCCGTCGGACATGAATATCCGGGCAAAGCTCCATTCGGCCTTGATTTCTACCATAACATGGCAAGGGCCGCCGCTGGAGCCACACTCATTTTAGCTCACTGGGGCGGAGGTCTGCTTTTTTTCGAACTTTTGAAGAAAAAAGACCTCCGGCTTTTTGCAAATATCTATTACGATACGGCGGCTTCCCCCTTTGTGTACAGGAGTGACATCTACAGGGTGGCAGCTCAGATAGCGGGGTCAAATAGGATTCTTTTTGGCAGTGATTATCCCCTGATCACTCCGAAGCGGTATTTTACCGAGATGAAGCAGTCTGGCCTCCCCAATTACGATATAGAGTGCATTTGCGGGAAAAATGCGGCGGGTATTTTTCGCCTTTAAAGCCGAAAATTTCAAAACTGAAAAGTTCCGTCTTTACCCTTACTGCAATGGAAACCATTCAATTCAATTTGCTCACCTCAGCCCCGTTCCGGCTGGACCTGACGGTCTGGGTACTGCGGCGGCGCGACACCAACCGGATCGATTCCTGGGATGGAAAAACATACCGGCGGGCAATGATTTTGGACTCTCAAATCGTCCTGGCAAGTGTGGAACAAAGAGGGTCTGCGGCACAACCTCAGTTGGGAGTAACTCTTGTCTGCGAAAACCCATCTGCCCGGATCAGGCTGGCGGCCCAATCAGCCCTCATTAGTATGTTTGGTTTGAACATAGACCTGAGCGGATTTTACGCGATGGCGCAGGCTGACACGCATCTGAGCCCCGTTGTGAAAAGGTTCAGGGGAGTTAAGCCCACACGATTTCTCACGCTCTTCGAGTCCATTGCAAACGCAATAGTCTTACAACAACTTTCAGTGAATGCCGGGATCAGCATTCTCAATCGGCTGGCCGAGAGCTACGGCGTCTCTTGCGATTACGGTCAAAACGCCTGTTATCTATTCCCCGAAGCACGATCAATTGCCGGGCTTCGAGTTGAAGAAATAAAAAGGGTCGGCGTGTCGGCCAACAAGGCAAGGGCACTTGTTGAAGGCGCGCAGAGAATCATGGAGCGTAGTCTGTCGTTTGACGATTTTGAAAAAATGGATAACGAGCCGGCTTTTAACGAGCTTGTTAAGTTTCGGGGCATAGGCAGGTGGAGTGCCGATTATGTTCTTCTAAGAGGCCTGGGCAGGCTGGACGTGTTCCCGAGGGGAGACTCGGGCGCTCGAGCGAGCCTCGATCGCTGGCTAAGACCCGATGGGAAGCTCTCCGATCCCGAACTGGAAGATATTATGTCAGGATGGCGTGAATATGCGGGGCTTATCTATTTCCACCTTCTGCTTCGCGGACTCGCGGAGAAGGGGTTCATTGCATGAGCCTCCGGAAGGTGATCTATCCATCGGCCATTCCACGCGAAGCCTGGTAGAGTTCATCAGTCTTCTGCATCAATTTTCGAAATCAACTACCAGTATGCTTTCGCAGTGTTCTCTGATTTTGACCAATACCTTCTGATGTGCGGGGTGAGCCTGGTAGCGCCGCATGGCTTCAAGATTTTCAAAGCCCGATACCAGCGCGAAGTCGTAAGACCTTTCGGAGCGCACCACATCCCTGCCTGACTGGAATTCCATTATTTCCGGGATCATTCCCGGAAGTTCTGCGAGACCCTTTTCTATTGCGCCTATGGCGGATTCGGCGCACCCTTTGTTGAATTTTAACAGGACCACGTGCTTCAGCATATCTCCACCTCCAATATGAATGAATTTGCAAAGCCGGACGAATTCAACCGATCGCCCGAATCAGACCTTGAAGCGGGTCAAAAACGTATTGAGTGCCGGGCCTTTTTATAAACCCGTCTCGCTTATTTGGAAACGAAATGGCAACATAGGCGCATCTTTTTTACCATTGAACTTTATTGGAGTTCAACCTGATTTAGGTTTTGGGGGACGATAGGGATGTGTGAATGTTTTCGCGATTCTACTTTTCCAGGGTCCGTCATATCCGATTTTCCGTCAACTGGTTTCCGTCTTTTTTTCGCTTGACAAGATACTGGATACGCGCTTAAGTGGTTGCGTATTTTGACAAAGTTACCTAAAGGGTTTTGTCCGCGCATGTTAATTTTATCACTTGCCGGGATTGCTCCAAGATGCATAAAGAGCACAATCTTTGCCGGGCCACTTCATCCATTCACGGAAATGCCGAGGCTGTCCTATGAACCAAGAGAAAAGTAGCTCTTCTGCCAAGAAGTCACTGGGGGTGATTTTCTTTCTATTGGGCTTTATCGGCTCCCTTGCCGTCGGATGGGTCGTTTTTCCTAACCTTCTCTATTCCAAGAAGGCTCAACCTATTAATTTCAGCCACGTGGCTCACCAGAGCGAGGATTGCGAGTCGTGTCACAGCTTGCGGGTCGATGGCACCTATAGCGGGATCCCCAGGATAGACCGGTGCAGGGAATGCCATGAGTCGGCCCAGGGGCGCAGCGAGGCGGAGGCCACGCTTGTTAGCGACTATGTAGAGAAAAACCGGGAAGTGCCCTGGAAGGTGTATGCCTGGCAGCCCGACAACGTCTATTTCTCCCATGCTCCGCACAAGGGACAGGGTCTGGAGTGCACCCGCTGTCACAGGGACGTCTCGAAAGAGGAGAAGGTCCCGCTCTACAGAGAGAACCTGATTACCGGATACAGCATGTCGACCATGAAGATGGTGGAATGTGAGAAATGCCATGCCCTGAAGGGGGCTTCGAACAATTGCGAGATCTGCCACAAGTAAAGCGAAAAGTCACAGTGATTTCCAGCAGTTAAGCGGCACTGGAATGATTTCCGGGTCACTGGTTTTGATGAGAAGGGAAATGCAATGAATTTTGCTCGGAGAGCTTTCTTACAGTTCGCTGCCGGAGCAGTCGGCGGCTCGTTGCTTTCACCCTTGCCATGGCAATTGGCCGCCGACTCTGCAAGGTGGTCCCAGAACTGGTCATGGCGTCCTTCCCCCGAACGCGGTGAGGTCACA
>Ga0187862_10003001_pt1 | contig 16759 bp, 4 predicted proteins | sample June2016WEW_10_1_FD_133003 | JGI IMG/M metagenome (GOLD analysis project Ga0187862, IMG submission 133003) | Peatland microbial communities from SPRUCE experiment site at the Marcell Experimental Forest, Minnesota, USA - June2016WEW_10_150 | ecosystem: Environmental > Terrestrial > Soil >...
GGTTCGCTGGCGACGACGGCGGCCAAGTTATTCACCACCGCCCTGTGGCTGGCTTTTGGAGCCGCCTTCGGTCGGCGATGAATAACTTGGAGAATGGTATTAGGTGGAAAACTTGTTTCAACGATTGAAACGCTATCGCAGAATTGGGACTCGTTATGAGAAACGTGATTTGTATTTCCTGGGCTTCGTTCAACTGGCCGCAATACTGGACTGGCTCAAAAACCCATTTTGAAAACACGCCCTAGTTCTTCTGCCGCAGATTCCCCAACCAGCGCGAATCAGCCACCCACAACGCGATACCTGCAAGTCCATCAAGTTTGACCCGTCGCTTACCGATGAAAAGCCTTCGCCCGGCATCACCCGGAAATAATTCTCACGCTGCCAAAACAATATTTTTAAAACCCCATTGTTCAATGGCCCGCCGGATGTGTTCCGTCAGGAGAATTCGGAACGTCTGACTTTCTGGCCTTCAGGGCACGCAAGGCAAGGAGAGTTCGTTTTTCCTGGGAAAGATTATCTAGTATGGAATTCTGTGCTTCAGCTCTGGTGTCAACGTGCCGATTTTCACGATTGCACAGTTTGCCATCCAGCGGGGAACTCCGGGAGATTTTTTGAAAGAAGTACTCAAAATCGGCAATGTCAATTTTTGAAACGAAACTTGACGCAGTTGTCCGAGAAACTTCCGAGACCGTCTCGAACCGCTGACGCTGGGTCAAGAGGATGTGGAGGGTGTCTTGCCATGGTGCAATGTTCTGCTCAGGCACCATGGGAACCGGCGAATTGCGCGAGTCGAAACCTTGCTCGTAGCAGTCAATCGGACGCACCGGCAGGATGTAGTCAACACCCAACTTAGCTTCCGCCAATCCACCCGCATTACTGGCTATGACCGGGATGCCGCGAAGCATGGCCTCGACAACTATAATTCCGAATCCCTCCGGCAACAAGGACGGCACTAATAACACGCGAGTCTTGGCCAGGACTGTCCCGATGTCATCCGAAGGTTCAAGAATCGTGACGTTTGACAACTCTTTCAACCTTGCGTGATCCATCTCGGTAGTCCCCCACGCAGGTAACGCAGAAAACTCAACGCGAGGAAACAGCTCCAGCAACTTTAAAAAAATGGATATGCCTTTGTAAGCACAAGGGTTGATAAAAGTAACAAACCCTCGTTCAAATGATGCCGAATGGGTGAAGGGGGCGCTACCGTAGACCGGGAACCGCAACACCGACGACTCCAAGCCCGCCCATCCAGATATGTAGTCCTTCAAAAATGTGCTGACAGTGATGATTCCATTCACTTGTCCAATTAACTGAGTGGTGGCAGAGCTTTTGAATATCGCATGGGGACCAAAAGGCAGATCGAGCGCACAGTGGACCAAATAGACAACCGGAGCGAGACCGGATTCCAGCGCCGCCGCCAGGAGCAATTGCCCTGGATCCTGAGAGGAAACCATGATCTCATCCGGGTTGAAAAGGCTGGCTTGCTTCAGAACATAGCGATGAAAACGGTCAGAGTTAAAAACCGCATGTACTTCAACTCCTTTGTAGTGAAACACACAGGCTTCAGCGGATTGCGAACGCACCTGTATCTTTCGGGCGGCTAATTCACGTGCGAATTCACCCAAGGACTGTGGACCATGACTCCCGATGACGGGAACGATTGCCTGACATTCATGACCTCGCTGAGCCAGCCCCTCCAACAGCAACCGATTCGCCTTGTTCGCACCTCCGAAGGTCGGGACATACAACATGTTTTGCAACAAAAGAAGTCTCATCGGGCATCACTCCGCGCGTTTGGTCTGGCCTGGATCAATTTACACGGTTTAACAAAATCCGCATATTACAAGTTCAGGATCGGGCGGAGCCACGGTCGTCGCGCACGACATGTTGCTTGCGTCGGCTGCGGTTCTATTGGTTTTCATTCAATCCGAAGTAATTCGCCTCGTCCCTCAACAAAAGTCTGGCCTCATCGTCCGAGATGGCCTCAAGCTCCTGGACCGCGGCGTCCATATCCTGGGTGTTTAATCTGCCAATGACCTCCTGCTCGATGACTCCAGCCAGCTGTGCTATGGTCGGTTTTTCCAGGATCACGTTCAGCGGCAACTCCACTCCAAACACTTTTCTAATATGAGAGATCAAAACCGTCCCAAGTAGGGAATGTCCGCCGAGTTCGATGAAATTATCGTGGATGCCAACCCGTTCCAACCGAAGGATGTTGGCCCAGATTGTCGCCAGCATTTCTTCAATCGGGGTCCTGGGGGCGATATAACCCTTTTGTTGGGGGGGAAATTGCCGTTGCTGATCGTCGATTGCCTTGTCGATTTGTTCCACATCACACAATTGAGTGGCGATGCGCATTGCTATCTTCGAGTCGAGCCGGTAAGATGTTGGGGTGGCATGATTTTGCACGAGGACAGGCACAGAAGCGTGTTCCTTTTGTGACGGGGCATATTTGGCAGAGGCGGCCCCACCAACTGGAATTTGAAAAGAAAATCGACCTCTAGGTTCTTCGATGAACACTCCTCCGGTACTTTCGAGGAATTCCATCACCGGTCTGTTTCTTGAGGTATGCACAATGGAAAAGTGAATCTGTCTCGCTCCCCGCTCCAGTCCCCGTTTGCCCAGGTGCGCGAGCATCTGGTGCTCAATCCCGCGGCCCAAAGCATGGCAACTCAACAGGAAGGAATCAGCGTGCAAAACGCCTGACATTTCTTCGGTGAACATAGCGCCAACCAGGCCGTAGTCCCCGAACCGGTCTTTTGCTTCAACCACGCAACAACCGTGTTTTGCCTGGCCACAGAATTCCCGGATTTCTGATTCGGAACGGCGGATCGCCGTTGTGTTAAATTGATTGGTGCGTTGAGTAAGTTGGGCGACACGTCCGATTTGTTCCGGTTTCATCTCACTAATCTTGCATTCCAAGTTCAGCGAGGATATGAAATCACTTAAGGTCAAGACCTCCGAGCGAAGCCGCTCCCGTCGCATATCTTGCTGATAGAAGTCAGTCCGGCGTTTGTCCTCTTCTGTGACTCTGAGTTTATCGAAGGCCCAGACATGTTGGGGGAATTTTAAAATGTCTTCTGAGTTCTCTGGCAACTGCAGCACCAACACTCCGGGACATGCAGCTTCGACTTCGGCACACTCCATCGGGTTGTCGTCAATGAAAACGAAGCTCTCCAGGCCAAGACCCAATTGTTGCGATAACAACTTCAGATTCTCCGATTTGGCATTCCAATTGATTTGTCTCGCTGTAATGTGTTCGAGCTTCAAGCGTATGTCGGGATGACGCTGAAAGACCTCCAACACGTCCTGTTCATCATTTTTGCTGACCAAACAGAGAATCATTCCAGAATCGTGCTGGGCGATCATGAATTCCTGCAAAGCTTGGCGTGCCGGGTCGATTTCAACTCCGTCCACTCCGTCTTCTCCGCAAATTCCCTTCCAGAGGGTCTGATCACAATCGAGAACAATAACTTTGCTGGGCGCAGCGCGGAGGGCATGCACTTTCCTGGCAATGACAGTTCCGAGCGCAGTAAAAAAAGCTGGACTGAAGGGAATGTGGCCAAGCTCGTCCGTGCAAGGATCGTAAATGACGGGAACAGGATATAGGGCAAGCAACTCCGGGGCATCGACGAAATAGAGATTCGGGATATTTTTCGACTCCGCTCGGAGCCGCCGTTCCAGCTTTTGAAAAAGACCATTACATGCGGTGGAATTGTCTGATACACTGGGGCAGGTACATATGAGGTACGGAACTGAGGAACCGGCTGCCGCGGTTTTCAGCGCCGTGATCAAGTCATTCATTCTGCTCTCGACTAGCCCGGGCAACAAACCGTTACCCATCTTTCCTCCATCTTCCCGATACCAATCTGCAAATCTGATGAGAATGACATTGAGCCCATTTCGATTGGTGCAGAACAAACCTCCCGGGTCCAGCAGTTGTTGGAACACCTGATTGTACGGAGCAAATTCGATCCTGCCTGGGATCTTTAATTCTTCCATCCAAAAGTCCAATGATGGCTTTACCAGATCCGGCACGAAGGTTGCCGCCACGGCAATCGTCCATTGCTGATCGCCGGATCGAGCTGGCTTGGACGCCAATTCTTCGGTGATTTCAAATTGCGAGAGTCTCGTCTCCGGAGCCTTTCCAATCTGTTCCAAGATCGCGAGGTACGATACTGTCAAATCTTGGATCGTTTTGCGATCATACAGGTCGGTATTGAATTTCAATGCTCCGACCAGCGCGCCGGCTTTTTCGTAAATGACCAAAGCGAGCTCGAAATTCCCAAGGCCAGTCTCAAATTCCTCCAATTGTGCGGCAACGCCTCTCATGTTCCAAACCGGAACAAGGAAGTTTTGGAACAAAAAAACGGCATCAAATGGGGCTGGACGGCCGGTTTTCCAGCCTGTTTCTCGTAAAACGACGTCAAAGGGGACTTCTTGGTTCGCATAAGCTCCCAACGTTACCTGCTTTACCCGGTTCAGTATTTGCCGGACGTCCGGATCACCGTAAAAAAAAGTGCGCAAGGCCACAGCATTTGTAAAGGGACCGATCATTTCCTGAACATCCGCTGAATGGCGATTGGCAACACTGGATCCAACGACAATATCGGTCTGTTGAGAATAGCGGCAAAGTAGAATCTTGAACGCCGACAACAACACCGTAAAAAGGGTGACTTCCTCGTTACTGCTCAAAGCCCTCAAGGCTGTCGCCAATGTATCAGGGATGGTTATTGGTTCTTGGGCACTGTTGAATCTCAATGTCCTGCTTCGCACCCGGTCTCTGGGCAAGATCAGTTCGGGCAGATTCCCTCCTAACTGCCGCTTCCAATATTGCAGTTGTGTTTCCCAAACCTTCGGTATGGAACCCGTGGGCTGTCTTTGGGCAAAGGCTGAATATTGATAAGGAAGTTCGGGAAGGATTGGGCCTGGGGTTTCGTTCTTGGAGAATATTTGATAGAACCTCGACAGCTCCTTTAGGAGAAGTTGGATTGACCAGCCATCACAAGCTATGTGGTGTGTTACGATGAGCAGGACATGTTCCTCGGGAGCCACCTTGAGCAAGTGCGGCTTGATCAATGGGCCGGTTTCCAGGTTGAAAAAAAATTGAGCCTCCTTTGCGGCACGGCGACAAACTTCTGCCTCCCGCGTGGCTTTGGGCATCATCAGGAGGGAATCCACTGGCAGGTTCACAGGGACGGGGGAGCTGATGATCTGAACCGGCTTTTCGTCCACAAGCGAGTACGTTGTGCGTAAGATTGCGTGACGGCTTACGATCGCGTTAAGGCTTTGTTCCAATGCCCCGACGTGAAGGCGCCCTTTCAGGCGAATGGCTAGGAGGATGTTAAGCGTCTGGCTGCCTGCTCCTTTGGTTTGATGTTGCAACCAAAGCGACTCCTGCTGCCATGTGACTGGGAAAATGTTCGCGCCAGCATCTGCTTTGGAAAGGTGTGAAACTGGCTTGTCGCCAGCGGTACCATTGACCATCTGGTTCAAAACAAACGATGCCAACTCAATAAAGGTCGCCGCTCCAAGGATCTTGGCCATGGGCACTGCCACTTGTAGATTTACCTCAAGTTGAGTCGCCAGTTGAACCGCCATTAAGGAATCAATACCGAGGGAACTCAACGATCGTTTGGGACTTAACCGGCCCGGCTGCACTTTCAACACGCGTGCCGCCTCTTGGAGAAGATACAATTCTAATCGAGACTGGCGGTTGCTGGCATCTCTGGCCATAATGGTTTCACGCGATAGGGGATCACCGTTGAATCCAGCAGACGCCTCGTCAGCGGCCTCACCCTTCAATACATCCAAATGTTTCTCAAGAAATCGTGATCGACAGGCATGTCGCTGTATTTTTCCGCTCGAAGTTTTCGGGACGGATCCCATGCGGACCAAAACCACCGCATGAACTTGCAACCCGTACTCTTCGGCAACCGCCTGGCGGATAGCAAAAATTACTTCTTCCAGATTTGCGTTGCGATACTGCCGTCTCACCTCCTGGACAATCACCAATCTTTCTACTTCCTCAATGTCAACGGAAAAAGCCGCGCCACAACCCGGACGAAGAGCGCAATGAGCCTTTTCCACAGTCAACTCAATATCTTCCGGGTAGTGGTTGTGACCGCCAATGATGATCAGCTCTTTGAGCCGTCCGGACACAAACAGCTCACCCTCAAAAATGAAACCCAAGTCTCCCGTACGAAGAAATGGCCCCTTTTTCCCATCGGTGGTATAGGCCTGGAAAACGGCTTCAGTCTGCTTCGTCTTTTGCCAATAACCTTCGGCGACACTCTCTCCTGAAACCCAGATTTCGCCAATCTTCCCCGACACGCACTCCACAAGAGACTCCGGATCGACAATGAGAATACCCGGCTCTTGAAGGCTTTGTCCACAGCCGGTTAGAGTGAGAGATCTCTCCGCTGGCGACGCCAATTTGGCGAGCTTATCCCGCTCAAGAGAGACACTGCTGAACGATTTGCTGATCGGCGGTGAGGATACTTTTCCCCCAGAAACGATGAGCGTTGCTTCGGCTAAACCATAGCAGGGATAGAACACTTCCCGGCGAAATCCGGAAGCTTCAAAAGTCTGTGTAAACCGCTCTATCGTTTCGTACCGAACCCGTTCCGCACCGTTATACGCCACCTTCCAACTGCTCAGGTCCAAGTTCAGGCGGTCCTCGATATGCATCTTTTGAACACACAATTCATAAGCAAAATTCGGCCCGCCACTGGTGGTCGCTTTGTAACGTGAAATGGCTGACAACCACTGGAGCGGATCCTGCAGAAACGATATGGGGGACATCAAAACGCAATGGATACCCAGATACAATGGTTGCAGGACGTTTCCGATCAATCCCATGTCGTGATAAAGCGGTAGCCAGCCAACCACCAAGGAATCTTCCGAATGTTCAAATGCTTTTTTGATGATCGATTCATTGTGCAGCAGATTGCGATGCGTAATCATCACACCTTTTGGAAAAGCAGTGGAACCGGATGTGTACTGTAGAAAAGCCAGCGAATCAGGGGTCAACGCCGGTTCGACCCAGTCGTTTGCGCAGTCATCCGTTATCGTGTCAGTGACAAGCCAATGCGCCGGGCCGGCGCCTGCGTTTCGGGGAAACACCAGTTCACAACTCGCGAGCTGAGATGAAACCGTCAGAACGATGCACGGCTGCGCATCTGCGAAAATAGACTGAAGTCTAGGCAAATGCCGCTTCATTTGGGAAGACTGAGGTGGATAAGCTGGCACCGGGATGACGCCGGCGTAGATGCACCCCATAAAAGCAATGATATATTCGAGGCCAGGAGGATAAAGCAATAAAGCGCGCTCCCCAACCGTTACCAAGGATTGCAACCTTGCGGCCACAGCCCTTGCGCGGTGGTCCAACCGGGAAAATGTCAATGTTCCCCGCTCTTGCTGGCCATCAATAAATGTGTAAGCCGGATGGGTAGGCTTGTTCAACGACTGATATCGCAGAACGTCAATCCACGTCCCGAAAGGAGAGCCATCTTCGATAGATCGAATCATAGCTTAGTATCAGATACAGCCAAATAGGTAAGGGAGCGGCCGCACTGCCGCTCTCTTACCTGACAGGAAATCGGCAAGCGATCGTTGTTGTTCCAACAGCAAAGGGTGGTGTTCCGGGCTTGAATTGCCACAGCTCCCACGAATCCTGGCGCAGGTGACAACGCATGCAAACTCCATGACGCGGCTTTTTCTGAGTCTCCCGAAATGGCCAGCACACACGCGGGTTCATCGGGCAGGAAAGAGACTTCGACAAGGTTCAGAGCGCGCGTTATGCCTTCACCCGTCGCCTTAAGCAAAGCCTCCTTGCGTGTCCAGAGATTGAAAAAAGCCGTTGGCTTCCTATCCGGAGGAAGCTTTTGAAACAACTCATTTTCCCGCTGCGAAAAAAATCTTGCCACCAAATCGCCCATCTCTTTGAGCGGACGGATGGACTCAACATCAATGCCGACTGGGCCAACACGCGTTACCACAAACAACACCAGGTCTTCCGTATGAGCCAGATTGAAATGAAAGCCGCCACCGCCGAATTTCAGGTCTAACGCCGGCTTGCCTTGCGGCGAATAAACAAAATCCAACTTCGACGGACCGATTTGCAGGTAGCGGCCCAGAATTGTCCGCAGCAATCCGCGCCCAACGATAAAGCGATTGCGATGGAGATCGAACCTGAATTTCCCGGCGCGCTCTTTCTCCAAAGGCGAGAGCGTAACCATGAAGTCGGTCAAAACATCGGAAGAAACCATAAGTGACGACATCCAGACATGGACCTTGTGTCCGGCCAGGCGCAAATCAGCAGGCGCGACCGGCCAAGGATTGATCTCATCAGGCAAGTTCAAACAGTTAATGATTAAAGTCCGGCCAACTGGTTTTTATCAGTCGTGACCAACTATACCAATTCGGAGCACCAGTTCGCAAGTAGTTTCTCAAATAGTGTCGGCGGGAGTTCAAAAGGAGACAAATCAAAGGGAGTAATTTCCAAGGATTTCAGGCCAGCCATTTTGCGGTGGAAGCGGCGGCTCTGCGACTGCCCAGAACTGGCGTAGCGGATGATGGATTAGGGTGACAGTTGAGCGTTTTGTTGGAGCAATTTGCCAACTGCGGCTCAGAACGTCTATCTGGTAATCTGCATTGACGCCACAAACAGCTTGCGTTTCCAAAATAAAGACCCTGCCCGCACCCGCCCCAATCCTTAGCCAGGTGAAGGGAAGATGCCCCGACAGGTGAAGTATTGGGGGGTGGATTTTAGGCGGTTCTGGTGCAGCATGGTGACATGCCAGCCTTGACCAAACGAACATCGAAGCTCCGCCTGGAGTTTGTCCCAACACTTCCCACAAGGCACCTTTCCAAACGCATTCTCTCTCTCCCAGCGCACAATCCCGGCCACACTCAAAACTAATCCCGTCCCAACCACCGCAAATTTACCCCTCACAAACCATGCCAGCTCGCTGGCTAAGGATTCGGGCGCACCCGCATGTAAAGGATTTTTTACTTGAAAAGTCTTCAGGGTATTTATATAAATAAAAAATTCGGTTGATTTCGCAGCGTATTTGAGTAGGAAATGTGATGCTAGGAAAACGATAATCATTTGCCTAATGGACCGGTGTCAAAACCAATTTGCTGATTTAATTATTCTTCATAATTTCGGATGAAGTTTATGCTCGGACGAGTTGTTGTTTTTGCCCATAACGTTGGTCCTATTCCGCGCGTCAGAGTTTGAATTTATGGAGAGCAGCGCTTTCAATTCTTGGTTGGATACACTCTCTTCAGAAAAACGAGCGCTTTTGGCTTTGCGCGCGCTGAAATCTCAGGAGAGCGCAGTCAAAAATCGGCAGGCGACTATTCGCAGACACACACGTGCTGATGGACTTTCGGTGTTTCCACTATCATTCGCGCAGGAGCGTCTTTGGTTTTTGGATCAGCTGGAGCCTGGGAGTGTGGCGTATAGCATCCCCGGAGTGATGCGGATCAATGGGACATTGCAGGTGGAGGTATTGGAGCGGGCGGTCAATGAGATTGTAAAGCGGCATGAGGTGTTGCGGACAAGATTTGAGAATCGGGGGGGGGCGCCGGTGCAGGTGATAAGGCCCGAGGGGGTATTGAAGTTGGAGACCGTCAATCTGGAAGGGATGAGTGAAGATGAGCAAGGGAGGCGGATTGAGGAGTTGGCTAAAGAGGAGGGAGGCAGGTCGTTTGACCTGGCGAGAGGGCCGTTGCTGCGGATGAGATTGGCCCGATTGGCACAGGGAGAGCATGTGTTGTTTTTTACGATGCATCACATTGTGTCAGACGGGTGGTCGATGGGGGTGCTGATCAGGGAGTTTGGGCAGTTGTATGAGGCATTTTCCCAGGGCCGGCCTTCACCATTGGTTGAGTTGCCAATTCAGTATGTGGATTACGCGGTGTGGCAGAGGGGGTGGTTGCAAGGGGAAGTGTTGGCGAAGCAATTGAGATATTGGAAGGAGCGGTTGCAGGATGCGCCGGTATTGGAGTTGCCGACGGATCGGCCACGGCCGGCAGTGCAGAGTTATGATGGAGCCAGTGAGAGGTTGGTTTTGAGCAAGGAGTTATTGGATGACTTGAATAAGTTGAGCCGGGGTGAGGAGGTGACGCTGTTCATGACGCTATCAGCGGCCTTCAAAGTATTGCTCAGCCGTTACAGTGGACAGGAGGACATTGTGGTGGGGACGCCGATAGCCAATCGGACGCGTGTGGAAACGGAGGGGTTGATAGGATTTTTCGTGAACACGCTGGCGTTGCGGACGGATCTGAGCGGGGACCCGACGTTTAAGGAGTTGTTAAAGCGCGAGCGGGAGGCGGCCTTGGGGGCGTATGGGCATCAGGACGTGCCGTTTGAGAAAGTAGTGGCGGAGTTGCAGATGGAGCGGGCCTTGAGTCGGAGTCCGTTGTTTCAGGTGATGCTTAATATGTTGAATCTGGGAGATCAAACACTGAGTTTGCCCGGTTTGGATGTGGAACAAATGGAAGCATATCTGATACAATCAAAATTTGATCTGACATTGTACGTAACAGAGCAAAAGGAGGGGTTGAAACTTGAAACGGTTTACAACAAAGACTTGTTTAACAAGGAGCGAATATCGGAAATGTTGGAACAGTTGGAATTGGTGTTGGGACAGATGGTTTCGCTGCCGGAGAGGAGAATTAATGACTTTTCGTTGACGACCAGGCGAATGAAAGAATGGGCGCCGCAGTTGGCGGTGAAGTTGGAGTTTCGGTGGGATGTGGCGGTCCATCGACTCTTCGAGCAGCAGGCAAAAAGATTTCCGAAAGCTGTGGCCATATGTGAAGCACAGGATTGCTGGAGCTATGAAGAATTAGACAGCAAGAGCAATCGGTTGGCAAATTATCTGCGAGCACAAGGAGTAGGGCCAGGATATCGCGTGGCAATTTACGGCAACAGGAGCGCAAACTTGGTATTGGCACTGTTGGGAATATTAAAGGCTGGAGGATCATTTATGATTCTCGATCCAAGTTATCCGGGAAGTCGGTTAAAAGAGTATGTGCAACTGGCAAAACCACGAGGTTGGTTGCATTGGGGGGTAGGCGGAGAAATAGGATTGGAACTAAAAGAATTCGTGTCCAGTATTGGAAAAAGTTTTGGTCTGGAATTGCCCCTGGATTGGCATAGATCGGGAGATTCGTGTCAGACATATTCTTCAGATTCGCCAAATTTGGGAATTGGACCTGACCAGGAGGCTTATATTGCCTTTACTTCCGGCTCTGCGGGCAAGCCCAAAGGAATTATTGGGACACACCTGCCATTAGCACATTTTGTGAAATGGCAAGGACAAGAATTTGCTTTAAGCAAGGAAGACAGATTTAGTCTGCTTTCAGGGCTTTCACATGATCCGTTACTGCGGGATATTTTTACACCCCTGAGTTTGGGGGCTCAATTGTGCATTCCCAAAGAACCATACTTGGAAAGTGAGAACCTGACGGCGTGGGTGAAAGAACAGAAAATTAGCGTAATGCATCTGACGCCGGCACTTGGTCAGGTGTTGTGTCTATATGCGGAGCGAAACCACCAGCCTTTCGAATTGCCATCGCTGCGGTATGCCTTTTTTGGGGGGGATGTTTTAACTGACGATGTGGTAAAAGGATTCTCAAATTTAGCTCCTTTGGTTCAATGTGTCAATTTTTACGGGACAACAGAAACTCCGCAAGCAGTGGGATATTACCGCGTTGGGAACCCCGCCGGATGGCAAAGTAATAGGTTGCGACGTATTCCTATCGGGACAGGGATTGAAGGGGTAAATTTGGTGATAATCAATAAATCGAAGCAGCTAACAGGCATCGGGGAAATAGGAGAGATATGGGTACGCAGCCCGTATTTGTCACGTGGATATTTGGAAGATTTGGCATTAAACCAAGAACGATTCCAAGAGAACTGGTTTAGCAATTGTAAGGAAGATCGGATGTACAGGACAGGTGATTTAGGGCGATATTTGCCCGACGGAAATATTGGTTTCTGGGGAAGGAAGGATCATCAGGTAAAGATTCGGGGATTACGGATTGAATTGGGAGAAATCGAGGCGGCACTTGAACAACATTGCGGAGTGCAACAAACTGTGGTGGTGGTGCGAGAGGACGAACCGGGCGAAAAACAGTTGGTGGGATATGTGGTGGAAAAGGAGGAGGGCAGTGCGACGAGCAGTGAGTTGAGGCGATATTTGAAGACGCGGTTGCCGGAGTACATGGTGCCAGCGTTTATAGTGATGTTAGAGAAACTGCCCTTGACGCCCAATGGCAAGATAGATCGCAAGGCGTTGCCGATGCCGGAGGGAGGCAGTGCCAAAGAGTATGTGGCGCCGCGCAATGGAGTGGAGGAGTTGTTGGCGGGAGTATTTCAGCGGGTGTTGAGAGTGGATCGAGTGGGAGTGCATGACAATTTTTTCGAGTTGGGAGGTCATTCACTGCTGGCGACGCAGTTGGTGTCGCGGATACGGGAGCTGTTTGAGGTGGAGATGCCCTTAAGGAGTTTGTTTGAATCGCCGACAGTGTATGGGTTAAGCAGGAAAGTGGAAGAAGCCCAACGGAGCGGTGTGGAGTTGGTGGCGCCACCGTTGAGGAGAATGGAGAAGAAAGGAGACCTTCCGCTGTCCTACGCGCAGGAGCGCTTGTGGTTTATCGATCAGTTGCAGCCGGACAGTGTAGGATACAACATGCCTGGGGTGGTGCGAATTCGAGGAGTTTTGCAAGTGGAGGTATTGGAACGAGCGATTAACGAAATTATTCGGCGGCATGAGGTATTGAGGACGACGTTTAACACCAGTGCTACAGGACAAGCGGTGCAGATTATTCATGAGGTCCAATGGCGTGAATTGAGAATGGTGGATTTGGCTGGGTTGGGGGAAGCGGAGCGGATGGAGGCAGCGGGGCGGTTAATTGATGAAGAAGCAGAACGTCCTTTTAATTTGAATCGGGGTCCGGTGGTGCGGGCGAGTGTGTTGCGGTTGGGAGCGGAAGATCATGTCATTTTATATACACTGCATCACATCGCGTCGGATGGGTGGTCGATGGGGGTGTTGAATCGGGAGTTGGAAACATTGTATGAAGCGTTTGCCCAGGGCCGGCCTTCACCGCTGACTGAATTGTCCGTGCAGTATGCTGATTTTGCGGTGTGGCAGAGGAGATGGTTGCGGGGTGAGGCGTTGGCGAAGCAGTTGGAATATTGGCGGGAGCAGTTGGAAGGGATCAGTCCGCTACAACTTCCGACGGATCGTCCGCGACCTGTGATGCAAACCTTCAATGGGGCTGTGCAAGCGATAAGAGTGTCGCCGGAGTTGGCTGGTGGGTTGAAGGAGTTAAGCAAGCGAGAGGGGATAACCTTGTTCATGACGTTGTTGGCGGGGTTTCAGTTTTTATTGAGCCGGTACAGTGGGCAGAAGGACATCGCGGTGGGGACACCGATTGCCAATCGGAACATAGCAGAGATTGAGGGGTTGATTGGTTTTTTTGTAAACACGCTGGTGATGCGAACCAATTTGAAGGGAGACTTGACGGTGAAGGAATTGTTGCAGCGGGTCAAAGAGGTTGGGCTGGGAGCGTATGGGCATCAGGACTTGCCGTTTGAGAAGCTGGTAGAGGAACTGCAACCGGAACGGAACTTGAGCCGCAATCCATTAGTGCAAGTGGTATTGGCATTGCAGAATGCGCCGGATGAGGGACTGGAGTTGAAGGGGATGGTATTGGAACCGGTAAACCGGAGGCAGATGACCACGCGGTTTGATCTGGAGGCGCATTTTCGAGAAACCCGGCAGGGACTGACTGGTTGGGTGGTATACAACACGGACTTATTTGATGGGATAACGATTGAGCGGATGGTGGGTCACTGGGGAAGGTTGTTGGAAGAGATAGTGAGAGACCCGCTGCAGCGGATATCGGAGTTGGAGATGTTGAGTCCACAAGAGCGGTACCAACTGTTGATGGAATGGAATGATACCCGCACGGATTATCCCAAAGAGAAGTGTATTCATGAATTATTTGAGGAGCAGGCGGAGCAGACTCCGGATAACGTGGCGGTGGTTTTTGAAGACAAACAGCTAAGCTACCGAGAACTGAACGAGCGATCGAATCAACTGGCTAATTATCTGCGGAAGCTGGGGGTGGGGCCGGAGGTGTTGGTGGGGATTTGTGTGGAGCGGAGTCTGGAGATGGTAATTGGGTTACTGGGGATATTGAAGGCGGGAGGAGCGTATGTGCCATTGGATGCGAATTACCCGGCGGAACGATTGAGGTACATGCTTGGGGACGCGCAGGTGGAGGTGCTGATGACGCAAGAGAAGTGGCTGGGCCTGTTTAGTGGGTATGAGGGGCTGACGGTGTATATGGAGCGGGACAAGGAGGCGATAGGGCGGCAGGAGGCCGGGAATGTGCCGGCAATGGTTGGTGCTGAGAACCTAGCCTATGTGATCTACACGTCTGGATCGACAGGTCAACCCAAGGGGTGCATGGTCCAGCACCAGGGATTGGTGAACGTGTGCCGGGCGCAAATCCAGCGGTTCGGCGTGAGTCCGAAAAGTCAGATCCTGCAGTTTGCTTCGCTCAACTTTGATGCCTCCATGTTTGAAATTGCGATGGCCTTTGCTGCAGGTGGTGCCTTGCATGTCGCAAAGGTGGAAACTTTGATGCCGGGAACGAATCTACTCGGGTTCCTTAAACAAAACCGGATTACACATGCCGTTTTGCCGCCTTCTGCGCTTGCTGTTTTGCCTTGGGAGCAGCTGTCCGACTTGGGTGTGATCTGCGTCGCTGGCGAAGCATGTGGCATTGAACTGGTCAAAAAGTGGGGGGCCGGGCGACGCTTTTACAATTTGTATGGCCCCACGGAGGGGAGCATTTGGACGACAGCGACCCTCCCCCTCGATCAAAATTTCAGGATTACTATCGGTCGTCCCATCTCCAACACTTCCCTTTACATTTTGGACAACGAACTTCGACCCGTTCCGGTTGGCATAACGGGCGAGATGTACATAGGAGGGGATGGATTGGCGCGGGGGTATGTGAATCATGCGGAACTGACTGCGGAGAAGTTCATCCCCAATCCGTTTGGCAAGGAGCTTGGGGAGCGGATGTACCGGACGGGAGATTTGGGGCGTTACCTGCCTGGCGGGAACATTGAGTTTCTTGGGCGAATGGACCATCAGGTAAAGATCCGGGGTTATCGGATTGAGTTGGGAGAGATTGAAGCGGTGCTCAACGGGCATTGTGCGGTGGGGCAGTCCGTGGTGGTGGCGCGGGAAGACGAACTAGGAGATAAACGGCTGGTGGGGTATGTCGTGATTGATCCGGACACAGCTCGCGAAATGATCTCCGCCGAATTGAAAGGGGCGCAGGTGAGGGAATGGGAAACCGTATTTGATGACACTTACAATCAGTCGCCGAAACCGGCCGATTCCAGATTTAACATTGTCGGCTGGAACAGCAGTTACACCGGTGAACCGATTCCAGCGGAAGAGATGGGAGAATGGCTGGAGGAGGCGCTGGACGACGTGCGGCGTTTGGACCCAAAACGGGTGCTGGAGATTGGATGTGGAACGGGAATGATTTTGTTTGGACTGGCGGACAGGTGCGCCGAATATTGGGCTACCGATTTTTCGCGAGGCGCCCTCGCATACATCGAACGGCAGATGGAAGGGGCCGGATTGGAAAGGTCGCGGATACATTTGCTGCAGCACAACGCCGATAATTTTGACGGAATCAGCGACGAGAAGTTCGACTGTGTGATATTGAATTCCGTGGTGCAGTATTTCCCGGATGTTGAATACCTGGTGCGAGTATTGGAGGGGGCGGAAAAAACAGTAGGAGATGGGGGATTCATATTTTTGGGAGATATCCGCAGTTTTCCGTTGCAGGAAGCCTTTCACACCTCCGTTGAGTTATACAAGGCGACTGAAACATTGGGATTGAAAGAACTGCGTGAGCGGATCCAATTGCAGATGAGGCGGGAGAATGAACTATTGGTGGATCCTGTATTCTTTTTCGCATTGCAGCGGCGCTTGCCGAGGATCCGGCATGTGGAGATCAGGCCCAAGGGCACGCGCACATGTAATGAACTGACGCAATTCCGTTACCAGGTAATTTTGCATATCGGTGTCGATCCGGAATTGGTGGAGGTTGCGCAGTGGCTGGATGCGGAAAAGGAGAAACGGACATTGGAAGATTTGCGGCAACTATTGCAGGTGGGGCAACCGAATGAAATGGGCATGAGGGGGATAGCCAACAAACTATTGCAACGGGAGGTGCTGGCGGTGAGTCATCTGCGGAACAAAGGGGCTGCGCAGGTTGGGGAATTGCGGGAAGAGTTGCGGCGGGAGCCCGCTGATGGGGTGGCTCCTTGGGAGCTATATGAATTGGGTAGAGAACTGGCGTATAACGTGGAAATCAGTTGGGCCCGCCATGGGACGGAAGGAAGATTTGACGCGGTGTTTTGGCGGGCGCCGGCGAAATCGCAACTGGCTTCGAGCGGCAAAGCAAGAGCAAGATTTTGGGATGACAAGATCGCGGACCGGCCCATGAGGGAATACGCGAACAACCCGTTGCATAACGAATTGACGCTACAGCTTATACCGCAATTGAGAAGCTATCTGCTGGGGAAGCTTCCGGAGTACATGGTGCCGTCGTTTATTGTGATGCTGGAGAGCCTGCCCTTGACACCCAATGGGAAAGTGGATTGGAAGGCGTTGCCGGCACCCGAAGGAAGACGGTCAGAGAA
>Ga0187862_10003005_pt1 | contig 16742 bp, 18 predicted proteins | sample June2016WEW_10_1_FD_133003 | JGI IMG/M metagenome (GOLD analysis project Ga0187862, IMG submission 133003) | Peatland microbial communities from SPRUCE experiment site at the Marcell Experimental Forest, Minnesota, USA - June2016WEW_10_150 | ecosystem: Environmental > Terrestrial > Soil >...
CAGGTCGACGACTTGGCCCATGACGTCAAGAGTTTCGATCCGCTCAAGGACGTGCGCAGCGACCTCGAAGCCACGAGCAAGGATATCGAGCGCTCACTCGAAGCGAAGCCTGAGCCGAAAGCGGAGCCGCCGCTCGATGGCAGCCTTGCCGTGAGCGATGCCACGCCGGCCGCCGAAACGGCAGCGCCGGTCGCGGCGGTGGAACGCAGCGACCTCGAGCCTGCCGGCGCCGAAGCGGCGAAGGCCGAGCCCGCCGCGGAGACCGCACAACCGGACAGCACGGAACGTCCGGCATGAACAAAGAAGACGAAGAGAAGGAGATCGAGGCCACCAAGGCGCCGTTGATGGATCACCTGATCGAGCTGCGCTCGCGGCTGATCAAGGCGGCGGCCGCATTCGTCATCGCGATGATCTGCTGCTTCTTCTTCGCCAAGCAGATCTACAACATTCTCACTTGGCCCTATGTCTGGGTCGCCGGCCCGGAGAACTCGAAATTCATCTATACGGGCCTGCTCGAATATTTCGTCGTGCAGCTCAAGATCGCGGCGTTCGGCGGCGTCTTCATCGCGTTCCCGGTGATCGCCACGCAAATCTACATGTTCGTCGCGCCCGGCCTTTATCGCAACGAGAAGCAGGCGTTCCTGCCGTACCTGATCGCCACGCCGGTCTTCTTCGTGATGGGATCGATGGTGGTCTATTTCGTGGTCTGGCCGATGCTGGCGCGGTTTTCGCTCAGCATGCAGCAGATGGGCGGACCGGGGCAGGCCACCATCGAGCTGCTGCCCAAGGTCGAAGACTATCTCTCGCTGATGATGAAGCTGATGCTGGCCTTCGGCATCGCGTTCCAGCTGCCGGTGATTCTGACGCTGCTCGGCCGCGTCGGCATCATCACCTCGGACCAGCTCAAGGCCAAGCGCCGCTACTTCATCGTCATCGCCTTCGTCATCGCCGCGGTTTTGACGCCGCCCGACATCTTGAGCCAGATGTCCCTTGCGCTGCCGCTGCTCGCCCTCTACGAGGGCTCGGTCTGGTCGGTGAAGATGGTCGAAAAGCGCGCTGCCGCCGAGCGCGCCGCGGCTGCCGCGGCGGCCAAGCCTGCGGAATGAATAGGGCGTATCGTTCGGGTTATTGATTCGTCATGCCCGGGCTCGTCCCGGGCATCCACGTCTTGAGCGTAAATCGATGCACGACATCCGCTTCATCCGCGACAATCCCGACGCTTTCGACAAAGCGCTGGCGCGGCGCGGGCTTGCGCCGCAGGCGCAACGGCTGATCGCGCTCGACGAGCAACGCCGCGCGAAAATCCTCGCGCTCGAAACCGCGCAGGCACGGCGCAACGCGGCGTCGAAGGAAATCGGCGAGGCGAAGAAGAACAAGGATGAGGAGAAAGCCAAGGGCCTGCTGGCTGAAGTCGCGGCGCTGAAGGAAACGATTCCGAAGATGGAGGCGGAGGAGAAGGAAGCCTCCAACGCGCTAAACGACGCGCTGGCGGAAATTCCCAACCTGCCGCTCGACGAAGTGCCCGACGGCAAGGACGAAAAAGACAATATCGAGCATCATCGCTTTGGCGCGATTCGAAATTACGCGTTCACGCCGAACCAACACTTCGATCTCGGCGAAGCGCTCGGCCAGATGGATTTCGAAACCGCGGCGAAACTCTCCGGCGCACGCTTTGTCGTTTTGAAGAAAGGCTTGGCGCGACTAGAGCGCGCACTCGGGCAATTCATGCTCGATGTGCATACGAGCGAGCCGCATAACTACACCGAAGTCGCCCCGCCGCTCCTTGTGCGGGACGAAACGATGTTGGGCACCGGGCAGTTATGGAAATTTCGAGATGACCAGTTTCTAGCCTTTCCCGACGAAGTTCGATGGAGGCAGTTGGATGACTTTGCCAAAAGCGCCATGCGCGAGATGGTGCGAATTTTCGAGACGGAAGGACTTGAGGCTGCAAAGAAAGCAATCGACGCGCCTATAATTAGGCAAAACGCTATTAATCCAGAGCGGTATTGGCTCATCCCCACCGCCGAAGTGCCCCTCACCAACCTCGTCCGCGAATCCATCGTCGACGAAGCGCAACTGCCGATGCGATTCACCGCCTGCACGCCGTGCTTCCGCGCTGAAGCGGGCGCGGCTGGCAAAGACACGCGCGGCATGATCCGGCAGCATCAATTCACCAAGGTCGAACTGGTCTCCATCACTACGCCCGAGCAAAGCAAGGACGAGCACGAGCGCATGCTCGCTTGCGCCGAGGAAGTTCTGAAGAAGCTCGACTTGCATTATCGCGTGATGATTTTGAGCACAGGCGACATGGGCTTTGCGTCGCAAAAAACCTACGACATCGAAGTATGGCTGCCCGGGCAGAATATGTACCGCGAGATTTCGTCGGTCTCGGTCTGCGGCGAGTTCCAGGCGCGGCGCATGAATGCGCGCTATCGGACCAAGGAGGGCCGCGCCGTGCGGCACGTGCACACGCTCAACGGCTCCGGCGTCGCCGTCGGCCGCGCGCTGATCGCGGTGATGGAGACCTATCAGCAGGCCGACGGCTCGATTGCGATGCCCGACGTGTTGCAGGGCTATATGGGCGGCATGAAAAAGATCGAGAAGTGATGCGCATCCTTGTCACCAACGACGACGGCATTCACGCGGAAGGGCTCGACGTGTGCGAGAAGATCGCGCGCATGCTGTCCGACGACGTCTGGGTGATCGCGCCGGAATACGACCAGTCCGGCGTCGCGCATTCGCTGTCGCTCAACGATCCGCTCCGCCTGCGCGAGATCGGGGAGCGCCGCTTCGCGGTGCGCGGCACGCCGACCGATTGCGTCATCATGGGCGCGCGCCATCTGCTCAACGGCCACGATCCCGATCTGGTGCTGTCCGGCGTCAATCGCGGCCGCAATGCCGGCGAGGACGTGATCTATTCCGGCACCATCGCCGGCGCCATGGAAGGCACCGTGCTCGGCATTCCCTCGGTCGCGCTGTCGCAGTCCTATAAATCGCGCAGCGGCCAGCCGCCGCATTGGGAAACCAGCCTGCAATTCGCGCCCGACATCATTCGCCGCGTGCTGGCGCAAGGCATGCCGAGCGACGTGCTGATCAATGTCAATTTTCCCGATTGCGCGCCGGGAGAGGTCAAGCGCATCGCCGTCACCAGCCAGGGGCGCCGCCGCCAGGAGCGGCTGCATATCGACAAGCGCACCGACGGCCGCGGCAATCCGTATTACTGGATCGCCTATGTGCGGCAGAACTTCACCAAGGCGGCGGACGGCTCCGACCTCGCGGCCCTCGACGAGCGCTGCATCGCGGTGACTCCGCTCAAACTCGATCTCACCGACGAGCCCACGGTGACGAAGTTCGCCAAGCTGTTTGAATAATGGGTGAGCGTCAGGCGCTCGCCGGCTTCGGCGCGACGGCTTGCAAAGCCCGCTCCAGCGCCTCGACCCGGAACGGCTTCTGCAAGGTCGGATGCGAGCGGTAGGCTTGCGGCACGCCGCGCAGGTCGGCGCCGGTGGCGAATACGAATGGCAGCCCGCGCCGGGTCAAAATCTCGGCCACCGGCGTGATCGGCTCATTGTGCAGATTGACGTCGAGGATGGCGATATCGAACTCTTCATGCTGCGCCAGCGCCATGGCCTCGTCGAGCGCACCGGCTTCCGCCGTCATCGTATAGCCGATGTCGGCGAGCATGCCGTCGAGCAGCATGCGAATCATCGATTCGTCCTCGACGACAAGGACCCGCCGGCCGGTTTGTGCTGCTGATACCATCGCTTCCCCGTGCCGCCCGATCCGGGCTGGCTTTCCCGCAAGCTCGTAACGCCTTGGATTATGAACTGTTCCCTCGAACCGAGGCGAAATTTTGCGGCCGGCAGGCGCATTTCCGAAACCGCCGTTGTCGGCGCAACAGTATAAGAGCCATCGACATAGTGGTAGAAGACTTTACCGCACGGGCATAAGGCGAGGTCGTTGTGGCCGCAGACCAGGCAGCCGACATCGAACGCATGGGGTTTCAGCTGGCGCTGCGCCGGCGCGGCATCAGCGACCAGGCGGTGCTGCGCGCCATGGACGAGGTGCCGCGCGAATATTTCGTCGCCCCCGGCTTCACCGACAGCGCCTATGCCGATCAGGCGCTGCCGATCGCCTGCGGCCAGACCATCAGCCAGCCTTACGTGGTCGGCTACATGACCGAGCAATTGGAGGTCGCGCCAAACCACCGCGTCCTCGAAATCGGCACCGGCTCGGGCTATCAGGCCGCCGTGCTGTCGCGGATCGCCCGCGAAGTAGTGAGCATCGAGCGCTATCGCACCTTGGCCGACGTCGCCCGCGAGCGCCTCAAGACGCTCGGCTACAGCAATGTCACCATTCTCGCCGGCGACGGATTTTTGGGCGCGCCGGAGCTGGCGCCGTTCGACCGCATCATCGTCACTGCGGCCGCGGAAGAAATCCCAAAGGCACTCATCGAACAGCTCGGCGAAGGCGGCAAGCTGGTGCTGCCGCTCGGGCCGCGCAACGGAACGCAATACATCGTCAAATTAACCAAGGCGGCGGACGGCACGCTGACGCGAGAAGATCTGATCGCCGTGAGATTCGTGCCGCTGTTGCCAGGACAGGCGCGGGAATTGTAGCGCCAGAGCCACAGTTCCAATTATCTTAAGTTTACGCGCAATCGCTTAAAGGCCTGTTTACCGCAACGTAGTTTATTCGCCCGCTAGTATTTGTTGCGTGCGGGCGAGTCATGATGTGCGCGTCGCGTCGGTCGGCCATTTGGCCGCGTATAGTTGCCGTTTCGTTAATCGGCTTGGGCGCCGCGAGTTGCAGCAGCGACTCCAGTCGCTTCTCCAATATTTTCGGCTCCAATAGTTCCTCGCGCAACGACACCACCGGATCAATCCCGCAGAGCCAGCCGGCCGGCCACGTCGACAGCCGGCCGTTGCCGCATTTGGCCGGTGCCGAGCCGCAAGGGTCTTCCGGCGGCGGGCAGGGCATGGCGTCGCATCAGCCCAATTCCGAGGTCACCGGGTCGATCCCTGCAGCGCCGCCGCCCCCTGTCTGGACCTGGGAAGGCGGCACGCCAATCACCGTGGCGCCCGGCGAGACGCTGGAGATGATTTCGCGCCAGCACGGCGTGCCGGTCGCGGCCATCATGCAGGCCAACAACATCACCAGCCCGGCCATGGTGCATCCGGGCGACCATCTTGTAATCCCGCGCCGCGCGCCTTTGGGTGCAGCTTACGCGCCACCGGCGACGCGGATCGCCACGACCGCACCGGGCATGCCGGTCGGCGCGCCGCGGACCGCACTGGCGCCGACCACGGGCATGCATGTCGTGGCGCCCAGTGAGACGCTGCACAGCATCGCGCGGCTCTACGGCAAGTCGGTGATGGTGCTGGCCAAGGCCAACAATATTCCGCCCGATACGATGGTGAAGGTCGGCGAGCGCATCATCATCCCCGATGTGCAGCCGGGCTCCACTGTTGCGCCGCGCGCGCAGGCTCAGGTCGCGCCGCCGGCCGGTCCAAGCCTGGCGATCGCGGAATCGCCGCACAGCGCCCGTGTCGCGACGCCTGAGGCACCCGCCCAAGAGTCCACGATCAAGACCGCGGAGCCGGCTGGGGGGCTACCAAGCTTCCGCTGGCCGGTGCGCGGCCGCATCATCGCCGGCTTCGGGCCGACGCCGAACGGATTACAGAACGACGGTATCAATCTTGCGGTGCCCGAAGGCACGCCGGTCAAGGCGGCCGAGGATGGCGTCGTCGCTTATGCCGGCAACGAACTCAAGGGCTACGGCAATCTGGTGCTGGTGCGTCACAGTAACGGCTTCGTCACCGCCTATGCCCACGCCAGCGACATTCTGGTCAAGCGCGGCGAAACGGTGAAACGCGGCCAGGTGATCGCGCATTCCGGCCAGACCGGAAATGTGACATCGCCGCAGCTGCACTTCGAAATCCGCAAAGGCTCGACGCCGGTCGATCCGTCTCAGTACCTCAACGGCGCGTAAGGCCTCCGAGGAGGGACGACGGAGGACAGACGACGGACGACAGATAAGAGTCGTTCTTACTTATCCGTCCTCTGTCGTCCGTCGTCCGTCGTCTTAACACCGAGCCTTCCCGCCAGATCCTGCACATATTGCCACGCCACGCGGCCTGAGCGCGCGCCGCGCGTCGTCGCCCATTCGAGCGCTTCACGGCGCAGCTCCGCTGCATCGATCGGCACGCGGTAGCGGGCGACATAGGCGTCGACCATGGCGAGATATTCGTCCTGGCTGCAGCGGTGGAAGCCGAGCCACAACCCGAAGCGGTCCGACAGCGACACCTTCTCCTCGACCGCCTCGCCGGGATTGATGGCGGTGGCGCGTTCGTTCTCCATCATGTCGCGCGCCATCAGATGGCGGCGGTTCGAGGTGGCGTAGAAGATGACGTTCTCGGGCCGGCCTTCGATGCCGCCTTCGAGCATGGTCTTGAGCGACTTGTAAGACGTGTCCTCGGCGTCGAACGACAGATCGTCGCAGAACACGATGAAGCGCTGCGGCGCGCCGCGCAGGATTCCCATCAGCTCCGGCAGCGATTCGATGTCCTCGCGATGGATTTCGATCAGCTTCAACCCGGCGGCAGGATGCGCGGCGCCGATCGCCGCATGGGCCGCCTTGACCAGGGACGATTTGCCCATGCCGCGCGCGCCCCACAGCAGTGCATTGTTCGCCGGCAGGCCGCGGGCAAAGCGTTCGGTGTTCTCGACCAACAGATCGCGCACCCGATCGATGCCCTTGAGCAGCGACATCTCGACACGGTTGACGCGGCGCACGGCGGCAAGCCTGCGCGCTTCCGGGTACCAGACGAACGCTTCGGCGGCGGCAAAATCCGGCGCCGCCTGAGCCGCCGGCGCGAGACGCTCCAGGGCGGCTGCGACCCGAGCGAGCATTTCGCTGCCGTCGCCGGACGAGCGCTGCTCTGGTTTGCCGCGAACGGGCTTCTTTTTTGCTTTGTTTCTGGAATGCGAGGGAGAACGGGCCATATTTTCACCGATTTGCGCCTTCCCTTAGCGGGGCGGGGGAACTCCGGCAAGCGTCGCCGTATCGCCTCGCGGCGTTGCAATTGGGCCAACGGTGGCTATAGTCCGCGCCGATTTCGCGCGCTAAATCGGCCATTCTTCGAAAAGGCTGGCGCGCCGCAAAATGGCCCCCCGGAGGAGCAATGTTGATTACGCCCGCATTCGCGCAAGGCGGCCCGTTCGGGCTCTCAGGCGACTCAAGCAGCATGATCGTCCAATTCATGCCGCTGATATTGATCATCGTGATCATGTATTTCCTGATCCTGCGGCCGCAGCAGCAGCGGGTGAAGCGGCACGCGGAGATGGTCAAGGCGCTGCGCCGCGGCGACACCGTGGTGACCAATGGCGGTCTCGTCGGCAAGGTCACCAAGGTGGTGGACGACGACCAGGTCGAGGTCGAGATTGCCGACGGCGTTCGGGTGCGGCAGATGCGCTCGATGATCAGCGAAGTACGCGCCAAGGGCGAGCCGGTGAAGGACGACAGCGCGAGCTGACCGGCCTTGCGACGTAACGAGGAATAGCGAAGCCCATGTTGTTTTTCACGCGGTGGAAGGCGGCGGCGATTCTGCTCATGGCATTTTTCGTGTGCCTTTGCGCCGTGCCGAATTTCTTTCCCGAGAGCACCGTGAAGCGCTGGCCGGAGTGGGCGCAGCGTCACATCGTGCTCGGCCTCGATCTCCAAGGCGGCTCGCATCTGCTGCTCCAGGTCGATGCCAACGCGGTGCGCAAGGAGCGCCTGCAATCGCTCAACGACGACGTGTTGCGCGTGCTGCGCCAGGCGCGCATTCAATTCACCGGCCGCGCCGTCGTCGGCAACGGCGTGCAAGTGCACATCACGCGCGACACCGACCTCGACAACGCGCTCGCCAAGCTGCGCGAACTGTCGACGCCGCTGTCCGGCATCCTCGGCGCGTCGGGACAGCGCAGCGTCGATGTGACCGCCAATGGCAACCTCATCACGCTTTCGCCGAGCGAGGCGGCGCTCACCGAGCGCATCCGTCAGGCGGTCGATCAATCGATCCAGATCATCGAGCGGCGCGTCAACGAGCTCGGCCTGGTCGAGCCGACCATCCAGCGCGAAGGCATCGACCGCATCCTGGTGCAGGTGCCGGGCCTGCAGGATCCGTCGCGGCTGAAGGAAATGTTGGGCAAGACCGCGAAACTCGATTTCCGCATGGTCGATCAGTCGATGACGGCGGAGCAGGCGGCGGAATCCCATGCGCCGCAGGATTCCGAGGTCCTCGACGGTGAGGGCAACCAAAAATATCTCATCGAGAAGCGCGTTCTCGTGTCCGGCGCCGATCTTGTCGACGCCCAGCCGGGTTTTGACCAGCGTACCAGCGAGCCGATCGTCAGCTTCCGCTTCAATTCGTCGGGCGCGCGCAAGTTCGCCGAAGCGACCCAGGCCAATGTCGGCAAGCCGTTCGCCATCGTGCTCGACAACAAAGTGATCTCGGCGCCGGTGATCCGCGAGCCGATCCTCGGCGGCTCCGGGCAGATTTCCGGCAATTTCACCGTTCAGTCGGCCAACGACCTTGCCATCCTGTTGCGCGCCGGCGCACTTCCCGCGCCGCTCACCATCATCGAGGAGCGCACCGTCGGGCCCGGTCTCGGTCAGGACTCGATCACAGCCGGCGAGCACGCCGCCTATGCGGGCGCGGCGCTGGTCATCGTCTTCATGTTCGCGACTTACGGCTTGTTCGGGCTGTTCGCCAATATCGCGGTCGCCGTGAACATCGCCATGATCTTCGGCGTGCTGTCGCTATTGAGCGCCACGCTGACGCTGCCCGGCATCGCCGGCATCGTGCTCACGGTCGGTATCGCGGTGGATTCCAACGTGCTGATCTATGAGCGCATCCGCGAGGAAGTGCGCGGCGGCCGCAGCGCGATCAATGCGATCGATGCCGGTTTCAGCCGCGCGCTGGCGACCATTCTCGACTCCAACATCACCACCTTCATCGCCGCAGCGGTGCTGTTCTATATCGGCACCGGGCCGGTGCGCGGCTTTGCCGTGACGCTCGGCATCGGCATTCTTACCAGCCTGTTCACCGCCTTCACGCTGACCCGTCTGATCGTGGCCTATTGGGTGCGGATGTGGCGGCCGCGCACGGTACCCATCTAGTCATACTGAAAGAGATCACGTGCGCCTTCTCCGCATCGTTCCCGATGACACCAAATTCGACTTCATGCGCTTCCGGCGCATCAGCTTTCCGATATCGGCGCTGTTGTCGATCGCGGCGATTGCGCTCTATTTCTTCCATGGGCTAAATTTCGGCATCGATTTCGTCGGCGGCACCTTGATCGAGGTGCAGACCAAGGCCGGACCGGCCGATCTCGCCAAGATGCGCGCGACCATCGGCGGGCTAAAGCTCGGCGACTTCCAATTGCAGGAGTTCGGCGCGCCGAACGACGTCCTGATCCGCATCTCCGAGCAGCCCGGCGGCGACGAGGCGCAGCAGGCGGCGGTGCAGAAGGTGCGCGAGGCACTGGGCGACGAGGTCGACTATCGCCGCGTCGAGGTGGTCGGGCCAAGCGTGTCCACGGAACTCCTGGCTTACGGCACCATCGGTCTCGTGATGGCGATCGGCGCGATCCTGATTTATCTGTGGTTCCGTTTCGAATGGCAGTTCGCGCTCGGCGCCATGATCGCCAACGTGCACGATCTGGTGCTCACCGTAGGCTTCATGTCGCTCACCCACATCGATTTCGACCTCACCAGCATCGCGGCGCTACTCACCATTTTGGGCTATTCGCTCAACGACACGGTGGTGATCTACGACCGCATCCGCGAAATGCTGCGCCGCTACAAACGCATGCCGATGCCCGAGCTGCTCAACGTGTCGATCAACGCCACGCTGTCGCGCTCGATCGTCACCCATCTCACGGTGGCGATATCGCTGTTGGCCTTGCTGCTGTTCGGCGGCCAGGCGATCCACAGTTTTACCGCGACCATGATGTTCGGCGTCGTGCTGGTCGGCACCTATACGTCGGTGTTCATCGCTTCGCCGATCCTGATCTATCTCGGCGTCGGCGCCAACCGCATGGAGGGCAGCGCCCAAGAACCCGAGCCGCCGGCGCCGCAGGCCGCCGCGACGCCGCCACAGCGCGCGAGGACGCGCCGCTAGTGGAGGCGCCGCATCTGCCTCGCCAGGCGCTGATCGATGCCCATGGCGGCGGCGGTTTCCGCTTCGCCGGCATGTCGCACCGCGGCTCCTTGCTGTGCCTTCCCGACGGCATCTGGGCATGGCCGGTAACGGCGCCCGCCGAATTGACGGAAGCGGCGCTGGCCCAGGTCTTTGCCCGCGCCGAAAATCTCGACTTTTTCGTGCTGGGCACCGGCATTGCGCCTTGGATCATGCCGCAGCCTCTGCGAGCGCGGTTTCGCGACGCTCACATTTCGGTCGATGCCATGGCCACCGGGCCGGCGGTGCGCACCTATAACGTGATGCTGATGGAGAACCGCCGCGTCGGCTCAGGCCTGATCGCGATCGAGTGATGATAAGCTCGTCGTCATGCAGGATGCCTTCGCCTATTGCGCCGAGTTGGTCCGGACCGCCGATCGCGACCGCTTTCTCAGTTCGCTTTTCGCGCCAGCGGAACATCGCGCCGCGCTGCACGCGCTCTACGCGTTCAATGTTGAGGTGGCGCGCGTGCGCGAGGTGGCACGCGAGCCGCTGCCCGGCGAAATCCGCCTGCAATGGTGGAGCGAAGTGGTCAACGGCGAACGGGCCGAGGAGGCCGCCGCCAATCCGGTGGCGTCCGCGCTTCTCACGGTGATCGAACGCCATCGGCTCGCGGCGCCGGCGCTGACGGCTCTGCTCGACGCCCGCCGCTTCGATCTCTACGACGAGCCGATGGCGCGGCTCGGCGATCTCGAAGCCTATGCACGGAAAACATCCTCGGCGCTGCTCGCCCTTGCTGCACAAATTCTTGCCGGTGTCGACGGAGAGGTAACGGAGACGATCGCAGCTCCCGCCGGAATTGCCTACGCGATCGCCGGTCTCATGCGCGCATTCCCGCCGCACACCGCGCGCAGACAGCTTTACGTGCCGCTGGAGTTGCTCGATCGTCATGGAGTCGAGCCGCAAGACATATTCGCCGGCCGAACCTCGAAAAATCTTCGCGCCGTATTCGCCGACTTGCAGGAGGTCGCCCGCCGGCACCTTGTTGCGGCCCACCAACAGATAGCGACGCTGCCCGATGCCGCATTGCCGGCGTTTCTCCCGATGGCGCCGGTGCGGCCGTCGCTCGATCGCCTGGCGCGCCGCGATCCATTCGCGCCTGCCGAGCTTTCACCGTGGCGGCGGCAATGGCTGATCTGGCGCGCCGCGCGAAATCCGGCGCGCATCGCCGTCTGACATCAGAAGGCGAAGCGATCGCGCAGATTACGCCGCTCCGACACGATCCGCCCGACGATGGCGCGCTCGGCGTCGGTCTTGATCAGCGGGTCGATCAGGTCGAGCTGGTTCATGGCGACGAGCTCGAGAATTTCGCTGCGCACTTCGCCTTGCGGATCGCGCGGCAGGGCATCGACGACTTGCAGATGCTCCGGTCCATTGGCGCCGAGGAAGTCGAGCAGCTCGCGGTCGGTGGCATTGCCTTCGACGAAAGCATAGAGGCCGGTGCCGACGCGGCGGTCCGGAAACGGCACGACCGCCACGTCATTGACCTGCGGATGCGTTCGCAGCCGTGCGGCGATCTCCGGCGCCTCGCGGACGAAGCGCAGGCCACGGCCTTCACGGTCGGTAACGTTGAGCCCGCGCGTGATGGCGTAATAGACCTTCTTGCCGGTCGCCATCCATGCCCGGGTGATTAAACTCTTGCGCGCGAGCACGCGGCGTTCGGCGGCGGTGAGCGCCTCGGGCGCGTAGCGGCGTTTGTGTTTCAAGAGATGCCGCAAATCCTCATAGCGCGCGATGCGAAACAGCGCGCTGTCGCGGCGGAAGCGGGAAGCGAGCTGGAAATCGGTCAGATAGGCGCGGCCGCCGCCGTAGAGCCAGTTTTGCTCTTTGGCGAGGTCGTTGTGGCTTATTCCGGCGCGATGCAGGGCGCGCAGCGCCGCTTTGGCGGAACGAAAATAGCCGGCGTCGCCATAGGGCTTGGCGATATGGAGCGGCACACCGTCGATCCAGCCGCGCACCAGCGCCTGGTGTCCGGCAAACAACAGTGGCGGCGCTATGCCGAGCTTGCCCGCCACGGCAAGCGCGCGGCGTTCGCGCCAGAACAGCAGGTATGCCAGAGCGCGGCTCCACCATGGCACGTTATCCAGGCGGCGCAGGACGGCGTCGACCTCGCCGCCATCGGTGCTAAAGCGGCCGCGCTCGATGGTCGAAAAGACGTCGCGCTTGAGCACGACGCTGTCGCGCCAGCGCCCGCGAACTTCTTCCGGTGCGTCGTCTCGGACCATCCGCAAGCGTCTAGCACATCACTCGGCGGCGTGGGGCATGGCCGCGCCGATCCAGCCGTCGAGGTCAGCGAGCGCGCGGGCGCATAGCGCCTGTTTCCTGGCGTCCCGCCGCGTGCTGCCCGCGAGCGGCAGCAACAGGCCGAAATTGATGTTCATCGGCTGAAACGAGCGCGGGCCTTTATCGATGGTTTCGATGTGGCCGCCGGTGATGTGGCCGATGAGCGCGCCGTGCGCGGTGGTCGGCGGCGGCAGCGCCGGGATTTCGCCGAGCCGTTCCGCCGCGGCGAAGCGCCCGGCCAGAAGGCCGATCGCCGCCGACTCGACATAGCCCTCGCAGCCGGTGATCTGGCCGGCAAAGCGCAGCCGCGGCGCCGTTTTGAGCCGCAGCGTCGCGTCGAGCAGTTTCGGCGAATTGAGGAACGTGTTGCGGTGCAGGCCGCCGAGGCGTGCGAACTCGGCATTGCCGAGGCCGGGGATGGTGCGAAAAATCCGCGCCTGCTCGCCGTGTTTCAGCTTGGTCTGAAAGCCGACCATATTGAACAAGGTGCCGAGCTTGTTGTCCTGCCGCAGCTGCACGACGGCATATGGCTTTTGCCCTGGCCGATGCCGATCGGTCAGGCCGAACGGTTTCATCGGCCCGTGGCGCAAGGTTTCACGGCCGCGCTCGGCCATGATTTCGATCGGCAGGCAACCGTCGAAATAGGGCGTCGCCGCCTCGAAGTCGTGAAATGCGATTTTCTCTCCTGCAAGCAGCGCATCGATGAAGGCGTCGTATTGCGTGCGCGTCAGTGGGCAATTGATGTAATCGGCGCCCGAGCCGCCGGGGCCGGCCTTGTCGTAGCGCGATTGAAACCAGACAACACCGAAATCGATCGAGTCGCGGTGCACGATCGGTGCGATGGCGTCAAAGAAGGCCAGCGCGGCTTCGCCGGTATGCCTGCTTAGCGTCTCGGCGAGCGCCGGCGACGTCAGCGGCCCGGTGGCAATGATGACGTTGTCCCACTCGGCGGGTGGTTCGAAAATTTCCTCACGGCGGATGTCGATGAGCGGCTCGCTTTCGAGCGCAGCGGTGATGGCACCGGCGAAGCCGTCACGATCGACCGCGAGCGCGCCGCCTGCCGGCAGCTTGTTGAGGTCGGCGGTATGCAGCACCAGCGAATCCAAGCGACGCATTTCGGCGTGGAGGAGGCCGATGGCGCTGCCGTCCGCGTCATCGGAGCGGAACGAGTTCGAGCAAACGAGCTCGGCGAATTGTCCGGTTTTATGGACAGCAGTCGAGCGTACCGGGCGCATCTCATGCAGCACCACGGGGACGCCGCGCCGCGCGATCTGCCAGGCGGCCTCGGAACCGGCAAGGCCGCCGCCGATCACGTGGATGGGTCGTAGACTACGCATCAAGCTCCCAAAGTAGGCCCCACGGCGGCGGCGAACAATCCTCGCGGGAATTTTGTGACGGCCGGACGATCTACCACGCGGGTGGTGTTAATACACCGGGCGGCAGGCGAGGAAGTTCCAAATGCTGGAAGTGGTCAGGCCTAAGACGAGCGCAGCCGCGGCCACAGGCGGCTTCGATGTCGAGATTTTGTCGGTCGCGACCGCCAATCCGTCATTCCAACTCAGCCAAACCGAAGCCACCCGGCGGGCCAAAGAGATTTTCCCGCACCTCAAAGCTTTGTGGTCGCTCTACGACAATACCGGCATCGAGCTGCGCTACAATTGCCAGCCGGTCGAGTGGTATCTCAAGCCGCACTCTTGGGAAGAACGCACCGCCATATTTCAGAGGCATGCGCTCGATCTCTTGGCCGATGTGACGCTCAAGGCCACTGCGGCCGCCGGCGTCGAGCTCGCCGAGATCGATATTCTCGTCACCAATACGATCACCGGGCTCGCGATACCCAGCCTCGACGCAAAGCTGTTCAATCGCCTCAAGCTTGCGCCAACAGTGGAACGGCTGCCGATTTTCGGTCTCGGCTGCGGCGGCGGCGTCGCCGGCCTGGCGCGGGCGACGCGGCTCGCGCAGGCGACCAAGGGCGCGCATGTGCTGTTCCTCACCGTCGACCTGTGCAGCCTGTGCTTGCGCGTCAACGATCCGAGCCCGGCGATGTTCGTGTCCACCGCGCTGTTCGGCGACGGCGCCGCCGGCGTGCTGTTGCGCAACACGGCGGACGGCACAAGCTTCGGCCCCCGCATTCTCGCCATCGGCGAATGGTGCTGGCCACAGACCGAGCACGTCATGGGCTGGGACATCAAGGACGACGGTTTTGGCGTCGTGCTCAGCCCCGAACTGCCCTCGCTGATGCGCAAGGCGCTGGCGCCGGCGTTGCATGATTTTCTCGATCGCAACGGCTTTCGGCTATCGGATTTCAACGGCTTCCTGTTCCATCCGGGCGGCCGCAAGCTGATCGAGACCATGCAGGAGGTGCTCGGCCTCGAGCGCGAGCAGTTCGAACATTCGTGGCAGGTGTTGCGCGCTTACGGCAACATGTCGTCGGCGACCGCTTTGTTCGTGCTCGACCGGGCGCTCAAAGCCGGCGCCCGCGGCCCGCATCTGCTGGCGGCGTTCGGGCCGGGCTTTTCCGCCTATTTCGTCGCGGCCGACTTGTGATGGTCTTCGGCGGCGGCGCAATCCTTCTAACTTACCTCACCGTGCAGCGATTGATCGAGCTGTGGTGGGCGAAAGCGAACGAGGCGCGGCTCATGGCGGCCGGCGGCATCGAATACGGCCATTCGCACCTGCCGCTGATGATCCTGTTCCATGCCGCGTGGATGGCGGGGTTATGGTTCTTTGCCTATGACCGTCCGGTCGAGCCGTTCTTTCTCGCTTTGTTTGTCGTGCTGCAGATGGCCCGTTTTTGGGTGCTGGCGACGCTCGGCCGCCGCTGGACCATCCGGGTTATCGTCGTTCCCGGCGAACGCCTTGTCGCGCAGGGCCCGTACCGGTTTTTGCGTCACCCCAATTATGCGGTGGTGACTGGCGAGATTGCCGTGGTGCCGTTGGCGCTGGGCCTGCCGACCTACGCCCTGGTATTCTCGATTCTCAACGCAGGAATACTGGCTATTCGCATTACCGCCGAGAACGCCGCGTTGCTGCGGGCAAGCCAGATCGCACCGCGATGAAAGGCGCCTTGCGGTGGCGCAATTGCATTGCGAAATAAGGCTTTGCGGCGCGGTTGGCGGGTCATTCCGGCTCTGGTATAGCCGACGCCAGCCGATGCATAATTTGAATTGGCGATGAGGTTTTCATGGCTGTGGACGCAGACACGGTCCGCCGCGTTGCGCATCTGGCGCGGATCGCCGTTGCCGAGGATGAGGTGGCCGGCCTTCAGGGCGAGCTCAACGCCATTCTGGCCTTCGTCGAGCAGCTCGGCGAGGTCGATGTCGCGGGTGTCGAGCCGATGACCTCGGTGACGCCGATGGCGATGAAAATGCGCGAGGATAAGGTGACCGACGGCGGCATCCCGGACGCCATCATCGCGAACGCGCCGGCCCATCAGGATCACTTCTTCGTCGTGCCCAAGGTGGTGGAATAGCCATGTGCCTCGCCTGCGAACAAGACGCTATCTGGCTCGCTTATCTCGAAAGCAAGGGATTGCTGAACCCCGACGATCCGGCGGCGGTCGAAAAGCTATTTGCCGATTTCCCGGTGCAGCCTTTGCCGATACAGGCCGATTGGGACGCGCCGACGCCTGAGGCGCCCGATGCGGCACCAAAGCCTGCGGCCAAAAACCCATTTTCCTGTGACGATCCGACGAACGGATGACCGATCTTACCGCGCTGACGCTGGCGCAGGCGCGCGATGCCCTGCGCAACAAGGAATTTTCCGCAACTGAATTGGCCGAGGCGCATCTCGCGGCGATCGAAAGCGCACGCGCGCTCAATGCCTTTGTGCTGGAGACACCCGAGCGCGCGCGCGAGATGGCGCGTGCATCGGATGAGCGGCTGGCGAAAGGGCAGGGCGAGCTGCTCGAAGGCTTACCGCTCGGCATCAAGGATTTGTTCTGCACCGACGGCGTGCGCACCACCGCGTGCTCGCACATTTTGGAGAATTTCGTTCCACCTTACGAATCGACGGTCACCGCCAATCTGTGGCGCGACGGCGCCGTCATGCTCGGCAAGCTCAATTGCGACGAATTCGCCATGGGCTCGTCGAACGAGACCTCGCATTTCGGCCCAGTGGTGTCGCCGTGGCGGCGGCGCGGCGCGGACACCAAGCTGGTGCCAGGCGGCTCCTCGGGCGGTTCGGCGGCGGCGGTGGCGGCGCATCTATGCGTCGGCGCCACCGGCACCGACACCG
>Ga0187862_10003015_pt1 | contig 16698 bp, 14 predicted proteins | sample June2016WEW_10_1_FD_133003 | JGI IMG/M metagenome (GOLD analysis project Ga0187862, IMG submission 133003) | Peatland microbial communities from SPRUCE experiment site at the Marcell Experimental Forest, Minnesota, USA - June2016WEW_10_150 | ecosystem: Environmental > Terrestrial > Soil >...
TGTAGCCGAGGATTGATGGGGAATGTGTTCGGCGAGGCGCCGAACACGGCAGGCGAGGGCGCCCGCGCTCCCCCAGAATCCCGATGTTTGAGCGGCTACAGTTTTCATGGAATTGCTCTAGACGTCCTCTATTGGCTTCTTCGTCCTTGTCGGCGGCCCGTTTTCAGGGCGAGGGACGGTTGGGAGTTTCTGCGACAGCCCTTTTTCAGCCTGCTCCCAGCACCGCAAACAAATGTCGCAATTCCTCGTCCACCTCGCCCGGGGCGGCCACGGTTTGGGCGATTTCCTCCCGCAACAATTTGCGATAACGCTGGCGCAGCCGATGCACGGCCGATTTGACCGCGCTTTCGCTCATTGCCAGCTTCCTGGCCAGTTGGGCGTAAGGCAGCCTGGCACGGTCGCCAACCAGGCAGGGATTAATCTCCGCGAACAATTTGGCGTTTCCTTCCTGCTGATATTCGCTTCGCAGCCGTTTGAGAACTTCCTCCAGCAAGGTCAAAACCCAGCGCCGCTCGAAACTTTGCTCCGGCGTCACCTGGTCCGCCGGTTCGCGGCTCAGCCGAGTCTCCACCGTGTCGAACTGCAACGAAAGCAAGGGGGCGCCGCCGCCGCGTTTTTGCGCGCGCGCCTTGTCCCATTCATCGGCCAGGAAACGCTTCATGGCGGTGAGGAGGAAAGAGCGGAAGCGGCCCTTCTCCCGGTCGGCGCTGCCGATCCATTTCTTCTCCAGCAGCCGCGCGAAAAATGCCTGCGTCAGGTCCTGCGCGTCCTCCCGGTCATGCCCGCGTCCGCGGGCGTAGGCGTAAAGGGGATACCAATACGTCTGGCAAAGTACCTCCAGCGCCTGGCGGGCGCGGGTGGTGTCGCTGCGTGCGGCCGTGAGCACGACCGACCAGTGGGTGGCGGCAAAGGCCGGCCCAGGCGGAGCGTCGGTTCCGGGATGGGTCGAATCCCGCTTTGGATGCGTTGTCAGCATAAAATCGGCTTGTTAAAATACCCGGGCGCCTGGCTCATAATGGCTTGGAGCCTCTGTGCAGCGCAAGCCCGGCGTTGCCCGGCCTTGTGGAGCCTTGCCCATGTGCTCCCCGAATGCGACCCCGCATTTTGTAACGTGCGAAAACCAATTTTCGCGCTATATTGGCACCATGCCTGACCAAGCTCAGAAGAACCGGCCGGTCGCGCCGGGCGGCGGAGGCGGGGGCGAGGGACCCGCCGCGCCAAAAGTCGAAAAGCCCAATACGGAAGAATTGCTCAAACGCATGCGCAAGGTTGATCCAGACCAGGCCAAACGTTACCGCCAACGCACCGGCCAATGAGCGACCCCAAAATCGCCGGCGATTTCCTCTCCCTGCTGGCCGAGCGCAAGCTTCTGCCGGCGGACGCCTCTTCCCCCCGCGGCGCTCCCGTCCAAACCCAGGCCACCACGGTTTTCGCCTTCCACTATGCGGAGGGCGTCCTGATGGCGGGCGACCGGCGCGCCACGGCGGGCAACGTCATCGTCACCGACCGCGTGGAAAAAATCATCGAGATTGATTCCACCTCGGTCCTGGCCATTGCCGGCGTTCCCGCCACCGCCTTTGAAATGGCGCGCGTCTTGCAAACTTCCTTTGAGTATTACCGCCGCAGCCAGTTGCAGCCGCTGAGTTTGCCGGCGCGCGTCCGCGCCCTGGCCCGGTTGTTGCGGGACAATCTGCCGATGACGCTGCAAGGGGTCGGGGTGGTGGTGCCGCTGTTTGCCGGCGTGGACCAGAGCGTTTGCCCGGCCCAGGCGCGCATTTACTTTTATGATCCGCTCGGAGCGCAGTTTCAAGCCGTGGGTCACGCCGCCTCCGGCTCCGGGGCGGGGGCCATTCGCAGCGTGCTGAGCTTCCAGGAACGGCACGGGGCGGCCAGGCCTTCGCAAATGAATCTGCGGGAAGCCGTGCGGTTTGCCCTGGCCCTGCTGATCACCGCCTCGGAATTCGATTCGGCCACCGGCGGAGTCAACCCCGCCACCGAAACCTTTGCCACCATCAAAGTGCTCAAGCCCTCCGGCGTGGAAACCGTCGGCGACCAGCAACAGAAGGAGTTTCTCCATGACTGAAGAACCCTATCGCTGGCTGGAAGCAATGGCCAATCGCCGCGAATATGTCCGCGACCAGCTCAAGGACGGCTCGCCCGTCTTCGCCGTGAGCCTGCCCGACGGAATCCTCCTGCTCGGGGTGGGTGGCGGGCAGTCCAAGGTTTTTGAATTGTTCGACCGCCATGCCCTGGCCGGGCTGGGTCATCCCGCCGACATCGAGAAAATCCGCCAGGCCGCCATTGACGCGGCGCACTTGGAGTCTTTCACCCGCGCGCCGGAAGACGTGAGCTTGCGCAGACTCATTAGTTTTGGGCTTGGTCCGCAATTGAAAGCCAATTTTGAACAAATCTTCAGCGCGCCCTTCCTGGTCGAATTGCTGCTGGCCGAACTGGGGTCCGAGCCGGCGCGGGATTTGCTCTTTCGATTGCACTTCGACGGCGGCTTTCAGGTCCAGTCCGGTGGCGCGCTCCTGGCTGCCAGCCAGCCGGAAGCCGAGTCAGCTGGCCAGCGCTGGTTGAACGAAAGCCTCCCCGGCAAGACCAGCCGGCCTGAAATTGTGGACCTTCTCTTGCAGGCCTGGTGGTGCCAGGTCCGCAACAAATGGCTCGCCGAACAAATGCCCGACGCCGCCCAGCGCCAGGCCGGCTGGCGGGAGGCGGTCCAGGGCAAAGTCGTGGAGATCGGCTGGCTCCAGCGCGACGGGCCGCGCCCGGCGTGTTATCAGCCCCTGACCCTCGCCCAACTGGGCCTGCAGGCCGTCGCATGAACCGCATTGTCGGCCTGGAAACCGAGTACGGATGCTTGACAGGAGATTTCCCGGGCGCCTCCGGCGCCCTGGCCCGCGCGCGCGACTGGACTTTCCAGGACCAGCGGTTCGGTCTGATTGATGTCCATCAGCGCGACTGGGACGAACCCGCCGGCAACGGCGGTTTCCTATTTAACGGCGGCCGCTGTTACATTGACATGGGGCACCTGGAGTATTGCACCCCCGAATGCCTGAGCCTGCTGGACGTTTTGCGCTACGACCAGGCCGGCGACGCGATTCTTTTGCAGGCCGCCGCCGCCGTCGGCGCCGGGCGGCAAATTGATTTTATCCGCAACAACATTGACCATTATTCCCCCGCCACCTTTGGCTGCCATGAGAATTACCTGATCCGCCGCGCCGCGCCCCTGACCGAGGCCAACCTGCGCTCTTTGCTCGCCTTTTTGACCCTGCGCATGCTCTACACCAGCGCGGGGCGCGTGGGCGCGGCCGTCGCGGCCGAGGCGCGGAGCGAGGTCTCCCGGCCCGGACGGGAAAAGATGTTCCAGATCAGCCAGCGCGCCGACCACATTAATAACGACCTCTTTGAATGGGTCCAATTCAACCGCGCCATCATCAACACCCGCGACGAACCGCTGGCCGACCCCAGAAAATTCCGCCGCCTCCACCTCCTGCACGGTGATTCCAACGTTTTGCCCGCCAGCCTCCTGCTGAAAATCGGCACCACCTCCCTCGCCCTCGATTTGCTGGAGATCAATCAGATCCCCAAAATCGCCCTCGACGACGCCGTGGCCACCTTCCGGGATTTGTCCCACCAACCCGAAGGCCCGTGGCTGGTGCGGCTGGCCGGGGGCCGTTGCGCCGACGCGGTGAATTTGCTCCACCAATTCCAGGAAGCCGCCCGCGCCCATTTGAGCGGTCGAGATGCCGAAACCGACACCTTGCTTTCCCTCTGGGCGGACACTCTGGCCGGACTTGCCACCGAGCCGGAGACGCAAGTTGGCAAGGTTGACTGGATCACCAAGCGATGGCTGCTCCAACAATTCTGCGACCAGGAGAAGATTTCCTGGGACGATCCCTGGCTCAAATCCCAAGACCTCGAATATCATCAAATTGATCCCGCGCGCAGCCTGGGCCTGGCTGTGGCGCGGACGCCGCCGCCCTGGGAAATCCCCCGCCTGCAAGACCCGCCAGCCGCCTTGCAGGCGCCCTCCAACACGCGCGCCCATGTCCGCTCCCTGGCCATGCGCCGCCTCCAGCAAGCAACCGGCTCCTACTACATTGATTGGGAGATCCTTGGCGCCGAAGGCGGCCATGCCCTGCACCTGCTCGACCCGTTCGACAGCGATCCCAGTGAAGCGGAGAAATGGGCGCAATCATTATCCCGTTGCTCCGCCCGCCCTTCTACTCCGCCCCGGAGAAGGGGATGACATGCATTCAGAACTCGCCAAGCAAGCTGAGGCCCTGGGTTTGTCCCGCTATACCCGCCATATCTTCCTGTGCGCGGACCAGACGGACCCGAAGTGTTGTGCCAAGGGGCAGGGTCTGGAGTCTTGGGACTTTTTGAAGAAGCGGCTCAAGGAACTCAATCTGGCCGGCCCATCCCCCTTGGTTTATCGCACCAAGGCCAACTGCCTCCGCGTCTGCATCCACGGTCCCATTGCCGTGGTCTATCCGGAGGGCGTTTGGTATCATTCCTGTTCACCCCCGGTTCTGGAACGCATCATTCAAGCCCATCTGATCCGGGGACAAGTGGTGGAGGATTTCCTCTTTGCGCGAAGTCACACCGCCGGGAGCGGCGCGGCAAAGGGGTCTGGGCTTGCACTGTAAATGCGGAGGACTTTGTGGCCACTTTTGCTTTCCAGCACGGCGTCCAGCGATTCCACGCGCCCCGCGCCCAGGCCAGAAAAACTGAAAGTCCTCTCCTTGATGTACACCACCCGTATGTTCTCCAATCCGCAATGCTGCGCCTCCAACCGTTGTGCCACATCCAGGTCCATGATCAGCGCATGAGGCGCCCACTTCTCCAAGATATGCCGCAGGTCTTCATCTTTGAGCGATGGATTCTCCGGCACCAGGGCGGCCCCCGCCTTCCACACCGCAAAACATCCGACGACAAACTCCAAAGAGTTGGAGAGCAAGATTAGCACCAAGTCCCCCGCAACCACACCGTGGCTCAGAAGACTCTCCGCAAGCAAATTAGACGCCGCTTCCGCATCAGCATAAGATATTTCCCCTCCGCCACTCTTCACCCCGCCGGCGACGACATCTGCCGTGGCTGCCCTCTTGGGAACATCCGGCAGCAATGCGGCTTTGGGCGCCAGAGTCTTGACGAAGTATCGCTGCCTTTGCAGAAACTCTCTGACATCTCCGTCTAAAAATCTCCATGCCTTGCCAACTTTCAGGCCTGGAATCTTGCCTTTCCTTGCGTAGCGGTAAAGCGTGTCCAGCTCAACACCTAACGTTTCAGCAACCTTCTCTGCGGAATGAAGCTCAATTTTCATAGCGCAATACAGATTCTCCCACTATATCCCGGTATATACCGGTATATACCGGTAATGATTTATATTCTTTGACTTCAAGAATTGGCGATAAGACAGCAAATATCGAGCCAATTACCACCGAGGGCCGTTCGACTCCATTTTGGAATGACTTAACTATCTATGCTTTAATTACTTGCAGTATTAACGCGGATCAAAAAACTACCCAGAATTAAAGGAGTGGTAGGGAGGAGAGTGTAAAGTAATCCGACAGAATTGATTCCTATTCTGGGATTTAGTTATCCAAGTGGCTTATTTAAAAGACTTTGAAATGATTATATCAAAATGTAAAGAATCTGCCTCGATTTTCCACCTTTGGCAGATGCGGGTCGTAGAGTTGTTTCAAAATCAGAACCTCTCGGCTACTTCCATACCCAGGAGGCAGACATCGTCGGTAAATTGGTGGTTGGCGGAAAACGCTGAAACTTCCTTTAGTAAAATGGAAAACAGCTCCTCACAATGGAGGCGGGCGTGGTCGTGAACGGATGTCAAAAGCAACTCCTGGCTGAATTGCTGGTTTCCAGGGCCTTCCACTTCGTAAAGGCCGTCGGTAAAGAGCATTACGATGTCACCGCCCACCAGCGGACAGGAGGCGGTGGCGTAGGTCGTGTCCTCAAAGAAGCCGAGCGCGGGACGGGCTTTTCCATCCGCGTACTTGAGGATTTCCACCTCGCCAAGATTGCGATGGATGATAAAAGGCTTGGGATGTCCAGCGTTGGCGAAAAGGATCTGGCGGGATTCCAGGTCGGCCACCATGTAGAAGGCGGTGGTGAAAAGGGGTGTGCCGGTTTGTTGGAGGATGGCGCGAATGTCGGAGTTTATCCGGGTCAGCAGTTGACCGGGATCCATGGCGATGGGATGCAGTTCTTCGACCAGCGCCCGAACCATTGCCGTCACCAATGCGGAACGCACGCCGTGGCCCATCACGTCGCAAATAAACAGGCCGGCCTTGTTGTTGGACAGAGGCAGAACGTTGAAGAAGTCGCCTCCGACCTGGCTGGCGGGATGGTAGCGGTGGTGGAATTGCAGCAGGCTTTCCGCCGACGGCGCGCCCAGGGGAAAGCTGGGGTATCGCTGAGGCAGCATGGCCAGCTGGATTTCACGGGCCATTTTGAGGTCTTCTTCCATGATCTCGTTTTTTTTGCGAAGTTCGGCCTGGTTGCGGGCCAGCTCGGCGTTGACGCTCCGTTCCCGCTCTTCGGCGGCTTTGCGCTTGGAGATGTCGCGAAAGACCCCCAGCAGCAGGGAGCGGCCTTCCTCCAAATCAATGAACGTGTTGGAAATCTCCAGGTCCACGGTCTTGCCGGATCGGAAGGTCACCTGTCTTTCCAGTGGCAAGAGGGTGGTCCGATCCGCGAAGTGTTGCTGGTGAACGCGGGCCATCTGCGCCAAATCCTCCTTTTCCGCATAGCTGACGGTGAAATTGCGCCCCACCAATTGCTCGGAGGTCATGCCGGAAATGTTGCAGAAGGAACGGTTGACCGCCAGGATGACGCCCTGCTCGTCCGTCAGGCGCATGCCGTCGGTGGAGCTTTGCCAGACGGATCGAAAACGCGTTTCGGAGAAGCGCAGCTTTTCCTCGGCTTCTTTCCGGGCCGTGATGTCGTCCACCATGCCTTCGAAGTATTCAATGCGTCCTTCCCGGTCGCGGACGGCGCGGGCATGTTCGGAGATCCAAATCACGGTGCCGTCCTTGCGGTATATCTGCGATTCAAAGTTTGTCACTACGCCCTTTTCCTGCATGAGGCGGATGAACTCGGCCCGCCGGTTGGGGTCCACGTAAAGCAGCCGGGCAATGTCGCTGATGCAGGACATCAATTCTTCGGTGGAACTGTAGCCGTAGATGCGGGCCAGGGCGGGATTGACGTTCAGATAACGGCCTTCCGGCGAGGTCTGGAAGATGCCGGAGACGGAATTCTCAAAGATGCTGCGGTATTTTTCCTGCGCCTGGAGGGTGGCCCGTCTGGCCTGGGTCCGTTCAATGGCATAAAGAATGGCCCGCAGGAGGAGCGGCGGCGTGAGGCGGTCTTTGACGAGATAATCCTCCGCGCCGGCATGGACGGCGTTGACGGCTGCCGTCTCATCGTCCAGCCCGCTGAGCACGACGATGGGAATCTCGGTGGCGGCGGCCTTGACGGCGGCGAAAGTCTGCATGCTGGCGCTGTCCGGCAGATCCAGATCCGTGAGCACCACGTCGAATTGGCCCTGGCCCAGGCGGGCGACCATCTGGGCGAGGCTGCCGGCCACCTCCAGCTCAAAGCGCGCGCCGCCGGATTTTTCCAACGCGCGCCGCACCAGGTCAACGTCGCCGGGATCGTCCTCGATGAGCAGGATTTTTATTTTATGTATTTCCATGCCAAGGCCCCCAAACACGGCATATTACCCTTGGCCGCGGCAAGGCGAAAGCAGAAACCAGAGACAGGACGGATGGATTGGACCGCGACGGACCCGCGCCGCGTGTTTGGCGTGTTTGGCCGTTCCCTCTGGTTTCCATGATTGCTCTCAGTGGTACTCCTGGATGGTCTTTACGGAGTAACCGTTCTTCTTGAGCGCGCCGATGGCCAGGGCGGCGGCGCGCGCCCCGCTCAAGGTCGTCATGATCGAAGTGCCGGTATAGACGGCGGTGGTGCGGATCTTCACCTCGTCGGCGCGCGGGGTCTGGCCGGTGGGGGTGTTGATCACTAATTGGATATCCCGGTTTTTGAGCAGGTCCAGCGTATTGGGACGGCCCTCCGCCAGTTTGAAAACGCGCGCCACTTTCAGCCCGGCCGCTTCCAATACTTTCGCCGTGCCGGAGGTGGAGACCAGCTCGAAGCCCAAATCGGCAAATTGTTTGGCCACGCCGGCGACGTGCGCTTTGTCCGCGTCGTTGACGCTGATGAACACCCGCCCGCTCACAGGCAGGGGCGCGTTGGCCGCCATTTGGGATTTGGCGTAGGCGATGCCCAGATCGGCGTCCAATCCCATGACTTCCCCGGTGGAGCGCATTTCCGGCGAGAGCAAGATGTCCTGGCCGAGAAAGCGGTTGAACGGGAAAACGGATTCTTTGACGGCCCAATAATCGGTCCAGATTTCCTGGGTGAAGCCCAGTTCGGCGAGTTTCCTGCCCGCCATGACTTTGGCCGCCAGCTTGGCCAGCGGGACGCCAATGGCTTTGCTGACGAAGGGGATGGTGCGCGAGGCGCGCGGGTTGACTTCCAGCACATAAACTTTGTCCCCTTTCACGGCGTATTGGGCGTTCATCAGGCCGATCACCCGCAATTCGCGCGCCATGGCATGGGTGTACTGGCGCATGATCTGGATGACTTTTTTGGAGAGCGTGTGCGGCGGCAGAACCATGGCCGCGTCGCCCGAATGCACTCCGGCAAACTCGATGTGCTCCAGGAAACCGCCAATGACAATGGTGCCCTGGTTCGGATCGGCGAAATGCCCGGTGTCGCCAATGCAATCCACATCCACTTCGGTGGCGTCTTCCAGGAATTTGTCCACCAGCACCGGGCGTTCCGGAGAGGCCTCCACGGCGAAGCGCATGTAAAGGCCCAGTTCGGTGTCGGAATAGACGATCTGCATGGCCCTTCCCCCCAGCACGAAGGAGGGCCGCACCAAAACGGGGTAGCCCAGTTTGTGCGCCGCCTCCAGCGCTTCGCTTTCGTTGGTCGCCAGCCCGTTGGGCGGTTGGGGAATGCCCAGTTGGTCCAGCATCCCCGCAAAAAGTTTGCGGTCCTCCGCGATCTCAATCCCCTGCGGCGAGGTGCCGATGATGTTGACCCCGTTCTTTTGCAGCGCGAGCGCCAGGTTCAACGGCGTTTGCCCGCCGAATTGGGCAATGGCTCCCCAGCATTTTTCCCGCTCGTAAATGTGCAACACGTCTTCCAGTGTCAGAGGCTCGAAAAAAAGCTTGTCGCTGGTGTCGTAGTCCGTCGAGACGGTTTCCGGGTTGGAATTGACCATCAAGGTCTCAAACCCGTCCTCCTTCAAGGCGAACGCGGCGTGAACGCAGCAATAGTCGAACTCAATGCCCTGCCCGATCCGGTTGGGGCCTCCGCCCAGAATCATCACTTTGCGCTTCGCGCCGGGGAGGATTTCGTCGTCGCCGCGGTCGTAGGTGGAGTAGTAATAAGGCGTGTAAGCCTCGAACTCGGCGGCGCAAGTGTCCACCAAACGATAGCTTGGGACCAGCCCGGTCCTCTTGCGCAGGGCGCGCACCGCGTCTTCCGATTGGCCGGTCAAATGGGCGATCTGCCGGTCGGAAAATCCGAGCGCCTTGGCTTTGGCGAGAAGTTCCTGGTTCATCGGGTCGAAAAATCTGCGCCGATTAAGCGGCGGACGCGGCCAAAGTTCAAGGCGGAAAAAAGGCCAAGGCGCAGGCCTTTCGCGTTTGACCACAGATCAAACGAATGATCCGCGATGTCTTGAGCAAAAGCCCGTTTTCTAACCGCGCGGCTTGAGCTTGCCCGCCACCCGCTTCCTGGCCAACTGCGCAAACTTCGGCAGCCCGCCGTCGGTGGGCACCTTGACTTCGCCTTCGATGAGCGGACGGGCGTACTCCACGAACTGCTCGTTGGGCATGAAGCCGTCGGCGCTGATCCACTGGCGCGGGATCAGGTGCTCCACGTTGGCAATGTCGCCCAGGGGTTGCAGACCGGTGGCCCATTGGTAGGGGCTGGATTGCGCGCGGACGATCTTGACCATGAATCCGCTCTGGCCTTCCACCGCGGCGCGGACGGCCGCCACGCCGCAAGCGGTCGCCTCGACCGCATCGGTCGCGCTGGCATAATGCGCGGCGCAACGCTGCGCGTAACCCAGTTTGATGGAGCGCGTTTTGGCGCCCAGCTTGCCATAAACCAATTCCGCCAGCCGCTCCCCCGCCCCGGAAAGCACTGGATGCCCGAACGCATCCAGCCGCGAGGCGTCGGCGCTGAATTCCGAGCCGTCGGGGTTTTTCAAGCCTTCGCCCACCACCACCACGCAATAACGCAGCGCCTCCACCGTCGCCTTGACTTTGGCCAGGAAGGCGGCCTCGTCGAAGGGAATTTCGGGCAGCAAAATGATGTGCGGCGCGTCGTTGGCCGCGCGCCGCGCCAGCACCGCGCTGGCCGCGATCCAGCCGGCGCTGCGCCCCATCACTTCGATCACACAGCAAAAGCCGTCGTCGGTGGCCATGCTGGCCACATCCACCGCCACTTCCATCACCGTGCAGGCGTTGTACTTGGCCACCGAGCCGAATCCGGGGCAATGATCGGTGTGCGGCAAATCGTTATCAATGGTTTTGGGCACGCCGATCACGCGCATCTCGAAGCCGCGCCGGACCGCCTCCAGGTGGATTTTGTGGGCGGTGTCCTGCGAGTCGTTGCCCCCCGCGTATAGGAAAAAGCGGATGTTATGCGCCTGGAAAACCTCGAACAGCCGCTCCATGTCCCGGGCGGCCGCCTCCGGTTTCTTTTTGAAATCAATCTTGTATCGGCATGTGCCCAGCGCCGCGCCGGGCGTGTGCTTGAGGCCTTTGATCGTCGCGGCTTTTTCCCGCCCCAAATCAATCAACTCTTCCTTGAGGATGCCGAGAATTCCATTCAGACCGCCGTAAATCCGCTGAATGCCGGGATGCGCGCGGGCTTCCTGAATGACGCCCGCCAGGCTGGCGTTGATGACCGCCGTCGGACCTCCCGACTGCCCGACCAAAAGATTTCCTAATAATTCGCTCATATAATTGAAAAATACCAGATTCACTTATAAATCAAGCCCGCCATAAGTGTAAAGGGAAAATGGGGTGGGCCGCAGGGCGGGGTCGTGTACGGTTACTTTGCATCTCCCTAAGCCTAACGCATACATAAGCTGTTAAAAATAAGGCAGTTGCGTTGCTGGAATTGGCTTGAAAAAGGTGGCAGAAAGGTATTTAATCCGCTATAACCCAAAATAAACATGAGTCAAAAACTTAGGCCAGCAATGTTTGCAGCGTCAATTACGGAGGACGGCGGTTATCGCGGTGGGGTGTACCTCCTTTACGTGACCGGAGATGGAGTGGACTACGCGAAATTACAGGAGCAGCTTAAAGAGGTGCCACATTTTGGGCTTGGCCCGTTTTGTTGGTTAGTATTATTGTCAGAACAGGCAGCACGGCCATTTTCAGATGCCGCATCTTTTGCCCTTCCAATGGAAGGTGGAAAAGCAGAACTTCTGCTTTGTCGCGTTTCCCAAACTGGAATTGTTCATGGGAACGCAGGCGGTTTAGGGTTAGTTGAGTGGCTAAAGAAGAATGGATACTTTCCTGGATTACAGGGATTACACTCCTGAGCACTTTAGCAGCCTCCAAGCGGGGTCTAGTGTGCTTTTCCATTGACGCGGGGGCCGGTTTCGGCAATTGTTCATTTATGAGTTTGCCTGTCACGACGGACATCATTCATGGGGATTGCCGCGAGGCGTTGCGCCGTTTCAACGGCGGCACTTTTGACCTTATCGTCACCTCTCCCCCATACGCCGATCAGCGCAACAAAACCTACGGCGGCATCAAACCGGACGAATATGCCGAATGGTTTTTAGTCCGAAGCGAGCAGTTTTTTCGAGTCTTAAAGCCGACTGGCAGCTTTGTCCTCAACATCAAAGAGAAAGCAGAAAAGGGGGAGCGGCATGTTTACGTCCTTGAACTGATCCTGGCCTTGCGGAAACAGGGCTGGCTTTGGACGGAAGAATACATCTGGCACAAGCGCAACTGCCACCCCGGCAAGTGGCCAAACCGTTTCCGGGATTCGTGGGAGCGGTGTCTGCATTTTACCAAGTCGCGCAAATTCAAAATGTTCCAAGACGCCGTAATGGTCCCGATGGGGGATTGGCGCTTCGCCCGACTCAGGAACTTGAGCGAGACGGACAAGCGGCGGGACAATTCCAAGGTGCAAAGCGGTTTCGGCAAAAAGATTGCCAACTGGATTGGCCGGGACATGGCGTACCCGTCCAATGTCCTCCATTTTGCGACCGAGTGCGCGAACAAAAGCCATTCGGCCACATTCCCAAAAGCCCTGCCGGAATGGTTCATCAAACTCTTTACGGCCCCCGGCGACTGGGTTTTAGACCCGTTCACTGGCTCTGGCACAACGAACATTGCCGCATGGGAACTGGGGCGAAATTCAGTGGGGATTGATACCTTGGCTGAGTATGTCGCCCTGGCCAAAGCCAATTTGCAGGAAAGAGAACGGACACAAAATGGCAGCCATCACCCAAACAGAATTAACGGAATACGTCACCCGGAACATTCCCAATTTTCACCGGGCAAAATTGGAGCGGCTCAAAAAGCTGCAATTGCTCAAGCTCCTATCGAAGAAGAACCCTTATTTGCTCAAGGCAAAAGGGCTGTCCACGCCGCGTGATTTAGTCAAGACGATTCTGGACGCTTTCCTTTCCTCTCAAGAGGAAACTTTGCTCGGCGGCTTTTTGGAAGGGCTGGCAGTCTTTGCCGCGGAAAAAGCCTTTGGCGCAAAGGGAAAGTCCAGCACAACGGGAATTGACATTGAAATGGATAAGGCTGGAATCCGGTATTTTGTGGCGGTGAAGTCCGGGCCAGCATGGGGGAACAGCAGCCAAGTGGCCAAAATGCGGGAAGATTTCAAGCTGGCGGCAAAGGTCTATCGGCAAAACAAAGACGCCCTGCCTGTCCGAGGCGTCAACGGGTGTTGCTACGGAAAACAGGCAATGAAAAGCGAGGATAGGGGCGACTATTTGAAGTTGTGCGGCCAACGGTTTTGGGAGTTTATTTCCGGCGAACCTGAATTTTACTTCAAAATCGTTGAACCGATTGGCCACAAGGCCAAAGAGCGCAACGCTGAGTTCCTGGCGCAATACGAGCTTGTCGTTGACGCCTTCACGGAAGTATTCCGAAATCACTTTTGCGGGCCGGACAATCTCATTCTCTGGGACGCCCTGGTGAAGCATTCCAGCCAATCCCCGGCACCCTAATTGCCGGGCAGGTGCAATCTAACCGTACACGACCCAGGGCGGCGGCAAATGAGCTTTTGGTTTGGAACTTGCGCCGGGCCGGAGAGCGTCTAAATTCAAGTGTGCTCCGGCACGCGCCATGCCTCCATCCAATGACTATTCACTGGTGAACTTGCCCGAGGGCTTGCGCGGTCAATTCGACAAGGTCGAGCAGCGCCTCTGGCGGGTCGAGACGGTGACGGGGGTGTGCCGGATTGCCGCCAGCCTGGTCCTTTCCTTGCTTCTGGTTTTCATTTCCGACCGGCTCTGGGAAACGTCGGCGGGAGTCCGGGCGGCGATTTTCCTTTGCGGGCTTGGCGGCGCTCTGGCCGGCGGCGTCTTTTGGGCGCGCCGTTGGGTCTGGCAGCGCCGCGATCTGCGGGCGTTGGCCGCTCTGGTTCAACAAAAATACCGGCGGCTGGGCGACCGGCTGCTCGGCATCGTGGAATTGGCCAATGAAGAAAAGCACCCCGCCAATTTTTCCCCGGAACTTTATCACGCGGCCATCCAGCAGGTGGCGGACGAGGCGGAAAAATTCGACTTTCTGAAGAGTGTCAGCGCGCGCCCGGCCCAAAGGCTGGGCTGGATGGCGGGAGGGTTTTCGGCGGTTTTGCTGGCGGTCTGCGTCGTGTTGCCGCAGACCGGCGCGAACGCATTTTTGCGATGGATCGAGCCTTGGGCCGACATCCAACGCCATACCCTGGTGGCCTTGGAGGGATTTCCCGCGCAATTGATCGTGCCGCATGGCGAGCCGTTTGAGATCGCGGGATCTGTCCGCTATCGCTCCTTCTGGAAACCGGCGCGGGTTTCGGGGCGGCTGGGGCAGGAGACCCGGATGGAAGCCCCGGTGCAAGCGGGCAAAATCCGGCTGCAAATTCCGGGGCAGGTGGAGAAAGGTGTCTTGGAAGTGCGCGTGGGCGACGCCTTGGCGCGGGTGCGAATCCTGCCCAGCCACCGCCCTTCCTTGCAGCAGCTTTCCGCGCGGATTGAGTTGCCGGATTATTTGCAGTATCCCGACCAGACGGAGGCGGTGCAAAACGGGTCTTTGCGGGCGGTGGAGGGGAGCAAGATCAGCTTCCGGGGCACGGTCAGCCGCCCGCTGGCTTGGGCTGGGATGCGGAGCGGGGGCGGGAACCCCGCGCCGCTGAAAATCCAAGGCCAGGACTTCTCCAGCGATCCCGCCGAACTGGCGGGCATGGGGGAGATTGACTTCACTTGGCGGGATCAAACCGGGCTGACCAACGCCACGCCCTGGCGGCTTTCCGTGCAGCGCCAGCCGGACGCGCCGCCGGTTCCCAGCCTGCCCGATCTGCCGCGCGCCACCGCCTTGCTGGCGAGCGATGTCCTGCGCGTCCGCGCCGAGGCCGAGGATGATTTCGGCGTGCGCGATCTGGGTCTGGCGTGGAACGTGGTTTCCGAGGCCGGCGAGGTGCCGATGACGACCTCGGAGATGAAGGTCGAAATGTCTTCGCCCCAGGAAAAAAAGACGGAAAAGACCTTCCTCTGGAGTCCCTCGCTTTATCAAATACCGATGGACACGACGGTGGCGTTGCAGGCCTTTGCCATAGATTTCTTTCCCGGCCGCCAGCGCGCCCGCAGCGCTCTTGCTCTGGTCCGCGTTCTCAGTCCGGCCGAACACGCGGAGATGTTGCGGCAGCAAATGGAAGGGCTGATGGCGCAGTTGGAGGACGTCACCCGGCTCCAGGACAAAATTGTGGCGGACCTGCACGGGGTCCAGGATGCCGAGAAAGCCGTGACCAATGCGCCGCAATCGGCCCGCCTCAACCAGAGCAAGGAAGATCAACTTGGCAACGCGCGGCAAATGGAGGATTTGACCCGCCAGGGCGAAAGCACGGTGCGCGAGGCGATGAAAAACCCGCTGGTACCCGAGGACGCCATCCGCAAATTCAGCCAGACGTTGCAGCAGTGGCAGCAGTTGTCCCAGGAGAAAATGCCGGAGGCCGCCCGTTCCATGCAGATGGCGGCGCAGGATTCCCAGTCCCAGGAGGAGCAGCAGAATTCCTCATCCTCCCCGCGGGATTCACAGGCCCGGGAGCAGGCCGGCCAACAGCAACGCCAGGAAGTGGCCCAGGCCTCCAGGCAAGCCCAGGATATTCAGGAGGCCCTGGAGAAGAACCAGCAAAAAGGCAACCAGGACCTCGACCAGTTGCAGGCCCTCACCCTGGCCGAGCGCCTGCGCAAGGTCGGCGGCGAGGAAACCGGCTTGAGCGGGCAACTGGCCACCAACCTGGCCGACACCATCGGCCTGCTGGCGCGGGACTTGCCGCCAAAATTCAAACAGATCAATGCCTCCTTCGTCACCGAACAGCAGGGCGCGCGCGACGAGACGGCCGTGTTGCAAGGGGAAATCAGCCGCTTCTTCGAGCGCACCCAAAAGACCAATTACGGGAAGGTCAGCCAGGACATGAAGGACTCCCAGACCACCAATGAACTGGACCGGATGGGCGGCCTGATCCAAAACAACATCACCGCGATGACTTCTTCAGACCTGACCAACTGGGCGGGACGCTTTGAGGCCTGGGCCGATGAACTCCAACCCAAAGACTCCCCGTCCGGCGGCCAGTCGGGCGGCGGCGGACAGGCGCCGCTCGACCTGACAAAACAACTGATCGCCCTCCTCCGCCTGCGGGAAGGAGAGATGAACCTGCGTGACCAAACCAGAGTCTTGGAAGCCTGCAAAGCAGACGCGCCCAATTACAAGGAGCAGGCGGGAGGCCTCTCCGGCTCCCAGGAGAAGCTGGCCCAAACCCTCGCCGGCATTCACCAGTCCACCCCGGTGAGGCAGTTTGATCCGCCGTTCCAGCAGGCCGCCGCCTCCATGAGCCAGGCGCAGGCGCTTCTGGCCAAACCTCAGACCGACACGGTGACCGACGGCGCGGAGGGCAAATCGGTGGAGGACCTGTCTGATCTCATCAACCTCATCAATGAGTTGTCGCAAAACTCCCCGCCATCCCGCCAGCCCTCCGACTCCGGCGGGAACAGCGCCGAAGAAATGGCTTTTCTCACCGCCCTGATGCAGAGCAGCGGCCAGGCCAGGACCGTGCCGATGACATCCATGGGCGGCGGCAACATGACGGGCGGGAACACCGACAGGGAGGGCAATCCTGTTTCCGGCGGCGCCTCCGGTCCGGCCGCGGCCGCCCGCAACGTCCGCAAAGCGGCGGCGGGGGCGATGGAGAATTACCCGGTGGAATTTCGCGACGCCCTGGAGAATTATTTCCACGCCCTCGACAACCCCAGGAACTGAACGCCGTCTCCAAAACCGGCGGACAAAAATTGTGGCCGAGGCGTCCCCGCCTCGGCTCTTGCTTTGCCGTGATTCCAAAACCGGGGGGGGGGGGGGAAAAAAA
>Ga0187862_10003016_pt1 | contig 16698 bp, 8 predicted proteins | sample June2016WEW_10_1_FD_133003 | JGI IMG/M metagenome (GOLD analysis project Ga0187862, IMG submission 133003) | Peatland microbial communities from SPRUCE experiment site at the Marcell Experimental Forest, Minnesota, USA - June2016WEW_10_150 | ecosystem: Environmental > Terrestrial > Soil >...
TACAACGGTCCCAAGGGCCGATTTCAGTTTGGCCCGCAGTATTCCTACGTAAGCCGAAACGCATACGCGGGCACCAACACTTCGACGACGCCCGTCACCTCGGTCTCGCCACACGGAATCGACAACATATTCTATACGTCGTTCCGCTACTATTTGCCGTAGCGCGGGCGAGTGATTCGATCGGTATGACCTCTATCGCTCCAGTGCGGAAATCCCGCATTGGGGCGATTCGGCTTTTACGATCCGCAACGAGACCTCACTGATTCAATTGGAGCCAGCAGGATGGAAGTATGGCTGGGCGGGCTTCGCACTTACACAAGCAAGGGTGATTCACGCCTGAAGCGGAGCGTGCTTTGTCTTCGCTGACATGGCCCATTGGCGCAAGATATCGATAAATGCAGTGGTGGCGCAGGACAGCGTTCGATCGCGGCGGTAGGCCAGCCCCAGCTCGCGGAAAAGTTCCACATCCTCCAGTTCGATCAGTTTGACTCTCCCGGACGCCACGTCGTCACGAGCGAACGAGTCGCTGATGATGGACACTCCGAGGTTGGCGGCCACAAAGCTCTTGATCATGCCGATGCTGGGTAACTCCATTCGGACTTGCAGTTCGTCGCGGTGTGGCCGGAACAGCTTGTCCATGATCCTTCGGGTGTGCCCTGTCTTGGGGAGGATCACGGGATGTTTGACGATATCGCGGACGGCTGCCGTTTTGTGCTTGGCCAGTGGATTTTTGGGGCTCACCATCAGCATCAGCTTGTCGCGGAAGATAGGCTGGATCTCGAGACTCGGAGACTGGATGGGCAAAGTGAGAATGCCGACTTCGATGGATCCATTCTCCAGCTTCTCTGTGATCTTGTAGCTGAAGTTCCGGTAAATGTTGATCTGAACGGGCGGGTAGCGCCGGCAGTATTCCGCAAACACCTCCGGCAGGACGTATAGGCAGGTCGCCTCGTTGGCGCCGACACGAAGCGTGCCGCGGGGCGTGCCGCTATGGTCTGCCACCGCGACCAGCGATTCCTCGCGCAACTTTTTCAGCCGTTCGGCATAGTCAAAGAGCACTTGTCCGGCCGGGGTCAGCTTCACCGTTTTGCCCGAGCGGTCGAGCAGCCGGTCGCCATACTCCTGCTCCAACTGGCGGATTTGTGCGCTGACCGCTGATTGCGACCGGAAGACCTTTTCTCCAGCGCGAGAAAAGCTGCCCTGTTTGGCAACTTCCAGAAACGTGATGAGCTGATCGAAATCCATTGAGTTTATATGCCGGGCATTATAACGGACTGCGCAGTCTCGCGGTAAATCAGGCAGATTCTGCTCTGGAATCAGCGAAACCCCAAAAATTGCATCCATGGTATCCAAATTCTGAATTGTACTTTCCGACCCGACTGACGGTAACTAAGAGATTACGAGCTTTGTGTTCCTGAGCCGAAGTGTGCGACAGCCCCGTCGCCTTTGGCGGGCGTAGTCCCAACTCAAGAACAACTGATTCGGAAGCGGCCAAGGTGCCGCAACAGTGCTAATGCTGCAAACGTGCCCATAATGACGACGACGCGTCTGAAAAAACCGACTGGCCAAAAAACGACTGGCCCTCCACCTGCCCAGGGTCTCTACCATCCTGCGCAGGAGCACGACGCCTGCGGCATCGGATTCGTGGCCAACGTTCGCGGCCAGAAGAGTCACGAAATTATAAGCAAGGGAATCAAGGTACTGCTCAACCTGGCGCACCGCGGGGCCTGCGGATGCGATCCCGAGACCGGCGACGGCGCCGGCATTCTGCTCCAGATCCCACACCAGTTCTTTGTGCGGGAATGCGGCAAGTTGGGTTTCGAACTGCCTTTGCCCGGCGCTTATGGCGTGGGCATGACATTTTTACCGGTGGAGAAACACCAGCGCTTGCAATGCGAAGGAATTCTGGAGCGCATTATTCGCGAGGAGGGCCTGACGGTATTAGGCTGGCGCGATACACCCTGCTTCGCTTCCGCCATTGGCCGCGTGGCGCGAGGTTCGCAACCTTACATCCAGCAGATTTTTGTGGGTTGTGGCGCGTTCACCGACGAAGACGCCTTTGAGCGAAGGCTGTATGTGGTGCGCAAGCGTGCCGAAAGTGAGATGGCCGCGTCCGGCATCGAGGATGCGAGTGTATTCCACATCCCTTCGCTTTCCTGCCGCACCATTGTCTACAAAGGTCTTCTGCTCGCCCCGCAGATCACCAATTTCTACAAGGAGCTTTCCGATCCCGACGTGACCAGCGCGTTGTGCCTGGTGCACCAGCGTTTCTCCACCAACACGTTTCCGAGTTGGCAGCGAGCGCACCCCTATCGCTACATCGCGCACAATGGCGAGATCAACACGCTGAAGGGGAACGTCAACTGGATGCACGCGCGCCAATCGCTGCTTCAGTCTCCGCTGTTTGGCGACGACATCAAGAAGCTCTTTCCCATCATTGCGCCCGATGGCAGCGATTCCGCGAATTTCGACAACGCCGTCGAACTTCTGTTGCAGTCGGGCCGCAGCCTGCCGCACGCGATGGCCATGCTGATTCCGGAAGCCTGGGCTGGAAATTCGCACATGAAGCCGGAGAAGCGCGCATTTTACGAGTATCACGCGTGCTTGATGGAGCCGTGGGATGGCCCGGCCGCTATAGCTTTCACCGACGGCAGAGTGATTGGCGCCATCCTCGACCGCAACGGCCTGCGGCCCGGCCGGTACGTAGTCACGAATGACGATCTCGTCATCATGGCCTCCGAAGCCGGTGTGCTCGACATCGAACCGGAACAGGTAAAGATGAAAGGCCGCCTGCAGCCGGGGAAGATGTTCCTGGTGGATACAGTTGAAGGCCGCATCGTCCCCGACAAGGAAATCAAACACCGGCTGGCCTCACGACAGCCCTACGCGCAGTGGCTCAAGGACAATCAGATCACCATCGATCAGCTGCCGAAGCCCTCGCGCATGCACCACCCGGATGCGGAAACCCTGCTTCGCCGCCAGCGTGCGTTCGGTTACAGCGATGAGGACTTGCGCATGATCCTCGGCCCCATGGCTTCGAAGGGCGAGGAGCCAATTGGCTCGATGGGGACGGATACGCCGCTCGCGTGTCTCTCGGACCGGCCCCAGTCGCTGTTCAACTACTTCAAGCAGCTCTTCGCGCAGGTCACGAATCCGCCTATTGATCCGATTCGCGAAGAGATCGTGATGTCGCTCATCAGTTACATCGGGGCCGAGCGCAACATTCTTGCGGAAGAGCCCGAAAACTGCCACATGCTGAAGCTGGCTCACCCCCTGTTGACCAACATCGAACTGGAGAAACTGCGCCGCGTCTCAACCGGAGATCTGCTGGCCATCACGCTGCCCGCACTGTTCCGCGCCAGTGAAGGAGAAGCGGGACTGAAGCGAGCGCTCGACGAATTGTGCCAGCGCGCCTCGCTCGCAGGAAAAGCCGGTTACACGCTTCTGATTCTTTCCGATCGCGGCGTGAACAAGGATTACGCTCCCATCCCCAGCCTGCTGGCGCTGGCCGCCGTGCATAACCTGCTAGTCCAGGAGGAGACGCGAACCCAGGTCGCTCTGATTACGGAATCGGGCGAACCTCGCGAGGTGATGCACTTTGCGCTTCTCAGCGGCTATGGAGCGAGCGCCATCAATCCGTATCTGGCACTGGAGAGCGTTGAAAGCCTGGCGCGGCGCGCCGAACTGGCCGAGGGAGTAACTCCCGAACTTGCCGTGAAGCACTTCATCAAATCGGTGAATAAGGGTTTACTGAAGACCTTCGCCAAGATGGGTATCTCGACGTTACAGAGCTATCAGGGAGCACAGGTTTTCGAAGCCATCGGCCTGAGCAAGGAGTTAGTGGGCTCCTATTTCGCAGGCACGGTGTCGCGTTTGGAAGGCATCGGCCTCGATGTGGTCGCTCGCGAAGCGCAGCTGAAGCACGAACACGCATTCCGCCCCCTGACCGAGTCCGAGACCGAGCTCGCGGTGGGGGGAACTTACCACCAGCGCGTCAACGGCGAGTATCATCTGCTGAACCCGCTAACTATAAGCAAGCTGCAGCTGGCAGTACGGCAGGGAAGCTACCAGACCTTCCGGGAATACACCGACCTCATCGACAACCAAAGCAGCAACATGGCCACGTTGCGCAGTTTGATGAAATTGAAGAAGAGCGCCACGCCAGTGCCGATCGAAGAAGTCGAGCCAGCCAAGGAAATCGTGAAGCGCTTCAACACGGGAGCGATGTCATTCGGTTCGATCAGCAAAGAAGCGCACGAGACGCTGGCCATCGCCATGAATCGCATCGGGGGAAAGTCGAATACCGGCGAAGGTGGCGAGGATGAAGAGCGCTTCAAGCCCGATGCGAACGGAGACCTGCGCCGCAGCGCCGTAAAGCAGGTTGCGTCGGCGCGCTTTGGAGTCACCGCAAACTATCTCGTCAATGCCGACGAGTTACAGATCAAAATGGCGCAAGGCGCAAAACCCGGCGAAGGCGGCCAACTTCCCGGGCACAAAGTGGATGAGGTCATCGCGCGCCTGCGTCATTCCATCCCTGGCGTGGGTCTAATCTCGCCGCCGCCTCACCACGACATTTATTCCATCGAAGATCTAGCGCAACTGATTTACGACCTGAAAAATGTGAACCCGCAAGCCCGCATCGCGGTGAAGTTAGTCGCGGAAGTGGGAGTAGGCACAGTGGCTGCGGGCGTTGCCAAAGCACACGCTGATGTCGTCCTCATCAGCGGCGACAGCGGAGGCACCGGAGCTTCACCGCTGAGTTCCATCAAACACGCCGGCATTCCCTGGGAGCTTGGCTTAGCGGAGACGCAGCAGGTGCTCTTGCTCAACGACCTGCGCAGTCGAATCCGCGTGCAGACCGACGGCAAGCTGCAGACCGGACGCGACGTCGTCATTGCCGCGTTGCTTGGCGCCGAAGAATTTGGGTTCGCTACCACGCCGCTGATTGCGATGGGTTGCGTGATGATGCGCAAGTGCCATCTCAACACCTGCTCGGTCGGCATCGCCACGCAGGATCCCGTGCTGCGCAAGCAGTTTCAAGGGCAGCCCGAGCACGTCATCAACTTTTTCTTCTTCCTGGCCGAGCAGGTGCGGCAGTACATGGCCGACCTGGGCTTCCGCCACATGGACGAGATGATCGGCCGCGTCGACATGCTCGACGTCGAGCCAGCCGTGAATCATTGGAAGGGGCGTGGTCTCGACTTGTCGGCCATTCTCTACGATCCGTCCATGCCGTCGCGCGTGGCCCGCCACTGTGTGCAGGCGCAGGACCACGGCTTGGAGCAGGCACTCGATCATCAGCTTCTCGCCCGATCGCAGAATGCGCTCGAAACCCTTACGCCCGTTGTGATGAGACTGCCAGTGCGCAACGTTCATCGCTCCGTGGGAACCATGCTGAGCGGAGCGATTGCCCGCCGCTACGGATCAACCGGGCTGCCCGACGATACGATTCGTATTCACCTCGATGGTTCGGCGGGACAGAGTCTGGGAGCGTTTCTGGCCAAAGGAGTCACTCTCACACTCGAAGGCGACGCTAACGATTACGTTGGCAAGGGCCTGTCGGGAGGACGTTTGGTCGCCTTTCCGCCACGACGATCCAGATTCGCGCCCGAAAACAATATTCTGATTGGCAACGTTGCTCTTTACGGTGCGACCAGCGGCGAAGCGTTTTTCAACGGCGTCGCAGGCGAGCGCTTTGCCGTTCGCAACTCGGGAGCGACCGCGGTGGTCGAAGGCGTCGGCGATCACGGCTGCGAATATATGACCAAAGGCTTGGTCCTGGTGCTCGGTGCGTGCGGCAGAAATTTTGCTGCCGGCATGAGCGGTGGCGTCGCTTACGTTTTTGACGAGCGCGGAGACTTCACCGAAAAGCGCTGCAATCTGGACTCGGTCGATCTCGAGCCCGTTTTCGAAACGCCAGCCTTCGAAACCGAAGATGCGCAGCTCGCCAACGTCCGGCTTGCCGAAGCAAAGCTTGTCAAGAAGCTCGTCACGCGCCATCTCGGACTTACCGGCAGCCCGCGTGCCGCTTGGATTTTGGACAACTGGACTGAGGCGCGGTCCCGGTTCATCAAAGTGTTCCCGCACGAGCACAAGCGAGTGCTCGGAGTGAGCCGCAGGCGCCAGCCTTATATCCCGGGTGCGCCACTTGCCGCGATGCCCCCGGCCGAGCAGGTGCAACATGGGTAAGGACACGGGATTCCTGGAATACTCGCGCGAGCTTGCCCCGCGCCGTCCAGTGACGCAGCGCGTCAACGACTGGTTCGAAATCTATCTCGATTTTCCTGAAGCGAATCTTCGCACCCAGGGCGCGCGCTGCATGGATTGTGGCGTGCCCTTTTGCCAGACGGGATGTCCCGTCAACAACCTGATTCCCGATTGGAACGATCTGGTTTATCACGGACGCTGGAAAGAAGCGGTTCGCCAACTGCACGCGACCAACAACTTCCCCGAATTCACCGGCCGGATTTGTCCCGCGCCGTGCGAAGCGTCTTGTGTGTTGGGCATCAATCAGCCCCCGGTCACAATCAAGCAGATCGAAAAAAATATCGTGGAGCGAGGATTTCACGAAGGCTGGATTCATCCCGAGCTGCCCAAAGTCCACACCGGAAAGAAAGTGGCGATCGTCGGTTCAGGCCCCGCGGGATTGGCCGCGGCCCAGCAGTTGTGCCGCGCCGGACACGCCGTAACCGTCTACGAAAAAGCCGATCGCATCGGTGGTTTGCTGCGTTATGGCATCCCGGAATTCAAGTTAGAGAAGCACATCGTCGATCGCCGCCTGGAACAGATGTCTGCGGAGGGTGTGAAATTCGTTACCGGCGCGGAGGTAGGCAAAAATGTCGCGGTCGAAGACCTGCAGCGAGAGTTCGATGCGATTGTTCTAGCCGGTGGAGCGGAGTGGCCGCGCGATTTGAACGTTCCCGGACGCGAGCTGAAAGGAATCCATTTCGCGATGGAGTACTTGCCGCAGCAGAACCGGCGCAATCTAGGTGACACCATCGAGCCAGAAACAGAAATCCTGGCAACCGGCAAGCGCGTGGTCATCATCGGAGGCGGCGATACCGGCGCCGATTGCCTCGGAACCTGCCATCGTCAAAAGCCTCTCTCCGTGCACCAGTTTGAGATCATGCCGAAGCCTCCGGACGACCGCTCGCCGCTGACGCCCTGGCCACTCTGGCCCATGCAACTGCGCACCGAAGGCGCACACGAAGAAGGCGGAGTGCGCGACTGGAGCATCGCGACCACAAAACTCACCGGCTCCAGTTCCGGCCACGTTCAGCATCTGCACGCCGTGCGGGTAGGCCCGCCGTCAAAGTTCGAGCCGATTCCCGGCACTGAATTTGCCATGGAAGCGGATCTCATACTGATCGCGATGGGCTTTGTGGGGCCGGTCCGCAACGGAATGATCGACCAGTTCGGAGTGAAGCTCGATCCGCGCGGCAATGTGGCCACCGACCAGAACAACATGTCATCGGTGCCCGGCGTTTTCGCAGCGGGAGACATGCGGCGCGGCCAGTCTTTAGTTGTATGGGCGATCTCCGAAGGTCGAAAGACAGCCGCTAGTGTTGATGCTTACTTACGAATGCAGGCGATGCCCGCAATTGCTCCCGCGGTTTCCATGCCCAAACAACAACTCATCGCTTCCTAGCTGCGCTATCGTCCGGCTCCCTCCAACTCTCGAGCCGCCGACTCGATCAGCGCCGCCTCGTCCTCCAGCGCTTTAGCCACGCGCACGATTTCCTGCTCCGCTTCCGCATACCGTTTCTGTTCAATCCCCTCACGCACTCCCGGAACGGTCTTCACTCCATAGCCCGTGTAAACGCCCGGAGCGTACAGCAAATGCTTGTACCACGGACGCCGCGGTAGTCCGTCAGCGTTGGTGAGCCGGCGCTCGCTCTTAATCAGTTCTCGATTCAGAGCGCCGAGCTTTGCCGCAACCGCGTCGTCTCCCAAACTCGCCTGCTTCTGCGACAATGCCTGCTGGTAGTGCTTGGCGCTATGCGTCAGGGCGTCCACCGCGTTCTGCATTGGCGCAAAGTTCAGGTGCGGCGGAACTTCTTCCCGCACCGGCGCAACCGCGGGGCGTCTCGGATCAAACGTCGCCTTGAACATCCCTTCGTCCAGTTCCTGATTGTGCTCGCGAATCTCCTCCTGTTTGTCGGCGAGCAACTTCTCCAGATTCTTCCGGTACATATCCACCGTATCGGCCAAGTTTACAAAATCGAAAGGCAGCACTTCCGCATCGGCCAAGCGCATCACGGATGTGCCCACGGTTTGCGCCAGTGCCCGTCCATATACGAAATCCGTGTCGGAGAAATGCGTGTACCAGTAGAAATCGTCGTAAACGGAGTGATAAATTCCCTGGTCGTCCTCGCCACCGTATTCCATGTCCAGAGTGGCGATGCCCAGGTGATCGAGAAACGCCGTGAAATCGGTTCCCGAACCCAGTGCTTCGATGCGCAAATCCGCCCGTTGCCTTAATCCCTTCCGATCTTCCGCGGATTTTGCTTCGGCGATCTTGCTCAACTGCGCCCGTTGCCACACCGTCATTTTGGTTTCCGGATCTTCGATGTCGCGCGCAACTCCATTGACGAACTGCTCCAGGCTGTGCGAGCCGCCCATTTCCAGAACGCCGCGAGAGTTGCTGTCGCTGTTGATGTAGACGGCGGCATGCTCCTGTAACTCATCGGCATGTGTTTCCGCCCATTCGGTCGAGCCCAGCAGCATGGGTTCTTCACCATCCCACGCGGTGTAGATGATCGTGCGACGCGGCTTCCAGCCCTGCTTTAGCAACAGACCCAGCGAACGCGCTTCCTCAAGCAGGGAAACCTGTCCTGAGATGGGATCCCAGGCCCCGTTTACCCACCCGTCATGATGATTGCCGCGAATGATCCATTCATCCGGAGCCACGCTGCCCGGAATCTTCGCAATCACGTCGTAGACCGGTTTGATGTCCCAATTAAATGCGACCTTCAAATGAACCTGCGCCGGCCCCGGTCCCACGTGATAGGGAATTGGAAGCGAGCCGCGCCATTCCTCCAGCGCCATCGGCCCTGCCAGAGCGGCCAGCAAAGGTTGTGCATCGCCATAAGAAATCGGGAGCACCGGAATTTTCGTAATGCTCTTCGCATCCTTCAGCGCTAGCCGCTTGGCATTGGGAGTCGCGCCAATCCCCGGCGTCAAGGGATCGCCGGGGCTGTTGGCGGCAAAATCCATGACGCTGCCGCGCTGTACGCCATCCGAGGGACGCATCGGCCCCGCTGGAAACACGTTGTCGTGCGTGTAGCCGTCGTCCTGCGGCTCCGAGTAGATGAGGCAGCCAATAGCTCCATGCTCGGCCGCAACTTTAGGTTTCACCCCGCGCCACGAGTGCAAGTACTTGGCGATCACAATCGCGCCCTTTACGGAAATGCCGAGCCGGTCGAGCTTTTCGTAGTCCTCGGGCAAGCCGTAGTTCACAAACACCAGCGGCCCGGTGACATTGCCATCAATCGAGTAGGCGTTGTACGTGGGCAACTGCTCCGCCTTCTGATTCGACGTCGGATCCACCGCCAGCGCAGGCTCTTCAAGCTTGGCCGTGAACTTCGTAGGCGCAAGCATTTCCAGCATGCGGACCTTGGGCGTCGGAAACAGAACGTCGAACCTTTCAATGTGCGCGTCCAATCCCCACTCCTTGAAGTGGGCAAGAATCCATTCGGCGTTGTCTTTATCGTAGGGAGAGCCCACATGATGCGGCCGCGCGCTCAGCCGCCGCATGTATTCCCGCAGGTTCGCAGGGTCGGGGATAGCGCGGAACTTCGCCTCCCACTCGCGCTCACTTTGACTGGCGCGTGGCGAATATCCCACCAGCGAGGCTTGATTCGCGCCAACTTGGTCTGCGCCGAAGAATAACGATGGAAACACCAGGGTAAAGATCAGCACAATCACGGCGAACGTTCGCATGCAGCTCCTTTTTGCTAAAGGGTGCAATTATAGCCGCAAGCCGGGTCGGTCTTCGCACGCCCTTTTCTCGTGCCTTCGCCCTTCACTTCACAAATGTCAGCCCATGCGGTATCGCATGGGAAAATACATAGGCGTAGAGCATGACGATGATTCCGACAATCGCTCCCAGCGCAACCGAATGCCACACCACAAATCGGAATATCGTTCCTTCGTTCCCGACCTGCTCAGTGGCGGCCGTAGCAATCGTGATGGACTGCGCGTCCACCATTTTTCCCATCACGCCGCCCGCACTATTGGCTGCGCACATGAGCACGGGATCGATCCCGAGTTGTTGCGAAGTAATGCGCTGCAAGCTCCCGAACAACGCATTCGACGAAGTATCGCTTCCGGTGAGCGCAACCCCGAGCCAGCCGAGAAACGTGCCGAAGAAAGGATATGCCCAGCCCGTGCGCGTGAAAGCCAGTCCCAGTACCGCATCCAGCCCTGAATAGCGGGTCACATAACCCAGTCCGAGCATAAAGGAAATCGCGATCACCGCCAGTCGCATGCGCACCAAGGTGTGCCAGAAAGTTTTGGCCAGACGTCGCGGGCTCATGCCCAGCAGCAATCCCGACACGATCGCGGCCAGGAAGCATCCCGTGCCGGTTGCGGAAAGCCAGTTGAAGTCATAGCGCGCTGCTTCCGGCGTCGGCTTGGTGACCACCGGAGCGGCGCGACTGATCGCGTTGTGCAGCAGCGGCACATCCCAGCCCGGTGGCCCCGGCCGCACCTTTCCGTCCGGCAGAACGACCTTGAACGCCGGTGTGGTGGCCTGATTTATGGCCAGCTTGATCTTAGGCAGACCCCACAGAAGGACGAAGAGCGACAGGATGGCGAACGGCATCCAGGCCTTCAACACTTGGCCGGCCGGGTAAGAGCGCGCCGTGGCATATCCGTCGAACTCCTTCGCGGCCCATTCCCCTCCAAACTGGTCTGTGATTGCTGCGGTCGGCGGGGGGAGGGGTGCTTCCTTTTGTTCATAGTCGAACCGAAAGATTTTCTTCGGTTTCCAAAAATGGAGGAAGGCTACGGTCGCGATGATCGACACTACGCCGCCCATAATGTCCACCAGGTTGCTGTCCACGTAGTTCGACCAGCAGAACTGCGTGATTCCGAAGGAAAGACCGACCACAAGAATAGCGGGGAGCACTTCCAACGTATCGCTCCATCCCACCATGGTTCGCACTAGCCAGAACGGCACAATGACCGCAGTGAAGGGAAGGATGCGGCCGATCATCGCGTTAAGGTCGGATTCGGGCAGCCCGGAGACCGCTGCCAGCGTATGCACGGGAGTGCCGATTGCGCCCCAAGCCACCGGTGCCGTGTTGGCAATCAGATTCAGCGCCGCCGCGTGGAAGGGCCGGAAGCCGAGCCCAATCATGAAAGCTCCGGCAATGGCCACGGGCGCGCCAAACCCGGCCGCGCCCTCGATGAACGCGCCGAAGCAGAACGCCACCAGCAACACCTGCAGCCGCCGGTCGGGAGTGATGGCGGCGATTGATTCCTTCATGATCTCGAATTGGGCGGTCTCCACCGAGATGTCATACAGATAAACCGCGGCGAGGACGATCCAGGCTATCTTCAACAAGCCGAAAGCAACTCCGTACCCGAAACTCATGGCCGCGAGCGTCAGCGGCATTTTAAAAAATATGACCGCCACGCCGCCCGCAGTCAGTGCTCCAGCAATCGCGCACAAGTGAGGTTTCACCTTAAGACCAGCAAGCAGCCCGAACAGAACCAGAATCGGCAGAGCTGCAACCAAGGTGGAAAGCCACCAATGACCAAACGGGTCATAGATCTGAGTCCAGTGCATCAAGTACCCCCCTCAACTCCGACCAACAATGCGGACAAGAATCCTTCAGCGAGCCCGAAAACGCAAGCGAAAATTCCGTGGTACGAGATTGTCGGACCAAATCTGCGAAGGTCGTCCTGTTCCGCGATCTAATGTAATGGCAGGCGGATGACGAGCCGAAGATGCTAAATTAGAAGATTCATGTCTGCCCCCAACTCTCTCTTTATTCGCGCCGCCAAGGCTCAGCCCACCGAACGCACCCCGGTCTGGTTCATGCGCCAGGCTGGACGTTACATGGCGGAGTACCGCGCCATCCGCAAGCAATATTCCCTGATCGAGATCTGCAAAAAGCCGGAAGTCGCGGCCCAGGTCACGATTGAAGCTGCCGAGATCCTCAAAGTCGATGCGGCCATCATCTTCGCCGATCTTCTGCTTCCGCTCGAAGTCATGGGATTGCCCTTTCACTTCGCCGCCGGTGAGGGTCCGAAAATCGAAAAGCCGGTGCGCACCGCCGAAGACGTTGCCCACCTGCGGACTGATCGCGCTGCCGACCTCGGCTACGTTTCTGAGGCCGTGAAGTTGGTGTGCAAGCACTTCGGTGACAAGCTTCCCGTCATCGGTTTCTGCGGCGCGCCCTTCACCCTCGCCAGCTACATGATCGAAGGTGGAGGCTCGCGCAACTACCTTTTCACCAAGAAGATGATGTACTCTGCGCCCGCCGCGTGGAATGAGCTGATGAAGAAGCTGGTTGCGGTGACCGCCGAGTATTCCGCCGAGCAGGTGCGTGCCGGCGCCGATACCATCCAGATCTTCGATAGCTGGGTGGGCTGCCTGAGCGTCGAAGATTATCGCCGCTATGTTCTGCCGCATGCGACGGCCCTGGTGAAACACCTGCAAAAGACCGGCGTACCCGTTATCTACTTCGGTACCGACAGCTCCACGCTTCTGCCGTCGATGCAGGAAACCGGCGCCGAAGTCGTAGGCCTTGATTGGCGCATCCCGCTCGACACCGGATGGCAAAGCCTCGGTTTCAAGGGCGCCGTGCAGGGCAACCTCGATCCCGTGCTGCTTTTCGCCGGCTGGAAAGAACTTAAGAAGCGGGCCGAAGATATTCTGCGCCAAGCCGGCGGACGCCCCGGCCACATCTTCAATCTCGGCCACGGTATTCTCCCCGAAACTCCGGTGGAGAACGTAAAAGCGCTCAGCGATTACATCCGCGAGCATTCAGCAGATTTTAAGGCGAAGCGCAAATGAGGTCCGTATTGGGACATGGCTTTAGCAGACTTGATGGGTAAGAGCTGAGAACGGTAAGCAAAGGAGTGGCAGCTTGAGTTCGCCCGAAATCAAGCAACTCGCGATGTGCGTGTGTGCTGCAGTTGAAATTCTGTTTTTGTATAGATTCGCTTGGGAGGTGAATACAAAACTCAAACAGCAAGGCAACACTCCCATAACACAAAGAGAACATGGCTGGAAATTCTTTGGCCATATCTTAAAGGAACATGAACGATTGTTTCCCGATAGCTCAAAGAGGACATGGTGGGTTCTGATATTTGTAATATCGGTCAGCGGGTTCATTGTTGCCGGATTCTTCTGGGTCCCAAATTGAGCCATCTATGGACAAACTGCCGACCGACTTCGCCGTCAGACAAGTATTTGGACTCAGGGAATTGCTCTGGGCAATTCGGCACCGGCTATGGCAAAAGAATTCGCAAAGTTGGGAAACTGTCTTTGAAGGATTGAGACCCTCGACTTCCTTCGGTTCTCTACGAACGCAGGCTGGTTTAGCGTGCGCTACAGCTGCGCTTTCGGTAAAGAGGTGTTTTCCGGTGAGCTGCGCAAGTGGATTATTGCGAGGAAGACTTCAAGAGCTGAATCAGACCCAGACACTACCGAGTTATCGAAGCTTTTTCCAGTGGGCTCGCAGATCCGAGTGCGGGTTGACCCCACGCAACCGGCCAGATCAGTGGCGGTTTTTTGAGATGGAGCTGAATAAATGACGCCCTGCCCGCTGGGCCAAGCCGGCCAGTGCTATTGCGCCAATCGTGTGAGCTCATTTGCTGCTTCAGAGCGGTCCGCGAAGACCGCCGTGCTTCTGCTGGCCCATGGCAGCCCCGAGAACCCCGATCAGATTCCTGAATTTCTCAAATACGTCACCGGCGGACGGCCCCTGCCGCCAGCGGTGGTCGAAGAGATCCGCCATCGCTATTCGCTGATAGGTTTTTCGCCGCTCCCCTGCTGGACTCTTCTGCAAGCCGATCAACTTTCGCAGTCGTTGCAGATGCCGGTCTTCGTCGGCATGCGCAACTGGAAGCCCTTCATCGCCGATGCGGTCAAGGCAATTGCGGCTCAGCGCTACGAGCGTGTCATCGCCATCTGTCTCGCTCCCCAGAATTCGCGCACCAGCGTTGGCCTCTACCGCGGCGCTGTTATTAGCGACGCCGGTGGCGACGGAAATCTCCCTTTCCAGTTGGACTTCGTCGAGGAGTGGCACGATCAGCCGCTGCTCGCCAAAGCTTTCGCCGAAAGACTGCGCGCGGGATGGGAAAAAGCCAGCGCCGAAAACGGAGCGAAGCTGCCCGTGATCTTCACCGCGCACAGCGTCCCCGAGCGCACGATTACTGATGGCGATCCCTACGAGAGGCAAGCCCATGAAACCGCCGAACTGGTGGCGAAAGAAGCGAGCCTCGCATCCGGCGATTGGACCTTCGCCTTCCAGAGCCAGGGCATGTCCGGTGGCCAGTGGATTGGCCCCACGGTAGAGGATACGATCAGAAGTTTAAAAGAGAAGGGCCATCGCGGCGTCTTCCTGCATCCCATCGGATTTCTGTGCGATCACGTCGAGGTGCTTTACGATATCGATATCTTCTTCAAACAGTTCGCAGAAAAAGAAGGCATGCGCCTCTGGCGAGCCGAGTCGTTGAACGGTTCCAAGACATTAACCGCAGCCCTGGCGGGAGTAGTCAACGCCCGCGTGAAGGCACTGGGTTAGTAGCTAAGAGTTATAGACTGAGAGCTGACAGCTGGTAGCCAATTAATGAAACGCATCGCCATCATCGGCGGCGGAATCTCCGGCCTCTCGGCCGCGTACACGATCGAACAAAAGCGCCAGTCCGGCACGCCCGTCGAGTACGTCTTGTTCGAGTCCAGCCCGCGCCTGGGTGGTGTGCTCGTCACCGACCGCGTCGATGGCTGTCTGGTTGAAGCCGGGCCCGATTCGTTTCTCACCGAGAAGCCCTGGGCTGCCGACCTATGCGGCAAGATCGGATTGGGCGACCAACTCATCGGCTCGAACGACTCCGAGCGCAAGACCTATATCGTCGCCAAGGGCAAACTGGTAGTAATGCCTGATGGGCTCATGTTCATGGTGCCCACCAAGATCATGCCCACCGTGTTCTCGCCGCTTTTTTCCTGGCGCACAAAGGTGCGCATGGCGACCGAATGGTTTCATCCGCCGCGCAAGGCTTCCGAGGACGAAACTGTTGCCGAGATGGTGAAACGCCACTACGGTTCCGAGATGGTTGAGTTGCTTGCCGACCCGCTGCTCTCCGGAGTGTACGGTGGCGAAGCCTCGGGGTTGAGCGTGCGCGCCGTGCTGCCTCGCTTCGCTGACATGGAATCGAAACACGGCAGTTTGGGCCGCGCCATGCTCGCGGCCCGTAGGAAAATGGGAGCCGCGGCGAAAGTCCCGGCGCGCCCGCTGTTCACTTCGCTCAAAGACGGCATGCAGCAGATGACCGATGCTCTGGTCGCGCGTCTGGATTCGAAAGCACTCAAGACGTCGGCGCTGGTTCGGTTGGTGGTTCGGCAGGATAATCGCTGGACGGTTTCTGCTGGTTTCCAGAGCGATCAATTCGACGCGGTGATCATCGCGACCCCGGCGCATGCCGCTGCAGATGTGCTGCAAGCTGCGGACGAGAATCTGTCCCGCGAACTCGGCGAAATTCAGTACAGTTCTTCGGTGACCGTCACCCTCGGTTACGACGAAAAAGTGCGGCGCTCACTGCCGCCCGGCTTTGGATTCCTGGTGCCGCGCAGCGGAGGCCACCGTATGCTCGCGGCCACTTTCGTCCACAACAAATTTCCGCATCGTGCACCGGAGAATCGTGCCATCGTCCGCTGCTTCCTGGGAGGCGCGCGCGACGAGCAGATTCTCGAAGCAAGCGAAAAAGAAATTCTCGGAATTGTTCGCGGCGAACTGCGGCAGATCATCGCCCTCGACGCCAAACCACTGTTTGCGCGCGTCTATAAGTGGAAGTCCGCCATGGCGCAGTATTCCGTCGGCCACCTCGATCGCTTGCGGCGTATCGAAGCGCTCCGCCAGAAACTTCCCGGGCTGGCGCTCGCGGGCAACGGGTATAGCGGCATCGGCGTCCCCGACTGCGTTCGCTCCGGCGCCGAAGCGGCCGGCAAAATCCTCGCCGAGATGGGAATGTGGTCGGCTGCCTAATGGAGCGACGGGCGTCTCACCCGTCCGGGAAGCGCGTCGTTGTGCACCCGGAATTACCTGCGTAACGTCTCGTTCGAATTCTCGAGTTGCGCGAAACTACGAACCTGATGCAGGGTTAGTACAATCGAAGTCGTTACCATCAGGGGCGTTGGGGAACTGTTATGAAAACTCTGCTGACACTGCTTTGCCTCGCGGGAACGCTCTGCTTCGCGCAACAAAATTCGCCGCAGGACATGAAGGGCATGAACATGCCGGGACACGACATGTCGAAAATGCCGGCTCAGGATTCCGGAGAAGACGCGGACGCGAGCATGCACGCCATGAATTCCATGGAAGGTCATCACATGGATATGGGCCCGCACATGCACATGACCGCGCTTCGCGCTCCGCAACCAGGCGACGCGGAGAAGGCGCAGAAGGTGGCTGAAGTCGCACGCGGCGTGATGGAAAAATACAAGGATTACCACGTCGCACTCAA
>Ga0187862_10003032_pt1 | contig 16634 bp, 13 predicted proteins | sample June2016WEW_10_1_FD_133003 | JGI IMG/M metagenome (GOLD analysis project Ga0187862, IMG submission 133003) | Peatland microbial communities from SPRUCE experiment site at the Marcell Experimental Forest, Minnesota, USA - June2016WEW_10_150 | ecosystem: Environmental > Terrestrial > Soil >...
ATCACCGGCGCGATGCTCTATTTTCTGAGTATTGTTCCAAGCTTTCCGGCAATTCCGCTGATTCTGGTCGGTACGGCCTTGTTCGTTCTCGCCTCATATGTGAGCCGGAAACGCAAAGAGGAGCAGGGTAAACAAGAGATCCTCGAGGTCGATGGCGCAAAACCCCGGGAAGGTTCGGACCTTCCGCCTCTGCTTGATATTCTCGAACTGGAACTGGGCTACGGGCTTATTCCGCTGGTCGATGAATCCCAGAGCGGAGACCTGCTGCCGCGGATCAAAGCAATACGGCAGCAACTGGCTCTAGATTACGGGATTCTTGTCCCGGCTTTGCACGTAAGGGACAACCTTCAGTTGAAACCGGCGGAATACAGGTTGCTTCTCAAGGGCAACCCGGTCGGAAAGGGTGAAATCATGGTCGGGCATTACCTGGCCCTGAGCACAGGCGAAAGCAGCGTAGAAATAAAGGGCATCCCGACCAGGGACCCGGCATTCGACCTGCCGGCCGTGTGGATCCCTGAAAACCGGCGGGATGAAGCCTCGAGGGCCGGTTACACGGTGATAGACCCCTCGACTGTCGTGGCCACTCATCTGACCGAGCTGTTCAAAAAGTACGCAGACCAGATGCTGACCCGCCAGACAGTGCAGCAATTGCTCGACAACCTCGCGCTCCAGCAGCCAAAGCTGCTCGATGAGCTTGTACCCAACCTGCTCTCGCCCGGAGTCATTCAAAAGGTGCTTCAGAATCTTATTCGTGAGGGAGTGACCGTTCGAGATCTGCAATCGATCTGTGAAACTCTGGCCGATTACGGGGCGGCGACTAAAGACCCGGATATTCTTACGGAATATGTACGCCAGGCCTTGGCACGCACTATCACACGTCCTTATGAGACCGACGATCAGAAATTCCCGGTCCTGTCGCTCCAGCAGTCCCTGGAGGAAAAACTCACACGCGGAATCCAGAAGTCGGAGCACGGCAGTTTTCTTAGCCTCGACCCCGGATTCCTCCAGCAGTTTCTCCAGGCGACCAGCGATGAGGTCAAACGCTCGGTGAGCATGGGATATCACCCTGTGCTGCTCTGCTCGCCTGCAATAAGGCGCCACCTGAGGAAGCTCCTCGAGCGCTTTTTGCCGGATGTGACCGTGATCAGTCACAACGAGTTGAGCAATTCACTTGAAATCCGTTCGATCGGCATAATCAGGATGGACTATGCAGGTTAAGATTTTCAAGGCTCCTACGATGGAAAAGGCCCTGTTCCAGGTAAAGAAGGAGCTCGGACCGGACGCTATTATCCTGAGCAGCAGGAAGGGGGAGTCGGGGATCGAAGTCAGCGCGGCTCGAGAGCAAGAGCCCGCCCCTGCCCCTGCCCCTGCCCCCGACAATCCAGTGAACGGGGATGCGTCGGCCGAAATGCTAAATGGCATTCAGGAGATAAAGAGCTTCCTCTCGCTCCTTATCTCTTCGAAGGACCAGTTGGCTCAGTTCCAGGCAAACCAGCCTGTGGCCGAGCTTTATCATTCTCTTCTTGTTCGTGGTCTGGACGAAAAGCAGGTTTTCATTCTTCTTAGCAAGGCGGTATCGGACCTTAATGGAGAGCCGTGCGACAGGCGCCACATTTATGACGCCTTCTGCAAGCGATTTGTCTCGAAAATCAGTTGCGCCAGGCCATTCAGAGGGATCTCCAGTTCGAACGGTCCGGCCGTTTTCACTTTTTTGGGACCTACGGGAGTTGGAAAAACGACGACTCTGGCCAAACTGGCGGCTTATCTCAAGATAAAGCGCCAGATCGTGCTGGGAATCATTTCGCTGGATACGTACCGCATTGGAGCAGTAGAACAGCTTCAGACTTACGCCAGCATCCTGGAAGTCCCCTTCCGCGTGGCCCAGAGCAAGACAGAACTCAAGGGTGCGCTCGACGATTTCAGGCGTTGCGACGCCGTGCTAATCGACACTACGGGCAGGAACTATCTAAACCTCGAGCATGTGCGGCACCTGCACTCGCTGTTTGATAAGGCACAGAGACTGAGCCATTTTCTGGTCTTAAGCGCTACAGCCAAGGACGAAGACCTGCAGCAGACAATTCTTCATTTTCGAGAAATCAATATCAACAGTCTCATCTTCACAAAACTCGACGAAACGTTTCACCACGGGTGCATTCTCAACCAGTTGCTGAGGTTCAATTACCCGGTCTCCTACATGGGTACGGGGCAAAGGGTACCGGAAGATATCGAAGCTGCCACTCAGAAGCGGTTGCTTTCGTTCTTGCTCCCGGCCGGCAATCAGACTGCATAAAAGGGGTAAAAGATGGATCAGGCGGTAGGACTCAGAAAAAAGGGAAACAACGAAATCAAAATAGGCAGCGCCGTTTCCTCAGCCATATCAGGGCTGCAAAAGCCAGTGAGGGTAATGGCAGTCGGCAGCGGAAAGGGCGGGGTCGGGAAGAGCAACGTGGTGATCAATCTTGCGGTGGCCCTGGACCGGCTGGGGCCCCGAGTGCTTATAATGGACGCCGACCTGGGACTGGCCAATATCGACGTCCTTCTAGGGCTCACTCCGAAGTACAACATGAGTCACGTGTTGAGCGGGCAAAAACGGCTCGAAGAGGTCCTTGTGGATGGTCCGGGCCGTGTGAAAGTCATGCCTGCCAGTTCGGGCGTGCAGGAACTCACCAAGCTCACCGACGATCAGAAGCTGCTTTTTCTGGAACTGCTCGAGGGTCTGGAGACCGACATCGACGTCCTGCTCATAGACACCGGTGCGGGAATCTCGGATACCGTACTCTATTTCAACCTGGCGGCCCACGAAAGAATCATCGTAGTAACACCGGAACCGACTTCACTCACCGATGCATACGCTCTGATAAAAGTGCTCTATTCCAGGCACGGCGAACGTCATTTTCGAATCCTTGTCAACTCGGCCACAAACGAGTCCATGGGGAAATCGATTTTTGCGAAACTGAGCAAGGTCGCAGATCACTTTCTGGATGGACTCTCGCTCGATTACCTGGGGACGATTCCCCACGACACGTCGGTAACCAGATCGGTGCTGCAGCAAAGACCTTTGCTCGAGGTTTTTCCCGAAGCACCAGCGTCGAAGGCTTTCCTGCAGATAGCCAAGACTATCTGCAGGACCCGTCCCAACGTAAACCAGGGTACGATTCAGTTTTTCTGGAAACGGCTCTTCAACGTTTAGGAAAAAGGGAATATCCATATGGAACAGAGCGCCAATACGGCTCGAAAAAATCCTTACGGCAACCAGGTGGCAGAATCATTTGCAACCCAGAGTGAAAGGGACAAGGCTGTGATGGAACACAGCGACCTGGTCAGGTATATCGCTTTCAGGCTCATTTCGCGGTTGCCGGACCACATTGCCGTAGAAGACCTGATGAGCGCAGGGGTCCTGGGGTTAATCGACGCCATCGAGAAATACGACTCCAGCCAGGGCATTCCATTCGAGTATTACGCAAAGATCCGCATAAAAGGGGCAATGCTCGATGAGATCCGTTCTATGGACTGGGTACCAAGGTCGCTTCGGCAGAAAAGCGGTCAACTGGAGAAAGCCTGCGTAAACCTGGAACAAAGGCTGGGGCGTGATCCCACCGAAGAGGAGACTGCATCGGAGTTGAACATGGACATGGGAGAATTTCATAAGCTTCTGGATGAAATAAAAGGCATCTCTTTTTTGCCCGAAAATATCCATGACTTCGTCCGTGAAAACAGGGAATCCCACATGTTCTGCTCCGGCTCAGAGGAACTCTTCGACGCAACCTACAGGCAGGAAATCCGCGTTCATCTGGCCGAAGCCATTGCCAGTCTTGCCGAAAAAGAACAGCTTGTCCTGTCGCTCTACTACTATGAAGAGCTGACCATGAAGGAAATAGGCGTGGCGTTGGGGTATACAGAGTCGAGAATCTCGCAGATTCATACCAAGGCTGTGTTGAAGCTTAAGACAAGGCTGGCCAGAAGGCTCAGAGCCGACGATCTGCCAGGATTTATCCAGAGTGAACTTCGACCGCCCAAGCCCAAGCACGTTCATCTCCAGCAGGCCTCCGTGAGGAAATAGGGCAACGGTGGCTCGCAAGAAAGGCCCGTAGATGGGACCCAAACGGAAAGCACCGGATGAAGACGCGAGGGCTGAAGCTGAAGAAAAAGACGAGGGCCGTCCGGTCAGAGAGGATGTTTCCGAGTATCAAGTTCGGAAAGGGCTGAAAGAATCGGTGCTCGCCGAGGAAGAAACGATCCCGGAGAATGAAGCGACTGAAGCCCGGGTTGATGTCACCCCCCCTGAGGACGCAAATCCGATCCACAAGCCAAGGCGGTTTAAAAAGGTTTTCCTTCTGGGCTCTGCGGCATTGTGCCTGTTTTTGGCGGCCGGCGGTTTTCTCTTATTCAAGTTCAAAGCGCATATCGGGCTCTTTGCCAACAGTGTGCAAAGACTGGAACCGGTGACCAGCATAATGCGTCCCATCCCCATGCCCAACTACCGGGAGATGCTCGATTTTCTGCTCGTCTACGAGGTTGAGGGTCAAAAGATGATTACGGCCATCAGAATGGAAATAGGATACCTGAGTCCGACGCGGTATCAAAACTTCAAAGAACAGAACGTGGCTTTCCGTGATACGGTTTATTCTTTCCTTCTAAAGCAGAACATACCCGGAAACTCGGTAAAATCCTGGCATTCAGCCCTGGAGAACGATCTTGTCGATTGCCTTAGGATGAGACTGCCGCAGAATTATCCGGACAAAATCCTTTTAACCCAGGTCGAAAACCTCTGAAAGGGTCCCTATGGAATTCCTCACAAAGCTTGCTGGAAGTCAGATCTCCTTCAACAGCATGTTCCAGATCGGCGTCGATGTGATAATCCTTGGGCTGCTCGGGGTGATCCTGACCGTGAAGAAGCTCCGAATCTCGAAGAAAGATGAAGCAATAATGAAAGCCTTTGAAAAGATAGTAGGGGAAACGGCGCAAATATCCCAGAGGTTTGAACTCAATCTTGAAAGAAGGCAGGACTTGCTCCAGCAAATAACAGCCAAGCTCGACCAGCGCATTCAGCAGGCAGAGAGCCTGTGTACCCGGCTGGAGACCGGGTTTTCCCGGATAAATACCGACAAACTTGCAGTTCAGCACCCTTCAAGCGCCGGTCCACACCCCCACGGGGCCGACCAGCAAAAGGTCCTCCTGCTTGCCAGAAAGGGACTGGATGCCTCTGAAATAGCTAAAAGCCTCAAGAGGCCGGTTGGAGAGGTCGAACTAATTCTGAACCTGCAGAAGATAGCTTCTTGAAGAGAGGGAGCGGGAAGCAGGGAGCGGGGCAGGCGCCGAAATCCGGGCCTTTTCCCAATTATTTGCTTTTAAAGCAAAGGCACTGGACCCCGGCCCCCGGACTAGACACTTCCGGGGCAGGCCCCGCCGGGGTGACGGCCTTAGTGAGCAACGGCTCCCGGACTAAAGGTTTCCGGGATAGGCTTCGCCGGGGTGACGACTTATACCAAGTTCAAGAGCGGGCAGGGAGTTTGTTGACGTAGCAAAACCCCGCCCCTGCGATTGTCGTCTGTTCGACAACCACCGCAATAATGTACGGTCAGCAAGCCGATCTGACTAAAATAAAAACGAATCATCATCAGGAATCTCATATATCGATATATTTATTAATATATCAGATCTTTTAGGTATAAGAAATAACCATTAAATACCCCTCAAAGTACTCCTTGACAATGGCAAGATGTGTGCAAAAATCGGATGCTCATCTTTTAAGCTCATCATTGATGGATGAGAGGAATTCAACTCTATCATAGTATATATAGCGTCCTAGACTCCTGTGCGTCGCTATCCATGGCGGGCATACAGGCAATATCGAAACACTGCAAGGCATCTCAAACAAGGGAAACCAACATGGTGACGAGATATGCCATCAAGCCTGGAATCCTCGTTATATTTGTGACGCTCGTCATGATTTTGAGCACTTCTCCAAATAAATCTGCTGCACAAACACCTGCACCGAGCAATGCGATTTATAGCTGGAAACTCCGCGAGGTCCCGGGTCCCACCCCTTGGGGAGCAATTGCGTCTTCGTCGGATGGGACGAGACTTGTAGCCGCAGATTCTGGAGTACGCTTTGGCTCTCCCAACGGGGGTTACATTTATACTTCAACTGATTCAGGGGTTACCTGGACACAACGGACGAACGCCGGACAGCGAACATGGACCGCGGCGGCATCCTCGTCCGACGGAACGAAATTCGTTGCGGCTGTGGATGGCGGCTATATTTATACTTCGACCGATTCCGGAGCCACCTGGACACAGCGGACGAGCGCCGGCAGCCGAAATTGGACCAACGTGTCGTCCTCATCTGACGGAACGAAACTTTTCGCGGTAGCTTGGGCATACGAATACGAATGGGATTACTTTACTACCATTGCCAATTCAATTTACACTTCGATCGATTCGGGAGCTAGCTGGACGCAGCGCTCGGGCTACGGCAATTCGAGTGTGGTAGCGTCCTCATCTGATGGAACAAAACTGGTTGCGGCAGATTTTGGCGGGTACATGCAAATTGGAACTTACTGCGGCTACATTTATACTTCTACAGATTCTGGAGCCACCTGGACACAGCGGACGAGCGCAGGCTGCGGAAATTGGACCCATGTGGCGTCCTCATCTGACGGGACGAAGTTGGTTGCAACTACCGGATGCCCCTATGAGGAATGCAGCGACAGCTACACATATACCTCGACCGATTCTGGAGCCACCTGGAGACAGCAGACGAGCACCGGCACCCTACATTGGAGCGCGATAGCATCCTCAGCTGACGGAACGCAACTAATTGCGACAGATTCAGTGGATAGACCTCCTTCTGCCGGCTACATTTACACTTCGACCGATTCAGGAGCCACTTGGACACAGCAGACGAGTGCCGGCTGCCGGATATGGTGGAGGGTAGACTGGTCCACTGATGGAACGAAACTCCTTGCGGCAGACGTTGATGATGTAAACTACGATGGCGGCTACCTTTATACCTCGTCTGATTCTGGGGCTACGTGGGTTCAGCTGACAAACCCTAGCGACCGGCCTTGGCAGTCGATTGCATCGTCATTTGACGCAACGAAACTCGTTGCGGTAGATTCTGATGGTTATATTTATATTTCGGCCGATTCTGGAGCTACATGGACACAGAATAGCAGCCTCGGCAACGTGAGCTGGTTGGAGATTGTATCCTCATATGACGGAACAAAACTCGCCGCGATAACCGAAGGAGACGGCGGCGGTTACATTTTTACTTCCAGAGATTCCGGGTCTACCTGGACGCTGCAGACGAATGCCGGCTTGAGGGCTTGGCAGTCGGTTGCGTCGTCATCTGACGGAGCCAAACTCGTTGCCGTCGACTATGGCGGCGGATCCGGCGGCTACATTTATACTTCGTCCGATTACGGGGCTACATGGACACCGCAGACGAACGGCGGCAGCCGGTCTTGGACCACCGTGGCGTCCTCATGTGACGGAACAAGACTCGTTGCTGGTGATACGGGATGCTCTGATGGAAGTTGCAGCGGCGGCTACATCTATACTTCGACCGATTCCGGAGCTACCTGGGTACGGCGGAGGAACGCGGGCAGCCGGTCCTGGCAAGCGGTTGCATCCTCATCTGACGGAACGAAGCTCGTTGCGTTCGAACAATCCGGGTATCTTTATACCTCTGCTAGCTCCGGAGCTACCTGGATACGGCGGGCGAACGCCGGAAAGCGAAGTTGGTCCGCTGTGGGGTCCTCATCTGACGGAACGAGACTCATTGCGGCTGAAGCTGGTGGCTATATATACATTTCGGCTGATTCGGGGGTGACCTGGACACCACAGACGGGTGCCTTCATTCAACACTGGCAATCATTGGCCTCATCATCGGATGGATCGAAAATCATCGCAGCCTCAGGCTCCATCTGGACAGGCTCTCCGGCGACGCAACCCGTAATCGACAACCCGGCTTCCATCACCGTTACCACGTCAACGGCCGCACTCGGTGCTACGATAGAGTCCAGCGGTGGGTCCCCCATCACCGCTGCCGGCATAGCTTACGGGGCAAGCGCCGATCCCGGCATTTCGGGAAGCAGGAAGAGCACCACTACGACGAGCGGCGCCTTCACGGTGGATGTGGCGGGGCTCACACCTAATACTTTGTACCACTTCCGGGGCTATGCGACCAACCTGGAAGGGACCAGCTATACGGACGATGCCCAGTTCACCACTATATCGGGTGCTCCTCGGGCAAGGGCTGCATCAGACATTGCCGCTGCCGGTTTTACGGCTAACTGGGCTGTGCCGCCGGGTACTGCAACCATCATGTACTACCAACTCGACGTGGGGACCGATGCTCGATTTTCGTCTTTTGTAACGGGCTTCAACAATCTTTCTGTTACGGGCGCGAGCGCGGAAGTAACCGGCCTCACTTCAGGAAAGACCTATTACTATCGAGTCCGCGCGGTTAACGACGGAGGGACCAGCGCCGACTCAAATCCTGTCAGAGCCGTTTTTAGCCCGTCCAATACACTCTCGAACCAGACAGGGGGGTCGAGCTCAGGTTTCAGTTCCTATTCGTTAAGCGGCCTGGAAGGCACCTGCGTTAACGTTAGCGCGGCCTCTCGCAATCGGAGCGCCATGAAAGTTTCGGCCGGTCCCGATCAGAACGTGTGCGAGCTGGCTCGGGTTGAGTTGAGTGGTTCAAACTCGACGAATATTGTCAAGGCAGATGCCTCTTACCTCTGGACGCAGCTCGACGGGCCGCGCGTCACGCTTTCCAGCCCCAATGCAGTCGAAACCGGCCTTATTGCCCCGGAAGGAGGGGTTGATGGGGAATCGCTTCGCTTTCAACTGAGTGTTACCGAAACCTATGGAGCCCAATCCACAGACGACTGCATTATAAATGTCGTTAAAGATGTTGCGCCTCCAACTGCCAACGCCGGCTCGAATCGGACAGTGACCGGATACCAGATCGCCGTTCTGGATGGTTCCGGATCATCAGCCTTCGATGCAGGTATTCTTTCTTACTCGTGGCGCCAGGTATCCGGGGTTCCGGTAAGCCTGTCCGATCCCTCGGCGGCGCAGCCGACTTTTGTAGCTCCAAGCGCCGGTGAAGCTATCGTTTTTGAGCTCACAGTAACCGATCAGGCCGGGCTTCGTTCGCGTGACAGCTGCATCGTGAATGTGGTTACGGGCAACCTGCCGCCAATAGCCAAGGCCGGCCCAAACCAGATGGTGCAGCCCGGAAGCACAGTCATCCTGGATGGGTCAGGCTCAACGGATGAGGACAATGGCATAGTGTCCTACGCATGGAGACAAATTACAGGCTCGCCGGTCACCTTGTCCGACCCGTCAGCGATCCAACCATCATTTGCAGCGCCTTTAACCGATGCAGACACCGAAGACCTGGTTTTTGAATTAACGGTTACGGATTCCGGAGGACTACAAGGTAATGCAGGGGTGGTCATTACGGTTGCCAGTGGAGCAGCGGCGCGTTGAGTTCCGGTCATCGACAGGGCAGGATGACAATTTTCCGGGGCCTTGAAGTTAACACCCATTGAACAGCGTGAGAAACAGGGATTTTGCGGCTTTTTATGCAGCGGGAAGAAAGGGTTGGGCAAGAGCTTGCCACTCTGATGGTAATCTATTTTTGCCGGACCCAGGCTGACTCTTTCGTTCCATTAAAACAGGTATTTTTCCATGATTTGCGGGTTTGCAGCGAGTTCCGACGTTCGGCCCTGCCAACTCACCTGACCGTTTTCCAAAATGTAGGCCCTTTGGGATACTTCAAGGGCCGCCGCCGAGTTCTGCTCGGAGAGAACGATGGTCACTCCTTCCTGCTGAATGCGGACGATCTGTTCTTTTATGAGCTCAACCACGAGCGGCGCCAGACCCTCCGAGGGTTCGTCCAGCAACAGCAAAGAGGGATTCCCCATCAGTGTCCGGGCGATGGTAAGCATCTGTTGTTCACCTCCTGACAAGGTGCCTCCCCACTGCCTGTCCCTCGCCTTCAATACAGGGAACAGGGCATAAACTTTGTCCAGGTCCCAGTCGGTTGCCTCATTTCGCCGGATCGCGGCTATATCCAGGTTCTCCCGCACGGTCAAGTCGGGGAAGATGTCCCTGTCCTCCGGGACAAACCCCACCCCGAGCCGGGCGATCCGGAAGGGCTGTTTGCCATTGATTTTATCCCCCTGGAAACGAATCGTTCCCCGGCGCGGCGGAGTGAGGCCGATGATGCTTCGCAACAGAGTGGTCTTGCCCATACCGTTTCGGCCTAGAACGCACACCGTTTCACCCCGATCCACCTTCAAAGTCACTCCGAAAAGTATGTGGGTGGATTCATAGTAAGTCTCGATATTGTCAACCTCAAGCAACACGCCGCTTTCCCTTTCCCAGATAAATGTTCCGCACTTCCTCGTTGGATTTGACTTCTTCCGGACTACCGCAAAAGATCATCGTGCCTTGATGCATCACGTAAATTCTGTCTGAGATGCCGAACACCACTTTCATATCGTGTTCGACAAAGGCCAGACCCATCCTCCTTTTTTTGACGAGGCCGTAGATCAATTCAGTTGTCTGGGACGTCTCTCCGGCGCTCATGCCCTGAGTCGGCTCGTCTAAAAGCAGAAGTTCAGGGTTGAGGGCGAGGACTATGCCTAACTCGAGCCGCTTCTGGTCCCCGTGGGCAAGTAACCCGCCCGGGGCGCCCGACCGGTCGGCCAGGCCTAGATTTTCCAGTATTTCTTCGACCTCCTCGGAAAGGCTATTTTCAGCACTCGAGAAGAGCCTTCGATTTAAGCCTTTGGCCGAAAACAGGGCGACCTGAATGTTTTGGAAGGCGCTGAGCCGTGGGAATATGTTGAGCTTCTGAAAGGAGCGCCCTATGCCCAGGCGGGAAATCTCGTAGGGCGCCAGCCGCGTTATGTCCTTACCCTTGAAATGAACTTCACCTCTGTCAACGGGGATATGACCGGTAATGAGGTTGAAGAGCGTGGACTTGCCCGCTCCGTTGGGACCTATGATCGAGACTATCTCCTTGTGGTCAACCTGAAGGTCAACCTCCAACACCGCCATCAAACCGCCGAAAGATTTCCTGAGTCCCCTGGTTTCCAGCAGCATATCTTTACCCTATGCACAAGGCCGGGCCTGTTTTTTTCGCGACAGCCTCTCGGACAGAAACCCCATGACTCCATTTCTCATCAATAAAACCAACAACACTATAGCCACGCCCAGAATCAGGTTCCAATGCATGGTGTGCTTGGACAGGGTCTTTGCAAGTATCGTGTAAATAGCGCTTCCGACCAAGGGCCCTGAGAAACGGTATAAGCCTCCCAGCAGGCACACGACAAGCATATCGGTGGACTTTGTCCAGTGTGCGAAATCCGGAAACGCACTATCGCTGAAAACGCAGTAGAGGCTTCCGGCAATGCCCAGAAAGGTACTCGAAAGGATAAACGCGGCCAGTTGGTACCTCTTCAGGTTGACTCCAATGAATTCCACTCGGCCGGGGTTCTCGCGAATTGCCTGCAGGGTGCGGCCAAACGGAGAGTTGACAATTCTCCACAGTGTGAAAATGCAACAGCCTACCACGGCCAAACAGAAATAATAGCTGTTGACAATCGAGAAAAAGAACTCCGGAGTGGGAATGGATATTATCCCGTTATCACCTCCCGTGACGGCGTACCATTCGAAGATGATTGTCCAGATGATCTGGGAGAAGGCCAGCGTCAGTAGAGCGAAATAAACCTTCGTTCGCCTCACGCAAACCCATCCCACGGCCCAGCCTACGATCGCCGCCATTATCGGGGCGGCTATCATCGCCGGCACGATGTTCATCTTAAACCTGGCCAGCAGGATAGCGGTAGTATAAGCTCCCACTGCGTACAGGCCCGCAGGTCCGAATGAGACCAGCCCTGTATAGCCCAGCATCAGGTTCAAGGAGCAGGCCGCCAGCGCCATTATCAGTATCTCGATGGTTATGTTCAGCCAACTCTTGCCGATGAGTGCGGGCAAGGCAATCAGCGAGGCAAAACCGATCGATATCAGAATGGACCTTATCGCCGGGGCATGCAGCCAAGTTGGTTTGGCTCTTATCTCCGCCATCAATCGGACACCCCCATCAGCCCCCGTGGACGTATTATCAGGACAATAATCATGAGAATGAAGCCGAAGGCCACCGCCAGTTTGGGGATTATGTAAAGCCCAAAGGCGGTGGTTAAGCCCAGGATGATCGAACCCAGGAATGCGCCGGATATACTGCCTAAACCGCCGATTACCACTATGATGAAGCAGTCTATAATTACGGATAAGTCGGCCCCAAGCGCCACCACCGACATGGGGGGCGTCAAGGTCCCGGCCAGCCCGGCCAGCCAGCACCCGAGCATGAAGACCCCCGTGTAGACCCCGGGCACGTTTATGCCTAAAGCGCCGGCGATCTCCCGGTTGTGAGTGACGGCCCTGACGACGGCCCCCAAACTGGTGGCCCCTATTAGCACCCTAAGCCCAACGAAGACCAGGACCCCCATACCGATCAGGAAGAGATTGTATTTAGGAAATGAGAGTGCAAACAGGTTCACGGTACCGTTTAACGGCCAGGGTACTGCAACCGTATTGTAGCCTGCTCCCCAGAGAATCTTGCAAACTTCGCCCACTATCAAAATCAGTCCAAAGGTGAGCAGGTACTGGTAGATCATGTCAAGGCCATAAATGCGCCTTAGCAGCAAAATTTCAATGCATCCGCCGACAAGGGCGGTGACAAGGGGCGCAACCAGCAAGGCGAGCCAAAAGACCCCCGGAACATGGGAAAATGCCGAGGTGACCTGGTAGCAGAGGAATCCCCCGAGCATATAGATCGAACCGTGGGCCAGGTTTAGTATCTTTAAGGTCCCAAAAATGATTGAGAGCCCCGCCGCTATAAGAAACCAGACCATGCCCAGGCTGATGCCGCTAAGGACTTGTCCGAGAGCTGCTTCCAGGGTCATCGTCTTCCTCTTGCCGGTCTTGGGGCAGGCCCCGGCCTGCCCCGGACAGCTCTTAGCGCATTGTTGTTCATTTCCTCAAATTCTCTATCTGCTCGATGGTATGGTAGCCTTCTTCGCCGATTATTTGGGGATTAGTGATATGGGGAAACGGGAGATCGGGAGTGAATTCTATGATGCCGTACCAGTTGGGCATCATGGCCTGATGATCGTATGCGCGAAGCATGACCGGACCGACGAAAGTGTCCAGTTCAATGCCTGCCAGGGTCTTGATCAACTTTTCAGTATCGACCGCGCCAACCTTCTCGATGGCTTTCTTCAACGCATAGATTGCCACATATTCGTTCATTGCTCCGTAGGACGGCCAAAACCCGACCATCTTCTTATGTTCCTCTACAAACGCCTTGCTCTTTGGATTATCAATTGCCCAGAATGGATAACGGCAGGTGGCAAGCGCTCCCTTGGGGTACGGATCACCCTGTTTCACGTCACTCCAGGTTTCCACATCCCCCGCGCAGGGCTGGATCATCTTCATCTTGTCGTACAGTCCAAAGGCGAAAGCCTGTTTGGTAAACGCGATTTCCCCGCCGCCGTAGACGCAGGCCAGAAAAAGAGCTTCAGCGCCTGAGTTGGCTATCTTGGTGATGTGGGCTGTGAAATCGGTTGTGCCCAAAGGCGCCCACAATTCGTCAATGATCTGCGCGTCGGGCACCAACTCCAGGTACTTTTCCTTGAAAGCTGCCAGGGAATTCTTACCGCACTCGTAATCGAATCCGAGGCTTATAATCTTCTTGGGCTTCCAAGTCTTGCCCAGAGCGATGGCCGGGGCATACCCCCAGTAGGGAACCGCGTTGGTGTTGATGCGAAATACATAGGGGTTCCATTTCTCTTCCGTGATTTGTGAGGATTGGGATACATTGACAATGAAGATCTTCTTTTCTTTTTCCACATAACTGGAGATGGCCAGCGCCACCGCACTGCTGATGGTGCCGGTGAGAAAGTCAACCTCTTCGGTCAGGACAAGGTCCTTTGCCTCTCGAAGGCCTGTTTCGGCGCTAAGTTTGTCGTCCCTGGTTATCAGCTTGAGCTCGCGGCCCAACACACCTCCAGCCGCGTTGATTTCCTCTACGGCGATCTTGGCCCCGGCTTCCGAACTGGTGCCATACATCGACATTGCACCGCTCATGGTGTGGATGAACCCGATTTTGATCGGCTTTTCCTTTGAAGCCGCAGGTGCGGGATTGGCGCACGGTATTCCTGCCAGCACAAATCCCAAGCCCAAAACGATCACAGTCTTTACAAGGCTTCTCATATCTCCCCCTCCTGTAAACGATCGATCCGTTGCAACAGCCATCAAATTGCGGCCCGCTTGTCCTTATCGCTTATCGTTCAGGTCAACAAAACTCATTAGCCGTCGACGGACTCAATGCCCGTCAAAGCAAAAAGATGAAATCAGGCAGTTCCTCCACCGCCAGGCCCTTCCCGGGGTGAAACCAAACCCTTGAGCGGGAATCATGGAAGAAATCATAAAGCCCACCAGCTTGGCGGTATACGGCGCGAAAAGTCCTTTCTGCCGCCCCCTCTGAATCACCTTGCGAATTATGCGGTCATAGGTGTCCCGCATAGAGATTATTACTTTCCGTTTAGCGGCTGACAGGTTGCCCAAGGCAACATCAAACAATGTTTTTCCAGACCCGGCGATAACTCAACGTGACTCTGAGATGGGTGGAGATGATGAGGTGGATTGGAACATTAATTAACGGTCGTTCGGTAATTGGCATATGTGCGGTCCCGTGTCAATTTTTTTTCGCGGGACCACAGGTGCGGTTCATGCGGAAGATCTCCTGGAGCGGGGGCAGTGAAGCAGTGAATAGTGAATAGTGAATGGTGAATAGTGAATGGTGAAAGAGCGGGGAGCAGGGAGCGGGGAGCGGGGAAGAGTGAAGTGTGAAGGGGTGGAATTTCAAAATGGAGATCTCACAACTTATTTGACTCTAGCGAAATTGATGGGTAGGTTGTTAAAATCTATTAACCGGTTTTGGCGAAGGAGGCTGACATGAGGGCTTTGGCGAAGAGGCCGTGGGTTTTTCTGGTTCTGGGGATCTTTTCTTCCTTGACGTGTTTGATTTTTCCTGCTCCGGCAGAGGAACCGGTCAACATTGTTATCATCGCCGAATCAGCCACGATCGTTGGCAAAGCCATAGTGAACGGGGCGCAACTGGCGAGCGGGGAAATCAACGCCAAAGGCGGCGTCAATGGGCGGCCGATAAAACTGACCGTCTACGATGACCAGGTTAAGTCTGCTGAGGCAGTGCAAGCTTTCCAAAGGGCCGTTTATAATGACCATGCCAACGCCGTGGTCGGCAGTTGGATCAGTGAAATAGCATTATCCCTGGCCCCCTGGGCTGCCCGCTTGCATACTATCTACATTACCACCGGCGCGGCCTCTCCCAAGATCACCCAATTGGTGCACGACGACTACAATACCAACAAATATGTTTTTCAACTGAAATACAACGCCATCGAGATGGCCCAAATGGTCTGCAGCTTCGCCCATGACGACCTGGTGCAGAAGTTGGGATATAAGACAGCCTACGTGGCCAGTGAAAATGCCGCATGGACCGAACCTCTGGACGAAGAGTATTTAAAATGCTTGCCGTCATCGGGTTTAAAGGTTGTAGGCCACATGAGATTTTCCAAAGACACCGACGATTTTACCCCCATTTTTGCCACCATCGAAAAAGATCGTCCCGATCTGCTTGTCACAGGATGGGCCCATGTGGGGTTAAAGCCTACGGTGCAGTGGCATGAACAACAGGTTCCCGTGCTGATTGCCGGGGTGGACGCTCAGGCCAGCACATCGGATTTCTGGGCGCAAACCAACGGCGCCACCGAGGGGATTATCACGCAAGCTGAAGGTTCGCCCAGCCCCATCACTCCCAAAACAATACCTTTCGTGAAAGCCTATGAGGAGATGTTTCACATCAGCCCCTCCTACGCCGGTTACACCACTTATGACACAATCTATGTTTTGAAAAATGCCATGGAGAAGGCCAAATCCGTCGAAACCGATGCCGTGATCGAAGCTCTGGAGGCCACCAGCTATACCGGTGTCATTGGAAACATTGAGTTCTATGACCGCACCAGCCCCTTTGCTCATGGCATCAAATTCGGCAAAGGCTTGGCGACAGGCGTGGTGCTGCAATGGCAAAAGGGCGAACTGGTAACCGTATGGCCTAAAGAGGCAGCCACGGGTTCCTTAATTGTCCCGAGTTTTGTTCAGAAACAGAGTGCAGCTAAATAAGGACCTATTAAGATCTCGTCATACTGAAATGGTCACTCGGGGTTCAATCTTTTTAACTCACAGTTTTTCTGACCGGAAGCTACCTCGCCGAGGGCAGGGACCTGTTGCGTTTCGTGAAAGCAAACGGGCGCAGGACTGCCGCAAGTCCTACCGTGAATATCCCCAGGCTTACCAAAGAGATTATTCTGCCTATACGGAACTCATCGGGCATGTATTCCAATCGGATTCTGTGTTTACCCGGCTCCAGCGGTATGCCTCGAAAAGCATAATCGGCAGGGATCACCTGGTAGCGGGCCTGGGAACTGCCTTCCAGCGCATGCGCATGCCAGCCTTTGCTGTAGGCG
>Ga0187862_10003033_pt1 | contig 16632 bp, 14 predicted proteins | sample June2016WEW_10_1_FD_133003 | JGI IMG/M metagenome (GOLD analysis project Ga0187862, IMG submission 133003) | Peatland microbial communities from SPRUCE experiment site at the Marcell Experimental Forest, Minnesota, USA - June2016WEW_10_150 | ecosystem: Environmental > Terrestrial > Soil >...
CAAACGACAGCGAGTAAAAGTGGTTCGGCGTGTCGACCCCGCAGCCGGGGTACGAGTTCTCCAGCCAGGTGCCGCCGACCGTCTTGTTCTTCTCGTAAATGACGAAAGGAATGCCGGCCTCTTGCAGCTTGATCGCCATGCCGAGACCGGAGACACCGGCGCCAATGATCACCACGCGGAACGCAGCCAACGTCTCGTCGGACGGGCGCGTGCGCCAATGCACCGTTTTGGGATCGTTGTCGTCCAGCATCATTTCTTCGCGGATCATCGGCAGGTATTCTTCGGGCACCGGCCCGCCCACGCCGGCCGCCAGCATTTTGCGCAACAATTCCGGCGGCGGCTCGGACGGCAACTCTGTCTCGCGCGCGGCGTAGTCCAGCAAGACCTCCTTCAGCCGCGCGCGCAGACGCTGTTTCAGCTCATCCGGCACGGTTTCCTGAAAATTCCATGGGCCGTTGATGTACGGACCAACTTCATCCAACCAGTCTGCCTCACCGGTCAGATGCACCAGCACCATCAGCAAGGGCGCGACATCCGCCCCGTCCAACGCCATATCCAGCAGCTCTTCATCCGCCACCAGAGTCCGGAAGTCCCGCGTGATGTGGTTCATATCGCCATATACCCGCCGTCGATGTTGTAGCATGTACCGCTGATATACGAGCTGCGGTCACTGCACAAAAACACCACCATTTCACCGATTTCCTCGGGTTTGCCCATGCGGCGGAATGGCACCATTTGCAGCAGCTGTTCACCTCGGCGGCGCATCGTGTCCTCGGTCATTTTCGTTTCGATATAACCCGGACACACCGCGTTCACCCGAATGTTGTTTTCGGCGTATTCCAGAGCTGCCGTCTTGGTCAAACCCAACACCCCATGCTTGGCTGCGACATAGGCCGACGACGTCGGCAACCCGATCAATCCGGCGACCGAACCGGTGTTGACGATCCGGCCGCCGCCCTGCGCCAGCATCTGCACAATCTCATGCTTCATGCACAGCCAGACGCCTTTCAGATTGACGCCTATCATGCGGTCGAACGACTCGTCCGACCATTCATGCGTCTTCTTGCCGGACGCATTGACCTGATATCCCGCGATTCCGGCATTGTTGAACGCGCAGTCGATCCGGCCATAGGCACTGACCACCGCGTCGACCATCGCCAGCACCGCCTTGCTGTCGGTGACGTCGCCCGACAGAGCGATCGCTTGCCCGCCCGCCTGGTTGACCAGCGCCACGGTTTGCTCGGCCGTCTCACGCACAGCATCGGCGATTGCCAGCCGCGCGCCCTCACGCGCGAAAATCAGCGCAGTCGCACGCCCGATCCCGCCACCGCCGCCGGTGATCAGTGCCGATTTCGCTTCCAGCAAGCCTGCCATGGTTGTTTCCCTTCCCTTGGCCTTGTGTCAGAAGCCCAGGCTACTCGCGAGTAGTCTTTCAATCCAGCCCGTCCTGGCGTAAGATGGCACCCATGCGAGATGAAATTCTGGCCTACAAGCGCGAGCGCATCCTCGAAGAAGCAGTCAAACTGTTCTACGAGCGAGGCTTCACTGGCACCACACTGGACGATATCGCCGCCGAACTGGGGGTCACCAAACCGTTCATTTATACGCATTTTCGCGGCAAGGTCGAGTTGCTGGCGGCGCTGTGCAAGCCAACGATCGAGCTGGCGCTGGCGGCCATAGCCAACGCCGCCGCCGGACCAGGAACGCCGTCCGAACGGCTGCGGATCGCCATCACCGACTTCACCAAGGTCGTGCTGCAGCGCCAGCCCAACATCGCGATCTATTTCCGCGAGGAAAAGAACCTCTCGCCCGAAGCGCTTGCCGAGATCAACGTGTTGCGCAGGGAATTCGACCATCTGCTGTCGGACCTGCTACTCGAAGGCACCGCCACCGGTGAGTTCGAAATCCAGGACCATTCCCTCGCCGCCCTCGCCCTCGGCGGCATGATCTCCTGGGCCTATACGTGGTACCGGCCGGGCGGGCGGCTGACGCTGGAGGAAACCGCCGCGCACATGGCCGATCTCGCATTGCGCATGGCCGGAGTGCGGGTCGCCATTCCGGCGTAAAGTCCCCATCTTGATTTCCCCTGGGCTGATTTTTCCGGCCTGGTCTGGACAGCAAGCCGCGGCACGGGCAAAGGAAGCGCACCCCGGTGGAGACGGCGAACCGATGACCCCGCTCGATATTGCTCGCGTTCAGGCCTATTTGCGCAAGCTGTTCAGCAACAATCTGATCCGCATCGTGGCACCGGCGCGGAAGGGCCTGTCGGTCGAATTCGCCGTCGGTGATGAGGTCCTTGGCACCGTCTATAAAGACGAGGAAGACGGCGAAGTATCCTATTCCGTAACGCTGACGATCCTCGATGAGGACCTGCCCGACGTTCAGGCGGGACCGGAGCCAACGCCGCGTCGCCGGTAACTCACCGTCTGCCGCACGCTTTGACGTACAGCGCCTCCGCGGCCTCGGGTCCCGCCAGAATCTCGATCAGCCGGTATTTTCGCATCGGCGTCAGATTGCCCGCATCCGCGGCCGTCAACACGGTATCCGACGCGCTCCGCAGCAGTTCGTCGTAGCCGGCGGGATCGCCAAGTTTCCGCGCCATCGTCTCCAGCTTCCGCAACTCGCGGGCGGAGCTTTCAAGCGCGGTTTGCGCCGGCCCGTCAACCGGGCGGGATGCGGCAGCAAGCGGCGCGACCAAACCCTCGCGCACCCCGCGGGCAAACCGTGTCCGGCAAACCTCAGCAAGCTTGTGACGAATGGCTTTTAGCCGCGGCCAGTGACTGGAGAACGACTTATCGGTCTCGATCTCGCGCAGCAGCGTCAGCACCCGCCGGACCTCTACCCCTGCCTCCGTCAGCGTGCCGTGCCCGATCTCATGGGCGAACCCGCTGTCACGCTCCATATGGGTCAGCACCGAAGCCAGGGCGTTGTCGACCGAGCCGCGCAACACGTCCTTTTCGTCCGAAGTCCGGCCGGCGCCGGCAATACAGCCCAGAAGCGGTAGCGCGTGTGGCGAATGCACCAGGACCAGGCGGGCGATCATCGCACAAGCGGTTTCCGGCTCGTTCATGATGTTGCCCAGAATATCGGCCACCACGGCATTGTCCGTCGCCAGACCTTGCGCTTCGTCCAGCGCGAGGCAACGCAGTTGCGGCGCGCGCCGTAGCACTGCGGCGATACTCGCAGCCAGTGGCTTGTAGGCAGCTGGCGGCAGGCCCGTGGCCGCCCAGTCGGCGGGCGGCGGTGCGGTGGCGAGGATTGCGGCCGCGCGTGGCCACAGCAGCTCGCCGGCCTGCGTAATCGCGTGCGCGGCATCGGCTTTATGACCGGCGATAATACCGTCGATGAGCGGTGCCAGATCGCCCAGTCCGGATCGCACGAGTTTCGCAATTGGGGCCAATACGGGCCGCGGCACCGTCGGGTCGCTCGGACGCCAACCACGTAACGGCACGGTCAGGGGGTCCAGCGGAATGAACAGCAGCCGGGTCAACCGCAGCGGGCGAACCGGCCGGAGCGTTGCAAGACGTGGCCGCAATGTCTCCAGCAACGCCTGATTGATCGCAGGATCGGCGAGACCATCCACCACCGCCAGCACACGCCGGATCTTATGATCGTCGGCTTCCAACAGGTCTGGCCGCAAGGCCTGCATGTCGCGTTGCGGTTGTTTCGCCGGTTCATTGCCCATCAAATGCAAACTCCTGAGACCTTGTGCGGCATCTGGGCTGGCTCAGGACGCAGCGGCCCGCAGTTGCTCGTTACGTGCAATCAGATCGAACACCGATGCGCCGGTGCGCCAGTCTTCATTGAGGCCGATATGCACCTGCTCGGCGAACACGTCGTCCATATTGGCTCTGCCACCACCCCATTCGTTCAGCTCTTTGGGGATGACCGGTATATGGTCGGCGATTTCGACCAGAGCGACGCGCCTTGCAGCGTTATCCTGCGCGTAGTTCCAAATCAGGCAGATTTGCTCCCAGCCATCGAGCACCCACTCGGGCCGCTCAGCGACGCGGACGACCGAGTCGGGATCCGTCGCCCATTGTCGCAACAGGCGAACCATGTCGCCGGTCAGCATGCGCGTTTGCGTTGTCATGGTGGCAGCCGCCGACCGGGTAAAATCGCAGACCGAGCAGACTGTGTGAGCAAATAACACCCGGTCGCCGTCGCGCTGGGTATTGGCCCATTCGGCAATCTCCTCGCGCATGGCATCCAGAAGCTTGATAATGCCCGGAATTCGGCCGCTGTCGCCGATACCGAGCCCGGTAATGGCGTCCGCGAGTGCATCCAGCGCTTTCACCCCCCAGCCTGCCGACTGGCCAAGGCGCGGGGCGAGCCAGGCAATTGTTTGTCGTGCTCTGGCGTCGAGATCGGGTGAACCGGGACCGGGAACGGGGGACGATGCATTCGGACCCGGATTAACCTGGCGGATCAGCGATGACAGCAAGTGGCGGACGACGACCCGCCGGTCGCCTTCCTCGGTTTTCGCCGCCGCCCGAGCCGCCTGCATGGCGCCCTCGCCGGCCAGACCTTCGGCCGCCGTCGCTCTGCCGATGGCTCGGACCGTGGCGGGCGTGACCGTCTCCAGAAAGGCGATCCGGTTGCTGACAACCTTGTCGTAAAGCGTCGGCCGGCAAAGCGAAGTGACGGCGTTCAGAGGCATGACGTAGACGCCCCGCCCGCCGGCCGGATTACGGACGATAAGTTCAATGCCCCGGTTGCGGGACAGCCGGGCTCGCGCGCCGCCAAGCAACGGGGTAGTAAACGGCAACGCCACGCCGCGTTCCTGAAACGTGGTGGGGTGATACGGCCTGGCGGAAGGAAGCGTGTTCAGGGACATCGGCGCGCACAGGATGCGCCGAATTGCTTAATGAACGATTAACCGGCCAGCGGAATTCCGCGTCGGGGCGGGTGTTATGCAGCGCATACCGGACTGGCGGCATCACCGAACACCTCCTCCCACGCGGCGCGTAGGGCGACATCGGCGTCGTGCATCGTCGCCGGAATACCCAGAGCAGCGAGGCTGGTGACGCCGTGCTCCCGCACGCCGCACGGCACGATGCCGGAGAAATGGGTCAGGTCGGGATCGACGTTCAATGCGACGCCGTGCCAGGACACCCAGCGGCTGACCCGCACGCCGATGGCGCCGATCTTCGCTTCAGTGCCGCCGGCGGGGTTGGCGACCCAGATCCCGACGCGGCCCTTGCGCCGCTCGCCTTTGACGTTGAAGCGGTCGAGGGTGCGAATCAGCCACTCCTCGAGCGCATTGACGTAGCAATGGATGTCGTTGATCGGGACGGCGCCGTGCTGCCGGGTCAGGTCCAACATCACATACACCACACGTTGGCCTGGCCCGTGATAGGTCCACTGCCCACCGCGGCCCGCCTCGAAGGTCGGGAATCGCGTGGGGTCAGTCAGTTCGGCCGGTTTGGCGGAGGTGCCGGCGGTGTAGATCGGCGGATGCTCGACCGACCATACCAGTTCGCCTGCCGTGCCGGCGCGGATGGCAGCGACGCGGTCGCGCATCTGGGCCAGGGCGTCGGGGTATGGCGTCAGGCCCTCGGCGATCCGCCACTCGGGTGTCGCAATGGGGGGGGCTGCTCGGGTGATTGAACCCATAGAGGTCATCCGCTATATGCGCGCATCCTTAAACCACGTTGCGGTCGTGGCGGAATGGTAGACGCGCAAGCTTGAGGTGCTTGTGGGGGTAACCCCGTGGAAGTTCGAGTCTTCTCGACCGCACCAGGTCTGCAACGAACGTTCGGCCCGGACCTGGTTTCGCACCGCCATGGTATGCGGCAATCTTTCTTGCATACAACCTATGCGTGTGGCACCTTCGATGGTGCCCGAGTTCCTGCGGCCGGGCCGATCGTTCGTAACCGGAACCGAGGTTTCCCGCCGCGATGGCATCCAAAGTCTGGGGTGGAACCTTGCATCTACCCGGGAGCCAGCCGGCACTGTCCGAGCCGGCCGCCCGCACCACCCTGAAATCGGCGCCAGCCATTCGTAACGTTACTCCTGCCGCTTCCCGGAGGCAGCGCTGCCTCTGGAATTTTCCAGGCGACGACCGGTGAGCGTCGTATCCTGGAAGAACAGTCTGACGGGTCCCTTCCTGGTCACGCCGATTACCACTCAGCCGCAGCACGACAATCCCTGGGCCGTCAAACTGGCGAGGAACCCAGGCCCGGGAGAAACCTGCGACGTCTGGGTCGTTTGCAATCACCTTTACACGGTTTCCTGCACGCGCCTCACGGCGACGCACGGCATGGTGCCAAGGTTGACGGCGGTGGAATTTCGCCCGGTGCATGAGTTGATCGTGAAGTGGGTGCCGACGCTGGATCCGTTACGCGAGGGAACTTGACCTTGCGCCTCCGCGCGCCTGTTTGATTGTCACGGCCCCTCAGGGGTGACCGCCGTTCCGCGAGGAGCATCAAGTTACGGCCCCCACCGGGTGACCGCCGTCAAAGGACCCACCAGGGTCCTTTGACACGTCTGGGCCTATGCATGGGTTTACCGCGCCATCGCTGCCGCCAGCCAGGCCGTCGCCGTCCACAACACGAACAACACACGCTTCGCATTCGGCGTCAGCGTAGGCGACGCAGCCTCCGGCGCCAGTGGCGCACCGTTGTTGAGTGCCAGCGCAACCAACGGCAGCCAGACCACGAAACTGACCAGGCTCGCCATCAGCAATCCCGCCGCACAGGCGGCACCGCCAAACACCAGCCACGAGGCACCAGCGGCCAGAACATGCGGCAGACCCGGAAACCACGCTGCATCGGTTGTCGGCCGGGTCGCCGCGACGGTTTGCGAAAACAATGTGCGCATGGTCAGGTCCTCAGTGCAGGAGCGAGGTTTTCATGGAAGTCGAGGCCGGCGACGGTGCGCGCGACGATACCGGCGCGGATCACAAAATCGCCAAAGGTTTCGTTTTGTTTCCGGTCCGTTGCGTAGGCAGCAAACACCGGCCGCAAGGTCGCAACAATCGCTTCGTCATCGACATCGCGGCCGTGCAGCTTGGACAGCCGTGAGCCGTCATGCGCGCCACCCAGATAAAGGTTGTAAAGCCCGGGAGAACGGCCGACGAGACCGATCTCCGACATGTAAGGGCGAGCACAGCCGTTCGGACAACCGGTCATGCGAATGGTGATATCAGCGTCTGCCAGACCACAGGTTTCGAGTTCCGCCTCGAGACGGGTAACCAACGACGGCAGGTAGCGCTCGCTCTCCGCCAAGGCGAGGCCGCAGGTCGGCAGTGCCACACAGGCAATGGCATTGCGCCGCAGGCCGCCGACCTGCCGATCCAATCCGTATTCATGCAGCAGCGCGGCAATTTTGGCTTTTTGCCCACCCGGAATATCCGCCAGCACCAAATTCTGGTTTGGTGTGATGATGAAACGGCCAATGTTCAGCGCGGCGATTTCCCGCAACCCATCGCGCGCCTGGCCGGCAACGCGGCCGTTCTCGATGAACAACGTGACATGGTGTTGTCCGGTTTCATCCTCCGCCCAACCGAGCCGATCGCCGGTCGATGTGAAACTGAATCCTTTGGCCGGTTGCAATTTCACTGCCAGGCGCTGGTTCAGACCAGCAACGAATGTATCGAGACCCATCCGGTCGATGGTATACTTCAACCGCGCCTGCTTGCGGTTCGACCGGTCGCCGTGATCGCGTTGCATGGTTACCACTGCTTCCGCGACGGCAATCGCATGCTCCGGTTTGCAGAATCCAATGACGTTGCCGGCCCGCGGATAGGTCTCCGGCTCGCCGTGGGTCATTCCCATGCCGCCGCCAACAACCACGTCATAGCCAACGATTTTCCGTCGTTGTTCAATCGCCACAAAACTCAGGTCCTGCGCGAATACATCGACATCGTTGTGCGGCGGCAACGCGACGCCAATCTTGAATTTGCGCGGCATATAGGTGCGGCCATAAATCGGTTCGTCCTCTTCGACGCCACCCGCGACGCGTTCCTCGCCGATCCAGATTTCGTGCCATGCGCGGCTGCGCGGCAGCAAGTGTGTCGCTATGTCGCCGGCGAGTTTGCTGACCGCGGCATGACCCGCACGTCGCCACGGATCGACCGAGGCACAGACGTTGCGGTTGACGTCGCCACACGCCGCGATGGTATCCAGCATTTCCGTGTGCAGGCCCTGAATCAGCGGTCGCAGATTGCTTTTGATGATGCCGTGAAACTGGATGGTCTGCCGCGTGGTAAAGCGCAACGTGCCGTTGCCGCGTTCGCGCGCCATCCGGTCCGCGGCAAGATATTGCACCGGCGTGAGGATCCCGCTCGGCACACGCATCCGCGCCATAAAGATGAAGGCTTTCTCCATACGCTGACGGCCGCGCTCGGCGCGTAGATCGCGATCGTCCTGCAGGTAAATGCCATGGAATTTGGTCAGTTGCTGATCGTCGTCGGCGATCGCTCCGGTTTCCGGAATGGTCAGCCCCTCGGCGATCGTGCCACGCAGGAAACGGCTGTTTTCCTTGATGCGCTCGTTTGCGGACAGCGGACGGTCGGTCATCTCAATAGACATCCCGCAGATAGCGGCCGTCGCGGCGCAGCTGGTCCAGTGCCGCCTTGCCATCCTGACCGCTCAGATCGGCAAGAATGCGGATCAGCGTGTCATGCACGTCCTTCGCCATGGCAGAGGCATCGCCGCAAACATAAATCGCCGCGCCATCCTGGATCCAGGCGTGCAGGTCCTTCCGCGTATCCCACAACGCATGCTGCACGTAGCGCTTATCCGGTTGATCGCGGGAAAACGCGACATCCAGACGGTTCAGCAAACCGTCTTTGATCCAGTCCTGCCATTCCAGTTGGTACAGGAAGTCGTGCAAATAGTTACGGTGACCGAACACCAGCCAGTTCTTGCCGCGCGCGCCGGCGGCCTCGCGTTCCTGCAGGAAGCCGCGGAACGGCGCCACGCCGGTGCCGGGTCCAATCATGATCACCGGCCGCGACGGGTCCGCGGGCAGACGGAAATGCGGGTTCGGGCGCAGGAAGACACGCAGCCGATCGCCGGTTTTGCATTGCTCATTGATATCGACCGAGGCAACGCCGGCTCGACGTCTGCCATGCGTTTCATAGCGCACGCTGGCGATCAGCAAATGCGCCTCGTCACCAACCGCCAGCCGGCTCGATGCAATCGAATAATACCGCGGCGGCAATGGCCGCAACAAACCGGTCAACTGGTCGGCGGTGAATTTGTGCGGCGCTGTCTCCAGCAAATCGATCACCTGGCGACCCGCAGGCCAGTCGGCGGGCTGGCGCGCGGTGCCAGTCAACGCAGCGAAATCGTCCATTTGCTTCGCGGTCAGGGTGGTGATGTCGTAGCGCTCGCGCAACGCCGCGCGCAATGCCGTGTCGCCGTCCAGGCCGGTCGCGTGCAACACCGCATGCACCAACGCAGGATCGTTGCGCGGCACGACGCCAAGTGAATCGCCCGGTTCGTATGCGATGCCACTGCCTTCGAGCGAAAGCGCGATATGCCGCGTATCGGAGGTGGAACGGCTGCCGGTCAGGCGGACATGCTCGGTGATTTCTGCCTCGAACGGACGGGCACGAGTCCAGCTCTCCTCAGCCACTTCCGTAACCGGGCGAGCGAAATCGACATGGATGACCGAGGTATCATTGACATCCGTGTCACCTGCGGTCTGGCTGATCCGGTCCAGGGTCGCATCGATCCAGGCACCCGCCGGCGTTTCGAAATCCAGATCGCAGTCGATCCGATCAACGATGCGGGTCGCACCCAGGGCGGCGAGGCGTTCGTCGATCCGACGCCCGATTTCGCAGAACTGAGCATACGCGCGATCGCCAAGTGCCAGCACGGCGAACCGCGTCTTGTCGAAGCGCGGCGCATCCTCCGCCATGATCGCTTCGTAGAAATCGACCGCGCGTTGCGGCGGGTCGCCCTCACCCCAGGTGCTGGCGATCAGCAACAGGTTCGGAATTTCGGCCATTTGTGCCGGGGTCGTATCGGCCATGTCAGCAAGCTTCACCGCGAAGCCAAGTTTGGCCGCGGACTTGCGCACACGCATGGCCAACGCCTCGGCGTTGCCCGATTCAGTGCCGAACAGTATGGTCAGCGGCGCACGGGCTTTCGGAGGCGCTGCGGGGACCGGTAGTGCCGGCGCATTGGCAGCCTGCACACCCGCCAGGAATCCGGACAACCAGGCGCGCTGCTCGGCGGTCGACGTGGAAATCACGCTGTTCAGCGCGGTGATTTGCTCCGCGCCAAATGGAGCGCCTGCCGGTAATAAAACACTTTGCGCCATCTTCTGTTCCTCAGCCCGCGATGCGGGCTTGTTGCGGTTCGTTCACCACAGTCATCGGCGCGGTCTGCTGCCACGCCACCAAACGTTCTCGTACCGTTACCACTGGGCCTATCACGATCAGCGTCGGTGCTACTGCGGCGGGTTGATCGACCGCTTCCCCCAAGGTCGTGATCTGCACGGTCTGTTCCGGTCGCGTTGCATCCTGGATCAGTGCGACTGCGTCTGCCGAATCACGACCCGCCGCGATCAATCGGGCTGCGATCACGGCGAGTTGATGGGCGGCCATGTACAGGACGAGCACGTCGGTCAGGGCAACCCGATCGAGATTGGCGCCGGCTTCATGGCCGGTTGCGAATGCAACGTTCCGGGTCAGGCCACGATGGGTCAGCGGAATACCGGCCGCAGCAGTGCCGCCGACCCCTGCGCTGATCCCGGGCACAATGCGGAACGGAATGCCGGCGGCGGCGAGCGCCAGAGCCTCCTCACCACCGCGCCCGAAGATCAGCGGATCGCCGCCTTTCAGCCGCACGACCCGCAGCCCCTGGCGGGCGAGTGCGATCAAACGCTGATTGATCCGCAGTTGCGCGGTCCGCGTCCCGCCGGCCCGCTTGCCGACGGCCTCCAGCCGCGACCGGGCTGCCAGAGAAAGAATTTCCTCCGGGACGAGTGCGTCATGGAGGATGATTTCGGCCTGCTGCAACGCATGCAGCGCGTGCAGGGTCAATAATCCAGGGTCGCCCGGTCCAGCGCCGACCAGCCAAACGGATCCCGCATCGAACGCCGTCGGGACCAGGGCGGGTGGAAGCATGAGGGAGCCTTGCACGTTGGAAAATGGCGTGTTTGCCGCTTTGTAAGAGGAGATTTTTCCAAGAAGTGCAAGATATAACCCGGAAATAAGATATATCTGCTAAACCTGACCGGAGGCGATCACGGTCATCCTGCCCGCTGAGGGTTTTGGGAAAACCCTTGCTCCGGATCGCGGCGGTCTGGATGCATGCCCGAGCGACGCACGCGACAGGAGGCGGTGGGGCATCGGGCGGCAGGGCCGGTAAGTCGTCCGGATTTGGAATATTCTTCTCGAATCCCGACAATGCCCAGGGAACGCCTTCGGCGTGCCGACCGCAGGACTGCAACGGCGCGCCACCTGGCCGGCGAGATGCTGATCAGGTCAGTGCGACCGCCCGATGAGAGTGGGCGAGGCGGTTCAGCGACGGCCCGATTTACCGCAGGCTGGCGTTGATTGCATCCAGCGCCTTGGCACCCGGCACCAGAGCCGTGTCATCCAGTGCGTTCAACGGCGTATCGACCGTCTTCAGATGCGCATGCAGATCACGCGGATTGGGATCGACGTACAGCAGACCGGTCACCATTTCGCCTGCCGCATGCCGCTCCTGCATATAGGTCATCGCGCCAATCCGGTCGTGCACGTCGTATTCCGGATGCAACTTGCGCAAACGGAGCACTGATCCGTCATGCTGGGTCACCATCTCCAACGCGCCGGGCGCGTAATCAGCGGTGATCTCGGAGCGCGGCGGCATGATGTCCAGCGCATTCACCGCCTCGTTATGTTCGCGCACGAAATCGAAGCTTTTGTGCGAGCCTTCGTGGTTGTTGAACGCGACGCAGGGCGAGATGCAATCGATGAAAGCGGCACCTTCGTGTTTCAATGCCGCCTCGATCAGCGGCACCAGCTGCGCTTTGTCGCCCGAGAAGCTGCGTGCTACGAACGTCGCGCCCAGCTGCAACGCCATGCCGACAAGGTCGATCGCCTCGTCGCTGTTCACGACGCCGCGTTTCGATTTCGCACCCTTGTCGGACGTTGCCGAGAACTGGCCTTTGGTCAGGCCATACACCCCGTTGTTCTCGACGATATACACCATGTTGACGCCACGCCGCATTGCGTGCGCGAACTGCCCGATGCCGATCGAGGCGCTGTCGCCATCGCCCGAAACACCGAGATAAATCAGGTCCCGATTGGCCAGATTGGCACCGGTCAGCACCGACGGCATCCGCCCGTGCACCGAATTGAATCCGTGCGAGGCACCCAGGAAATAGGTCGGGGTCTTCGACGAACAGCCGATCCCCGACAGCTTGGCGATCCGATGCGGCGGCAGATCGAGTTCAAAACACGCCCGCACGATCGCGGCACTGATCGAATCATGCCCACAGCCGGCGCACAATGTCGAAACCGGTCCCTCATAATCACGCCGCGTGAAGCCAAGCGCGTTCTTCTGCAAATCAGGATGATGCAGCTTCGGTTTGGCGAGGTAAGTCATGACACCACCTTACGCAGCGGGATAATTTTCTCTGAATCCAACTTCTCCCCGATCGCCCCGGCGATGAAGCGCGCGGTGATCGGCGTACCGTCGTAGTGCAGGATTTTCACCAGCTTCTTCGGATCGATCTCGAGTTCGTTGATCAGCAACGAGCGCATCTGCCCGTCGCGGTTCTGTTCGACCACAAACACCTTGTCGTGCTCGGCGATGAAGGCTTCCACTTCCTCACCGAACGGGAAACCACGCAGGCGCAGCAGATCCAGGGCAACGCCCTGTTCCTGGGTCAGAATTTCATCAGCCTCGGTCATCGGTGCGCTGGTGGAACCGAAATAGATTGCCCCAAGCTTCGTGGGCTGCGAGGCTTTGGTCAGGATCGCCGGCGGAATGAATTTGCGAGCGGTGCGGTGCTTCTTCAGCAACCGGTCCATGTTCTCCTGATAATCCGGGCCTTCTTCGGAATACCGCGCCATCCGGTCCTTCGACGTGCCGCGGGTGAAGAACGCGCCCTTCGACGGATGCGTGCCCGGATAAGTCCGATACGTGATGCCGTCGTCATCGACATCCAGATAGCGGCCGAACTTCTTGCCGGCGTCGAGATCCGCAGCAGTCATGACCTTGCCGCGATCCATCTTGCGGTTGTCGTCCCAGGTGAACGGTTGGCTCAACCGCTCATTCATGCCGATCTCCAGATCCAGCATCACGAAGATCGGCGTTTGCAGCCGGTCCGCCAGATCGAACGACAGCGCACCAAATTCAAAGCATTCATGTGGATCTTCTGGGATCAGCAGGATGTGTTTGGTGTCGCCGTGACTGGCGTAAGCGCAGGACAGAATATCGGTCTGCTGCGTGCGTGTCGGCATGCCGGTCGACGGACCGGACCGTTGCACGTCCATGATGACAGCGGGGATCTCGGCGAAATACGCCAGACCGATGAATTCCTGCATCAACGAGATGCCAGGGCCCGACGTTGCGGTAAACGCCCGTGCACCGTTCCAGGCGGCACCAATGACCATGCCGATCGAGGCCAGCTCGTCCTCGGCCTGCACGATGGCGAACTTGTTGCGAGCCGTTGTCTTATCGACCCGCATCCGACCCGTGTACCGGGTGAATGCCTCCGCCAGAGATGACGACGGCGTGATCGGATACCACGCGCACACCGTGGCGCCACCATACACCGCGCCCAGAGCCGCGGCGGAATTGCCATCGATGAAGATGCGATCGCCGACCGTGTTGGCGGGCCGCATGCGCAACCCGATCGGGTATTCCATATTGGCCTTCACCCAATCGATGCCCATGTGCAACGCTTGCACATTGGCAGCGATCAGCTTGTCACGGCCACGGAACAGTTCTGCCAGCAATGTCTCGATCGCCGGCACGTCCATATCCAGCAGCGCGGCCAGCGAACCCAGACCGACGATGTTCTTGAACAACTGGCGCTGCCGCGGATCGGAGTACGCCGCGTTGGTCATTTCGGTCAGCGGCACGCCGAGGATGACGATGTCCTCGCGGAACTTCGAGGCGGGCATTGGTTTGGTGTTGTCGTAAAACAAATAGCCGCCCGGAACGATCGAGCGGACGTCGTCATCCCAGGTCTGCGGGTTCATCGCGACCATCAGGTCGACCCCGCCGCCGCGCGCCCCCAGATGGCCCGCCTCGGAGACGCGGACTTCATACCACGTCGGCAGGCCCTGAATGTTGCTCGGGAATATGTTGCGCGGCGTCGACGCAACACCCATGCGCAACACCGCTTTGGCGAACAGTGCGTTGGCACTCGCCGAACCGGACCCGTTCACATTGGCGAACTTGACGACGAAATTGTTGACCCGCTGGAGGCCTTCCACACGGTCTACTTGCTGCAGCATGCGTGCTCCGCCCCCATTGTGCCCGCCTGGGCGACATCGATCAGAAAGCGTTCCATATCCCATGCGCCGGTCGGACACCGCTCGGCACATAATCCGCAATGCAGGCAGACATCTTCGTCTTTCGCCATGATGCGGCCGGTCTTCAATTCGCCCGAAATATACAGCGCCTGCGCCAGATCGGTCGCCGGCGCGCTCAGTCGCGTCCGCAAATCCACCTCATCGCCGTTCGGCACGAAACTAATGCAATCCACTGGGCAGATATCGACGCAGGCATCGCACTCGATGCACAATTTGTCGGTGAACACCGTCTGCACATCGCAGTTCAGGCAGCGTTGCGCTTCCGCAAAGGCCAGCCTGTCGTCGAAGCCAAGTTCAACCTCCGCCTTGATATCCTTCAGCGCAATCGCCTTGTCGCGATGCGGCACCTTGAAGCGCAGATCGAGCGAGATGTCGTTGTCGTAGCTCCACTCATGGATGCCCATCTTGGTGCTGGTGACGTTCACACCGGGCGCCGGACGTTCCTTGATATCCTCGCCCTGGCACATCTTGTGGATCGAGATCGCCGCCTGATGGCCATGCGCGACAGCCCAGATGATGTTCTTCGGGCCAAACGCCGAGTCACCGCCGAAATACACCCGAGGATTGGTGGATTGGAAGGTCACTTCATCAACGACCGGCATGTCCCATTCGTTGAACTCAAGTCCGATGTCGCGCTCGATCCACGGAAACGCATTCTCCTGCCCGATGGCGACCAGCACGTCGTCGCATTCGAAGAAGTGATCCGGCTCCCCGGTCGGCACCAGGCGCCGGCGGCCACGTGCGTCGTACTCGGCATGCACTTTCTCAAATGTCATGCCAAACAATCGGCCATCCTGGTGTCTGAACTCCTTCGGCACCAGGAAGTTCAGGATCGGAATGTCTTCGTGGATAGCGTCCTGTTTTTCCCAGGGCGAGGCTTTCATCTCCTCGAACCCCGAGCGCACGATCACTTTCACGTCATCGCCGCCCAGCCGCCGCGATGACCGGCAACAATCCATGGCAGTGTTGCCGCCGCCAAGCACGATCACACGACGGCCAATTTTGTTGATATGGCCGAACGAAACCGACGACAGCCAGTCGATGCCGATATGGATGTTCTCGGAGCATTCCTGCCGGCCCGGAATATCGAGATCGCGGCCGCGCGGTGCACCGGAGCCGACAAAGATCGCGTCATAATCCTCGGCCAGCAGCCCCTTCAGGCTGTGAACCATCTGGCCCATTCGCAGCTCGGGGCCAAGGTCGGTGATGTAGCCGACCTCTTCGTCGATGATTTCCTCGGGCAGCCGAAATTTGGGGATCTGGCTGCGGATCATGCCGCCGGCTCGGGAGTCCCCATCGTAGATCACGCAGTGATAACCCAAAGGCGCCAGATCCCGTGCAACGGTCAAGGAAGCCGGGCCGGCGCCAACCAGCGCGATCTTTTTGCCATTGCGAAAATTGGGTTTCGGCGGCAGCCGGTCGCTGATGTCGCCTTTGTAATCGGCGGCGACTCGCTTCAGTCGGCAGATGGCAACGGGCTCTTCCTCAACACGGCCGCGACGACAGGCGGGCTCACACGGGCGATCGCAGGTGCGGCCGAGGATGCCGGGAAAGACGTTGGAATTCCAATTGATCATGAAGGCGTCGGCATAACGGCCGGCGGCGATCAGCCTGATATATTCCGGAACCGGAGTATGCGCCGGACAGGCCCACTGGCAATCGACGACCTTATGGAAGTAGTCGGGATCCTTGATATTCGTCGGTTGCAACCTTGGGTCCTCCATCCCGATTGGATGATCAAACGACCTCCCAATCGTACGCGCGGGGGCTTCTGAGGCCCCCGTCGTCTGTCGTCAACACAATATAGCGCTATCCAGCCATACCCGCAATCGAGTTGCGAGCTACTTGCACCAATCCCTACCGCTCCCCACGTTGCGGCGTAGCCGTCGCTGTGGGATTTGGCCCATTCCCGGGGGAAACATGGTCAGGGACGCATGCCGAACCGAGACGGCCCAGGTTCCCGCAATGGCGCAGCCATGGTGGCGAAATCGCACAGCAGACGGCGGGTGTCGCGGGGATCGATCACCTCATCGATCCAAAACGACTCGGCGGTGCGGAACGGCGAACGCAGCCGGTTCAGCCGTTCTTCGATTTCCTCCAACTTCGCCTGAGGGTCATCGGCGGCATCGATCTCGGCGCGA
>Ga0187862_10003038_pt1 | contig 16606 bp, 15 predicted proteins | sample June2016WEW_10_1_FD_133003 | JGI IMG/M metagenome (GOLD analysis project Ga0187862, IMG submission 133003) | Peatland microbial communities from SPRUCE experiment site at the Marcell Experimental Forest, Minnesota, USA - June2016WEW_10_150 | ecosystem: Environmental > Terrestrial > Soil >...
CAGATTGTTTTTTAGTTGACAAAAACAAGTCAATATATCAAAAGGGAGATAGATGCGCTAAGTCACCATAACACTCTACAATCACTAAGAAAAATAGGCTTTGTTACGTATAGCTCTCCTATAGGGCGTTATGCGGCGTGCCGTCCAGTCCCTTTCTATCTGTAAATCATATGTTCAATCGGATTTTGAGCCAGTGCATGAATTAAGAGCGAAAAGATTAAAAAAAGAGGCTATTTTGGGCCTTAGATGGTCAATTTAGACGGTGAAATTTGCACTCTAAGTATGCCCTGATGTGACAACCCATACTTCGTGGTTTTCGAGAAATAGCTCATAGACTATTCGGCAGCGCTGCCCAGCGGACCGCCCCTCAGTCTTGAAAGCTTCCCGCCAAGGGGCTTACATTGGATGTCCGGACTTATGCTCAGACGCGCCATAGGGAATGGGCGCTGCCCTCCCTTTTCAGGTAGCATCCATTTTTGCGAAGGTGCCGCAAAAGCGCGCTTCTCTTCACTGTACAACTACTACTTCGTCGAATCCCTTTTTCTTTTCCCGTTTTCTGATTTTCAACTCTATTGCCAGCCCGAAAGCGACATTTTCCATTGCCGGGCCCATGTTGGCATTTTTCCAGTCCCATAAGGTTACCGGCATATTCCATGAGAGAAACCTTCAAATGGGCAACCGGGCTGTTCCATGCTTACTTTCAAGGCAGGATTTAATAACGACACACTAATTATGGAGGGACGGTTATGCGAATGCTCTTAAATGTCAAATTTCCTCATGATGAGTTCAACAAGGCTGTCAGGGACGGCACCGTGGGCGAAAAGATGCGCCGCATCCTGGAGGATATCAAGCCGGAGGCTGTTTATTTCACTGAACAAAACGGGCGGCGCGGAGCAATACTGGTCATAAATATGGATGATCCTTCCCAGATCCCGGCATTTGCCGAGCCTTGGTTTCTCACTTTCAAAGCCGACGTAGAATTCCGGGTCGCCATGACGCCGGAGGATCTCCAGAAGGCCGGCCTGGAGGGGCTTGGGAAGAAATATTCATAGCGAAAGCCTGGGTCCAGTGTTTTGTTTTAAAAATCAAATGGTTCGGAAAGCCCTGGATTCCGGCCCCCGGACTTGACACTTCCGGGGCAGGCTCCGCCGGAATGACGAAATCATATTCAATTTCAAGCGTTTATCCCACCCGGGAACCCTTTTTTCACCCTGCTGAGTTGTTGTTTTCTCTGCGCCCTCTCCATGACCTGTCTATGACCAGTCCTCTGCTGCAAAAAGCCTTGGTGGACTGCGCTCTGCTTAGCCTACCCCACGGTTCTTTTTCATGGTCCAAGGTGTCCCGAGGGGATATGCATTACTGCGGTGAACGCTTAGGTGATCATGAATGTTGGATCATGCACGAGCTGCTGTGAAATTCATGCTGCATTCCCTGCAATTATCGGATATTGTGAAGTTAACTCGTCGTTTGACCGGTTATCTCTTCGTTTTGCGGCAGACCTTGCGGAGTCTTTATGACTTTTGCGGATTTTTACCTGATTTGTTTCATCGTCGGTTGCGCTCTAAGCGTGCTCTCGCTTCTCTGCGGCGCTTTTCATCTCAACCTGCCCGGAGGGCTCCACCATTTCGTCCACTGCGGCGGCGGCCACGATTTTTCGCACCACGGCGGTTCAGACTCGCGGTCGTCTCGATTCAACCTTCCGACCATTATGGTTTTTCTAGCGTGGTTCGGCGGGGCCGGCTACCTGGTGACCAGTCTGTACGGCTTGGGTTTTATTATCGTCCTGGGGATTGCATGCTTTTCGGGCTTGATCGGGGGCTCGATCGCCTTTTGGTTCCTGGCGAAGGTGCTCATGGGGCGCGATCTCGCCATGAAGGAGTCCGACTACCGGATGACCGGCATGCTTGCCACCGTAAACAGCCCGATTCGCAAAGGACGAATCGGGGAGATCGTTTACTCTCATGGGGGGGCGCGCAAGGTCTCCGGGGCCCGGAGTGAAGAAGGAGAGGAGATCGACCGGGGCGAAGAGGTGGTGGTCATTCGCTTCGAGAAGGGTATCGCTTTCGTTCGCCGCTGGGCCGAGATCGAGAGCCGGTAAATCAGCCGGCGGTGGCTGACTCATCTTGCCGGCAGCCAATTGCGCAAGGAGGGGCTATGTTTGGAATTCCCGTGTACGTTTTGGTGGTGGCAGGGCTTATCGTGGCCACCACCGTGCTGATCATGAGCCTTCTGGTCAGGCTCTACCGCAAGGCCGGTCCACATCAGGCGCTCGTGGTGTACGGATTTCGCGGGACGCGGGTGGTGCAGGGCGGAGGCACCGTGGTTTTCCCGCTGCTCGAGGAGTGCCGCGATCTGTCGCTCGAGCTGATGTCCTTTGACGTGGCCCCGCAGCAGGACCTTTACACGCGGCAGGGGGTTGCAGTTACGGTCGAGGCTGTTGCGCAGATCAAGGTGAGATCCGATCCCGAATCCATCAGGACTGCGGCCGAGCAGTTTTTGACCAAAACCGAGGACGAGCGCGAAAGCCTGATTCGTCTCGTCATGGAAGGGCACCTGCGCGGCATCATCGGTCAGCTCGCGGTCGAAGAGATCGTAAAAGAGCCCGAAATGGTGGGCGACCGCATGAGAAATACCTGCGCCAACGATCTCAGCAAAATGGGCCTGGAGGTCATTTCCTTTACGATCAAGGAAGTCCGCGACAAGAACGAATACATAACGAACATGGGCCGGCCCGATATTGTGCGAATAAAACGCGACGCGGACGTGGCGACGGCTGAAGCGGCGCGGGATACGGCCATAAGACAGGCGCTGGCGCAGCGTGAGGCGGCCGTCGCCAGAGCGCAGGCGGACCAGGAGCGGGTGCTCGCCGAAACGCTGTCACAGGGCAAACAAGCCGAGGCCCAGCGCGATCTGGAAGTCAAGAGGGCCACTTACCAGGAATCGGTAAAGCGCCAGCAGGCTCAGGCCGACAAGGCCTACGATATTCAGGCCAACGTGATGCAGCAACAGGTCATAGCCGAGCAGGTGAAGGTCCAGCAGGTTGAAAGGGAGCACCAGATCAAGGTCGAGGAAGCCGAAATCATCCGCGTTGAAAAAGAGCTGATCGCAACCGTCCTGAAGCAGGCCGAAGTAGAGCGGCAGCGGATCGAAACCCTGGCCAACGCCGAGAAGCAGCGTTTGATCGCCGAAGCCAACGGCAGGGCGGAAGGTGTCCGGTTGGAGGGTACTGCCGAAGCCGAAATCATTCTGAAAAAGGGGGAAGCGGAAGCAAAGGCAATGAACGTCAAGGCGGAAGCGTTCCAGGAATACAATCAGGCCGCCGTGCTCGACAAGCTGCTGACCGGTTTGCCCGAAATCGTCCGTGCTCTTGCCACCCCGCTAGCCAACGTGGACAGGATCACCATAGTGTCGACGGGAGACGGGGATTCGGCCGGAATCAACAAGCTCACCGGAGACATCACCAAAATGGCCGCCCAGGCGCCGGCGCTTTTTGAAGCGCTGTCAGGAATGTCCGTCACGGAGCTGCTCTCGAAGATCCGTCTCATCGGAGACAAAGCTCCCAAATCCAAGAGCCCGCCGGCCTTAGAGGAAAGTTGAAACCGTCCGGCCGGTTTTCATCCGGTCGCCCGTCTGATTGTCAAGATACCGAAAGGAGGGCTCAATGACGCTGCTCGAAAGAGTCTCGATGTTGATTCGCTCGAATCTGAACGATTTGATCGATAAAGCCGAAGACCCCGAAAAAATGGTCAAGCAGATAATCCTGGACGCCGAAGCGGAGCTGCGCGAGTTGAAAGGCCAGGTGGCCGTTTCCATAGCCGACCAGCACATGCTCGAACAGAAGTGTAAAGAGCACCAGGACAAAATGGCTGAGTGGATGCACAAAGCCGAGCTTTCCCTCGACAGACAGGAGGAGGCGCTGGCGCGGACCGCCCTGGAGCGCTACGTGAGCTTCCAGTTGCTCGCCGGGGAAACCGAAAAACAGGTGATCGAACAAAAAGGTGAGGTGGAAGGCCTTAAGTCCCTGCTCTTCCGCCTGGAACAGAAGCTGGAGGAAGCACGCTCGAAAGGCGAGCTGCTGGCCGCCCGGAGCCGGCGCTCGCAGGCGCTCGACAAGGCAAGCGGGGCAAGGCTGGCCGCAGAAGACCTCATGCAGAGCGAAACCCTCCATCATCTCGAGCAAAAAGTCGAGTTTGCCACGGCGCTAAGCCGTGCCAGGGCCAAAATGGCGGAAGACGATCCGGAAGAGAAGCTGAACAAGATGGCAAGGGATGAGCAGGTCGACACCCTCCTGGCCGAGCTTAAGCGCAAAAGAGCGGGTGAGTAAGGAGCGGGGGAATGGGTGAGTGGGTGAATGGGTGAATGGGTGAGTGGGTGAGTGGGTGAATGGGTGAATGGAAAGAATGGGGTGAAATGAAGCCTGTCAATGTCCCATTCACCCGCCTTGCTCCCACGAGCCACCGCCCAGGGCGACAAACAGGGCCGAGGTGTCCTGCAGGCGGAGCGCCTGCGCCTGAACAAAGCCCAGCCTTGCCTGCTGATACTGGCTGTCTGCGGAAAGGACCTGGAGATAATTGACCAGCCCCGCTCTGTAGTTTGTCTCCACAAGTTTTAGCGTCCTCGCGGCGACTGCGAGCGCTTCGGATTGAGCCTGCAGGGTCTTGGCATCGAACTCCAATCCTCGAAGGGAATCGGCAACCTGCTGGAAGCCGGTCACCACGGCCTGTTGGTAAGCTGAAAGTGATGCCTTATAAGCCTGGATGGCGGCGCGCCTTTGAAACCAAAGGGTCCCGCCGTGAAATATAGGCGTGGCGAGATCGGCGCCCAGCGACCAGACAGAGCTGAGTTTAGTGATGGACGCACTAGCCGACCCGTAGTTTCCGCTCAAGGTGGTGCTGGGGAACATGGCAGCGGTCGCCACCCCGATGTTGGCGCTGGCGCTGTGCAGTTGCGCCTCGGTGGCCAGAATGTCCGGGCGGCGGCGCACCAGTTCGGAAGGCAAAGTCACCGGGACTTCCACGGGAAGGGTGATTCCGGCCAGATCGAGGGTTGGCGGCGCCCACTGGTCCGGAATTTTTCCAACCAGGGCCGTCAGCAGATGCTGCGCCTGGGTGAGGCTTTTTCTGAGCGGCGGCAGGGTCGCCTCGGTAGCTGCGAGTTGCGCCCGGATCGCCAGAACATTAGAATACGGTACCGTTCCAGCTTTCGCCTGGTTTTCAGTGATTCGCACCTGTTCTTCCTCGAAGCGTATAAGCTCTTCGGTTGCTTCGATCTCGGCCCGGTAGGCAGCCCCGGCGATGTAGGCATTTACCACATTGCCCACAATAGTAAGATACGCGGCCCGGGCAGTCTGCTTCTCATAGTCCACCTGTGCGGCGAGGCTTTCCACCGCGCGGCGCTCCCCGCCGAATATGTCCAAAACGTAAGTAACCGTACCGTTGAGTGTGAAGAGGTTGAAAACGGTACTCAGCGCCGGGCCGCCAAGCTCCGCCTCTGAAAACTTCTCCCGTGTAGCGCCGAAGCCGGCGTTGATCTGGGGGAAAAACACGCCATAGCCTGCCCGCAGGTTATCCTGACTTTGCCGCAAACTCGAGAGCGCCGACTGAAGGCTCGGATTTTCATCGATCGCCTTCCTGACCACCGCATCGAGTTCAGGGGACTTAAACAGGCGCCACCAGTCTTCGGCGATTTTTGCCCCAATCTGGAATCGCTGCGCCTGACCGTCTGCCGTCGTCGTTTGCTCCGGCGTCTGTTCGTGGGTGTACTGTGTCGCTGCAGGTGGCTTGGGGCGTACAAAGTCAGGTCCGACCGCGCATCCCGTCATGAAGAGGGCCAGGGCGATCAGGCATAATGAATTTGTGAGCCCGTGGATCAGCGATCTACTTATATTCATCGTATTCTTCATTCCGAAGGCTTGCTATTCGGCTGCTCACCGTTTTGCACCTGCAGGTAGACATCCACAAGTATCCCCGGGTAGACATGCAGACCCTTTGGCGGCTCGAACCGAAACAAGACTGCCAGGTCCCTTACGTCCACCCGTTCGGTCCTTTGATTCGACAATTCAACTTTGGGAATGACATAAGGCGCCACCCGCACGAATTCCAGTGGTATGCTGATGTCGGTTCCCCTCAGATACATCCGGGTGTTCATCTGCGAGAGCGTAGGAAGCCTCGGGACAAGAATTTCATCGACAAAACATCGGACCTGATAAGTGGGCTCGGCCCCACCCATAACGATAACAGGGGCATAGACCTGAGAATAGGTCTCGTAGATGCCTGTTGTGGATACAAAGCTGCCTTTGGCGGCGTTGATCGAGAGAATGGTCCCGTCAACCGGCGCCCGGATAATGTATTTGGCCAACAGCGCCTTGCCGGACTCATAAGTTTTAACCAGCGATTCGTACAGATGCTGCTGGTTTTCGATGTCATAGATCCAGGCGCCTGCCTTGGTCAGTTCATAATTTTTCTGTGCGATTCCCAAATTGCCTTCTGCAACCTTTTCCGCATTGATCGCGTCGGTCAACTGTTGCTTGCTTACCGATTGAGGGTCGAGCTCGAAGGCCTTTTGCACTATGGCCAGGTCGTCCCTCGCGGTCTTGAGGCTTGCGGCCGCAGCCACTACCTGTGCCTTTGAGACTGCCAGGACTTCTTTTCTCGGCTGCGCCTTGAGTTCCCTGAGCAAAGCCAGCGCAGCTTCGGAAGCAACCTTTTGCTGCGCTACAGTGGCCTTCTGGATTGAATTGTCGATCACAAGAAGCGGCGTCCCCTTGGACACTGGTGCGCCCTCATCAACCAGGATATTCGTGACAGTCCCCGGTACTTCGGGAAATATGTTGATATTTTCCCCGTTGGGCTGAAAGCTTTCAATGATGCCCTCGGCGTAAATACCTTTTGCGTACGGGTTCTCGGCAGGGGGAAACGCAGGCGGCAGAGGCGGTTTCGAAGACGCAGAGAAATGAGCGTTGACAATGCCCGCCACAATGCCGGCGACAGCCAGCACGATAAGTAGCTTAGTCCTCAATCTCGCCTCCGCTCATGATTTTCACGATCCTCCCGTCCTCCAAAGCGATAATGCGATCGGCAAATTCGTATATTCTGCTGTCGTGCGTGACGATCAAAATGGACCTGGTGTCATTGAGGAAGTTATTTTTCACGAACTCGATGATCTTCCTGCCGGTGGTCCCATCCAGCGAAGCGGTCGGCTCATCGAAAATCAGGATATCCGGACTACCGACAATGGCCCGGGCTATCGCCACGCGTTGCTGTTCGCCTCCACTCAACTTGTTGGGGAGAAGCGAGGCCTTGTCCGCCAGCCCTACGACGTCCAGAAATTTCACGGCGGTCTTCATCGACCATTCCCAGTCCAGCTTTTTGAAAATCAGAGGGATCGCTACATTTTCCATGGTGCTTAGCTTCGGGAAAAGGTGGTAGTCCTGAAAAACGAAGCCGACCTTATTGAGTCTGAAATCAGCGATTTCGTTTGTGCTAAGACGCCAGATATCCTTACCCTCCACTACGACGCCGCCGGAATCGGGTTTGAGTATGCCCGAAATCATGCTCAAAAGGGTCGTTTTGCCGCTGCCCGACGGACCGACGAAGTAGAGCATCTCGCCGAAATAAGCTTCGAAACTAATGCCCCGGATGGCCCAGGTCTTGGCCTCGCCCTCTCCGAACGATTTTTCCAGTTCGGTTGCTTTCACTGCCACCTCGGCCATGTTAACCTCTGAAGATATCGAAGGGTTGCACCTTCATGACTTTTCTGACCGCCAGAAGGCTCGAGAAGGCAGCAATTGCAACCACCATGACGAACGCCAGCCCGAGGTTCCAATAACCTATAGTGGCTGTATAGTCCGGGACGAATTTTTTCCCGACGGCAATGAGAAGCGCACTTATACCCACGCCAAGGCCGTAGCCTGTAATTGATGTGAATGACGCCTGGAAGAGGATCATGTAAACCAGCTCGGAATTACTGGCCCCGATCGCTTTGAGCGCTCCGAACTTTTCGAGGTTTTCAAGAACGAAAGTATAGAAAGTCTGGCCGGAAATAGACAGGCCGACTAGAAAGCCTATGAAAGTCATCACAAGTATGTTGGTCCCAACACCGGTCTGGTAAATATAAAAGTTGGTGATTTTGTCCTCGAATTTTTGCTCGGTCAACCCCAGATACCCGATCTTTGCAACTGCATTCAGTATCTCAGGTATGTCTGCCTCACTCTTGGGTTCCACAAGGATGTAGCCAATGGTGAACCTGGCGTTTGGTAAATACTTCACGGCCCGGCTGTAAGTGGTGTAAAGCGTGGGGATGCCGAAAAGACCGCTTACAGGCACATCTGCAATGCCCACTATGACTGCCCGGTGGTCATTTATCTCGAAGGTTGTCCCAATGGTGGGGTTTTCGAGTTTGGAATAATCCGTGTCCTTCACGACAATAAAGGCGTCAGCTCCGTAAATATCATTGATGTTGCCTTCAATCAGATCGGGTCTGCCTACCAGGGTGGCATCGTCGAGTCCCAGAACGGTCGCCGGCTGCCAGTTCCCGTTGCTCAGTTTGACAAGTCCTACGCCGGAATAGATATCCACTGCGTATTTTACGCCATTTATGCTTTTGACCAAGTCCAGCACATAGTCCGGCATCGGAATGGTGTTAAGCGGGTTTTTTAGCGAGGGGTCCATGACCCAGATCCTGGCGCCGATATTGATGATAGTTGATGACGCCTTGGCCAGGATGCCGGAGAATATGGATGTGAGCTGCACGATCAGGAAAATGGCAAAAGTTATTCCCACGATCAGCGCGGCAAATTTACCGCGGTCATTTACAAGCAGTTTCAAGGCGATTTTCAATATACCGATCATTGGACATTGCCGGCAGGTTGATGATCACGCAAAGGCGCCAAAACGCGAAAGCGCAGACTATACTTCTAAAAGACAGTCTAAGCCACTTGAAAGACGGATGTCCTGCCATAATCCTTTCATGAATTTTTATTCTTCGCGCCTATCCCTGACCCGTCTATGATCAGTCTTCGCGTGAGCCTTCCTTAAGCTATTGCGTCACAATGATCGGACGGTTTTGACGCTCAGCGCCTGCTCAACTCCGAAATTCGTCTTCATTTGAGCAGAGCGATCAGGGGAGTGAGCGTGAGCGGGCTGAGGATGGTGGAAAGGAAGACTACGCTTGTGACAAACGTCGGTTCGACCTCAAATTCTACGGCCAGGATCGTGGTGATAACCGCCACCGGCATTGCTGACTGGAGGATACCCGCCTGCCGGGCGGCCCCGCTGAGCCCCAGCAACTGCACGAATAAAAAACCCAGCAGCGCCGATACGACCAGTCGAAGCCCCACGGCCAAGCCGACCAATCGCAAACCGGCGGGCTTTGCTGCCCGTTCCAACTGCATCCCCAGCACCAAGATCATAACGGGAATGGCCGCGTCGCCAAGCAGTTTGATCGGGCGCATCAGAAAAGATGGAGTCACGACGCCAGTAAAAATCAGGACGATGGCAGCGGCCGAGGCGTAAATACTTGGAACTCTGAGTACGCTCAATAAAGCTCCACGGAGGCTGCTGCGGCCGCTGGACGCCAGGAAAATGCCTATAGTGTAAGTAAGGACGATGCTCACGACGAAATAGATTGCGGCGCGCGCCAGCGTTTCCTCCCCAAAAACAAATAATGTAAGCGGCAGGCCGTAGTTGCCTCCGTTGGAGAACATGACGACGACTATGAAAGCGCTGGTCATTACGCGGTCGAGCCGCAGCGCACGCGTCACCAGCCATGCGATCAGTCCGATACCGAGTATCGTGCCCAGCGCAAACAACGTCAGCCTTCCGAACTCATCGGCACTTACATTGGAAGTGACAAGCACATCGAAAACAAGGCATGGCGTGAGCACATAGAGGGTAAGCCGGGACAGTGTCTGGACATCGGCCCCCAAATAGCGAACCATCAAAAACCCGATGCCGGCCACTATGAAAATGGGCAAGACGTTTTGCACAAAGATATCAAGCAGTTCCATTGCGTATGCCCCTCCATTTGCCGCGTGTGCCCGTTCTGAGCGGCGGGCAGGCGACACTCTACCATGGAGAGCGGGTTATGAGCTATACTCGAGTGTTGTGAGCCGGATCAATCGAAGAGTTTGGCGTGCCGTTCAACATCCAGGGGGAGGACAATAAAATGAAAGTCTTTATCTCCGCTCGGGTACCGGAGGAAGTTTTGGCCCGAATTACCCCGGAGCATGCAGTGGAAATACACGATGAAGACCATCCGGTCAATCGCGCCAGGATGCTCAAAGGAGTTGAAAACAAGGAAGGGCTTTTATGCACGATTACCGACCGCATCGACAAAGAGGTCCTGGCGCGTGCGCCAGGCCTTAAGGTGATTGCCAATAACGGCGTGGGCTACGATCATATCGATATTGAGGCTGCAACCGCGAGAAGAATTCCTGTGACAAACACTCCAGGTGTCCTGACGGACGAAACCGCCGACCTCACATTTGCCCTGATTTTGGCTAGTGCCCGAAGGATTGTGGAAGGGGACAGGATGACCCGGGAGGGAGAATTCAAGTACTGGGCGCCCTTGCACTTCCTGGGCTCGAAGGTGAGCGGCAAGACACTTGGAATCGTGGGCTTCGGCCGGATCGGGCAGGCAGTGGCAAGGAGGGCGCGCGGATTCGACATGAGGATCGTCTATCACAGCAGGACCCGCCTCGATCCTTTGCAGGAAAAGCACCTGGGTGTCTCCTACATGCCGTTTGATGAACTCCTTCGGGAAGCCGATTTCGTTTCCCTGCACGTTCCAATGGGTTCTTCGACCCGACGCCTGATAGGAAGCCGAGAACTGGAAATTATGAAACCATCCGCCTGCCTTATCAATACGGCCCGGGGCCCGGTGGTTGACGAAAAAGCGCTTGTTGATGCCCTGCGGCACGGACGCATTCGCAGCGCAGGACTGGACGTTTATGAAAACGAGCCGGAATTAAGCCCCGGTCTTGCAGGCCTGAAGAATGCGGTTTTGCTTCCCCATATGGGGAGCGCCACCATCGAAACCCGCACAAAAATGGCCCTGATGGCCGCAGAAAACCTTCTGGCCGGGCTTCGGGGAGAACGTCCGCCCAACTGCGTGAATTGGGAATCAGTGGGCCGGTGACCGGGTCAGCAGGTGAACCCAGAGGCACTCTGATACACAGACTGCTTCACATACTTTTCCCGGTACTTCATAAACGGCGCATATGAGCCAAATAGCCTCCCAGCACAATTGCCAGAGTCAAAAAGCCCCACAGACCGAGAGCCGGCACCGGGGTACCAGCGCTCGTCGAGGACGGTGTGACGCTGCTTGAAGCCGCCGAAGCCGGGCCGGTCCCGTCGGTGTTGGTGGCAGCGACCGTAAAAATGTAGGAGATGACAGCCTTTCACAATGAGGCAGCGGAGAGGCTGGCGGCAGGCCTCAGCATCTCGGGGCAATATATTCTGCCTGTGGGGCTCTGGCTGCTCATGGTTCGAAAAAAAGCAAGGGCCTCAAAACAACCACATTAGGGCAATGTGCCTTTACTACTGCCTGTATCTCAACTCGAACTTTAAAGGCGCTTCACCCGCAATTTTCCCGGCTTCATTCATCACCAACGTTCGCTCTCTGGGCAGCCGCACGACCGCGCGCACGCGAATGGCCTCGCCATCGAACTCGACCTCGAGAGTCGGCATGAAAAACGGCAGCGTGGTGGAAAGGCGTGCTTTAATATCCGCGGCCAGAGCCTTCATTTTGAGCGCACTCATGGATTTTTCATCTATGAGGCGGTCTTTTTCTGAAAGAAGTCCCGCGATGTCGGCGGCGATCCGGTCAATGGGTGTGGCTGTGGAATCGAAGACAAAATCATAATCGGCCGGGTCTTTGCCGTCCCGGCCATAAGCGGTGAGCAGAAAGCCGGCCCTTTCGCGATCTGTTCTTTCGATAAGCCAGCGGGCCGATTCCTCGTCGGTTCCCTCCCGCTCGGAAACCCTTGCGACCCTTTCTTCAAAGAGCTCTACAATGCGGACTCGCAGCGCAAATGGAACCCCTTTGAGCAAATAATTGCCCCCTCGCCCCATGATGATCACATTGTTGGAGGCGGCTTCGTTCATGATCGTGCTCTGGGTCATAGCCACAAAGGCGCGGTAAGACCAGTCATATTTTTCCCAGACCCTTGGTGTATGTTCATCCAGGCCTTCCGTCCATTTCTCCCATTTGTGGCCTGCTGCCTTCAACCGGGCAAGGATGCTCTCACGGTCTACGAACCTGTATCCCATACTGCTCGAAAGCATCAGTCCGATTTCACGGCCTCCGCTGCCCAGATCTCTGGAAATGGTTAGAACTGCCATGTCATTCCTCGATTTGTCCTCTGGATTGCCTTATGCTTTCTGCATTGGTATCAGCCCCGATCAGGCGCTTCAGAGAGATCCTGCCGACGAGAATCACTCCGACCGCGCAAAGCGCCTCGAATCCATAGCGTGCAAAAGCGGGCAGATTGATATAACGGGTCAGAACCGGGTCGGTCACCATCATCTCTGCACCCAACCTTCCAAGTATTGCGGCCCCGATGTAGATTATAAAAGGGTAGCGGTCCATGAGCATTGAAAGCAGACCGCTGGTAAAGATCACGAAAGGAATGGACGTACCCAGCCCGAAAACCAGCAGCAGGACATCCCCGTTAGACACGCCGGCAACGGCGATCACGTTGTCGAGCGACATGGTCAGATCGGCGATCAGCATGATCCTTATCGCATGGAAAAGAGTTGCCGCCTCTTTTTCTTCGCCGCCTGGAGACCCCTGCACGAAAAGCTTGACTGCCACCCAGAGCAGCACGATGCCGCCGGCCAGCTTGATACATGGAATCGCGAGAATCTCTGCGATAATCAAGGTAAGAACGATTCGCAGAGCTACTGCCGCTCCTGCGCCGAAAATGAAACCTTTTTTCCTAAGGCCCGGCGGGAGCCATCTGATCGCCATGGCGATCAGAATTGCGTTATCTCCGGAGAGGATCAGATTGATTGTTATGATGTTGAGCAGATCCCAGAGGAAAGTCCAGGTAAAAATATATCCCAGAGGTCCAACGTCCAAGATCGATGCTCCTTTTGAAACCGTGAACCGGTCCCGAAATCCAAACGAAAGTAGTAGCGAGATTTCAAAAGGTGTATAATTCAACTCAAGGTGCTTAGCTACCGTTTAACTTGCTTGGATAGATTTTTCGGAGTTGGGATGGCCAGGAGCGGACGGTTCGGAAAATATGGAGACCTGAAGAGAAAAGAGCAAATCAGGCAGACCCGGGTTTCCCGCTCCGGACAGGGCAAGGCATTGCTGGCGTCAGCAAAAGCGGTGCAGGAGGACCGGCCCGGAAAGTATCGAAAACGGCGTCCATCACCCTGCTGCGATACTTAGAAACACCGGCGCCCCGGCTCCAGCTTCAAAGCCGGGTGATGCTCCAAGAAAGCCGGCAACATCGCCAAGAGAGACATTTCTCACCCAAGTAATCTTCAGACTAATTCGATCTCCTTCCGGCACCTCGCATTTTCGGCAAAATCTTTCGAAAGCGCCTTGCAGCAACCGGCTGCTGCCTTGCAGTTCATCCGGGTTTTCGCCCCCGGCAGTGCTTCTTATGAAATCTTCAAGGCCATGGTGGCAGGAGGATAGAAGATCCGGCATTCCGGGCGCCTCGATGAGGGTCCGGAACTGTTTGCTCCCCAGACCGTCCAACCTGGGAATCGATCCCAGCAAGTAAGTGGCGGCCGAATATTCCTTTCCATCTCGCTCGCACCCGGTCCGGATCATCTCGAGGGCCTCATCGATTACCTCAGGAAAGCAGCTCACAAAGATCGGCATACTCTCAAGCGGCTGGGACGAAAGCATTCGAAACCAGCTCTCGATTCGCTTCGGGAGCATATAGAGCAGACCGTTTGTGTCCTGGGCGAGCGCCGGGATGAGATTGGTTTCGGCCCGGTCCGATCCCTCATCTTCGATACCCAGTATATCGCGGAATTCCTGTTCGATGGCATTCAGGTGGGCGTAGCTGGCTCCGATCTCCAGTTCCTTTTCATCAAGTTCCCGGGCAAATTCCAGAAAAAGCGCCGCCTGGACGATCTCCTTTTGTGCGGGATCCATGTTGGACGGGCAATTCCCACGGAGTTCCTGCTGGATGCGGTATCGGGGTTCTTCGGTTTCGTCAAGCGCCCGGCTGAGAAAACCGAGTATTCCCCCCGGGCCGCCATGAACCTGCGCGAAAGTTCTGTATCCCTGGATGCAGGAGCCGATTCGGGTCGAAAGCTCCCCGCTGTGCAGAGCAGGCCATCCGGAAAACCTTTCCTGCGCCCATTCGGGAATCGAAGCCCGCCGGGTGATTTCCACCGCGCTCAGACGAGGAAGAAAAATCCACAGGTTCCTGAAATCATGCGTAGAAAGTGTCATATGCGGGAAAAGAAAATAATTCAGTTCGTTGACTGCGGTCATAATTTTCGTCCAATTCCGGTTCCCTGAAAGCTGTTTCGTGTATTTTCCACCCCATCAAGGCCGCAACATACTCTTCAGACTCTTTTGATCCTTTTTCTGCAATCGTATATCAATCCCAGAATAGACTCTGCTGCGGGAAAGGCCTGTTTTCCAGGGCGCAGGCAGCTTCAAGAAGGCTTTTTAGCGCTCTTTCGCCTTCAAGCCCGGCACTCAAGGTAAATTCATTTACAAACGCATCGATATGCAGGCGTATCACCTCGGGCGCCATCTCCCGTGCGTGACGCCTTATGTAGGACCATGGACTATCCGGGTGCTTCATGGCATAGAGGAGGCTTTCCCTTATTTTTTCTTCTACCACACCGGCTACTTCGCCGCCGAGGTCGCGCCGGATGGCAATCGCCCCCAAGGGGAGCGGGAGCCCGGTTTGGCTCTCCCACCATCGGCCAAGGTCGAGCGCCATGTGAAGACCGTATGCCTGATAGGTCCATCTGCCTTCGTGAATAATGACCCCAGCGTCCACTTCCCCAGCCGCCACAGCAGGCATTATCCGGTCGAACCGCATGGGGACCCGCTGCCCCCGGTGAGTTCCTTCCAGCCGGAGCAAAAGGCTGGCGGTAGTGAGGTTACCAGGGGTTGCAATCGTTGCGTTGCGAAGGTCCTCGAATCCGGCGGCACGCCGTGCCACGACGAGTGGTCCGCATCCTCTCCCCATGGCCCCTCCGGACCTGAGCAACCAGTACTTATCCAGGATGCTCAGCACTGCATTTACGGAAATCTTTGAAATATCGAGAGCGCCATTCGCTGCCAGCCGGTTAAGCATCTCGACGTCGGCGAGCAGGACATCCAGGGCAAAGGGAAACTCAATCCGTTTCTCCGCCATGGCGCAAAAGATAAAGGTATCATTCGGACAGGGAGAGTATCCGAGGGTTAGCGGCGACTTCAATTCCTACCTCGACTGAATCCTCGCAGAATAGACCAAGTGCAATCCATCAGTCCCACGGCGACATGAGTTACTGCGGCTGCAGGATGAGTTCCTTCACTCTGCAGAGCAATTCGTTCCTACCCTGCTGGGTTTGTGCTGAAAAGATGATGAAATCAACGGGTGATATCCCGAGAATCCGCCCAGAGGTTTGGGCGAGGGGGTTCCATTTTGTCCGGGATAGTTTATCGGCCTTGGTCAGGATGGGGATTGCCGGGATTTTTTTTTCTTTTAGCCAGGACCAAAGGCTTATATCATCGGGGCTCGGCGGATGTCGCAAGTCCATTATCTGGACAACCCCCCGGAGGTTTTGGCGTGAATCGAGGTAGGTCTCGATCATCGGCCCCCAGCTTGCGCGCAGGCTTTGGGAAACCTTTGCATATCCATATCCGGGCAGGTCAACGAACCGGAAGCAATCATTCATTTTGAAAAAGTTTATGAGTTGAGTGCGACCCGGGGTGCGGCTTGTACGGACCAGTTTTTTTCGCTGGATCAGGCAGTTTATAAGCGCAGATTTGCCTACGTTTGACCGACCGGCGAACGCCACCTCGGGCAGTTCATCCTGTGGGTATTGCTCAGGTCGCACGGCGGATGTGATGAATTCGGCCGACACTATGACCAAAGCATCCGGGAAGCACGGGGCAGGGGGCAGGGGGAAGGAATTCCCGCTTATTACCGCCCGCTTTCCGCTCCCTGTTTCTTGTTTCTTCATTCCCTCTTCTCGCTTGCAGCTTCCATTCACTTGAGGTAGCGCTCGATTCGGTCAAGTCCCTCCCTTATGTTTTCAAGGGAATTGGCATAGCTGAAGCGGATGTAGCCTTCGGCATTCGATCCGAAATCCACTCCAGGCGTTATGCCGACCTTTGCGTTTTCGAGGACTTCGAAGGCGAAGGAATAAGAATCATGAGTAAACCGGTGCGCATTGGCAAAAACGTAGAAGGCCCCAGTTGGCTCAACCGTTATCCCGAAGCCGATCTCCCGCAGCCGGGCAATCATATATTGCCTGCGACTATTGTATGTTTCGCGCATTTTCGCGACATCTTCTGCGACACTGGGGTCCGTGAGCGCGGTGTAACCTGCGGCTTGTGCGACGGAATTTGCAGAGATAAAGAAATTCTGCACTATTTTCTGTATCGGGCGGATCATGTACTCTGGCGCTATCAG
>Ga0187862_10003042_pt1 | contig 16591 bp, 15 predicted proteins | sample June2016WEW_10_1_FD_133003 | JGI IMG/M metagenome (GOLD analysis project Ga0187862, IMG submission 133003) | Peatland microbial communities from SPRUCE experiment site at the Marcell Experimental Forest, Minnesota, USA - June2016WEW_10_150 | ecosystem: Environmental > Terrestrial > Soil >...
ACGAAAAACTCGATCATGTCCTTGAAGGCGTGCGGCTGAATCCCGAGGTGGTTTCCGTTATTGTAGCAATTAGCCGCCGGGCCGACGACCCAGTCGATGTTCAGGCCGACCAGGTTCAAAAGTTCACGGCCCATCATGGTAAACTCCGCCGTATCGATCCCGTAGGGGCAGAAAAGCGAGCATCGGCGGCATTCCGTGCACTGGAAAAAGTACATGAACCATTCTTTTACTACGTCCTCGGTAAGTTCGCGGGCGCCGACCATTTTGCCCATCAGCTTGCCTGCAAGAGAGAAATCCTTGCGGTAGACCGACCTCAGCAGTTCGGCCCTGAGCACGGGCATGTTCTTCGGGTCGCCCGAGCCTAAATAGAAATGGCACTTGTCGGCGCAGGCGCCGCAGCGCACGCATATGTCCATGAAAATCTTAAGTGAGCGGAATTTGTCAAGGCGTTCCCGGATGCCTTCCAGGATAATCTGTTTCCAATTGGAGGGCAGTTTCCAGTCTTCATCGAGCGGAGACCATTCCCTGGGGTTTGCAAGTCCGAGGGCTTGCAGGTTTTTCGCCTTTCCCGGATAGCTGAAATTTCCAGGCCTGAAAACGGCCGGGGTGTCCATCCATCCCGTTTTGGGAAACCCATGTTCTATTACGAGTTCGTTTGGTTTGGGGACCTTAGCCATTGCTCAAATAACTCCTTGGTAGGGTTATCGGGGTGGCGAGACGCCGGGGCCTTCCGGCCGGCCGCCGAAAATCTCGACGCTCCGCGAGGCGCGCGCCACCTCCGCCGGGTTCATCAATCTTTGGCCGTAACTGCGGCTTCGTCCAATTCTTTTTCCACTGGCAATCCTGCCTCGATCATCTTTTCCCTGAAATGATCTTCATACTGCGCGTAAGTGTGTACTTTCACCGGGTAGTTCCAGGGATTTACGTGACGTCTGATGCGGCTGTCGTTGGGAAGATTGCGCGTCGGGCTGAGCAGGACGCCGCCGGCGTGCATCAGCTTGCTGAAAGGAAAGTAGGCAAACAGCACGCTTACCAAGAAAAGATGGATGAAGAAAACGACCCCGATCCCTTCGGGTACGACCGGCTTAAAGGAAATAAGTCCCATGGCGAGTTGCTTCACCTTTATAAGGTCGACCTTGAGGAAATAGCGGGTAAGAATGCCCGTTGTTCCGATTGCAATAATCAGAAAAAGCGGAAAGAAGTCCTGCGGAAGCGATATGTAGCGCACCTGCGGGATGATTAGCCTTCTGATCAGCAGGTAGGTGACCGACGCAATAAAAATCAGATCGGTGATGTAGACGCCGGGAAGCCCCACCTGGAAAAGCCCGTCAAGTCTTTCAATGTCATGGACGAAAAAGAGCACCGGTTCGGTGAAAAAGCGCAGATGCCTTATCAGGATGACCAGAAAGCAGTAGTGGAAGGCAAGCCCCGCTATCCAGAGCCATTTTTCCCACTGGTAGAAGACTTTGGGTGCTTTTTGCATCTCGAATTTGGTGTTCCTGAAAAGCGAGCGGAAAAGGAGCACTTCCAGGATCATTCTGACCACGGCCTGCTTTTTGGTCGCAGGATTGTCGAACTTGCTTTGGGGTATCCAGGACAGAGTCTTCTGCTGGCCGGCCGTCGTCGGGATACAGAATGGAACGGGTGATCGCGCCCACCTCAGCACCCTGAAAATCACCCCGCCAAGAAAAGCGAACATCGCTATGTACGGCATGGTTGCGCCGAAGAAGTAATTGAGTCCGGCCGCCTTGACCCCCAGATAGGAAGCCAAAACGAGCGCGACGACTGCAGCTAGGGAAAAAGTGATGCCCATTTACACAACCTCCCATAAAAACTCAACAGCAGGGAGCAGCAACATAGAAGCAAAAGACCCGGGAGGCAAGAACCATTCCTGCTCCCGCTACTCGCTTCCCGCTCCTGGTTCACCAATGATCTCGGCCCTTTTGAGAAGCCTGTGCGTCCTGTTCTTTACCTCGGTCATCCTCACTTCGAAAAGGTTTTCACGACAGCGCATGTAGACGTCGAAAGCACACAGGGCCAGACCGTCCACTTTTCGGTCGAAATCGGACAAATCCTCCCTGCTCACCACGCCTGAGGCCAAATCCCCTTCGAGCACCACCCTGGCTATCGTTTTCAAACCGAAAATGAAGGCCAAAGAACTCGATGGAGAAAAATCCTGGATCGCCCTGATCCTGATGACTTTATCCAGCAGGGGCTCCATGGCCTCCGCGCTGTTTTGAGCTAAAAATTCATCGAGAATCTCGCCGATTGCAACCAGAAAAGTTTGTCCAACCGGATTGGCGAATTGGTTGGTCTCCTTTTTGAGCAACCGTACCGTTTCAGGTGGATAACTCCCCGCCAGCATATCGAACCATTGCCGGAGGAGTTTTTTTTTGTTTTTCACAAGATGTTGTTCGATGGCCATGTCTTGCCTGAGGCCTACCGCACCGGTGCGGGGAATAGACCCTTTTATTAGGATAGCCGATAGTGTAAGCCGGAGAAGGAGCGGCGGGGAATTTAATGTATTCCCGACATCGAGCGGACAAGCACTGAACAGCCTGAAAACTATTGTACAGCCGACATCCTGGGCAGCAACTACACGAAACGTTCCAATAGCACGACTAAAAAGGGATTTCAACAGCTAATCGTTCTTTTGATAGTGCATATTTTTTTGCACAATCACAGAGGCGCGCTCGCTTCTCACCCGTCGCCCGCACCCATCTCCAGGCTCCGTCCGGTGTGGTCGCAACCTGGCTTTAAAACTAACTGCAAAGCGTAAGGGAAAGGCTGTCGGCCACAAGAAAACCCTTGCGGGAGGGCTGGATTCTATCGTTTGTCACTTTTACCAGACCTGATTTCTGCAACTCCGCCAAAGCCTCATCCGTTATCAATCTGCCTCCAAGTGCATGAAGATCTACGCCGGCGCTTGTCCTTAAGCCAAGGTCGAGGGTCTCGAGGTCGAGCTGCTCTTCGGAAAGGACCTCGGAGGCTTCGATCGGCGCCTTTCCCTCCGCAAGGAGCTGGCAGCATTTCTTGATTGACCTGACATTCCACCATCTGGTTCCGGCATCGAAGGAATGGGCGGATGGACCCAAACCCAGGTAAGGAATATGGTGCCAGTATTTTAGGTTATGACGGCACATGAATTCCGGGCCTCGAGCAAAGTTGGATATTTCGTAGTGTTGATAGGCGTGCTTCTCGAGATAGCGGGAAGTCCAAATGAAAAATGCGCTTTCCAACTTTTCGCCGATGGATCGAACCCGGCCCGCCGCTTTCATCTTCCAAAACGGGGCGCCCCTTTCGAAGGTCATCTGGTAACATGAAATATGTTCGGGCCTGAATTCAAGGATTTTCTCCAGTGTCCTTCTCCATCCTTGTATGCTCTGAGTTTCCAGCCCGTACATAAGGTCTGCTCCAAGATCGGCAAACCCGCAGGAGCGGACCATATCGAGCGATTTGAGCGCCTGCCTGGAACCGTGGCTTCTTCCCAGGTATTTGAGGTCCCTGTCGTCAAGGGATTGCACGCCAAGACTAATGCGGTTAATGCCCAGACTTCCGATGGCTTTTAGTTTATCCCTGGACAGGCCGTCGGGATTGGCTTCTATGGTCATCTCAGATTTGGGACAAAAGGTAAAATGCTTATGGAGGCACTCCAGCAGCTCGGCGAGTTCCCTTTCAGCAAGAATTGCAGGGGTGCCGCCCCCCAGATAGAGTGAGTCAAAACCGTGGAACCTGTCCTTGTAAAGGAGCACTTCCCTTTTAACGGCTTTGAGCCATGCCGGGATTGCAGCACGCGAAGCAACTGAGTAAAAATCGCAATAGAGGCACTTTGAGCGGCAGAATGGGACATGAATGTAGAGTCCCGGATGTCTATCTTTATTCATCTTTGGCTTTCAGCACGGAAACAAACGCGCCCTGAGGGATCATGACGGAGCCCACCATTTTCATCCTCTTTTTTCCCTTTTTCTGCTTTTCAAGAAGTTTGCGCTTCCGGCTGATGTCCCCACCATAGCATTTGGCCGTTACATCTTTTCTGAAGGGCGAAATGGTGGAACGAGAGATGATTTTTCCCCCTATCGCGCCCTGAATGGCGATTTTGAAACTGTGTCTGGGTATTTCCTCCTTAAGACGGTCGCAGACCTGCACACCCCACTCCCTCGCACGTTCACGGTGCACAATGATAGAAAGGGCGTCAACCCTTTCCGAGTTCACCAGAATATCGAGCTTTACCAGGTCGCTCTGCCGGTACTCGATCAGCTCGTAGTCAAACGAGCCGTATCCTTGAGTGACCGTCTTCAGCCTGTCGTAGAAGTCGAAGACGACCTCGGCAAGAGGCATATCGAAGGTGATTTCAACACGGGCCGGGGTCGGATATGTGATCCTCGGATTGGCTCCCCGGCGCTCCAGGCACAACTTCATTACCGCGCCCATGTATCGCTCGGGAAGGATAATCGCGGCCCGTATAAATGGTTCCGCAGAACTCCTGATAACGGTGGGATCCGGATAATATTGGGGATTTTCCACGGTGAGGGTAGTGCCATCGAGTAGTGTAAACTGGTACTGAACGCTCGGCGCCGTCATGATAATGGACTGATCGAACTCACGCTCCAGCCGCTCCTGGACAATCTCCAGGTGAAGAAGCCCAAGAAAGCCGCAACGGAATCCCTGGCCAAGGGCTACGGAGGTATCTTTCTGATAGACCAGTGCGGCGTCATTGAGCTTGTACTTTTCGAGCGAATCCAGAAGGGACGGATAATCATCGGAAGATATGGGGTAGAGAGAAGAAAAGACCACAGGCTTTATATTTTTGAATCCCGGCAGTGGAGATGAAACGGGATTGGAGTCCAGCGTGATCGTGTCGCCGATTCTGATGTCGGCCACGGACTTTATCCCTGCAATCACGTACCCCACGGAACCCGCCGATAGTTCTCTCCGAGACTCCCTGTTCAAGCGGAAGACACCCACTTCTTCCACCTTGTGAGCCGCTCCGTTAAACATGAGGCGGATGATGTCTCCGGGCCGAAGTGCGCCGTCAAAGACACGGCAGTTCACTATGGCGCCCCGGAAAGGGTCATAGTGAGCATCGAAGATCAGCGCTGCAAGAGGTTTTTCAGCATTTCCAGACGGTGGCGGAACCCGATTTACGATAGCCTCGAAAACATCTTCAATACCGGTCCCTTCCTTCGCGGAGCACAGGAGGGCAAGGTCCGGTTCCAGTCCAAGATCATGTTCTATCTGTTCTTTGGCCCTGCCAATATCGGCCGAAGGCAGGTCGATCTTGTTGATCACCGGGACAATGCTGAGGTCATGCTCCATGGCTGCGTATAGATTGGCTATCGTCTGCGCCTGAACCCCCTGAGAAGCGTCTACGAGAAGCAGGACACCCTCGCACGAAGCCAACGCGCGGGAGACTTCGTAAGAGAAGTCCGCGTGACCCGGAGTATCGATAAGATTGAGATCGAATACCTCACCGGATCGGCTCGTGTATGAGAGCAGCACGGTCTGGCTCTTGATCGTAATGCCTCTTTCCCTTTCAATATCCATGTTATCAAGGATTTGGTCGCGAAACTCCCGGTCATTAACCAGCCCGGCGTGCTGAATCAGACGGTCGGCCAGGGTGGACTTGCCATGATCGATATGGGCAATAATGCTGAAATTTCTAATCTGCTGCATGGTCAATTTGATTTTTCCCCTCAGCGCAATGCTCAATGAAAACTTTGGGCCACGTATCGGTCCACCGGGACTCGAATTAACCGCACAGGCACAGGCCTCAGGGTGCACAATAACGTAAGGGCAAATGCTTGACAAGATTTCAATGAATTGCGCGTCAGCAGTGCAAAGGGCAAAGAAAATCCACACCTCGCAGAGCCAGAAATTTCAGATAGCACTTCGCATTTCCATGCCCCATGGTGCAATCATATTCCTGATAAGGCGGGAGTCTGCCGCATAACGCAATTCGACCTCGAAAACGGTTTCGGCCAACAACCCAGGAACCACTTACAATGCGGCCAGAAATTCCGCAACGGTCTGCCTTCAATTCTCCGATTCTTCGTATGTTTCTTTTGCCGTCGGGGTCTCGTGCTGCGAAAAGTTGAGGTTTTTTCCCCTGTGTGTTACCAATTGAGATGATGAACAGGCAACTGCGGGTGGTTTACCGCGAAAGGGTTAAGGCGTGAGGCTAAAAGGCATTCACCACCTGGCTATGGCCACCAGGGACATGGACGGCACCATCCGCTTCTGGCGCGATCTGCTCGGCATGAGGCTGGTGGGGGGACTCGGGAAAAAGGGATACAAACTCTATTTTTTCGAAATCTGTCCGCAAAATTATGTCGTCTTTTTTGAATGGCCAAATGTAGAGCCTGTCGTTGAAAAAGATCACGGCATTCCTGTTTCCGGCCCCATGGTTTTTGACCATGTCTCTTTTAGGGTCGAAGACGGCGAGGCGCTCTGCGTGCTGCGGGAAACCCTGCATGCCGCCGGCTTCTGGGTTTCCGATGTGATCGATCACGGCATTATCCACTCGATCTACTCCTTTGACCCCAACGGTATTCCAATAGAATTCAGCGCCGTGGTGGAGGGAGTCGATCTGGGTGCCGATCCCAGGCTGGTCGATACGGCGCCGGGGCCGGCCGCACTGGAAGGCCCGGAACCAGTGGCCGGGACCTGGCCCAAGTCACGGAGAACAAGCGCTCAAAGCCCCGCCGCGAACGGCTTCGATCCGGAGTGCCTGATTTTCCCCGGTGAAGGAGAAGAGTTGGTCAACGGCAAGAAGAAAAACCGCTTCTCCTGAGGCCGCATCCAGCTCAGCCACAATCGCGGAGGCAGCTGATGCGGGAAAAAATCCGGACTGACGCCGGCCTCGTCTCACAGGGTGAACTCAAGGCGGTTATTTGTTTCGCCCTTGCTCCCTTTTCGCGGTAACGCAATCGATCCCCTCGCCTGCCATGCCCGGTGCGAAGCACTGATTATCCGACAGGCATTCCGCCCGGCGTCGATCCCCTTCTTTCCAGCGACTGATCAGACCAGGTTCCCTGATAAATGGGCGGCTCATGGAAATGTAGTCAGCCAGTCCATCCTGCACCAACCGCTCGGCGACTCCAAATGACCTGATGCCGCCTACCAGGATCAACGGTATGTGGATTGCCTTCTTGAAGGTCCGGGCTTCTTCCGAAAAATAGGCTTCCTTCTGCTCGGAATCGATTCCGGGGCGGCTGGGAGACAGTTTTCCTCCTGTGAGAAGTCCACCGCTCACCTCGATGGCATCCAGGCCGGCATCGGCCAGAAGACCCGCCGCTTGAACGGAGTCGTCCAGACTCAGTCCGTTCTCGCTGAAATCCTGGCAGTTCATTTTGATCAGCACTGGGAATGAGTTGCCTGCGGCCCCTCGGATGGCATGGTAGATCTCAAGATGAATCCGGGCCCGATTGACCAGGCTCCCGCCGTATTCATCCCGGCGCCTGTTGAATATTGGAGAGAGGAACTGGCTGAGAAGATAGCCATGGGCGGAGTGAATCTGCACCCCGTCAAAGCCTGCCTCCCTAGCTCTTCCTGCCGCTTCGGCAAAGGCTTTAACGATTTCTCCAATATCGCCCGCCGAAATCTCTCTTCGCGGTGATCGTGCCAGCCCCTCATAATCTGAGACAACGAGTGGAGATTGCCCGGTCAGCTTTTCTGCTGCGAAGTGACCGGCATGGGCCAGTTGCGCTACTATCCTGCCGCCAGCCTGATGAACTGCGGCCGTCATTTTTTTAAGTCCGCCGATGAGTTCGTCCTTATAGATGCCAAGCTGCCATGGGCCCGCCTGCCCATCAGGCCGCACGTAGGCGTGACTTGTGATAATCAGCCCCACGCCGCCGCCTGCAAGTTCGCTCATCATTTTTATAAGCCTCGGAGTAACAGATCCATCTTCTCCGGCAAGGCCCTCCCAAGTTGCCGACCTGACGAATCGATTCGACAACTGCATTCCATTAATCGTGCTGCTTTCGAATAACCTGCTCATTGGTTTTCTCCAAATAAGAAACGGCCTCGATGGCCCGTTCAAATTGAGTAAAAGGCCAAGTGTTCAGTTCACCGGGAACCGACCCGTATCAAAATAATGTAAACAAGCTCTCCGGTCCAGGCCAATGAAAAAACCATCGGCGCCCCCAGTAAATAAAACCTGGATGGTACAGCTCCCCAAAAACGCAGCCAGCGGGGCGCCGCCAATTCAGCGGCTTCCGTGTCGAGCAGTTGAAACCTATGGTCTCCCGTATATGTATTAGAAAGTTCGATCGCTTTTGTCTGCCATACTTTTTGAAATAGGCTCGTCCTGCCGATAGACATGAGCCATATTACGCAAGAGACAGAACCTGCCATGAAAATCGGCCACTTAGCGATGTGAAATCCTCCCCCCACATGAAGAGCCGATACCAACAATGCATTAACAATCAGCAAAACTTGCAGCTTGTTAGTCTTTATCGGGTTTTCAGCGGCCCATAAGTCCACATATGCCCTGTAGGCGATGTAGTCTTTTTCAGTTTGATCCATATTGGCTCCTTCAAATGATGCCTGACATGATACGCACCCCGTTCCCGCCCCTGCGAAACGCGACGCGGAGAGCCGGGGCAAGATGAGACACCGTCGAAAGCCGGAGTACATCCGGCTCGCGCAGTATGGCATTGGGGTTTATGGCCGGGCCCGGCGCACAGTCCGGGCAGAGTAATGAGCGGGCAGGAGGCAGCCTCGGCCCGAGATCCCGCAGTTTTTGAAAAAGACAACCCCCAGCCGGATTCCAGATGAGGGTTGTATAACGAAAAAGGTCTTTACGGAAAGTACTTTAGAAATTCACCTTATCTATTCCCTTAAGCCCCAGGATACTCCGGGCCTCATCGGGTGTCGCCGGATCGATGCCCAGCTCTCTGGCGATGCGGACTATCTTGGCCACCTGCTCGGCGTTGCTTTTCGCCATCCTGCCCTTTTCAAGGTACAGATTGTCCTCCAGGCCGACTCGTGCATTTCCGCCGATGAGCAGGGACTGCGTGCATATGGGAAACTGTGCCCGGCCGGCGACGCAGACGGAAAACTCGAAGTCCCCGATGAGCTTCTTCGCATAGTCCACGAGAAAAAGCAGGTTTTCGGAACTCGGGGTGATCCCGCCCAGGACTCCCATGACGAACTGGATGTAAACCGGTTTCTTGACATACCCCGCCTGGATCATGAAGGCCACATTGTTCACCATCCCTGAGTCGTAAATCTCGAACTCAGGTTTGGTGCCCGTATCATTGAACTTCGCACAGTATCCCTTCATAGACTTGAAGGTGTTGGCGAAGATGAAATCCTCCGTCATGGCGAGATACTGTTTCTCATATTCAAACTTCCACTCTTTGTATCTAGGGATGACCGGAAAAAGCGCGAAGTTGATGGATCCGGCGTTGAATGACGCAAGCTCCGGCTTATAGAGATCCACCGGGGCAACCCGCTGCTCGAGCGTCATCCCGAAGCCTCCGCCTGTCGTGATGCAAACGACCATGTTGCAGCGGCTCTTGATGCTCGTGATGATCTCCTTCATGAGGTCCAGATCGGGGACTGGCATCCCCGTCTCAGGATTCCGGGCGTGGATATGGCAGACGGCAGCGCCAGCCTCGCAAGACCTCACAGCCTCATCGGCAATCTGTTTCGGCGTGATGGGGAGATAATCCGACATCGTCGGGGTATGGATGCTCCCGGTGATTGCCGCTGTTATGACGGCTTTTTCTTTCATACCGTTCCTCCTTATTTCTTAGGGTTCAAAAAATCGGGCTGGAGAAATTCCGGATTCGGATATGAATAAAATCCTTTTCCGCTCTTAACGCCCAGTTCCCCCTTTTTGATCTTTTCCACCAGTTGGTATGGCGGCTTATCCCCGGGGTCCTTCGACTCATCGTAATAAACCATTTCGATATTATAGACCGTGTCAAGACCAACTGAATCCATGAGGCCAAAAGGCCCGACCTTCATGCCGGAGAAGATTCGCCATGCCCGGTCGATGTCCCGGAAATCGGCGAAGTCATTTGCCCACATATAGAGGGTTTGTTTCTTTATTGCCCGCCAGACGTTGTTGAAACAGAAACCCAGGGCCTCTTTTTTTACCCGCAGTGGAACAACGCCTAAAGAGCGGATCCATTCTTCACCTTTCTGCATGACTTCGGGAAGGGTTTTTGTTCCCGCCATGAGATCGGCCATATTCATTCCCTGGAGAGGAAGGTAGAAGTGGGTGTTGATGCACCGATCCGGCCTGCCGCTGCTGTCTTCCATTCTCGACACGGGAAGCGAGGAGCTGTTCGTGGCAAAGATCGCTTTGGCTGGCGCGCTTTGTCCCATCTGCTTGAAGACCTTGCGCTTGAGTTCCACGTCCTCGGTTATCGACTCTACAACCAGATCAACGTCTTTGAGCGCATCGCCCAGATTTGTCACAAGCTGGATGTTCTGTTTGCACCCCTCCCACTTATCCCATGCAATGAAAGGATTCACGCCCTTTGCCTTTAAGTCTGAATACAGTTTGGCGTATGTTTCAGCAAAGGCGCCGGCCCTGATATCGTAGACGCAGACTTTATAGCCGGCATATTCTGCAAGCATGGCGATCTGCGTACCCAGAATTCCTGAACCTACGACTGTTACACGTTCGAATGGTTTGTTCATAAGTCCTCCCTTCAAACTTTACATCCGTGCATGGGTCTGAGCGTCCAGTGTTATTCTTTGAACAGGAAACTCGCAATGAACGGGATTAATTTAGATCTTTTTCAAAAACTTCAGTATCTCGATGAGGCCGCCGTCCCTCCACCTGGCAATCTCTTCATTGGTGCGGCCCTGTTCGGGTGGACGATTGGCCATTTCTGTGTTCACGCCTTGCTGAGCTGTTTCATACCAGCCCGGCGGCAATTTCTTCCAGACCGCCATGTCATCCAGCCAGAGTTCCACGGACTTCTCGACGTGTTTGAGCAGACCCTGAATCCCGTGCGGACCGCCTCCCAGTTGGTAGATGAGGTTGGGACCCATGAGGGCGTAGCGCAGGCCCGGTCCGAAGTTTACGGCTTTGTCGATGTCCTCCACGGAGCACACCCCTCTCATCACCAGATCGACGGCTTCACGGTAGAGGGCCATGGAGAGCCTGTTGGAGATGAACCCATGGGCCTCCTTCCGAAGAACTATGGGTTCCTTGCCAAGCGACATGTAAAAGTCGCAGGTTCTCTTTATTGTCTGTTCGCTCGTCTCTTGCCCCCTGCTGATCTCAACAAGCGGGATAAGATGAGGAGGATTGTAAGGATGTGCGCCCAGACATCTCTCAGGATGCTCTGAGCCTTTTGTAATTTCCGTGATAAGGAGCCCTGAAGTGCTGCTCGCGAAGACGGCATCCGCCGGTGCATGCTTATCAACCTCGGCGAGCAGTGCCTGTTTGACTTCATATTGCTCCAGGACAGACTCCTGGAGGAACTGGGCATCTTTCACGGCCTCTCCAAGGCTCGTCGTGTATTTTACCAGACCCAGCGCCACGTTCATTTCACCTGAGGTCAAGATGCCTTTTGAGACGAGATATTCCAGGTTTTCCCGGATACGATTCCGGGCTGTCTTCAAGGCCTCATCGTTTATGTCGTAGATATGGACGGAGACACCCTTCCAGATGAAGTTGGTTGCCCAGCTTGAACCTATGAGGCCTCCTCCAAGAACAGCCGTTTTTTTGATCTCGGGTATCTTCATGGATTCGTTCTCCCGGGATTCCGATTATCCATAGATCCAGATCCCCAGGGGGATCGCGAAGAACAGGGCTATGGTTGTAGCAACAACGTGTCCAAAGAAGATGTGTTTGTATGCGTTGGCGTGGGTGAGCCCGGAAACCGCAAGAATGGTGATGACGACCCCGTTATGGGGCATGGCGTCAAAAGCGCCCGATGACATTGCGGCAATCCTGTGGATCAGGTCCGGGCTCAGGCCTAGGGCAAGATACTTGGGAGCCAGGGTCGTCAGGATAATTCCGAGGCCTCCGGATGCGGACCCTGTGATGGCTGCCATGATGTTCGTAGCGACCGCAAGAGAGATGATCGGGTGCATGGGAAGCGTGAGCAGCCAGGATGAGACCGCCGCGAATCCCGTTGTAGCCGCCACGGCCATACCGTAGCCGACGTCGGCGCAGGTGTTCACGATGGGAACGACCGTATTAAGGGCGCCTTTATTCAAAGTATCCAGCTTATTGACATAGTATTTCCAGAACAGGATGATACAGGTCACCACGCCCCCTGTCAAAGCGGCAACGGCGTCTCTTTTGACATAAGGAAGGTCGATGTTGAGCAGCAAAAGAACGATCACCATCGGAACCAGGCTTAACCATACGCTGGGCATTGGACCCGAAGCCGCGGCCCCCGCTCCGAGGACGCCGGCTGCGGGTTCCTCGTACACTTCACCTCTCGCCTTGGACTTTTTCAGTATGTAGCGGAAATACAGGACGTTAAAGGTGGCGACAATGAACGCTCCCATAAGACCGACCAGCGGGGCTGAAGTCGTCGTTGAGGCCATGTATTTTGTGGGCATGATATTTTGGATCTGGGGAGTTCCAGGGAGCATGGTCATTGTCAGCGATGCCGCTCCGAATATGAATGCCGCCATGAAGAGATGCCAGGAGAGATTCGCCTCCTTGAAGAGGGGCCGCGCGATCGGAATAACGGTGAATATAACGACGAACAGGCTCACGCCGCCATAGGTGAGACACATGGAGACGATCGAAATAGCCAGCATCACCCGCAGGGGACTTTCTTTTCCGATCACTCTCAAAATACCGTTGGCGATGGAGCGAGCCGCTTGTCCGTCTTCCATGAATTTGCCGAACACTGAACCAGCCAGAAAGATCAGGTAAAATTTCCCTGCGTAGTTTATGAACCCTTTCATATAGGGTCCTAGCTCCTTCGGAGTTCCAGCTATCGTTTCCATGATATTCATTTGGGAAAAAATGCATAAGACGACGACGGCCAGGGGCGCGATGATGATAATATGCCACCCCCTCAGCGCCAGAACGACAATGAACACTAACGACAGAATAATTCCTATAACACTCCAGTCCATTTAAATTTCTCCCTTCCTTTCAGGATGAATGAAGAAAAACAAAGCCCTGCCGAAGTGACGGTTTCGCACATTGCATGCCAATAAAAAATACTCAATGTTTACAATAGGATGGTGCATTGAGCATCGGCTGGTGTAGCGCATATCTACAATAATAGGTGTAGATATTGGCCACACTATCTCGCTTGTGTGTTTCCCTTACATATTGATCTTGTACCGACTTATTTTCTTATAGAGGACGCTTCTGTCCATCTGCAACATTTCAGCGGCCCGTTTCTTATTTCCCTTGGTTATCTGTAAAACGTTGATGATCGCGTCTTTTTCCAGCTTAATTCGCAGGTCGTTTAAATTGGCGAATTTTTCGACAGGCTTGTTGGGAGTGTTATCAAGCAATCTCGGTACAAATCGTTCAAAATGATAAAGGTTCAGATGTCCTGAAAGGGCCATATTTGCGGCTCTCTCCAGAAGGTGTTCCAATTCCCGAACGTTACCGGGCCAATGATATCGGGTCAATGATTTCAACACGTCCTTGTGCACGCCCTGGATATTGAGGCCCAATCCATTGTTTATTTTCGCAATAAAATGATTGACCAACTCGGCAATGTCGTCCAGCCGCTCCCTGAGCGGAGGAACCTGGAGCGATACAACATGAACGCGGTAGTATAAATCCTCGCGGAATTCACCTTTGTCGACGAGTTCCTTTAAATTTCTGTTCGAGGTGCAGATCAAGCGGATGTCAGTATAAATGGTTCTTGTCCCTCCTATTCTTTCAATCTCTTTTTCTTGAATAGCCCTCAATAACTTTGATTGCAGCGGGAGCGGAAGTTGATCGATCTCATCAAGATATAATGTCCCTTGGTGCGCCATCTCAAATTTTCCGAGCTTGCCACCCTTTCGGGCACCGCTGAACGCACCCTCATCATAGCCGAACAACTCCGATTCGATCAGATCTTTGGGAATCGCGGCACAATTCAAGGCAATGAATGGCTGATGCCTGCGGGGACTTGCCTGATGGATCGCATGAGCAAACAATTCTTTCCCTGTTCCCGTTTCCCCTGTAATCAGGACCGTCGATTTCGTTTGCGCCACTTTCCTTGCAAGTTCCTTTGCCTCCGTTATCGCTGCTGATGAGCCAATGATGTTGTTTACAGAGTATTTTGCCCCTCTCAATTTCTGCAATTCATTCTTGAATTGATTCAACTCATCATTTAAACGCCGCACCAGATCCAAAGTAGAAATGGTACTCATATAGTTAATCGTATTCATAGAGGTGTAAGCGAATACTCCAAGGATATTATTGCCTTTGATGAGCGGGACATAATGTGCGACCACAGTTTCGCCATTGGCCAGTGTAAACAACTTGCAATCCGGTTGCCCCATTTTCCTGATCGTAGGCATGGTCGTATTAGGGATGATCTTGACAACAGACTGGCCAATGATATCTTTCTTCTTGCGGTTCAATATCTTGACATAGTGGTCGCTTATGGCTATGATTCTATCTTCCGAATCCGTGACAATCGTTACCCCCGTTCTTGACAGACTATCGAATATCAGACTGGTGATTTCATGACCTTCAAAGTGTCCATGCATGACATTCCCTTCCTGGACCGATATGATATTTTCCCATCAAGACGCCACGATTTTAGGATTACCCATATCAAAAAGTGTTGTAAAAAGCAACACTGTATTATCAGCGGGCAATAGAACTCATTGCAAAACTCTGTACGACTGTGAAAAGCAAATTGGACGATTTTGGGTGGATTTTTCACCGAAGACGGTCTTCCCCCTATGCTGTTTGTCTGTTCGGGGGGCGGACCCACGGTAAGTGACAGGATTATAAAGAACAATGGAATTAGGCCACGCCTTATTGGTGCTTAGAGGTATGCAACAATCGGAGAAAACCATTTTTTGCTTTTCAGCGGTGATCGAGCGGGCCGGCCATTTCACCCCGCTCGAAGAGCCGCAGGCAGTCGCCGGCGCGCTGTGCGGCTGGCTGCAGGCACCGATTTAGGACTGGTTTTGCAAATCATTGAACCGGGTCTACGTCAACGGCGTTTGCCTCCCGGTCAATTCTGGAGATATTTGGAAAAAAGGAGAGGAAAAATGAAATCGTCATTAGTAAAGATTTTAGTCGTCATTTTTCTCGTGATCGGGATTGTGTCCACCGGTATCGCGCATGTTCTTCAAGTTGAGTTCGGCGCCTTTCCTCAATGTCTTTGATGATCTCAGGATTAATTTGCTGGAGGAGTTCATCGGCCTCAGCAAGTATCTGTTCGATGTCTTCGTCTTTGAAAGTCTTTCGCATGATGTTGCCTTTCTACCGGATTACCAGTTCTCATTTCATGAAATATAAAGACCATAGGCTCAACTGTCATTGCCTGCCCCTTTTAACCCACGGTTGCCTCATCTAGCTTTGCAGGTTTTCACAGGCTCTGAATGGGTTCCTTGGTTCTCCTCGATTTTGAGCCCGGGATTGATTCCTAAACCTACCCTATGGCAACCTCATAAAAATGTGGTGTTGGATTGCCATCGAATAGCGGTCTTACACGTTCACCGGCCTTGTCATGGGCAGGACTGCCTTGCGTTGCCTTAAAGGCCTCCTGGTTCTCAAATTCAACGATAGCCGCGTAGTTGCCAGCCTCCAATGGCTTCAAAAGCCTCCTCCTGATAAAACCCTTATGGTTGGAGAATTGTTCGTTTGTGGAGGCAAACCACTCTCGAAACTCTGCGTCTTTGCCTGCCTTTATGGGTGGGAAAGAGATTACAACTATAAACATAGTATCACCTCCAAGCAGTTGATTGTTCATAACTTTCCATCACAACAGAGGTTTCAACATATAGGTCAAGTCGCTCTCTCTTGTCGGGAAAGGGCTCATGATGCTTTGCCAATAGAGTTCTTCAACGGTGGTGCTCTTGAGCATAGCCAGTTTCAGCGTATTGATCAGGCCGGAGGCATTATCTGAGAGGATGTGGGCTCCAAGGAACCGGCTGTCCGTACCCACCAGTATCTTGTAAGCTGCATGCTTCAACCCGATGCGTCTGTAAGTCGGCCACTGCAGGTCCTTTGCAAAGGACTTCCGATACGCTGTGTTTTGCTGCAGCAAAGCCCCTTCGGTTTTCCCCAGCATGCCATATTGAGGATAGGTGAAGAGCATACTCGGAACCGTTTCATAATTGATCGTGACTCGTTTGGTATTATTGATCTCCGCCAGGATATTTCTCGCCGCCACGTGTCCCTCAAAATCGGCAACCCGTGCAAGCTGAATGGTCGCAGCACAGTCGCCGATTGCGAAAACATTGGGGTTGGCAGTGCACATCCTCTCATCAACGGTGATTCCCCGCGCGGAGTAGGTGATCTCTCCCGCTCTCAGGTTGAGTTCTTCAATGTTAGGGGACCTTCCCGCACCGTGAACCACCAAGTCGGCCGTCAAGGATTCTCCCTTTCCGGTCACAACCATGAACCCGGATGGCCTCCTGTCGATGGATGCGATTTGAACGTTGGTATGAACTTCGATGCCTTCCTCTC